>ERZ842401.1637-NODE-1637-length-31623-cov-4.625602_pt1 | contig 31623 bp, 19 predicted proteins | sample MGYA00521270_ERZ842401 | MGnify/ENA primary metagenome ERZ842401 (study PRJEB31892, sample SAMEA3878208) | bioreactor metagenome | biome: Moose rumen | place: Sweden | collected 2011-10 | study: EMG produced TPA metagenomics assembly of the PRJEB12797 data set...
TCGCGGACGCGGGCGCCGAGGGGTTGCGCATCCTGGCCCTGGCCGCCCCCACTCTGCCCCTGAGCCGGGTGGCCTCCGCCTATTTTCAGGCCGTGGGCAACAAGCGCAGCGCCTTTCTGCTGAACATCATCATCTTCCCGGTCCTGCCCGGCCTGGCCGCCCTGCTCAGCGGAGCGCTGGGGGTCACCGGGGTGTACTGGGCCTTCCTCCCCGCCTACGGCATCGTCGCTCTGGTCTCCGCCGCCGTTTTGTGGCGGGAGCGGAAAGGCCACCGTCTCCCGGTGATGTAGTGCGTTCTATTAGTCTTGTGTAGATCCCCTCTTGATCCGCCCAGAGAAAGGCGCCCACAAAAAATGGGGGCCTTTTTTCATGAAACTATCTCTTTGCAGGTGCTGGGGACAGACGCTCGCACTGGCCGCACCCGCTGGCCCGGACGGTCTTACCCGCGCTCACCAGGCCGTTTTTCTTCGCGGTCTGCTGATTTCCTTCCCCTTCTGCCCTGGGACCATAGACGAACACGAACTGGAAACGGTCAGTTGCGCATATTCAAAAAATGGAGTATACTGGAGAGCATGAATGATCACATTTCTCTCCTATTGAAACAGGAGGGCCGACCTGCCCTCCCAGACACCCTAAAGATCGTCCTGCTGCTGTCCTGGCCCGCCATTTTAGAGCAGATCATGGTCACCCTGGTGCAATACGTGGATACCGCCATGGTGGGCACCCTGGGCTCCCAGGCCACCGCTGCCGTGGGGTTGACCGCCACCACCACCTGGCTGTTCGGCGGCTTATTCGGCGCGGCAGCTGTGGGCTTCTCCGTGCAGGCCGCTCAGCATTTGGGGGCCGGTCGGCAGCTGGAAGCCCAAAAGGTCACCTGGCAAGGGCTGCGCTTCGTGGGGCTGTTCGGCCTCCTTATGGCCGGGGTGGGCGTCGGCCTTTCCTTCCCTCTCCCCTCTCTGCTGGGGGCCGCGGAGGAAATACGCGGGGACGCCTCCCTGTACTTCCGCATCCTGGCCTGCGCCTGGCCCTGCAGCTTCGGGGTGCAGATGATCAGCGCCATTCTCCGCTGTGCCGGGGACACCAAGACCCCTGCCGCCCTGAACGTGCTGATGAATCTGCTCAACGTGTGCCTGAACGCTTTGTTCATCTACCCCGCCGGGACGCTGACCCCCTTCGGGCTCTCCCTGCCGGGGATGGGCTGGGGCGTGGGCGGGGCGGCCTTTGCCTCGGCTCTCTCCCAGACCGCCGTATTCGTTCTCTATCTGCTGGTGCTGTTTCGCAAGGACACCCCCGTGCGCATCAGCCTGCGGGAACGGCACAAATTCGAGAAGGCCACGCTCCTTACCGCCTGGAAGCTGGGCCTGCCCGTGGCCTTGGAGCGCATCCTCACCAACGGGGCCCAGATCATCATCACGGGCATCATCAGCGGGGTGGGCACCGTGGCCGTGGCCGCCAATCATCTGGCGGTGACGGCAGAGGCCCTGAGCTATCTGCCCGCTTTCGGCATCTCCACCGCGGCCACCACCCTGGTGGGCCAGGCTATGGGCGCCGGGCGCAAGGACCTTGCCGTGCGCTTTGCCCGGCTCATTACCTGGCTGGGCATCCTTATCATGACCGCCGGGGGCGTGGTGCTGTTCGTGTTCTCCCGGCAGCTTATCACCATCTTCTCCAGCGACCCGGAGGTCATCGAGCTGGGCAGCCAGGTGCTGAAGATCGTAGCCTTTGCCGAGCCCCTTTTCGGGGCGTCCATCGTGGCGGCAGGGGCCCTGCGGGGCGCCGGGGACAGCAAGTGGCCCTTCCTTATCAGCCTGGCCACCATGTGGCTGGTGCGGGTGAGCCTGTCCCTGATCCTGGTGGGCCCATTGGGGCTGCCGGGAGTCTGGCTGGCCATGGCGGCGGAGCTCTGCGCCCGGGGGGCGATCTTCCTGGTGCGGCTGTACCGCAACCGCTGGTTGGAGATCCGGCTATTCGCCAAATAGAAGAAAGACAGCCACTCCTTCAAGAGTGGCTGTCTTTGTTCAAAGGAGCTTCCTCCACAGAAGAAATGCGCTTCACTGAATGAAACGTATTTCCGATCATGATCCGATCAGCGGACATAAAGTGATCGCCGAAGCTCTCTGCGCTCAGCCCTCCACCGGCCAGACGTTCTTTACGGGGATGACGCCCACGCTGCCCGCCATGACCCCCGCCAGCTTGTGGGGCACGTACAGCTCCTCCAGGGAAGCGATCTCCTCGGCGGTGAGCTCCAGGGCCGCGGCGCCCACCATGCCGTCGATGTGATGGGGCTTGGTGGCCCCCACCACCGGGGCGGTGACCTTGGTCAGCAGCCAGGCCAGGGAGATCTCCGTCATGGTCACTCCCCGCTTCTCGGCCAGCTCCGCCACCCGGTCGATGATCAGCCCGTCCTGCTGGGCGGTGGCGTCGTACTTGAATTTCGCGAAGGCGTCCATCTCCAGGCGCTTGCTGGTCTCTCCGGGCTTCTTGGAGAGCCGCCCCGCCGCCAGGGCGCTATAGGGGGTCATGGCCACGCCGTTCTGGTAGCAGAAGGGCGCCATCTCCCGCTCCTCCTCCCGAGCGATGAGATTGTAATGCCCCTGGATGGAGACGAATTTCGCCCAGCCGTTCTTTTCGGCGATGGCGTTGGCTTGGGCCAGCTGCCAGGCGTAGCAGTTGGAAACGCCGATGGCCCGCACCTTCCCGGTCTTCACTGAGTCGTTGAGGGCTGAAAGAGATTCCTCAATGGGGGTGTTGTAGTCCCAGCTGTGCATGATGTAGAGGTCGACGTAGTCCGTGCCCAGGCGCTTGAGGCTGTTCTCCAGGCACTGGGCGATCCAGTCCTTCCCGCTGATCTCGGAGAGCTGGGCGGGCTGCCGGGGGCTGTACTTGGTGGCGATGACCACCTTGTCCCTCTCCGTCAGCTCCCGGAGGGCCTTGCCGACGAACTCCTCACTGGTGCCGCCGGAGTAGGCCATGGCAGTATCAAAGAAATTGATGCCCTGCTCCAGGGCGTAAGAAAGAATGGCCTTGGTGCTGTCGTAGTCCAACGTCCACTGGTGGCCGCCGGGCACGGGGACCCCGAAGCCCATGCAGCCGATGCAAAAACGGGAAACGGTCAGGTCGGACGAGCCAAGCTTAGTGTACTTCATGAAAAAACCTCCCACCGGTTTTGGTCTGAGAATAGAATAGCGCAAATCCAGAAAGATTGCAATGCCCGGCTATCCCTCAAATCGTCTCACATGTTCCGAGACCCGGAAGTTTCATTCGGGGCTGTGCTTCTCCCCCATCGCTGAGGAGCTGGGCCGGGTGCTTTAGGCTTTCCGCAGCGGCAGGCACGGCGCCGGTCCCCACTGGGTTCGATCAGTGGTTCCGCACGATCACGGCGCCGACCGGGCAGGCCGTCTGGCTGTTGCCGCAGTGCAGGCAGTTTTCCTGCCGGATCCTATAGGGGATCTCGCCGGCGTCGATGCACTGCTGCGGGCAGACCGCCGTACAGCTCCCGCAGCCGATGCAGGCGTCCGTGATGAAGTATCCCTCTTCCCTTTTCCGCGCATTGCCAAAAGTGAAGGATGCCCTTTATGACGCCGTTGCCGGTTTTTCTGTTTCCTCCTGTCCGCGCTTCCTGCGGGGCAGCTTGATGTCGATCCCGATCAGCGCCTTGGCCAGATAGAGGAAGGCGACGATGACCACGATGGGGATCACGCAGGAGGTGACGATCATCACCGCAAGCGCGTCGATATAGCGGTCTACCGTGCTCTTCAACCGCTCCGTGGCCTCGGTGATGCTTTGCGTGAGCGCCGTGACGCTCTCCCCCGCTTTTTCGAACAGCTTCTCAAAGACGTTTTTCTCTTCTTCGATCTGCACTGCCTCCGTCTCCTCCGCCGCTCCCCGGATCTCCTGGGCGCTTTCCTGGGCAGAACTGATGGTGGCGTCGATAGAATCCTGGTACGCCGTATTGATCAGCGTGGAGATCTTCACGCTCACGGGGATCATGAGGAAGACGCAGACGCCAAAGATAAACACCCGCACCGCCAGGGACCGAAGCCAGGTCCGCCCGATCAGCTCGGCCAGAAGAAACGCCATACTGGACAGGGGCAGGATCCATTGAAACACAAAGTAGCCTACCACCGTCAGCATAAATTTCTCAAAATAGATGGCGCAAAGCACAATGGTAAAATCCTTGGTCAGGTCCATCAGCTTTTCGGCGACGGGGGTGCAGATATCCCCGGGCAGCAGCGTGATGGCCGCTGCCGCCGCGGTAGAGGCGCCGGTCAGCTTCACGACGTTCTCCTTTTCGGCGTCCAGCGTCGCGATGGTCTCGTCGTAGCTTTTCACATCACTGTAATGCGGGGCAAGCACGAACAGCGAAACCAACGCGATCAGGATGGGCACGGCGATCCGCGCTATAAAGAGGATCTTCTCCCTATCCAGTTTCTTTTCCACAACAGGCACCTCCTACACACACTTGGAACAGCTCAGTTCAAGTCTTCCAACCGCCAGCGGATGACGGGCTTCTCCGTGCCGCCCACCGGCGGCTTCGTTCCTTTTTCATGGCGTTTCTTCCCCTAACAGGGAAAGGGGCGGCGGAACCGCCGCCCCCCAACTCATTACTCTCCCAGGCTGCTCAGCCGTTCAGCGCTGCCAGCAGCTGGTCCAGCATCTCGGGCTTGACCTGGTCGCCGCCCATCATGGCCAGGCCCCGCAGGGGCATGTAGGCCAGCATGGCCTGCATGGCTTCCGCACTCATGGCGCTGCCGGTGTTCTCCTCCGCTTGGGCGCCCGCGCCCATCTGCTGCATCATCTGGCCGATGATGGCCGCGCCCTTGGGATCGGCCATGATATCCCCGAAGGTGCTGTTGAGATCGAACGTCCGCCGGATGACCGCGGTACTCTCCACCTTCACCGGGGCGCACAGCACGAGGTCCCGGCTGTTCCTGCCGATGGCCACGGCGTATTCGCCGCTCTCAGCGATCCAATCATGGGCCTGGGTGTTATAGTAGGCAAAGGCCCGCTTGTCCAGGGTGAAGGAAACTTCCTTCTCCTCGCCGGGAGCCAGCGCCACCTTCTCAAAGCCCTTGAGCTCCTTCTCCGGGCGAATGACCTGGCCCTTGGCGTTGACCACGTAGAGCTGGACGATCTCCTTGCCGGCCACGCTGCCGGTGTTCTTCACCTTCACCGTCACGGTCAGGGTTTCGGTATCCTTCATCTGGGCTTTGTCCAGCCGGAGGTCGCTGTAGGCGAAGGTGGTGTAGCTCAGGCCGTAGCCGAAGGGGAACAGCACGTCTCTCTTCACCTTGTCATAGTACCGGTACCCCACAAAGATCCCCTCGCGGTACTCGGTCTTGTCGCCCTCGCCCTGGTACCAGAGATAGCTGGGGTTGTCCTCCAGCCGGAGCGGGAAGGTCTCGGCCAGCTTGCCGCTGGGGTTGACCTTGCCGGTGAGCAGGTCCACGGTGGCGCTGCCCACAGCCTCGCCGCCCAGGTATTCGTACAGCAGGCCCTTGACCCGGTCCACCCAGGGCATCTCCACGCAGCCGCCGCACTGGACGACCACCACGGTGTTGGGGTTGGCCGCGGCCACAGCCTCGATCAGCTCCTTGTGACCGGGAGAGAGCTGGAGGTCCTTGCGGTCAAAGCCCTCGCTCTCCAGGTTTTCGGTGATGCCCACAAAGACCACGGCCACGTCGGCGGCCTTGGCGGTCTCGGCGGCCTCGGCGATCAGTTTCTGGTCGGGCTCGCTTTGCTCGAAGGTATAGCCCGGGGCGTAGGTAACGTTCAGCCCCTGGGCCGCTTCCAGCGCGGAGGTGACCTTGTAGCTGTTCACGTGGGAGCTGCCGCCCCCCTGGAATCGGGGCGTCTCAGCAAACCTGCCCAGGAAGGCCACCTTCTGGCCCGCCTTCAGGGGCAGGATGCCGTCCTCGTTCTTCAGCAGCACCATGCTCTCCGCCGCCATCTGCCGGGCCTTCTCATGGTGGCCCTCATAGTCGAAGACGGTATCGGGCTTGGCGTTCTCCAGGTACTTGTACAGCACGGTCAAAATCCGCTCACAGCAGGCGTCCAGGTCGGCCTCGGAGAGGCTGCCGTCCTTCAGGGCGGCCAGCACCTTGGGGGTGGTGAAGCTGCCGTTGCCGGGCATCTCCAGGTCCATCCCGGCGGCGACGCCGGTGGGCCGGTCGCTGACCGCTCCCCAGTCGCTGACCACGAAGCCCTCAAAGCCCCACTCCTTGCGCAGCACGTCGGTGAGCATCCACTTGTTCACGTCGGAGTAGGTGCCGTTGATGCGGTTGTAGGAGCACATCACCGTCCAGGGCTGGGCCTGCTTCACGGCCTTCTCAAAGGCGGGGAAGTAGATCTCCCGGAGGGTGCGCTCGTCCACCTCAGAGGAGCTGCTCATGCGGCGGTGCTCCTGAGAATTGCAGGCGAAATGCTTGATGCTGGTGCCCACGTTTTTGCTCTGCACCCCGTTGATGTAGGCGGCGGCCAGCTCGCCGGCCAGGTAGGGGTCCTCGGAGAAGTACTCGAAGTTCCGGCCGCACAGAGGGCTGCGCTTGATATTCACCGCCGGGCCCAGCAGCACCCCGATCTGCTCCGACTGAGCCTCCTCGCCCAAAGCCTCGCCGCTCTCCCGGATCAGGTCCCGGTCAAAGGAGCAGGCCACGCAGGAGCCGGTGGGGTAGCTGATGGCCTTCACGCTGTCGTTGAGGCCCAGATGATCGGTCTCTCCCTCCTGCTTTCTAAGGCCGCAGGGGCCGTCGGTGAGCATCACGGCGGGGATCCCCAGCCGCTGGATGCCCTGGCTGTGCCAGAAATCTCCTCCGGAGACAAAGCTGGCTTTCTCCTCCAGCGTCATTTCAGATACGAGCTTTTTGACGTCCATGGTACAAACTCCTCTCCAAATCACGAATCTCGTCTCGGCTTATGCCGGTTTCATTTTACCACGCAAGGCTCGGCCGTGCAATCCACAAATCGCCGGTCTCTGTTGGAATAAAGAACAGGGCAGCCCAAGGCTGCCCCTTCTGTTTATTCGTTTCCCCGGCCGTCCTCCATATGGAAGACCCGGTCCGCCAGGGCGGCGGCCAGCTGGGCGTTGTGGGTGGCGATGACCATAGTCCTGCCGCTGCCCTTGAGGGCCAGCAGGAACTCCGTCAGCCAGGCCTGGGTCTTCTCGTCCAGCCCGGCGATAGGCTCGTCCAGCACCAGCACCTGGGGGTCCATGGACAGCACACAGGCCAGGGAGACCTTGCGCTTTTCCCCGCCGCTGAGGTGATAGGGCGGCCGCTCCCGCAGGGCGGTGAGCCCCAGCAGGGCGAGCATGTCCTCCACCCGGCGGGCCGTCTCTTCCTCGGGCAGGCCCATCTGCCGGGGGCCGAAGGCGATCTCCTCCTCCACCGTGGGGCAGAAGAGCTGGGCGTCAGGGTTTTGGAACACATACCCCACCTGCCGGTGGAAGGCCTTGGCGAAAGTGCTGTCCTTCATGGTCTTCTCCGTGATGGGTTTTCCCTGAAAGAGGTACTCCCCCACCTCCGGGAAGATCAGCCCGTTGAGGAGCTTCAGGAGAGTGGTCTTGCCGCAGCCGTTGCCCCCCTGGAGCACCACCGTCTCCCCGGGGCGCACCTGCAGGTCGATGTGCCGCAAGGCGGGCACACCGTCATAGGCAAAGCAGACGTCTCGCAGCCGGATCATCCTCGCATCCCCCCTTCCAGATAGAGAAACAATGCCGTCATCGCCGCCAGGAACACCAGCGCCAGCGCGTCCCAGCCGGTAAAGGGCTCCCGCCTGGCTGTGCGGTATTCCCCGTCAAAGCCCCGGCAGCGCATGGCGTCAAAAAGCTCGTCCTCCATCTCCTTGCTGCGGAGAAAGGTCACTCCCAGCACCCCGGAGAAGGACCGTTCCTTGGCTCGGTCCCGTCCCACGCTGCGCAGCCGCAGGGCGGTGAGAGCGTTGACGCAGACCTCCCCCAGCAGCTGGATGTATTTCAGGGTCACGTCCAGCAGGAAGACCACCAACCCCGGCACATGGAAGCGCCCCAGGGCGGCGGTGAGCCGGTGCCAGGGGGTGGTGGCTGACAGCACCCCCAGCAGCCCCACGGAGACGAACACCTTTGAGGAGACAGTGAGCAGGCTCCTGGGCTGGCCCCAGAACACGGCGGGCAGCAGCACCAGCGCCGAGAATGCCGCCGCGGCCACAGCCCCCTTGAGAACAGACCTCAATGCTTTCCCCGGCAGAAAGCACAGCCGGGCCAGCAGCAGTGCCAGCACGCACCAGACGAAAAAGCTGTTGCGGGCCAGGGCGGTGAGCAGGATGAGCAGCAGCGTCCCGGCCAGCCTCACGCCGGCGTGGACCCTGCCGCTCTGCTTGCTCCCGTTTTCCCGGAAGCGCTCCAGCAGTCCCAGCAGCTTCAGCAGGCTGCGGGTGAGGAAGCCTTCCCGGTCTCTGGCGGGCACGTATTCAGTTGTAGCCCCCATCCACTCGGGAAGCTCCATCCCTGATCCCTGCCTTACGCGGAATAGTCTGTCTTTTTCTTCATGCCGGCGGCAATGAGCCGGAACACCAGCACGGCGATGGCCACCCCGATGACGGCCGAGACGATGTACCCTGCGGCGTCCGGCAGGCCGGCCACGGTGTAATCCGGCATAAGGATGGAGAGCTCGAAGCCGTTCTCCATGCCTTGTGGGGTGTAGCCCAAAGCCGTACCGTTGGTCACCACCTGGGCGATCTCGTCGGCGCCCCACTCGCCCCAGGCGGTGCCCTCTGCCAGCAGGCCCAGGGGTACTGCCAGCACCAGCACCCCCAGCAGGATAAACAGAGGCAGGCTGGCCTTTTTAGCGGGCTCCTCCTTTCGCAGGAGGGTAGGACTGGTCTTGGTGATAAAGGCCAGCACCGCTACGGTAAAGACCACCTCCGCCAGGCCGAAGAGGGTCAGGTGCCCGGCCAGCATGGCGGGGACGGACACGTTCAGCCCGTAGGGGCAGTAGAGGGCCTGGCCCTCCGCCGTGTGGAACAGGTACGGCTGCACGCCGAACTCCAGGGCCGCGGCCAGAGCCGCCGCGTTGATGCCCACATAGGAGCCCACTGCGGCCCCCAGATAATTGCCCCGCTCCCCGCCCAAGCGGTCAGCGATCAGGCGGTACACGGCGTAGCCCACGTAGGGCAGCAGGAACGCCATATTGAAGCAGTTGGCCCCGAAGGCCAAAATGCCCCCGTCTCCGAACAGCAGGGCCTGGATCAGCAGAGCAATGGTGACGGAGAGGCACGCCGCATTGGGCCCCAGCAAAATGGCGATCAGGGTACCCCCCACGGCATGGCCGGTGGTGCCCCCGGGCAGGGGCACGTTGAACATCATGCCGATGAAGGAGAAGGCCGCCCCCACCCCCAGCAGGGCCATCTTCTCCTTGGGGACCTCTTCCCGCACCTTTTTCACCGCTCGGACCCACACCGGGGCCATGGCCGCCGTCATCACCGCGCAGGTGGACGGGCTTAAATAGTTTTCCGGAATATGCAAGGTTCTTCCTCCTTTTTGCGCCGGGCACAAAAAAGGGCCGTTCTCCCCTGCTTGGGGGAAAACGGCACCTTCCTGATACCGATGGCTGTTTTGGTACGATGGACACTTGCCGGGCCAAGGCCCGCTCTCACAGCTTCCTGCTGTTTTTTCTTCTGTAACAGTATACCAGAGGCCGGCGGGGAATGCAACCTCCTCTTTGTGAAATCGACCTCAGGCCCGGGCTTCCTTCAGCATCCTTTTGCGCTCATACATTTTCTGGTCCGCCTCGTTGAACACGTCCGCCACTGCCCGGTGCTTTTCCGGGCGGTATTCGGCCATCCCGGCAGCCACCACCGGCCTGGCCGGGTGGATCTCCTGCCGGGCGTGCCGCTCCACCGTCTGCTGCAGGGACGCCAGCAGCTGCGTCCGGTTTTGGTAGTCGGTCCCCTTCAGGAAAACGATGAATTCATCGCCGCCGACTCGAAAGACCGGGCTGTGCACAAACGTATCGCAGATCAAGTGGCAGGCGCTTTGGATATACCGGTCTCCATAGGTGTGGCCGAGAGTGTCGTTGATCTCTTTCAGGTTGTTGATATCGCAGGCGACAACGGCGAACTCCGGCTCCTCCGAGGAGCCGATCTGCCGGTCGATCCCCTGTTCAAATTCCTGATAGGCGTTTTTGTTTCTCACGCCTGTCAGTTCATCGTAGGTGGCCTTCCGGGTCAGGTCCTGATAGCTGAGGACCTGCTCGTTGATATTCTCCACGCACAGCAGGATGTGCCTGCCGTCCTTGGTCAGCATGGCGGTGAGCTTCACGTAGTTGGGGGCGCCGTTCACCAGCAGCCGGTACTCGATCTGGCAGGTATGCAGCCGCTTCAGGTTTTCCAGGAGGCGCGCTCTCTCAAAGAACAGCCGCATCTTCGCCCGGTCCTCCGGGTAGACGATGCTGTCGATGTTTTCGGCGACGTTATCGAAGAAATGATTCTCCCGCTCCGCTGTTTCCAGCTCGCTGAGCAGCTCCGTGGAGGAGAAGGTCATGTATCCGCTGGTGTCCACGTCCACGAAATAGATGCGGTCATAGTGCTCCGCCAGCCTCTCGGCGATCTGAGAATAGGTCATGCTCAGCTGCACGGTCTCCTGCAGCTTTCTCTCGATGTTCTTCTCCTGCCCCAAATTGCGGATGCTGACCAGCACGTGGCTCCCGTCTCGGGTCATCCGGAAACCGGCCCGGCAGAAGATGACCGCATCGCCGATCACGAAGCGATACTCGGTGAGAGAAGCGCCGCCGTTGTCCCGCAGGGCTCGGAGCATCTCCACCTTATCGTAAAGGCAGACGATGCTGCCGGTGTCCTCCGGGTGGATGAAACGGCTCAGCAGGGGCTTGGCGACGACAAAGAAATTCTCGCCGCTGTCCATGGTCCGGATCTTCTTATACTGGTCGGAGGAGGAGAACTCGATAAAGCTGTTGTCCTCCAGGTTGATATAGTACAGAGAATCGTAGATGTCCGCCAGGGCGCTGGCGATCTGATTGAGCTTCTCCTTTTCACGGGCCGTTTTGGCCAGTTCGTCGGACCGTCTCTTCTCGCTGTCGATATCCCGGATGCCCAGGATGGCGTATTGCATGGCCTGGCTGTATTCTCCGTTAATGAGCCGGATCTCATGCCAGACCGGCGCGCCCGAGGTCAGTAACCGATACTCCACCAGGTCCTTCTCGTGGCTCTCGATCTTGCGGATAAGGGCCTCCTTGGCCAGGCCTTCCACAAACCTGTCCCGGTCCTCTTCCACCACATACAGGAAGGCGTCCTTGGGGAACTGCTCGAAAAAGTTCCCGTCTGGACGGGAGTCCTCCAAATGAGACAGGTCGCTGTACGTGTGATACTGACCTGTCTCCAGATCCACGAAGATGACTGCCACATAATCCGATAAGAAGGCGTTGATCATTTTCTCCAGCATGTTGTGTTCCAGCATAGCACTGCCCCCGATCTGCCTGGTCCCTTGCTTCCTCTCCCCATTATACAGTGCTTTCTCCAATTCCACAACTACCCTCCGTCATTTTCATGTCAGTGCAGGGCGGCGCTTCTCCCCTGTAGTGGAAGCATCCTGCCGGAGCAGCGCCGGGGGCAGCGACTGGCTGAAATAGGTGCGCACCAGAAAGGGGTTGGCAGGTGCTTTCCTTTGCGGTAGAATAAGGTCAGAACACATCCGTGACCCCAAGGAGTGACGCACATGGACCTGCAAGCCTTCTTGCATCTGCCCGCTCAAACCCTGGCCGGGATCGACCTGTTCCGGGCTGTCCTGGAGCGGTACGCCGACCGTCCCCTGGCGGCGGGCACCGTGGAGGAGATCGTTCCGCCTGCCCGGCGGGAGGCGTTTCTCGCCGACCTCCAAACTGCCGCCGCCCGATTTGACGCCCTGATGCGCCGGGAGATCCGGGAGTTCGGGGTAGAACGGGACCCCAACGACCTGCGATACCAGTGGGGCGCCCCGGAGATCAACGAGCAGGTGGTGGGGATGATCGAGGCCCAGTACCCCCTGTCCCGTCAGGGCGAGGTGCTGTTTTACGGGCCCTCCAACATCACCCTGTAGTACTCCCTGGAGCAGGACATGCTCCCCTGGAAGGCCCAAAACCACGGCATGGGCGGCTGCATCGATGAAGACTTGATGCACTATGCCCCCCGCCTGCTGTACCCGTACCATCCCCGGGTAGTGTTCTTCCAAACGGGCTCCAACGACATCGCCGCCGGCATCCCTCTGGAGACCATTTTGGAGAACAAGCGTACCATGTACGGCCTCTTCCTGGAGCACATGCCCCAGGCCAAGCTGGTGGTGTGCAGCGGTCTCCCCCTTCCCGGGCGCACCCAGTTCTGGGACGCCACGGTGGAGACCAACCGCCTGCTGGCCCAGTTGTGCCGGGAGACGGACCGCCTCTTCTTCCTGGACGCCACCGACGCCATGCTCACCGACCGGGGCCCGGAGGAGCTGCGCACCCGGGACGGCCGGTTTTTCAACTCGGACTACTTCCGGGCGGACCGCATCCACCTGAACAAGCGGGGCCACGACGTGTGGACCTCCCTGATGAAGGCCAAGCTGGAGGAGATCGGCGAGCCCGCAGCGCCATGATAAGATTTCCTTGACCCCTTATAACGACCCGGGACGATCTCGGTACGGCCGGCGACATGGCCGGCATATCCAGGCGGTCAAAGCCCGCTCTCAGGCATGGCAAAAAGGCAGGCCGCAGCCTGCCTTTTGCCGTTAGATGGCTAATCGCCTGAGCCGCTATCTGGATTCACATGGACCATAATGTGCTTGACCTGCGGGAACTGCTCCTCCACCGCCCGGTGGACCTGCTCGGCAATGGCGTGGCCCTCCACCAGGGTCAGGCTCCCGTCCGCACGGATCTCCAGATCCACGTAGACCCGGCTGCCGAACATCCGGGTCTGGAGCAGATCCACTCCCAGCACCCCGGGCTGGTCCTCCGCGCATTGCCGCAGGGCGGCCTCCAGCTGGTCGTCGCAGGCGTGGTCCACCAGATGGTCGATGGCGTCCCGGAACACCTGCAGGGCGGCTTTCCAGATGAACAAGCAGATCACCAGGCTGGCGGCGGGCTCCAGCACCGGGACCCCCAGCCGGGTGCCGGCAATGCCGACCAGCGCCCCCACGGAGGACAGGGCGTCGCTGCGGTGGTGCCAGGCCTCGGCCTTCAGCGCCGTGGACCGGATGCGCCGGGCGCTGCGCCAGGTGTACCAGAACATGGCCTCCTTGGAGACGATGGAAACCAGAGCGGCAGCCAGCGCCAGGGCGCCGGGAGGCTCCATCTCCCGGTAGGTCCCCTTCAGGATCACCTGCAGGGCGTTCCAGCCGATGCCGCCGCCCACCAGGAACAGCACCACGGAGAGCACGATGGCGGCCACGCACTCAAAGCGCTCATGGCCGTAGGGATGGCCTTTGTCCGGGGTTTTCCCCGCCAGCCGGACGCCGATGATGACGATAAGGCTGCTGAACACGTCCGAAGCGGAGTGCACAGCGTCGCTGATCATGGCCCCGGAATGGGCCAGCACGCCTGCCAGCAGCTTGAAGGCCGTCAGCAGGAGATTGCCTACGGCACCCACCAGGGAGACCCGTGTGGCCACCTGCTGAAAATCTTCCGGTCCTGTGTGGTTTGCCCGCATCTGTACCCCTCCGAGATCGATAGGATGAAAAAAGCCCATGGCACAGCCTATGCACTGTCCCATGGGTGTTCCACTGTCACGTTGGTGACCCGGCTCCGAGCGTTGGCTCCGGCCTGTTCAGTTGCCCCGATTATAGCCCCTCCCCGGTCCTCTGTCAAGGAAAATGCAAACCTCCCGCAGGCACAGCGTCCTTCTCCTCGGCTCGCCGGCATTGACAGAGCCCGCAGCGCCATGATAAGATTTCCTTGACCCCTTATAACGACCCGGGACGATCTCGGTACGGCCGGCGACAGGCCGGCGCCGGCTTTCTGGAGGAGAAACATGGAGAATCAAGAATTGATCCGTCTGGCCTTTCAGGCCATGGAGCGCGCCTACGCCCCCTACTCCGGCTGCAAGGTGGGGGCGGCGCTGCTCGCCGCGGACGGCACGGTAACCACCGGCTGCAACATTGAAAACGCCGCCTTCGGCCCCACTGTCTGTGCGGAGCGAACTGCCTTTTTCAAGGCCGTCAGCGAGGGCCACAGGGACTTTGTGAAGATCGCCGTTGTCGGCGGGAGAGACGGCACCGTCACGGACTATTTCGTGCCCTGCGGGGTGTGCCGGCAGGTAATGAGCGAATTCTGCGGGGATGACTTTCGGATCCTGGTAGCCAAGAGCGAAGACGACTACCTGGAAAAGGCTCTCCCGGAGCTGCTGCCCTACCGCTTCTCGCCCAAGCACCTGGCCTGACGAGGCGCTGTCCCGGACCGACAAGGAACAAAGCCGGAGGAAATCTCTATGAGAATGTACGACGTCATCCTGAAAAAGCGAAACGGCGGAGCCTTGACCCGGGAGGAGATCGACGGCTTCATCCGGGGCTACGTCCGCGGGGAGATCCCGGACTACCAGGCGTCCGCCCTGTGCATGGCCATCTGGTTTCGGGGCATGAGCCGGGAGGAGACCGCCATCCTCACCGACTGCATGGCCCGCTCGGGAGACACGGTGGACCTCTCCCGCTTCGGGAGTCTCTCTGTGGATAAGCACTCCACCGGCGGCGTGGGCGACAAGACCTCCCTGATCGTGGCGCCCATCGTGGCGACCTTGGGGGGCAAGGTGGCCAAAATGTCCGGCCGGGGGCTGGGGCACACCGGCGGCACCGTGGACAAGCTGGAATCCATCCCCGGCATGCGGGTGGAACTGCCCGAGGAGGCATTCCTCCGCCAGGTGGAGCAGGTGGGCATGGCCATCATTGGCCAGTCCGGCAACCTGACCCCCGCCGACAAGAAGCTCTACGCCCTGCGGGACGTCACCGCCACGGTGGATTCCATCCCCCTGATCACCTCCAGCATCATGAGCAAAAAGCTGGCCTCCGGGGCCAAGAATATCGTGCTGGACGTAAAGGTGGGCAGCGGCGCCTTTATGAAGACATTGGAGGACGCCGAAAAGCTCGCCCAGAATATGGTGGACATCGGCAAGGCCTGCGGCAGGAACGTGACCGCCCTGCTGACCAACATGGACCGCCCCCTGGGCAAGGCCGTGGGCAACAGCCTGGAGGTCCGGGAAGCCATTGCGGTGCTTGCCGGGGAAAGCCGCGGCGACCTGCGGGAGATCTGCGAAGCCCTGGCCGCCGAGATGACCGCCCTCTTCCGGGGGTGTTCCCCGGAGGAAGCCCGCCAGCTGGTCCGGGAGGCCCTGGACACCGGCGCCGCCCTGGACAAGATGGAGCAGTGGATCACCGCCCAGGGCGGGGACGGCTCGGTGGTGCGCCAGCCGGACAAGCTGCCCCAGGCCCGGGAGGTCCTTCCTGTGCCGGCAAAGCGTTCCGGCTATCTGAGCCGCATGGACGCCGAGCAGATCGGCAGCGCCGCGGTGCTGCTGGGAGCTGGCCGAAACCGGAAGGAGGACGCCATCGATTACGCCGCGGGGATCGTGCTGGAAAAGAAGACCGGGGACCGGGTGGAACAGGGCGATGTGCTGGCCTGGCTCCACACTGATCAGCCGGAGGCCGCCCGGGCCGCCGCGGAGCGCTATCAGGCGGCGCTGCGCATCACCGACGAGCCCCCGGAGGAGACCCCGCTGATCTACAAGATCATTCGCTGAGACGGAGGAAAACCCATGGACAAGCAAGCAATCCTCAGCCGGGTGGACCACACCCTGCTGGCCCAGGGAGCCGCCTGGGAGGAGATCCGAACGGTCTGCGACGACGGCATCCGGTACGGCTGCGCCTCGGTGTGCATCCCGCCGTCCTTCATCCGGCAGGCCAAAGACTATGTGGGAGACCGGCTGCGGCTGTGCACGGTCATCGGCTTTCCCAACGGCTACAGCACCACGTCGGTGAAATGCTTCGAGGCCGCCGACGCGGTGAAAAACGGCGCCGATGAGATCGACATGGTCATCAACATCGGCTGGGCCAAGGAGGGCAAGGACGACGCCCTGCTGGAGGAGATCGACCGGGTGAAGGAAGCCTGCGACGGGCGCCTGCTGAAGGTCATCATTGAGACCTGCCTCCTCACCCGGGAGGAGAAGATCCGCCTGTGCGAGATCGTCTCCCGTTCTCAGGCGGACTATATCAAGACCTCCACCGGGTTTTCCACCGGCGGCGCCACCCGGGAGGACGTTGCCCTGTTTGCCGCCCACGTGAGCGACGGCACCAAGATCAAGGCCGCCGGCGGCATCGCCAGCTGGCAGGACGCAGAGGATTTCCTCAGGCTGGGGGCGTCCCGCCTGGGCACCAGCCGCCTGGTCAAGCTGATGAAAGCAGAAGAAAACGGAGGAGAGAATCATGGCCAAGAAAACACCGCATATTGACCTGCTGGACGAAAGGGGCTTCGGCAAGACCGTCCTGATGCCCGGGGATCCCCTGCGGGCGAAATACATCGCGGAAAACTTTCTGGAAGATCCCGTCCTGGTGAACAATGTCCGGGGCGTGCAGGGGTATACCGGGAGCTATGAGGGGGTCCAGGTCTCCGTTATGGCCAGCGGCATGGGCATGCCCTCCATCGGCATCTACAGCTATGAGCTCTTCCAGTTTTTCGGGGTCCAGAACATCCTGCGCATCGGCTCCGCGGGAGCCATCAGCCAGGACGTGAAGGTCCGGGACATCGTAGCCGGGATCGGCGCCTGCACCAACTCCCATTTTGCCGCCCAGTATGGGCTGGACGGCGCCATCGCCCCCGTGTGCGACTATGACATGCTCCGTCTGGCGGACCAAACCGCCCAGGAGATGGGAGCACCCCTGAAGATCGGAAACCTCTACTCCTCCGACACCTTCTACGACGACACCCGCCCCTCCACGGCCTGGGAAAAGATGGGCTGCCTGGCGGTGGAGATGGAGGCCGCCGCCCTGTACCTGACCGCCCTGCGGCTGGGGATGCGGGCCCTGGCGGTATGCACCATCTCCGACCTGGCCTATCCCCCCTTTACCGGGCTGGACGCCGCCGAGCGGGAGAGCTCCTTCACCCAGATGATGGAGCTGGCGCTGAAAACAGCCGTGAAGCTGGAGGCGCTGCCGGATCGGACGCCAAGAGAATAACGCAAGACGCTAGCAGAGAAAAACAAAGGGCAAGCCTCATGGGCTTGCCCTTTGTTTTTTCTGCTTCTCACGCCTTCCGGCTCTCCCGGGGCAACGGATCTCCCCACCCCCGGTCTCTTTTCGGTGAAGCTACCGCACCTTGGTGTCGTAGTTCAGCACGATCTGCGCCACCTCGCTGCGCCTGGCGGTGCCCTTGGGGTCCAGGATCCCGTTGCCCTTGCCGCTGATCACCCCGTTGGCCACGGCCCAGGCAAAGGCGTCCTTGGCCCAGGAGTTGATCTTCCCGGCGTCGGTAAAGCCGGCCAGGGCAGCCGCATCTCCTGCGGGCTCCCCCTGGTACCGCCAGAAAATGGTCACCATCTGTTCCCGGGTCACCGGGTCGTCGGGGCCGAACTTGCCGCCACCGTACCCGGTGACGATCCCCTGCTGGGCCGCCCACAGGATGCCCTTGGTAAACCACTTGCCGTCGGCCACGTCGGTAAAGGGGTTGGCCCCTGTCACCGCAGGCTCCCCGGCCATGCGGTGGAGCACCGTGGCGAACATGGCTCTCGTCATGGTGCCGCCGGGCCCGAAGTGAGTGTCATCCATGCCGTTGAAGTACCCCTTGCCCACGCAGTAGTACACGGCGTCATAGAACCAGTCCTTCTCCTTCACGTCCATGAATCGCCTGTCGGCGCCCACGGTCACGTTGAGATTCAGCCGCTCGGAGTAGTCCTTCCCCTCCTGGTAGGCCGCAATGCGGAAATAGGTGTTCTCCGTCAGGGGGATGGGCCCGGTGTAGACCTGCCGGCTGGCGGTGTTCTGGCAGGGACAGGTGCCGTCTGTGGTGTAGTAGAGGACAGCGCCCTCCGTGGCGCAGCTCAGGGTCAGGGTCTGGCCCTTGGCCACGGTGATGCTGGCCGTGTCGGTGTAGGTCTTCCCGCCCGCAGACGCAGTGGGCCGGGCAGGCCGGTCGGCCTCGTTGGTCACCACCAGGGGCAGGGTCTCCTGCAGGGCGGAGCCCTCCACGGCGAAGGTCACCCGGGTGACCCCCGGGAACAGCCCTTCCGCCTCAAAGGTGGTCATCCCCGGGATGGACCCGGTCACCTGCTCCACCCGGGCCACCTGCTGGCCCTCCACGGTGGAGGCGGTCACGGTCCGGTCCATCAGGGGGTCGCCATTTTCGTCCAGCACCTGCACGGTGATCCTGGGGATGGGGCTCTCCCCCAGGTGCACGGAGACGGCTCCCCCATAGTTGAGCACCAAGCGGTCGGCCCGGTGGGTCACGGTCAAGGAGCCGCTGGTGTAGTCCAGGCCGCCGGCGGGGTTTCCGGCGTAGTTCCGGGCCCCGTTCACCGTCACGGAAGCAACGGTCTCCCCCACGCTGCCCACGGTGCCGCCGTCCGCGGGGGTCAGCCGCAGCACCTTGGCGTACTGCGTAGTCCCGTCCGGTGCCGTTTCCGGGTCCGCCCAGGCAGCGGTGTACCCGGCTGCCCCAGGCGTGTCGGCCTCAGCGGTGCTCATGTACTGGCTGTAGGTCACCTCGATATAGTCCGGATACGCCCGAACGCTCTCTACCGTGGGGTCCGCCGTGGAGACCAGCCCCACGTTCACCCCCAGCCGAGGCGGGGGCACCTCCAGCCAGTCGGTGGTCTGGGTGGTGTAGCCGCTCTTCTCCAGCTGCACCTGGTAGAAGCCGTCCGGCACGTACCAGGCAAAGGCGCCGTCCTCCCCGGTGATCTGGGGATCGATCTGGTCGCCGTAGTTCTCCGCATCCCATACCGCGCTGGGGGTCCCGGCGGCGTTCTCCGAGTAAAGCAGGGTGGCCTTCACCCCGGGGAGGGGGTTGCTCAGCACCGCTTCATACACGACGCCGGAGGGGTCCAGTCCCGGGCGGAGGATCACGGTGACGCCGCTGCCGGAGCCGTCCCCGAAGCCGATACTGGAGCCGCTGCCCGAGCCGCCATTTCCGGAGCCGCCGGGAGGCGGGGGGCAGTCGTCAATGTCGATCTTACAGTACCGGCGCACGTCCTTTTCCGCTTTTTTGAAGTTCAATTCCGCCTCGGTGATGTCCGCCTGGATCTGGGCCTTGGCGTCGTCCGAGCACTTGCTGTACAGGTAGCCGCCTCCGGCCATCAGGGCGCCTGCCGGCCAGGAGAAGGGGCACAACGCCAGCCCGGCAAAGCCCACGTCCGCCGCGTAGAACTTGATATATTTCATATGGAGGTTTTTGAGCTCCTGGGCAAAGCGGGCCGCCCGGGTGCAGGCCTCCACACAGCTGGCCCGGGTGGGGAACTTCTCGCAGTCCGCCAGCTGCTTGTTTTTCCAGAATGCAGCCAGGCTGTCGTACCGATCCTTTTCTCCCGCCCAGTAGCCGACCTGGTCGTACACGTTCATCAATCCGGTGGTGGTGTTCCCCGCCGTCAGCACAGCGGAGCCCACCGCGGCGGCCTTCAGGGCTTTCACCGTGGTAGTCAGTTTCTTAGCCGTATGCTGCGCGGCAGCCACCTTCTGATTCAGGCCGCGCATCCAAACGGCGACCCTGTTGGCCTCCTCGGCCGTTACTGTGCCGCCGGCCTTGATCGCCTGGACCAGCTCCTCCGAGACCATCCCGCTGAGCTTGACGTCCACCTGCAAGACCTGCTGGAGCTCCCGCACTTGGGGCAGCGCCACCGCATCGATGAAGGTGCCCACATGGCCCAGCCACCAGCCGCTGCCCCACTCCATCAGGGCGGTCAGGGCGTCCTGGCTCAGGCCGCTGATATCAAAGCCGCTGGCCGTCTGGTCGGTCCCTCCCGGTCTGGCCCGGTCCACGGCTTTCCCGTTGATAAGGTCCGCGTTGTGGGTCACCTTGCCGAAGAGGATGCTGTTATCCAGCTCCATCAGGATATCCCCCATGGGCCCTCGGAAGGTATAGTGATCCGACGTCTCGTCGGTCTCGACCTTGATCTCCGAGACGTCCAGGGTGCCTTTCTTGATCTTGTCCTGGATCTCCTCCGGGACGTTGGCGCCCATATCCTTCCCCACGTCGTTGCCGTTCTTTCCCTTCCCGGCGTCGTCCATGGCGTTGAAGGAGGAGAGCAGCGCCGCGCCGATCTTGTCGCCGATATCCTGGGCGATGGTCTTCAGGTCCAGCAGTGAGCCTTCCAGGTCCAGCACGGTCTGCTGGTCCTCCGGCGGGAGGACGTCCCAATCAGGCAGGCCCTCATGGCCCAGCTCCCAGTCCGTGCCGAAAATGGCGCTGTCCAGCTCCTCCTCCATCTCCGGGGTGGGAGCCGTCAGATAGCGCACGCACTCCGTCACGATGCTGTCCACGATCTCCCGGATGTGGTCCTTCTGGGCTTGGGTGGCGTTCTCCGGCGTCACGGCCCCGTTGTACTCGATCACATAGTACAGCGTGGTGAAGGCATTCTCCAGGCTCTGCCGGTATTCCTCCAAGGAGGCCTCGTCCCACTCCTCCAGGTCTCCTTCGTCCTCCTCATGGGCTTTCAGCGCCGCAATGAGCTCCGCCGCGGAGGTGCATTCCGGCCGGTCCGTGGTCAGCGACTCCCCGAAGTCCGTATCGTAGCTAAGCTCCATCTTCACCGGCACCCGGCTGTTCAGGAAGGTATGGGGGTCCGGCTGCTGCAGGCGCATGGTCCCGCCAAACACGTATTCCCTTTCGTCGACGCCGGGCTTGGTGGTCCGGCTCAGCGAGAGGGGCACGTTCCGGGTGCTGCCGTCCTTCATGGTCACAATGACGAACACCGAGCCCTCGTCGATCTCATACCCGGTGCGCAAAGTGGCGGAGAAGCTCCAGACCTGATACTCCTCATTATTCGGGTCCTCATACATGTAGTTGTAGTACACGCTGGGCTGCAGCTCTCCCTCCTTCACGATATAGTACCGGCTGCGGTACTGGGTGAAGAAGAACTCCCGCACGGAGGTGCCAGTGGGATAATAGGTCATCAGGCCGGTGTTTCCTCCAGCGGTGACGGCGATCTTCTCCCCGCCCTTGATGTCCTTCAGCCCGGCTGTCTCCCCGGGGGTAAAGCTGACGCTGGACTCCCCCAGCTTGTTGGGCACGGCGGTGAGGGTCAGTGCCGGGGCGGCGCCCTCCAGCCCCACGGAGACAGGCACGCTGCCGCCGTTGGGATCGGACCGCACCCCGATGGTGATCTTCGCCGTCTTGGTCTCGAAGGAATCTCCCGGCAGGTGGAGCCGTGCGCCGTACACGTCAAAGGCGCAGCTCCCCAAGGGGGAGGCGGACCCACCTGCCGTCAGGGTGGCGGAAAGGTACCGGCTGCCGGTCCCGGCCACGGTCAGGTCCACCAGGAACACGCCCCGATTCCGGGAAACCGGCAGGGTCACCACGTGGGCGGCGCTGTCCACGGTATAGTCGGCGCCGGAAGTGAGCTTCCCCGCCTCGCTGTACACGGAGCCTACCTGGGCGTCGGCAGGCACGGTGAGCTTCACGGTCCCGCCGGTCACGGTCTCCTCCCGGAAGCCGTAGTACACCCGGGCCCGGAACTTCACCCCGGTCAGGGGCTCGTCCTCGTCCAGCCGGATGCAGGAATAGTCCGTGTCCACGATGCTGCCAAACCGCTGAGTATCCAAAGTGGGGATATTGGTCAGGGTCGCCTTGGCCGTCTGGCCGTCTGCCACCCGGAAGGTCGTCTTCTTGTAGTCCGTGGTCTCCCCCAGGCCGGAGTCCCCCAGGGCCGCCAGACTCTGGAACAGAGAGACAAAGCCGTTGACGTTGAAGGCCACGACGGTGTAGCTCCCCGCCTTCAGCCGGCCCGTGGTATAGGTGTACCGGGTCCCGGCCTCCGGGGTATCCACCGTGCCGAACTCCGCCAGGTCCCCGCTGCCGTCATAGATCAGCACGTTCTGCCCGCCGGTGAAGCCGCTGGAGACGGTGATCTCCCCATGGCCCCACACCGGCAGGGTCACAGCCAGGGCAGGGTCCGCCAGGCTGGCGGAAGCCGACCCGGCGCTGCACCGCAGGCTCTCCTCCGGGGTCACGGTGACCGTGAGCGTGTCGCTTTGGGCCACGTCCACGTCCTCCCCCAGCACCAGGTAGGGGAACTGCACGGTGTAGTCCTTCTCCGGGGTCAGGGTGGTGTTCCCCTTTTTCAGGGTCAGGCGCAGCCCCTCCAGGGAGGAGTAGAGCTGCCCGGCCCCGTCCTGGATGGTCAGGGTCAGCCGGCGATTTTCCGGCATCTCCTGCAGGGCGACGGCCCCCAGGGCCCAGGCCCCGGTGCTCCCGGCCGCCCGGGTGAAGCTCCGGCTGAAATAGCCGTCCTTGGAGAAGCTGACCGTCACGGCCCGGTCATTGGCCACAGTGAAGGAGAAGCTCTCCCCTGCCCGGGTGATGGCGGGAGACAGAACGCTGTCACCGGCCTTCACAGTGATGACCGCGTCCGCCGGGCTCACCGTCCCGCTGACAGTGTAGGTCTGGGCCGCCGCCAGGGGCACGAAACGGTAGGAAGTCTCCCAGGTCTCCGGGTATTCCTCCTGCAGCGCCTGGATGTACTGATAGAAGTCACTTTCGGTAACGCCGTCGCTTTTATACTGATAGCCATGGACCTCCGCCCGGGGCTGGTTGATATTCCACCCCCGGAAGGGGCCGTCCTCATACCGCTGGTAGTCCTCCGAGAACACCAGCTCCACGTCGGGGCCCAGCACCGTCAGCTCCAAAAACTCCGACCCCAGGGCGAAGGCTCCCTTCTCGATGGCAGTCGCCGAGGCGGGCACAGTGATGGCGCTCACCTTACCGCAGTACTCAAAGGCACTCACCCCAATGGTTTTCAGCTGCTCCGGCAGGGTGATGGACGTCACCTGGGCGCAGTTGAAGAAGGCCATCTGGCCGATGCTCTCCAGGGTGGCCGGCAAGGCAATGGTCGTAAAGGCGCAGGCCTCAAAGGCGTAGTCTCCCAAGGCCGTGACGGAGGCGGGCAGCGTGGTCAGGATGCTGTCCGGCAGAGCCGTGCAGTACCCGAAGCCGGTCACGGTGGTGAAGTCGGGGTTGTTGGGCCAGGTGATGGAGGTCAGGCTCTCGCAGCCCTCGAAGGCCCCGGGCTCCAGCTCGGTCAGGCTGTTGGGCAGCTTCAGGGTGGTGATGCCCGCATAGTAGAAGGCGTCGTCCCCGATGCTTTTCAGCCCCTCGTTCAGGGTGATGCTCTTCAGGGTGGGGCTGCCATTTCCATCCTTGCAGCCGAAGAAAGCCCGGGTCCTCACGGCGGTGATGGTGGCCGGCAAGGTCACGGAGGTCAGGGCGGTGTTCTCAAAGGCCAGCCCGGGGATCTCCGTAAGCTGGGTCAGCTCCTGGAGATTCACGCTCTTCAGGCTGGTGCACCCCCGGAACATGCCCTCCACCAGGTTTTTCGTCCCCGCCGGCAGGGTGATGCTCTCCAGGGCGGTGCAGCCGTTGAAGGTGCCCTCATGGGTGGCGCTGCGCCCCACAAAAGCCGGAGCGCTCCCCGGGGCGAAAGTCACCTTCGTCAGCTTGGTCTGGCTCACGAAGACCCCCCAGCCGATCTCCGTCACGGAGGCCGGGATGGTCACCGATCTCAAAGGAATATGGCAGGAAGCGTCCCCCAGCTTGGTCACCGGGGCGCCTCCCAGGGTATCCGGGATCACCAGGTCGTAGGCGGCGTCCTCGGGGAACTCGTACTCGTATTCCACCCGGCAGACGTCCGTGACGGTCGCCTCCCCGTCGGCCACCTCATATTCGATCTGCCAGACGGAATCCGACGTGGGCTTCCAGATGCCGTTGTTGTCGTCCACCGCGGCCGCGGCGCTCAGGGGCAGGGCTCCCAACAGCACGGCCAGGGTCAGCAGCCAAGAAAGCAGTCTTTTCAGTTTCATCTCGCCACCTCCAAAAGGGGATCAAAATGGGATATACGCTCCCACTTGTACTATATCAATAAAAACCCTTCATGACAAGCGGCGCAGAAGAAATAACGCTGGTTTTTTCCGGCTTATAGTTGACATAACTTTTTCATTCCGCCAAAGATAATGGGGAGGCTCACGCCTCCCCATCTTGTCATTTATTCCAGGCTTATCCGCTTCCCCTTTATTTTTCCAGGATTTCGCAAAACCGCTGGAGCATGGTCGCGGCCTCAGCGCGGGTGGCGCCGCCCTTGGGAACGAGCTTGCCGTCCTTGCCGTTGATGATCCCGCTGCCGACAGCCCACTGGAGGGCGGAGACAGACCAGCTGCTGCAGTCACCGGCATCCGGGAAGCTGAGGATGTTGGTATCCTCCCCGATGGACACATCCACGCCCTTGAACTTGGCGTGACGGTAAAGGATCGCCGCAAGCTGCTCGCGGGTGATATTGTCGTTGGGGCCAAACTTGCCGCCGCCGTAGCCGCTGACGATCTCGTTTTCCGCCGCCCAGATCACGGCGTCGGTGTACCATCTGTCGGCTTTCACGTCGGAGAAGGGATTCTCGGATGTAACTTCCGGTTTGCCCTCTAGGCGATACAGGATCGTCACGATCATCGCTCGGCTGGTGGTACCGTTGGGATCAAACAGGTTGTTCCCGACACCCTCCATCAGCCCGTTCTCCAGGGAGAAGTGGATGCCGTCGTGGTACCACTGTGTCAAATCCAGATCGGTAAAGCTGCTCATGGGGCAAGTATCGTCCTTCGGGCAGGCCGCCGCGCGCTCTGCGTCATAGGCGATCACATAATTGGAGAAATGCCCCACGGTAAATTTGACGCTCTTATCGTTATAGGTGGTAGATACTTCTGTTTTCTCGCCGTCCTCGGCAACATACCATACCACAACGCCGCGCCCGGTCTGACCGTCTTTCAGTGTGTAGCTGACGGTGACAGTGGCCTTGCCGCCTTGGAAGTCGCTGATCCGCTTGCCGTCAGCGGTCATGTAGACATCCAGAACTTCCTGTACGTCCACATCCTCCACAGCGGATTTCTGCGCCGTATTCAGCTTGTTTTCCCCGATGTTCTCTAGGTTTAGGCGGAGGTCCTTGCCGTTTGCCTGCTCGGAGATAGCTGCGACAGCCTCCGCGTCGAAGGTCACGGTGCCAGTGGGCAGTTTGATTTCGATGCCATCGGCGTCGTTTTCCTCGTCGGCCACGGCGTCCGCGATCTTCTCCACCATAGCGCCGAGGATGACCACCGCGGTCACATCCTGCTTCAAGGTGCTCGCGTCGATGATGACGGTCCCGACATCTTCGGCGTTCAAGACTTTATCAATATTCGCGCTGGTAATGGTGGCTGTTTCGCCCTTGATAGTCACAGTAATGTTGACAGTTTCGTCATCGCTGGAGACAGGGATCGTAATCTTGGTGTCGGGCGTCGGTGACGGGCTTGGGTCACCGCCAGGAGTCGGAGCAGGCTTGCTTTTATAGGTCGCGGTCACGGTGACATCCTTTGCTGGCATAACAAAAGTGGTTGTGGCGGAGGTTTCCTTGGCAAAAGTCAAACCGTCGTTGCTGATCCACTTGTCAAACACCTTGCCGCTTGCAGGAGCATCCGCAGTAATCGTGACGGTTGTGCCTGGGGCGTAATTACCATCACCTGTGCCATTGTTGACGGTGGCGGCGTATGTGGCCGGTGTTATTGAAATCTTGTACGCAGCTGCGGAAATCTTGCTGTTTGTCATCCCCCTCTTGACCGCAATCGCCTTGATCGTCGTGGTCGCGCTGACGCTGATCGGCGCGCTGTAGGTCGGGCTGCTGGCGGTGGGCGTTGAGCCGTCCGTCGTATAGTGGATGGTTGCGCCATTCGTCGAGCAGGTGATCGTCACGTTCTGAGCTGCCGAATAAGTGCCTGCAGGCGGATCGAATGTTGGCGCCGCGACCGTGGCGGGCGCGGGCGGACTATACGCCGGGACGCTGACCGTCGCTGCCGCGCCCGCTTCGTGCGTCGCGGTTTCCTTATAACGCACATAGTACGTTCCGGCCGTCAGGCCGGTGATCTCCGTGCCGGAGCAGGGCGTGTAAGAAGAACCGCTCGCGCTGTACTCCATCTCGGTCGTAACGCCGGTGATCCTGCCGTCGCTGCCGCTTGCAGAGGTTGGAGCGACGCCTGTAAGCCCTGTCGGAGCGGCGGGACCGTCCGCCTTGCCGATGCTCCACGGAATGTCCTTCGGCGTTGTCGTGTTATCGCTCCACTGATAATTGACGGTATTCGTCAGCGTCGCCGACGCGGTGTAGTTACCAACCGCTGTTTCCGTGCCGTTCGCCACGGTATAGCCCTCGCCGGAGGCGACGCCTGTCTGCTCGCTGCCCGTCCATTTGAGGCCGCTCGCCGCCGTGGGGATGGCGACGCTCTTGGGATTGACCGTCAGCGTATAGCTTCTGGTCGCGGAGGTGTAGTCGCTCGTTTCCTCGGCGGTCGCCGTGATGGTCGCCGTGCCGGCCTTGACGATATGCACTGCGCCCGTGGCGCTGTCCACCGTGGCGGCTTCGCCCTTTGTGACCTGATAGCTCACGCTCGTCTTCGCGCCCGTGGCGGTCACGGTGAAGTCTGCGTCGCCGTAGGTCTTTTCTTGTGTCGCGGAGGCAAAGGAGATCGTCTGCACCTTCCTGTACTCCACGACGACGGTGCAGGTCTTGCCGTTGTCGCCGTCACTTTTTCCGCGGACGCAGAGCCTGCACCTGCTCTCGGCGTTCAGAAGCGCGGAAATGCGGAAGTTGTGTCCTCCGCCGCTATTGTCGTCGTCCGTGATCTTATCCTCGCCCAAATAAAGCGTGCCCACCGTATCCATTTCCCCGACGGAATAGAAAACGTACGCTCCGTCGTCCAAAGGGGTGAAGGCATAGGTGTTGCCGAGCGTTACCGGATTATTATTGCTGACAATGATACTCTCGTCGTTCTGGGAGGGGCGAAGCTCCGCCTCGCCGCTGTCCATGTTCGTATAAACGGCGTAATCCGGGTCCACGGATATGAACTGCTCATCACGGCCTCCCTGGGACAGGTGTGAGGTGATGGTCACGGGAGCATCGTCGACGGGCGTGACGGCTGTCGCGACGGGGAGCGGCGTTTTCCACTTCAACTCGCCGCCGACGGTGATGACGGCGCCCTCGGTGAGATACACGCTGCTGATTTCCGGCGCGCCGGAGACGGTGAAGACGGCGCCCGAGCTCACGCACACGGCGCCATGCGCCACGTTTTTGGCGGTGATCTTGCCGCCGGAGACGGTGAAGCTGCCGCCGTCGAAAACATCCACGGTCACTTGCGTGTCTTTGGCGGAGACCGTGCCGCCGGTCATGGTGCATTCACTGCCATCGCCCACAAGGAGAGCGCCCTCACTGCTGCCGATGAGCTCGCCGCCGCCCTTGCTGTCCGTGAGGGTCAGCCTGCCCAAGTCGTGCAGGGTGGAGCCACCCGTCACCGCCGAGCCGTCGATTTTATGACCGTTCAGGTCCAGCGTGACGGTCCGGTCCTCCGGGACCTCCAGGTAGCTGTCGCCGGCGGTCGCCGTGTAGTCCTGCGTCAGCGTGACGGTTTCCGCACCGCCGCTCAGAAGCGCCCGCAGGCTCTCCCAGCCGGCCGGCTCGTCCTTCGCCGTGATGTCCGCAGTCACGCTCGCGGGCTGCGCGGAAAGCGTGTAGTTGCCCGCCGCCGCGCCGGTGAGGGAATAGCCGCTGAACGTCACCGTCTTGCCGGTTCCGACATTCGCGTCGGCAAAGGCCGCGGTGCCCGCCGTAAAGCTAACATCATCATCGCCAACTTTGCCGTCAATCGTTCCGCCTGTGGCGGTCGCCGTGGTCGTGCCATCGTATTCCTTATTGGAAACAGACAGGCCGGTGATGGTGACGGATTTCGGCGCAATGGTATAGCTCACGCTCGCGGTCGCAGCGCCTGTGCCTGTACCGACCGTGATGCTCGCGGTATAGGTGCCCGCGTTTACAGGTGCCGCGTCCAGAGTGGTCTCGCCCTGCTTATATACGATGCTCGGCGTACCCAAGACAGCAGTATCGCCGGTGACTGTCGCCGCTTTTGCTGTGCCGTCGTAGGTCAGCTCTGTCGGCGCATTGATCGTCAGAGTAGCCTGTTTATTCGTCAGTCCGCAAGTTCCCGTGCCATTGCACGTCGCCGTTATGGTCGCACCACCATCGGATACAGTATAGGTAAACCTATGATAGTGTACCGAAGGATTATCATACGGAACAATTGTTTTACCGCCAATAGTAGAATTGTCCGATATCACTCCGGATGCAAAGGTTACCGTTGAATCTAACTTATCCACAAATGCTTTTTCCAGAGTCACCGTACCTTTGTAAGAAGATGAATTAATCTCGTCAGCGGAACCATTTGTCCAACTAAGAGAAATCGTTCCTGTACTGGTGCTGCTTCTCGAACTGCCAATACCAACATCTTTTGTACTGTACGCAATCGCGTTGACAACACCGCCGGAGATAATGATCTCATTGCATTTAAAGTTTCGTCCGCTACCGATTGCTGCCGAATCAGAGGCACCATATGCGGTTACGTTTCCACCGGTTATCTTAATTTTGTTTGCTTCAGCATCCCGTCCTGAACCAATACCGGCACCCCATTCAGGTTCATATCCCTCACATATACTTCCTTTCGCTAAAACTGTTCCACCTGTTATTGTGATGATACCACTTTCTCCGTCCAGCCCACCGCCGATTCCGGCAGCACCATAGTTTCCGAACGCTTCAATATTTCCTCCATCGATCTGGATTGTTCCTCCGTTTCCGTGCCGGCCTCCGCCAATACCAGCTCCATACCAGTTACCGCCATAAGATTTTATAGTTCCAGCATTGATGGTAATTGTCCCTCCACTACCACCTTTATATGCAGATACATCTCCGCCACCAATACCTGCGGAATTCTGGCCTCCATGTGCCTCGACATACCCTCCATATATGTTGATTGTACCACAATTCATGGTCTCTTCACTATTAGCTCCACCTATAGCTGCATAATTCGGCTTTTGTGTTGCATCAGCACATAGTTTTCCTTTATTCTCTCCAGTAGATTGTGCGAAGATGTTTAGTGAATTATTGCCATAAACAGTTATTCCGCTTTGAGCATTCAGTGTTGCGCCATCAGCAAGAATAAGATTTACATTTCCATCTACAACGATTCGATTGTTAATTGTTAAAGTACGATTAACCACATACCAACCGGTATTCCAGATGGTATCGCTTTCACTGACAAATGTATTACTTGTACAGTTTGCATTGATTCCATCCTCATTTAAATACGGAATAGTTACAACAGTGTCTTCCTTGAATGTTATAGTGACTGTAACATCTTTATCGGGCATGCTGAAAGAATATGTACCGTCCTGATTAGCCGTAGGCTGAAGAGTACCGCTTCCTTCATAAGAATAGCTAATTGAATCCACCGCATATCCATTTGCAGGCTGAGGAGTTAGCACAATATTGGTATTTGGCAAAGCTTTGGTCGGAGACACAACCAAAGAGCCCTTTGATGGATCAGAATTGGAAACAAGGGTACTGTGGACACCCTCGATGTCTTTCCACTGCGCATATGCAATTACGGATTCTCTCCATCGATAGGTTGTTCCCGCCGGATAATAATCTGATCCGATTTTCCAGGTATCAAACACCATTCCGTCTGGAGGCGTGAAAGAACATTCAGGTAGAACAAAGAGCATATCTGATCTACCGCTCATAGCTTCCATAGTCCCTGAGCCACCGCTTGAATCAAAACGAACTGATCCCATTACAACAACGGGTATGCCGTCCTGTGAAGCGCTCACATTGATAGTATATACTGTCGAATTCACCGTAACATTCAGCGTGGCAGTTGGAGCAAAACTGTCTCCGCCATAATGTGTGGTCAGTAACCATTGATTGTCCTGTTGCGATGCAGTAACGCAGCTCCCATTTATTACAACATTACTGATTGTTCCCGTAGCAATTTCAAGGCTTGTCAAAACTTCAGTCAACGCAAAAGTGCTGGTCTCTCCGGTGGGTGTAGTCTTGCTGAATGTCTTGTTGGAGTACTTGAAATCAGTTGTGTAGGTAGTTTTCTTCTTAAAGCTGACATTCACCGTCACATTTCCGGCAGGCATAACAAAGGATGTTGTCGCCCAATAGAAAGGAACCGCATTTTCGCCACATTTCACGGAAAGGTCATATAATTCATATAGATTATCCGGGCTGATTGTCAAAGTAACAGTCTCGCCCTCGGCAGCAGTGGACTTATCCGCTGTAACATTACCGTTAGTGATACCATCCGCAATCGTAATATTGTAAGTCGCATTCGCCAGCACCGTTGTTGGCAGCAACGTCAAGACCATGCAGATGGTCAGCAGAATGGATAATAGCTTCTTCGTTTTCATCATTGGTCACCTCACACATTCATTTGAATCATTCAGGCTGCTGGATGCAAAAAGGCACACCTCACGGGGGCGGAAAGGCCCTCGGCGCGGTGTGCCCGTTGTTAAGGGTACGGAAAAATGACAGACTTACGCTGCTGTCTGTTTGTCTCAAGGATTGTACGCGGGTCTTCATAAAAATCAAGTCCTATTTTGTGAATTGTTCCGGGGTGTAAACCGATCCGTCAGCATATCCCGCAGAAACAGGAGCTCCCTCTCCGGGTCTGAGCCATCTGTGTACACCAGACCCACTGCGTAGCGGGTGACAGCAGCGAGCATCAGGTGAATCACGGTGGCGAACATTTCCTGCTCCGACATTTCCGTGCAGAGCGTCGCGTCCGCCTGGCCCTTTGCATATATTTTGTGAAACTGGTCAATCAGGTGACGAATCATGAGCATATACGGTTCCATTTGCTCCATCGGGATTTCTTCGCTCTGAACATAGACGTTAAAGAACTGGTTGAATCGCAGAATATCCCTGTGATTCCGGTAGAGATCCAGGAAGGAATCCAGGAAAAACGCAAAGTCCTCTGCGGCGGTGCCGCCCTCAGGTTGCTGCGCATTTTGGGACTTCAGATACCGTTCCCAGGCCCAGACACTCACCGCAACCACAAGCCGCGGCTTGTTGGTGAAGTGACGGTACACGGTAGCTACCCCGATGCCAGCCGCGTCCGCGACGTCGGTCATCTTGACCTGCTCTATGGTACGCTCCGCAAAAATGTGGAAGCCTGCTTCCAGGATCTTCTGTATGGTCGCAGCCTTCTGCTCTGCGTCCTTTTCCGGGTTGAAACCCATTTCATCTCACCTGCAGTCGAATGTTTTAGCTCCTAACAATAGTCAGTCTACCGCGACGTGTTGGAAAAGTCAACCCGTTGCGCCAATATTATCTGAGTAACCGGCAAGCAGGGCAAGTGAACACTCACTTGCTTCAAACCACTCGATCTCCGCTTCCGCGGGATCGGACGTTTTCTTGCTTGTTGGGGTGAGCGCGTGCCGGTGGCACGCTGACGCGAACCGACCGAGCCGGCAGGCGAGACCCCCCAAACCCCCGGAACACGCCGTTGGCGTGGCTACGCGATTTCTGCGAAATCGCTTTTTCGGGCAGCTCACCGCTGCTCCTCTTGTCGGCCCCTCTGCGCATGGCGCTCCCGGTCCT
>ERZ842401.1638-NODE-1638-length-31613-cov-5.034096_pt1 | contig 31613 bp, 32 predicted proteins | sample MGYA00521270_ERZ842401 | MGnify/ENA primary metagenome ERZ842401 (study PRJEB31892, sample SAMEA3878208) | bioreactor metagenome | biome: Moose rumen | place: Sweden | collected 2011-10 | study: EMG produced TPA metagenomics assembly of the PRJEB12797 data set...
TACAGGTCGTGCTCCGCTCCCTTCTGGTCGATGACCCTGACCTTTCCGTCGTGGATCTCGAACTGTCCCTTGGAGTTGACGAGACCCATGTGGTATGTCTCGTTGTAGTAGAGATCGGGGTTGAGGACGATGTCCATGTACTCCTTGTTGGCAAGGACGATGTCGTTGAAGACCTGCAGTGAGGTCTGTGCGAACTCGACCATGTCCTTTGCGTATCCGATGATCTCCTGCTGCTGCTCCTTTGTGACCGCAGTGGTGACTCCTCCGGGCACCCCCATGACGGGGTGTGTGGGCTTTCCACCGATGATCGCCTGGACCTTCTGGGCCTCGGCACGAGTCTTGAGGACTGCTCCTCCGAGCTCGAGTCCGACGCGGGCGACGACTCCGAGGACGTTCCTCTCTGCAGCGGGTGCTGCAGGTCCGCAGACGAAGTCGGGTGCTGCCAGTGCGTAGAAGTGCGCGATGTGGCTGTGCACGAAGTGTGCGTTGTAGAACGTGTCCCTGAGAAGGAACGCGGTCTCTGTGGGCTTCGTGTTGTAACATCCGTCGATTGCCTTTGTTGCGGCCATGTGGTGTGCACCGGGGCACACTCCGCAAAGCCTTGCTGTGATCTGGTTGAGCTCTGTTACCTTCCTTCCGATACAGAACCTCTCGAATCCCCTCACTTCGGGGACCTGCCAGTAGGCGTTTGCGACGTCTCCCTTGTCATCGAGGAAGATCTCGATCTTTCCGTGTCCCTCGAGACGTGTGATGGGGTCAACGGTCACCCTGTTTCCGGTGACCTTCTGCTTGTCATCCCAAATGATAGGTGCTGCCATTTACTGACCTCCTTCTACTACTGCTTTCTTAATCAATGATTTACCAAGGGTGAATGCGTAGAAGTATCCGAGCGGGTCCTTGACCTCTGACATGATCTTCACGATTTCATCCTCTCCGATGATTCCGTCGTCCTCGCGGATCGGGAACAGGGATGCGATTGCAGTGAACATACTTGCTCCCTGCTCCTGCACATCTGCTGTGGGTCCGTAGCATCCACGGCAGGGCTGACCTACCTTGGTGCACCTTGCTCCACATCCTCCGACCGTTGCGGGTCCGAGGCACAGGATTCCCTGGTCCATGAGACACACGTCGGGCTTGATGTCCACTTCGTGGGGCTCGTAGATGTGACCGATCCTTGCGTTCTCCTTGTGCCTGGGGCACTCCTCGCACAGGGTCTTGGTCGTGATTCCGATCTCGGTTCCCTTGGGCGGGAGGGGTACTCCGTTGTATGCGAAGTCAGCAACTGCCTTCAGCAGCTGGCTGATGGACTCCTGGAGGGGAGGGCATCCGGGGATGTAGTAATCCACATCGATGACCTGGTCGAGCGTCTTGACTGTGTCGCAGAAGACAGGCAGTGTGAGCTCTCCCTCGGGGGCCTGGTAGGATGTCTGGGGCACAACGGGTGCTCCGGCGTGGTAGTCGGCCTGGAAGTTGGCTGTGGAGGGGGTCTTCTCGTAGACGTACTCGAGGATCTCCTTGGCCTCTCCGGGAACGAGGTTCGCCAGAGCGGGGCTTCCACCGAAGCATGCGCAGGTTCCGTAGCTGACTACGACCTTGGACTTCTGCCTGAGGAGCTTGACCATGTGTGCGTTCTCGGAGTTCCTGACGGCTCCGCTAATGATGGACACGAGGATCTCTCCGTCCTCCATTGCGGCGATGTCCTTCTCCTTTCCGTCGGCTGCGATGGGCCACATGACGATATCGGCCATATCACCGATGGTGAGGATCCTCTCGTTTGTGTCGAGGAGTGAGACGTCGCATCCACCGCAGGCTGCTGCCCAGTAGATGGCGAGTTTGAACTTTCCTCCTGGAGGTGCTCCGGGGAGCAGCTCTCCGAGATCTGCTGCGGGGAGTCCGATTGTCTCGACGGGTCCGTCTGCGACAGGTGCGGGTGCATCGGCAACGGGTGCTGCCTTCGCTGCTGCCTTGGGCTCCTCGTTGGGTGCCTCTGCCTTTGCCTCTTTCTTGAACAACTTGTCAAAGAATCCCATATCAGTTCGCCTCCTTTTTGAGCGGGGTGGGTCCGAGTGCCTTGATCGTGTTGACGAAGTCGACGACCGTGACCTGGAACTTCTCTCCCTCGGATGCGGAAACCCACTCGAGCTTGAGCCTCTTTGGGTCGAATCCGTACTGCTCGAGGACCATCCTCAGCAGTGCGACTCTTCTCCTGGCCCTGTAGTTACCACCGATGTAGTGGCAGTCTGCGGGGTGGCATCCGAGGACCATGACTCCGTCTGCTCCCTTGGAGAACGCCCTGAGGACGAACTCGGGGTCGACACGAGCGGAGCACATTGTCCTGATGATACGGAAGTTGGTAGGCATCTGAAGCCTTGCGACACCTGCTCCGTCCGCACCAGCGTAAGAACACCAGTTGCAGCAGAAGGTGACGATCCTAGGTTCAAAGTCAGCCATTTCACTCGCCTCCTACGGGGAAGTCGAGACATGCGTCAATCTCGGCGATGATCTGCTTGTTCCTGAATCCTCTCTGCTCCATCGCTCCTGCGGGGCATGATGCGACACAGCATCCGCATCCCTTACAGAGACCTGCGTTGACGAAGCTCTTGAATGCTCCGTTGGGCTGCTGGATGAGAGAGATCGCGTTGTAATCACAGCATCCTACACAGACACCACAACCGTCACAGCGGTCGGGGTTGGAGGTTGCAACGATACCCTCTGATACGTACTTAGACTTCGAGATGACAGTCAGCATCCTGGAAGCTGCTCCGGAAGCCTGGGCGATACACTCGTCCATGAACTTGGGCCAGTGTGCTGCTCCTGCCACGTAAACTCCCTCGGTTGCGAAGTCGACGGGCCTGAGCTTCTGGTGGGCCTCGAAGTAGTAACCATCCTTGGAGATGGGGACCTTGACCATCTTGGCGAGCTCTTCCTTCTCTTCCCTGAGAGGTGCGACTCCGGTTGCGAGCACAAGGGTGTCGACGGGAATCTCGAGTTCCTCTCCGAGTGTTGCATCATATGCCTTGACGACGTTTCCGTCGTATGCGGGAAGCTCGTTCTCAACAGGGTACCTGAAGAACCTGACTCCGAGCTGGCATGCCTTGAGGTAGAGTTCCTCGCGGTATCCGTATGTCCTGATATCTTTGTGTATGATGGTGACGTTCGCGGTGGGGTCCTTCATCTTGATCTTGATTGCGTTCCTGAGCATGGATGCGCAGCAGACACGTGAACAGTAGTGCACCTTGTCGTTCCTGGATCCGATACAGCTGATGAACGCAACATCCTTGCCTCCGAATTCTCCGGCCTCGATCTTCTTCTCGAGAGCGATCTGAGTTGTGACCTTGGGGTCGGTTCCGAAGTTGTACTCGGTAGGCTGGTACTGTGCTGCTCCTACGGCGAAGAGGACTCCTCCGACGGGGTAGCTTGTACCGTCGCTCAGCTGGAGCTCGAAGTTACCCTTGAATCCGGGGATGTCCTTCGCTGTGACTCCGGTGTGAACGGTGATGAGCTTGTTCTGGTTGACCTTCTTGATCAGGTCCTCGAGGTAGTCCTTGACTGCCACTCCATCCTCTTTGAAGTTGAAGTTGCGTGCAAATCCTCCGAGTTCCTTCTCCCTCTCGACGAGGTGGACGGGGTAGCCCTGAGCTGCGATGTCCAGCGCGGCGTTCATTCCGGTGATACCTCCACCGATGATTGCTGCGGACTGGGTGACGGGAATCTCTGATCCCTCGAGGGGCTCGAGCAGGCATGCCTTAGCGATTGCCATCCTCAGAAGGTCCTTTGCCTTTGCAGTGGCTTCCTCGTGAGCGTGCATGTGAATCCACGAGCACTGGTCACGGATGTTTGCCATGTTGAACAGATATTTGTTGAGTCCTCCGTTCCTGCATGCCTCCCTGAAGAGGGGCTCGTGTGTCCTGGGTGTACAGGATGCGACGACGACCCTGTTGAGTTCCATCTCGACGATAGCGTTGGAGATAGCATCGAGACAGTCCTGGGCACATGCGTACTGAGACTCGGTCGCGTATACGACGTTGGGCAGTGTCTTTGCGTACTCTGCGACAGCGGGGACATCGACGACTGATCCGATGTTGATACCGCAGTGGCAGACCCATACCCCGACCCTGGGCTCCTTACCGATGACATCCTTCTCCTCGGGGTAGACCTTGGGAGCGCAGGGCTCGAAGTCTTTTCCGACGATCCATGCTCCGGCCTTTGCAGCGGAACCGCATGCCTCGGCGACGGATGTGGGGATGTCCTTGGGTGCAGCGAATGCTCCGGTGACGAAGATACCGGGCCTGGTGGTCTCGAGGGGGTGGAAGACTGTGGTCTTACAGAATCCGTACTCGTTGAGCTCGATTCCGAGCGTCTGTGCGAACTCCTCTGCTCCCTCAGGTGCAGTGAGACCGATGGACAGTACGGCCATGTCGAACTCCTCGGAGACTCCGTCGTTCTTGTCATCGGTGTAGTTGATGATGAGCTTCTTAGTCTCGGGGTCCTCCTCGATGTTGGAGACACGTGCACCGCGGTGCATGTTGATTCCGTACTCCTTCTGACCTCTCTCGATGTAGGCCTCGAACTCCTTTCCATAGGACCTGATGTCCATGAAGAAGATGTCCTCCTGAAGGTCTCCGTGCTCCTTTGTGATCATTGCCTGCTTGGTCGCGTACATACAGCACACGGACGAGCAGTACTTCTTCCAGCCCTTCTTCTGGGACCTGGATCCGCAGCACTGGATGTATGCGATCTTCTTGGGTGTCTCACCGGACGAGGGGACGACGATGTGTCCTCTGTGGGGACCGGATGCGCACATGATTCTCTCGTACTCGAGAGCTGTGACGACATTCTGGAACCTGCCGTATCCGTACTCGGTTGCGACAGATGCGTCCCATACCTTGAATCCGGTAGCTGCGATGATGGATCCGACATCGAGTGTGATGAGCTCGTCCTTATCATCGTAGTGGATGGCTCCCTTACCGCAGACCTTGGCGCAGTTTCCGCACTTGTCCTTGTTAATCTTCATGCACACCGACGAATCGATGACAGCAACACGGGGGACGGCCTGTGCGTGGGGGATATAGATAGCCTTCCTCGTTGTGAGCCCGAACTCGTACTTATCCGGGATGTTCTTCACAGGACATTTTGCAATACAGTCACCGCAGCCGGTACACTCGCTAGGGTTAACGTACCTGGCCTTCTTGAGGACCGTGACCTTGAAATCTCCTGCCTCACCCTCAACCTTCTGGACCTCGTGGTAGGTCAGAACGTCGATGTTCGGGTGTCCGTTACAATCCGCCATCTTAGGCGAGAGGATACATGCGGAACAATCATTCGTAGGGAATGTCTTGTCCAGACGGCACATCACTCCACCGATTGTGGGGTCCTTCTCCACAAGGTAGACGTGAATGTCCCTGTCTGCGAGATCAAGCGATGCCTGAATTCCCGCAATTCCTCCTCCGATAACCAATGCTGATTTAGTCAAATCATTGCCTCCGTTTTTGGAATGATAATATGGAACGCTTCATAGTATATTAAGACGGCATAAAGAAAATATTTATAGTGTTGACTCATTTAATATCGACCTTTGAGTTTATGAAATTGTTAAAATTAAGAAATCGTTTAATCACGGACATAAAATCATGTGCCAGATATTGATAAGTTGGTACCCATATGTATAATCCTTTAAGATAATGCCACTACTTGATTAGTAGATTTTTCGAAAATACTTCGATATTAGGCGAAGGAAAATTTGGATTTTGAAATTAACAACGTTAAGCAATAGTTTAAATACACAACTAAAGTGGTTTAACAGAGTTAATTTTATGTCTGGCTATCTTTTTGAATATGGACGTGTCATTCATCCATCAAATATCTAAATTTTTTTTAGGAAAGCCTCAAAATTTGTAAGAATCTGGCTATTCAGAGACAAAGTTCCGAAGAAGGAGAGAAGAAGTTAAGTGAAGAGACGACTTCCCACGGAACATGGTCGTGAAAGCGATCCGCGGAAGAAGACGTTACGTCGTGTTCACAGTCCCGCCTGAGGCAGACAGATCCGAAATCCTGTCTGCATTGGAAAACCTCGGTACCGAGATGCCCGATCTGCGCGTCATCACGAGTTTCTCAGGCAAAGCGGTTATCCGCTGCAGCCCCTCGGAGATCGAGAGGGTGTCGGCGACCATGGACTCATGCTTCCCTGGATCCGTATCCCTAATATCGTCCGGGACTCTCAGGAAAGTACGCGATGTGTACCCAGAACTCAAAGTCCCCCGCAAGAGAAAGAGCCGATTTCTGATTCTGTAAACTCCTGCGCGTTTCCCTTTTATAATAGATGAGGAATGCACTCGCGTAAAGAAATAAGGAGCAGCAATTATGCAACCCGGACAAATGGCTTATGACAGGGGGATTACAGTCTTCTCCCCTGACGGAAGACTTTTCCAAGTAGAGTACGCCCGTGAGGCTGTAAAGAAAGGTTCGACCACCATCGGACTGAAGTACAAGGGCGGAGTGGCGCTTATCGTCGACAAGAGGTCGATGAGCAAGCTCCTCGAGCCTAAATCCACCGAGAAGATCCACGACATCGATGACTACATCGGATGCGCGACATCCGGACTCGTAGCAGATGCCAGGGTCCTGGTCGACGAGGCCAGGAAACAGGCCCAGATCCACAGGGTCAACTACGGCGAGAACATCTCCGTGGAGATGCTTGTCAAGAAGGTCTGCGACTACAAGCAGCAGTTCACGCAGTACGGCGGAGCGCGTCCCTTCGGAACAGCCCTCCTCGTTGCCGGTACCGACGACCTCGGAGTCCACCTCTTCGAGACGGACCCCTCCGGGGCACTCGTGGCATACAAGGCCACCGGAATCGGAAGCGGACGTCCTGCGGTCATGGAGCTCTTCGAGAAGGAGTACAAGGAGGACATGTCCTACAACGCGGCCATCAAGCTCGGTCTCAAGGCACTGGAAGCGGCCATCGAGGAGAAACCCAGTGCAGACACCATCGAGATCGGGGTTGCAGATATCGGCAAGAAGTTCAGGAGACTGAGCGAGGCCGAGATTGATTCCTTCCTTAGGGACACCAAGAAGCTCAAGGCCTGAGGCGAGAGAATGGTCAGCCTTGATGATGCGATAACTGCCAAGCTGGAGAGTCACGGCGAGACATTCGAGATCCTTCTGGATCCCAAGGTCGTTGACCTGATCAAACAGGGGAAGACATTCGACATAGTCGACTACATGGCGGTCGAAGAGGTCTTCAAAAACGCCAGCAAGGGGACCAAGCAAGCCGAGGACAAACTGAAAGAGGCATTCGGCACAGAAGACATAGCGGAGATAGCGGGGAAGATCGTCGAGAAGGGCGAGATCCAGATAACGGCCGAGCAGCGCAAGGAGATGCTCGAGTTGAAGAAACAGCAGATCATCACCTACATCGCCGCGAACGCCATCAACCCGCAGACGCACACGCCCCACCCGCCGCTGAGGATACAGATGGCGCTGGAGGAGGCAAAGTTCCACGTCGACCCGTTCAAACCCTTGGACAAGGAGATCGACGAGGCCATGAAACTGCTCAGACCCCTGCTGCCGATAAGGTTCGAGAAATCCCGTGTGGCCATCAAACTGGCCGGTTCGGACTACGGACGCTGCTTCGACGACATAATCTCATACGGTATCGTCGAGAAGGAGGAGTGGACCGCCGACGGCTCATGGATTGGCGTCATGGAGATACCCGCAGGCCTCATCAACGAACTCACGGAAAAGCTGAAGCACAAGACCAAGGGCTCGGCATCCGTGAAACTGATAAATTGACATTCGCGAGAGTGATAAAATGGAGAAAAGAAACGCCAGACAGACACGCGAGATCGTTGTGCCCGGCGACATCCTCGACGGAACGGGGATGAGACCCGGAGAGAACGCATACGTGCTGGACGGCAAGGTCCGTGCCAGTGTTATGGGAGTAAGGAATGTCTTCCAGAACACGGTCGGAGTGATCCCCCTGAGGGGAGGATACATGCCAACTTCGGGAGACACCGTATTCGGTGTCATTGTGGACATCGGTCCCTCGAACTGGCTGATCGACATAGGAGCGCCCTACCCTGCGCCCCTGCATGTGAGTGAGGTACCCTGGAAGGTCGAATTCGGAGACACATCCAGATTCCTCACCATCGGAAACGTTGTGCTGATCAAGGTCCTGGCGGTTGACGAGAGCAAGAAGATCTCCGTCACCATGAAGGACTCGGGACTCAGGAAGATCGAGGGCGGAAGGCTCGTGAAGATCTCCCACACAAAGGTCTCAAGGGTCATCGGAAAGAGCGGATCCATGATCTCGATGCTGAAGAACATGACCGACTGCCGCATAACGGTCGGACAGAACGGATGGATCTGGGTCGACGGAGAGGACGAGAACGCCGAAGTGGCCGTCGAAGCCATCGAGATGATCGAGGAGCAGGCCCAGAGCAGCAACCTGACAGACAGGATCAAAGAGTTTATCGAAAAGAGAATCCCTCAGGATGAAGACGAAGATTACGATGAGGGGGATGAGTGACCATGAGCGGACACACAGATATGGTATTGGTTGACGAGAACGGCATGAGGATCGACGGAAGGACCGCCGAGCAGCACAGGCCATTCAAGGTTGAGGCAGGAGTCCTCAACAACGCGGACGGATCCGCATACGTAGAAATCGGAAAGAACAAGGTCCTTGCAGCGGTCTACGGACCCAGGGAGTGCCACCCCAGGCACCTGCAGGACCCCACAAAGGCCATCGTGCAGTGCAAGTACAACATGCAGTCCTTCTCTGTCAGCGACAGGAAGAGACCCGGACCGGACAGAAGGTCTATCGAGATCTCCAAGATCATCTCCGAGGCACTGGAGAAGGTCGTCCTGACAGAACTCTACCCTCGCGCATCCATCGATGTGTACATCGAGATCCTCCAGGCGAACGCCGGAACAAGGTGCGCAGGACTCACAGCGGCATCCGTCGCACTGGCGGATGCGGGAATCCCCATGAGGGACATCGTCCCCGCCATCGCCGCCGGGAAGGCCGACGGCCACGTCCTTCTGGACCTCAACAAGGAGGAGGACAACTACGGACAGGCGGATGTACCCATCGCCATCATCCCCTCCACGGACGAGATAGTCCTCCTTCAGATGGACGGTAACATGACCCGTGAGGAATTCGACTACGGAATCAAGATGGCGGTCGCAGGATGCCACGAGCTCCACGAGCTCCAGAAGGATGCCCTCAAGAGGAGATACTCCAAGAAAGCACAGGAGGGGTCGGAATGACCGAGATAATGTCAGAGATCAAGCGCGACCACATGCTCAAACTCATCGAGGAGGGCAAGAGGCTGGACGGACGCGGTGTCACCGATGTCCGCGACATCAAGGTCGTCACCAACGTCATCGAGAGCGCCGACGGATCCGCAAGGGTCAAGATGGGAAAGACAGAGGTCATCGCGGGAGTCAAGATCATCCCCGGAACACCCTTCCCCGACACACCTAACGTCGGTGTGCTGACCACAGGTGCGGAGCTCATCCCCATGGCACACCCTACGTTCGAATCCGGACCACCTGGAGAGGACGCCATCGAGCTCGCACGTGTCGTGGACCGCGGTATCCGTGAGTCCGGAATGGTGGACGTCGCAGGACTGTGCATCGTTCCCGGAGAGGAGGTCTGGATGTGCTTCGTGGACATCTACGCCCTCGATTATGACGGTAACCTCTTCGATGCTGCGAACCTCGCAGCCGTCTGCGCACTCAAGAGCGCGACGATTCCCGGAGAGCAGTACGGCAAGGGAGAGAACAAGCCCCTGCCCATCACATGCACTCCCATATCGATCACAGAGGTCAAAATAGGTAATACTTTAATAGTAGACCCTAATTTCGACGAAGAACAGATTTCGACCGCACGCCTGACGGTTACGACCGACGATGTCGGTAACTTCAGGGCCATGCAGAAGGGCGGCCGCGGTTCGATCACACTTGATGAACTCAGCCTCTGTCTCGACAGAGCTGTAGAGAAGGGTGCCGAGATTAGGAAAATCATCGGGTGAAATCCATGTCAAAGAGAACAGAGAAAGCAGGAAGTTCCGGAAGGTTCGGAGCAAGGTACGGAGTTATCGTCCGCAACAGGATCAAGACAATCGAGGCCCAGCAGAAGGGGAAGCACGAGTGCCCCGTCTGCCATCACATGTCGGTGAAGAGGGTCAGCTCCGGTATCTGGTACTGCAAGCACTGCGACACCAAGTTCGCAGCGACCGCTTACAGCCCCGACACCAAGAAGGACATCTCCAAGGTTTCAGAGCAGTGAGTTACTGAAAGGTGAGTACGATGAGCACGGAAGAATACAGATGTGCCAAGTGTAACGAGCCCCACAGCATCAACTCACTCGGACTCCAGTGCGAGAAGTGCGGATACAAGATCTTCCTCAAGGACAGGCCTGTCGACAAGAAGGTCTACAAATCCGACTGAGATATGATCGAGGCCGAACTCAGGATCCAAGGCGCCGCGGCCGAGGTCGCGGTGCCCACAATCTCGCCCGAGGCCGGCAGGGAACTGCCGCGCACGGAAACGAGGATCGATAAGGATGGCAAGGACGTTCTGATACGCATCAGGGCGACCGACACCACTGCGATGAGAGCGGCGGTCAACTCGTATCTGGAATGCATACGCGTGATAGAAGACATAGGAGATCTAACCAAGGTGAACCAATGAACGGAATCAGCCCCCAGCTTCAGAACCAGATCACCCAGTTCCAGCAGGTGCAGCAGCAGCTCCAGGCGGTCACATCCCAGAAGATGCAGATGGACGCCAGCAGGCGCGAGCTCATCAAGACCAAGGAGGAATTGGAGAAGTCCACAGGAGCAGTCTACAGGACATCCGGTGCCTTCATGATCAAGGTCGAAAACCTGGATTCCCTCAAGGCGGACCTCGACGATTCCATCGAGACGATGGAGGTCAGGATTGGTAGCCTCGAGCGTCAGGAGACTTCCCTCAAGGAGAAGTACACCTCGCTCCAGGAGACCATCAACAAGGCCATGGGGAACACTCAGGAAGAGTGAACCTAAAACGATCATTACCGGGACCCGTCCCGGGAACATATTTTATCGTATCCTGACTATCATCTCAGCATGACAGATGCACTCGTCCTGACGGACGTCCGCAAGACCTACGGTCAGAGGGAGGCCGTCCATGGCGTGTCCCTGACTGTACATGAGGGAGAGGTCTTCGGACTCATAGGCCACAACGGGGCTGGGAAGACCACACTTTTGAGAATGATTTCCACCATCCTTACGATCACCTCCGGGAAGATCGAAGTATACGGCAGAGATGTCGCCAAGGAAGGCGACGAGGTCAGAAAACTGATCAGCTACCTACCCGAAGATGCTGGGGCCTACAAGGACCTCACCGGAAGGAAATACCTGTCATTCATAGCGGAACTCTTCGTGTCCGGGAAGGAAAAGGACGAGATGGTCCAGAGAGGCGTTGAACTCGCAGATCTCGGCGACAGGATAGATTTCAGGATCGACACCTACAGCAAGGGTATGATGCGCAGGCTGCTCATCGCTAGAGCAATTATGACGTCTCCCAAGCTCGCGATAATGGACGAGGTCACCTCCGGATTGGATGTGATCAACGCATACGAGATCAGGGAGGTCATCCGTAACATAGCCAAGAGCGGAGTTACTGTCATAATGTCATCGCACAACATGTTCGAAGTGGACATGCTATGCGACAGGGTAGGGATGATCGATCAAGGCAACCTGATAGATATCGGCACACCCGAGGAACTCAAGGAGAAATACGAAAAGGAGACGCTCGAAGAGGTCTTCGTCACGGCGGTGAAAGGAGCATGAGCCATCTAACAACGATTGTGAAGAAGGAGGTCAGGGAGCTCCTGACCCCGGGATCTGTGATATCAGTCCTCGTGATGGTTCTGCTGTTCGCAGCCCTCGGAGGACTCATAGGCAACGAGGTCAGCAAGAGCACCGTCATGCCTGTGATAGGGATAGCCAATTACGAGGATAATGTCATAGAGACAGAGGATGGCGAATGGAATGCCCGCGAGTTCCTCAAGGATTTCTACATCAAGAGCGGGGACAAGCGCATCACACCCGAGAACGTCGACCAGTTCGTCCTGAAGATGGACAAGGACGACATCCTCGGACAGATGGAGAGCACAGGTGCCAGCGTGGCCCTTGTACTGTCCGATGACTTCAAGAAGAACATCGAAGAGAGCCTCAAGAATTCCGATTCCGGCAACAAAGACTACCTCAAGGGGGAGATCGCCCAATACTACGTTTACCAGCCTTCCGGAATGATCGGCGGTACCGTTTCATCAGCAGTTTCAACCGCTATCGTGAGCAACATGAACAGCAACCTGTCCAAGTTCATCACGGGAGAGGAGGAATCGAAGTACGTTGATTTCCTCAAGTATCCGATCAAATCGTCGGAGACATACACCTATGTGAAAGGTGAGCTCCGTGAGGATGTGACCCCTGCCGAGATCAGCGAGGCCCTGTCCGGTCAGACCATGTTCATTCCCATGATCATCATGATCATCATAATGATGGTAGGAAGCATCGTCATCAGCTCCATGGGATCCGAGAAGGAGAACAAGACATTAGAAACCCTTCTAACACTGCCTATAAGCAGAACGGTCATCGTAACAGGCAAGATCATTGCCGCAGCCCTTGTCGGACTGATATTCGGTCTTGCCTACATGTTCGGTATGGCGTTCTACATCGGTTCCGTGACCTTCATGGCCGTCGGCAACAGTGGACTAGACCTTGATTCACTGGGTCTTGCACTCGGTCTCACCGATTACGCCCTTATCGCCGTATCCATGTTCCTCTCGATCGCATGCGCACTGGGGATCTGCATGATCCTTGGAGCATTCGCCAAGAACTACAAGTCGGCACAGACCATGACCATGCCCCTGAGCATCCTCGCGATCCTGCCCATGTTCATCACGATGTTCTCAGGCTGGTACAGTTCCAACACACTGATCCAGACGGTACTGTTCATCATCCCCTTCAGCCACCCCATGATGGCCACCGAGGCCCTGATGAACGGAGACCTCACACTGGTGCTCGCCGGTATCGTGTACATGGCGGTCTTCGCACTCGTATCCATCTTCATAACCGTGAAGCTGTACAAGTCGGACATACTGGTAACAGGATTAAGCCAGAACAAGTACGTGGAGATGCTAAAGGGCACAGGGAAGAGGAACAGGTCCAGGAACCGATGTGACCATTTATTAATGGTAAGAGGAATCAGAGATAGGAGTCTGACATGGACCAAAGGTCGAAGACGATAGTTGTCGTGGGCGTCGCGGCGATATTGATTTCGCTCGGTATATTCGTAGTACTGTACTCCGGATATGAGCACAGGATATCATTCGTCACAGATCCCGATGACCTAGCTAAATACTTCGTGGTCGTCGACGACGATACTGGGGAGACCAACCCCTTGGCGAAAGGATCCATGGTGTTCGACAGGACCACAATAACGTCTAACACGGATGACATCATCTGGAATAGTGATCCCGCGACCTTCGACAACAGTACCGTCATCTGCCATTGCACTTTAGGAGGCACCGACTACAGATTCGTGATGTGGATTCACGGGGCAGACCTCCTAGGTGCAGAACTAAAAGATGGCAAGCTCTGTGTACATGTGACTGATACGATCTTCAACTTCGCACTCGCGTTGAGTCTCGGCGAGCTATCATGATATCTAACTCGGGGCCCAGTTTTTTATCTGCTATTCATATGACCGCGCATGTTCGGGGAGATAGCTGACAAGCTGAGAGGCAAAAAGAAGGTAATCGTTGTTCATGGCAATGCGGATATGGACGCCATGGGTTCAGCCTATGCTCTCAAATCGGCATTCCCCGATGCGGACATCTTCGCTCCCAACAGCATCGACCGTGTAAGCAAGCTTGTGGCGGAGAAGCTGGGAATCGAGTACATAGAACAATGCGATTTCTCCGATTACGACCTCGCTGTAGTCGTTGACACCTCATCCCCCGATCAGCTCGAGAATGTGGAAAGGCTCCCGAATGATACTATCATCATCGACCACCATCAGCCCACCGGCAAATGGGACGGATACGAGTTCTATTGCGACCCTGAGAGGAGCTCCTGCTGTGAGATCGTCAAGGACATCCTGGACAAGAACGATATCCCCTTGGACAGGACAACGGGGCTCATGCTCCTCGGCGGAATGATCACCGACAGCGGACACTTTCAGTTCGCCAAACCCGGTCTCCTTGAGGCCTTTGCGGACATCATGAAAAGATGCGACATCAACATGGATGAGGCCTACAATCTGACTGTGGCCCAGACGAGCATGTCGGAGAAGATAGCGATGCTCAAGGCCATGGAAAGGACCAAGTTCGACCGCGTCGGGAACTACATCGTGGCGACATCCTACGGCGGAAGCTTCGAGGCCTCCTCATGCAGGGCCATAATGGCGTCCGGAGCGGATGTCGTGTTCGTGGGATCACAGAGGGACGATCAGTTTAGACTGAGCGCAAGAGCAACGCAGGAGATCGTCCGGAGGGGCGTTAACCTCGGAGAGATCATGAAGGGCATCGGCTCCGAGACCATGAACGACGGCGGAGGTCACAGCGGTGCGGCAGGACTGTCAGGTACCGGAGATGTCGAAGCGATGCTGTTCATCTGTATGAAAAGAACGATGGAGATCTTCAGGGAATTGAAGACCGAAGACCTCCAGGAAAGAGAATTGTGAGACTCACCTGAGCTTGGTGAGTCCTTCGAGCACCTTTGCGAGAGCGTTGCGGTTCTCGGGGTGTGCCTCGAAGTATTTTGCGACGGGTTCCAATGTCTTGGCCATACCGTCGGTGACACCTGTCTTCAAGTCGAACGGGGACAGCTTCTTGTCGAAGTAGGCCTGCTCCAGCTCCTCGTAGGAGTTGTAGGTGACAGGTCCGCCGTACTGCTCGGGACGGTCAACGAACAGGAATCCATTCCTGGGTATGATGATGTATTTGCACAGCATGAGGACGGGGTTGACCTCCTCGTTGCCTTCAGCGTCGAGCTTGTCCATGGGGCAGTACGCCTTCTTCATCTTCTTGGCGATGTCGTCCCTGGTGTCGTGGATCGTGATGTTGCCCTCGGGTTTGGACTTGGACATCTTGTTCTCGATGGGGTCCATCCTGTTACCACCCTTGAGTCCGGGGAGCAGAGGTGTGTGGAGAGCTACGGGCTTCTTCCATCCAAGCTTTTCTGCCGCATCCCTTGCGAGCATGTGGGCCCTCCTCTGGTCGATACCGGCGTATGCGACATCACAATTGAGGAAGAATATGTCCGTGGCCTGAAGGATCGGATACAGAACCTTGGATGCGTCGACCTCGGCCTCGTCCTCGGACCTTCCCATGATCGTCATGGCCCTCTTGACCCTGGACAGTGAGGTGACCTTCGCGACCTTGATGACCTTCTCCCAGTATTCGATCTCGGAGCAGAGCTCGCTGGCGTACTTGAACTCGACCTTGTCCTCGGGGACACCGAGTGCGAGGAAACAGTCCTGCATGTACCTGGCGCAGACCCTAATGTTGTCAAGGTTGCCTCCGAGCTTATCGTTGATGTATGCATGCCAGTCGGCCCAGAAAATCGTGACCTTGAATCCGGCATCGCAGAGATCCTTGATCTTCTGCGCGACGAGCACCCAACCGAGATGCACGGTACCCGACGGCTCGAACCCGATATATGCCGTAGGCTCCTTCTTCTCCGTGAGGAGAGCACGGAGTTCCTCTTCGGTAACGAGCTCTTCGGTGTTCCTAGTGACCAAGGCCAGCCTTTCGTCAACATTCATATTTATCAAAATTGGCAACGGTCACATTATATTAATCATTGGCGGGACACACTGTGTCTCGGTCGAGAACGATGTCAATATGACCGTCACATGGTTGCTTTATATCCTACGGACAGAAAAGATGACAGCGATGGACCTATCGCTGATAATCGTGGCCGCGGTGTCCTCCCTGTTCGGGAGCGGATTCGGACTGTTCACCGGTCTAGTCCCGGGGATACACGTCAACACTCTGGCATCAGTCCTTCTCATGTCGTACCCCGGTCTGGAGATCTTCCTGTCGGGGACCGTACCACAGGAACAGGTGCCCATAGCGGTATGCTCCGTCATCATGTCCGCATCGGTCGTCCATTCCTACGTGGACTTCGTACCATCCGTGTTCATAGGTGCTCCGGATGCCGAGGATGCGATATCTGTCCTTCCGGGACACAGACTGCTGCTGAAAGGACAGGGCATGAGGGCGGTGCGTGCAGCAGCAGTAGGAAGTCTGATCGGTTGCTCCGTAGCGATAGCGATAGCCGTACCGCTGCAGATAGCTATGACCGGCGACACATACGGATTCATCGACAGCCTGACGAAGATCGTGCTCGTTCTGGTATCAATGATCCTGCTGTACAACGAGATGAAGAAGGGTCATCTGATCATGGGGATAGTGGGATTCGTGCTCTCCGGGATCCTCGGATACGCGGTGATGAGACTGCCCATTCCGTGCGAGGGGCTTTTCGGGGAAGGTACTCTGCTGATGCCTATGCTCACGGGCCTGTTCGGACTGCCTGTGATGCTGGAATCGGATTCGGGACATCCGTTCCCAAAACAGAAGGATGACAAGAAGGATCCTGTAGGTCCGATACCGGGTTTCAAGGGTGTCCTGATGGGTGTAGTCGCAGGCTGGTTCCCCGGGATCACATCCACTGTCGGGGCCACTGTTTCATCAACGGTCATGCCGGACAGGACACCCGAACAATTCATCTCCACCGTGGCATCGATCGGTACCGTGACCACCGTGCTGTCCCTTGTGACGCTATCGATCTCCGGGGGTGGTAGATCGGGACGGTCATTGTCATCGGCAGCATCCTGGGCGATTCGATAAACGGGGTCGCTTCTGAGGCCTTCCTGGCCATGCTGATAGCCACAGCCGTAGCATCCCTGATAGGATATCATCTGACCATAATCAGCGGCAGATATGCCTCGAAACTCATTTCTAGGATCGACCAGAGGAAGATGAACCTGACAGTGATTGTCTTCCTAATCGTCATGGTGCCGATCTCCACCGGATTCTGTGGAGTGGTCATATTGGTGATCTCCCTGGTGGTGGGATTCATCCCTGTGACCAACAACATGGGAAAGACGGTACTCTGCGGATGCCTCATACTTCCATCCCTAATGTAATAAATACGGGCGCCGGAATGGATTGGCCATGGACCTGAAGCGTATCGAGTTGTTGGCTCTGCTCGCGATGGGGTTCGGCGTTTTCATGGACGGACTGGATTCCAGTATCGTCAATATCGCCCTGCCCGCCATAGCGGAATCCTTCGGTGTGGATGCCAACGCCGTCGCTTGGGTCACGATCACATACTTCATGATGATCGCAGGTCTGATGCTCTCCTTCGGACGTCTGGCCGATTCAGGTCACATCAGGAAGATCTACGTCCTCGGATTCGCGATCTTCGGAGCGGCGTCATTGGTCTGCGGTCTTTCTCAGGACCTCTGGACCCTTGTAGGCGCAAGGATCGTTCAGGGAATAGGTGCGGCGATGCTCGGAGCGGTAGCCCCGATGATATGCGTCAAGTTCCTTCCGCCGACCAAACTCGGTCTCGGTATGAGCATCCTGATGCTGTCAGGTGCCGTCGGATTCGGATCCGGTCCCGCGATAGGCGGACTTATCATGGATGTCGCTTCGTGGCACTGGACCTTCTTCATAAACGTGCCGATAGGCATAATCGCGATACTGTTCGCACTCCGTGCGATGCCAAAGGACCACGACATAAAGGATGCGAAACTGGACCTCTTGGGAAGCGCTCTACTGTTCCTTTCCGTCATCTGCGGCGTCTACATCCTCGAGATGTTCTCCCGCGAAGGACAGGGGCTCATATGTGCAGCCATGGCCATAGTGATGGTCGTGTCCATAGCTCTGTTCATCCGTACCGAGAAGAGAGCGAAGAACCCGATGCTAAATCTGGGAATGTTCAGGAAATGGACGTTCAACTCGGTCTCCCTGACCTATCTCCTGATGAACGTCTGTTACGTCGGCGTATCGTATCTGCTCCCGTTCTACATCGTAAAGGAACTCGACGTCAGCTACACGTTCACCGGTCTCCTGATCCTGGTGCCTAGTATAGTGACCATTTGCGTCAGCATTCCCGCAGGCAAATACGCGGATCAGCACGGACGGAGGACCATGGCGATAGTCAGCTGTCTGGCACTCATCATGTTCTGCGTCGGTTATTGGCTGCTGAGACCTGATATGGGCTGGCTGCCGTTCATACCCATCGGAATCATGGGAGGATTAATGTGGGGACTGTGCGGAGCATCGGTGGCCAGCCGCATAGTGGATCATGCGCCGAAAGATGACAAGGGCATGGCGTCCACCCTGTCCAATTTCCTGTACTACGCAGGCGGATCCATCGGTACCGCGTTATTCGCATCATTGGCGACCATCGGGTCGGATTCCATAGGCATCCCTCTGGACCTCATACCTCCGGAGGCCTTCCTGATCGGATTCACATTCTCGATGGCGCCTGCCATCATCATCGCTGTAGCTACCTTCGTGACGGCGACGATCGTCAAGGATGATGCGGTCAAAACGTCTTGAGCTCTGCTTTCTCCATGAACCTCTGGGAATCAACGACGAACCTCTCGTGAGTCCCGGAACCTACATCCCCTTTCGCATCGTAGACGCGGACGCTGAAGACCAGCCTCCTCCTGTCTATCTCCACCAGTTCAGTCTCGCATACGACGGTCATCCCCAAGGGGGTCGCCGAAGAATGCGCTATGTCGAGATGTGTGCCGACGGTAGAGCTTCCGATGTCGAGATAGGGCTACACGCTGAGCGATGCGGTCTTCTCGATGAGTGCGATCATGGACGGCGTGGCAAAGACCGGGAGGTCACCGCTGCCGACCGTGGATGCCAGGTTCTCCTCGGTCACGACGACCGACTGAGCGCCCTTGATTCCTTCCTATAACATAGGTCTCCGAACGATGACTTTACTTATTAAAAGGTGGATATGGCAGTCATGGGATTGGAAGACCAGCTCTACAGGGAACTTTATCAACTGAGGGAGCGCCTCAGGGAAGAGAGCAGGGCGTCTACGGGAAGGATACCGAACATCTGCTCGGACGAAGCGCTGGCTGAAATGGCACAGCGTGTACCAACCAAATTGGATGACTTCATCGCCATCGTAGGCGTAGGACAGCGGTTCATTGAGGTCTACGGGGAGAGATTCCTTGCTATCACAAGGAAGTATGCCGTGACCGCGGCGAAGGGATCCGAATTGGAGAGCGACACCGCCAAGACGCTGAGGGAGCTCGAGAAGAAGCTCATCAACATCAGCAGGAGCAACCGTCTTCTATACCAGGGCAAGATTTCCGCGAAGAACACCTTCGATCTCATTAGGATACCGGACATCGACGTGCTCGGTCTGCTGTTCGGCAACAAGAGGGTGCTTAAGCTTTGCAACATAACGAACGGAAAAGAGGACGAGAAGGTCTACAAGCACCTCAACCAGGTCATCCGTGAGGTTAACAGGGAACTAAGGGAGAAGGGACAGTACGACCTGTACATCGGATATCCGTTCGTCCAGGGAAAGATGCCGAATGACGATTTCGGCATACGCGCACCGCTCGCATTGTTCCCGGTGACGCTGGAGAAGGACGCCCGCACCATAACACTCAGTTACGATTCATCACGCGATGCGATGTATAACAACACGCTCATCCTCGCGTACATCAAGGCCACTGGTCAGAACAGGCCCCTGCCGAACAACATCCTGGAGGATTACAACGGCGATACGTTCCTGGAAGATACACTGAACTTCTTCCGCATGAACGGGATCGAGATCAAATGCGAGAACACCGAACCCACGGAGTTCATCGATTATAAGGCCGGGGAGTTCCCCGACTATTTCCCCGGGGACATGGAGCTGGTCCCCAACATCGTCGTAGGAAAGTATCCCACCTACTCGAGTTCGATCCAGAGGGACTTCGATGCCATCCTTTCGGGAAAGGAGATCAACGGTATACTCTCCGATCTCGTCGAGAACCTTGACAAGACCGACTTCCTATCTGACAAGCCAGAACCCCTGTCGTTCGACGACATCAAGGAGAAGGGCATGGAGGCCTCCGAGGAGCAACTGTTCTACATCAATTCGCTGAACAGTGCACAGGAGAACATCCTCACCGCCATCGACAAAGATGACGAGTTGGTCGTCCAGGGACCTCCGGGAACGGGTAAATCCCAAGTCATCACCGGTCTGATTACATCCGCCGTCATGAATGGGAAGACCATCCTGATGGTCTCCGAAAAGAAGACCGCGCTGGATGTCGTATACTCCCGTCTCGGGACACTTGCGAGGTACTGCCTCCTAATCGATGACGTGGGTAACAAAGACCTATTCTACAGACAGCTGGAAACGATGCTGGCATCCGGTGTACCCAAGAAAGGTACGGATGTGGAATCAATATCGCAGAGCATCGACAACGATGTCATGATGCTGTCGCACATCGCCGACACCATGTACAAACCGGGCGAGTTCGGAATAGCACCCTACAAGCTCTACGGACTGGAGAAGTCCAATCTTTCGGACGAGCGCCAGTTCACCGAATACAAGATCCTGAAGGATCACATAGACCCCCATCTGCTGGAGCTCAAGTACCCCACGGTCACGGAACTGCATACCAAGTACGCCAGCGAGAGCCTGATGAGGAACTTCAATGATTACAAGACCCTTGCCGGGAACAACCCGTGGCTAACGCAGATGAAGATGGATCTCTCCGAGTACAACATCGGTGAGATGAAGGCGGATCTCATGGACCTGGAGCTCCAGATGAAGGATTACAACTCCAAGGGATTCATGAGCAGGCTGTTCTCCAAAGGAAAGGTCAACAGGGAGACCACGCTGATGGCCTCCAAGTACTTCGACAACTACAATCAGCACACCCTTTCCATCATGATGGACGATCCCAAGAGGATCATCGACGGCCTCGACGACTACGAGAGGTTCGCATCACTATCCACCGTCTACTCCAGACTGAACAGCAACGAGAGGCTGTACGGGGAGGACATCCTCTCCGTATCCGAATCCACCAAGATGAGGTTCACGGACAGCAACGACAGGATCTACTACTGGCTTCTGAACGAGCATCTGATGAAGTTCGACGCAGAACACAAGGACATCATGCAGAAGATATGGGACTTCGACAGTATCATCCGCGACATGGACAGGAAGATGGAGCAGAAGCGCATCCTGTGCAAGGACAAGGTGGAGGAGATCCTTCAGGACAACCTCAGGTACATATCCGAATCCAAGAGGCGCGGGGACATCAACAGGATCATCGAATCCAAGAGGAAATGGAACCTCAACAAGTTCATCAACCGTTACGGATACGAGCTATTCAAAGGAGTCCGCGTATGGCTGCTCACACCGGAGGTGGTTTCAGAGATACTGCCGCTGGAGATGGGTGTCTTCGACCTGCTGATCTTCGACGAGGCATCCCAGATGTATGTGGAGAAGGGTATCCCATCCATTTACCGTGCCAAGAAGGTTGTCGTCGCTGGAGACCACAAGCAGCTCCGTCCGTCCAGTCTCGGTGTCGGAAGAATCGAATATGATTCTGACGAGGACGACCTCGACGACGATGTATCCGCCGCACTGGAGGAGGAATCCCTACTTGATCTTGCAAGGGCAAGGTACGACTCGATCCTACTGAACTTCCATTACAGGTCCAAGTACGAAGAGCTCATAGCATTCTCCAACTACGCGTTCTACGGAGGACGCCTCTACGTGTCCCCCAACGTCATAGAGCCTCCGAGGCCCCCGATCGAGACCATAAGGGTCGGCGGTCTGTGGGAGAACAAGTCCAACATGGAGGAGGCCAAGAAGGTGGTCGAGATCCTCAGGAGGATATTCGCCGAGAGGAAGAACAACGAGACCATCGGTATCATCACGTTCAACGCATCCCAGAGGGACCTGATCGACGACGTGCTCGACGAGGAGTGCACCAAGGACCCCGAGTTCGGGAAGGTGGTCAACAACGAGATGAAGAGGTTCGACAACGGAGAAGATGTCGGTCTGTTCATCAAGAACATCGAGAGTGTTCAGGGAGATGAGAGGGATGTCATCGTCTTCTCCATCGGATACGCCAAGAACGCCGACGGCAAGCTGATGCAGAGGTTCGGATGGCTCAACAACCGCGGTGGTGAGAACCGTCTCAATGTAGCAGTTTCGAGAGCGAAGAAGAAGATCTTCATCGTGTCATCGTTCGAGCCCAGGGAACTCCAGGTGGAGGACAACAAGAACGACGGTCCCCGCATCCTGAAGAAGTACCTGCAGTACGCGGATGCGATCAGCAGCGGAAACAGGGAACTGGCAGACACCATACTCCACTCGTTCGGCGGAGAGCGTTGGGTTAGAACGGAAGAATTCGATTCCGGACGCATCGCCGACAAGGTGTACAACGCCCTTCTCAGGAAGGGATACACCGTCGAGAGGAACGTGGGTATCGGAGGATACCAGATCGACCTCGCCGTGAAGCAGAACGACAGATACATCCTCGGAATAGAATGCGACAACCGCCTCTACGAGATGTCCGATTCTACAAGGGAAAGGGACTACCACAGACAGAAGTACCTCGAATCGAGAGGATGGAAGATCCACAGGGTATGGACACCCGGATTCTGGAAGAACCAGGAGAAGGAAGTTGCGGGCATCATCGATGCGATCGAGAGGAGCTGAACGTCGGACCTTCCGAAATTTAGGTACGGTAAAATTATTAACACACGGTATGCTATCTGAATCGGGATAACATGAAGACCACACTCAAGATCGAAGGAATGATGTGCGAAGGCTGTGTCAAGAAGGTCAACGACAAACTGTCCGCTCTGGACAAGGTCTCGAAGGTCGATGTGAACCTCAAGGCCGGAAAGGCTACCGTCGAGCATGACGGTGCCACCGACGAGGAGCTCATATCCGCGGTCGTGGACGCAGGATTCAGGGCGAACGTCAAGCACGGACTGTTCTCATGAGGACGCGCGTATTCCGCATAGGCGGGATGTCATGCGCCGCCTGCTCCAGCAGGATCGAAGGCGCCGTAGGCGGGATAGACGGCGTGGAGAGCGTTGTAGCCAACTTCGGCAACAACACCGCCACCGTCACCTACGATGATTCGAAGGTCACCGAGGAGATGATCGCGAAGGCGGTCACCGGTGCGGGCTATCAGATGATAAGCGACGATCGCGAGGAAGCGGAGCGTCAGGAACTGGAGGCCCTGAGGATACAGAAGCGCGACCTGATCATCGGCATACTATTCGCCATACCCCTAAGCATCATCGCCATGGGCCCCATGTTCGGGCTCGATATGCCATGGGACAGGAAGGCGGACTGCATCATACAGCTGCTCCTGTTCCTTCCCATAATGTACTCGGGGAGGAGATTCTACAAGAAGGGTATCCCGGCCCTGATGACCAAGAGCCCCACCATGGATTCGCTGGTGGCCCTCAGCACGTTGGCCTCTCTTCTGATGGGATTGTACTACACGACCCTAGCTTTCACGTCAGGTCATGTTCATACGATGCTGAGCTTCGATTCGGCAGGTATGATCATCGCACTGGTGAGCGTCGGCAAGTACATGGAGGCACGCTCCAAGCACAACACCAACGATTCACTGAGGAAACTGTTCACGTTGACCCCAAACAAGGCCACGATCATAGTGGACGGGAAGGAATACGAGGTTGAGTCCTCAACACTCATCGAGGGAGACATAGTTCTGGTACGCCCCGGAGAATCCATACCCGCGGACGGAACGGTCATCGAAGGGGACTCTACAGTCAACGAATCCATGCTTACCGGAGAGTCCATCCCCGTATCCAAGTCGGTCGGATCAACTGTCTACGGAGCCACCGTCAACGGCAACGGCAGCATGAAGGTCAGGATCGAGAAGACAGGCGAGGACACCGTACTGTACCAGATAGCCAGGATGATCGAGATGGCACAGGGCACCAAGGCACCCGTCGCCCATATGGCGGACAGGGTCGCTGCAAAGTTCGTGCCGGCGGTCATCTTCATATCAATACTCGCATTCGTCGCATGGTTCATCGCCGGAGTGGTGACGGGCAATGAGGAATACGACCTTGAGTTCTGCCTTACCATAATGATATCCGTACTGGTGATCTCGTGCCCCTGCGCATTGGGACTGGCGACACCATTGGCCATCGTTGTCGGTACTGGCAACGGTTCAAGACACGGGATACTGTTCAAGACCGCTTCCTCCATCGAGGCTGCGGCGAATATCGACACTGTGATCCTCGATAAGACGGGTACCATAACTAAAGGTCATCCTGCTATAACGGACATAGTCACCGACATGGATGAGAATGAGTTCATCTCGATCGTCGCCGCAGCGGAATCCGATTCGGAGCACCCGCTCGCAGAGGCCATCGTCAATTACGTCAAGGATAAGGGCATTGCACTTCCGTCGCACTCCGGATTCGAGGCCGTCACAGGTCAGGGTATCCGCTGCAACGTGGACGACCATGATGTATTAGTAGGGAACCGCGCACTCATGGAAGAGAACGGCATCGCCTTAGATGATATTCCAGGCATCATGGTGGCGATAGACGGTCAGCCTTCCGGATCGTTCGTCGTATCAGACCCGATTAGGGACGAGAGCCCCGCGGCGATCGCATCACTCAAGGGATTGGGCATAGATGTCAAGATGGTCACGGGAGACCGCGAGGAGACCGCAGAGGCCATAGCTTCTCAGGCAGGGATCGATGACATCGTGGCAGAGACTAGACCCCAGGACAAGCTGGATATCGTGAAGAAACTGCAGGTCGCACAGAAACATGTCGCCATGACCGGCGACGGTATCAACGACGCACCTGCACTGACCCAGTCCGATGTCGGTCTTGCGGTGGGATCTGGTACCGACATAGCGATAGAATCGGCCGACATTGTTCTGATGAACGACGACCTTAGAACTGTTCCAGCAGCATTGGAGATTGGAAGAGCCACACTGAGGAACATCAAGCAGAATCTGTTCTTCGCATTGGGATACAACACCGTGTGCATACCCATAGCGGCAGGTCTCCCGGTACTGTTCGGTTACACGGATCTCGTCATGGTCATGCCCATGATAGCAGCGGCGGCAATGTCCCTATCATCGATATCCGTCGTATCGAACGCTCTGAGGATGAGGGGATTCAAGCCCGGATCGCTGTCCGAGTCTCGCTGAGGTTACATTTAGAGTACCGTTGTCCTTCTTCCAGGAGATCTCCGAAGAAACTATCTCTATGGGATGGGAATGCATGGGAGAATCCAACGTCATGGATTCGTACTCCCCTCCCTCACCCATTATACTTATCCCGTATCTGGCACGTATCTCCTTCAGCTCCTTTACGGCATCCGCATCTATCACGCGGCCGAGCCATTCCTGGCCGAGACCTTCGGCATAGCATCCTACGATGATGGCCTTGATACCGGATTGTAGGAAAGCATCCATGAGGAGGTCCTGATCCTTCCTCCACAGCGGGGAGAATACCTTCAGACCCAGATCGTTGCAGACGAGGTTCATCCTGTCCCACTGGTAATCCGACCAGACTGCGCCGGTTATGACACCGTCCACGTCGAGACCTTCCAATGCCTTCCTGAGGCCTTCCATGTCGCCCTCCTCCGTACCGGTGCTCGGAGCGGTGACCAGTTCCTTGCCCATGGCCTCCGCCATCACGGGGACCACTGAAAGGTTCGGAGTATGGAATATCCACGATGCCTTGTCCTCGGGCATGACGTTCACGAGATACGGGACATCGTGTCCCATCTGCTCCATGATGTAGAGCGAAAATGTCGAATCCTTCCCTCCGGAGTACAGCGAAGCTAGCCTCATCACGCACATGCACACCATCGCGATAAAAGAACATTTTTCTATTAGTCCATCCTGGGGATTGACGAGGGACAATCATGGACCTAGACGCGAACGCGATGAAGAAACTGGTGGCCGAAGAAGCCGTGAACAGATACGTCAAGGACGGAATGACTGTCGGATTGGGTACCGGTTCCACCGCAAAGTTCATGATCGAGAGGATTGGCCAGCTCGTCGCAGACGGTTACGACCTCACATGTACGGCCACATCCGTGCAGAGCGAGGAACTCGCCAAGAACCTCGGTATCAAGGTGGTCGATCTCGACGAGGTCGGTACGCTTGATATCACCATCGACGGTGCGGATGAGGTCGATCCCGGAATGCAGCTCATCAAAGGTCTCGGAGGAGCGCTACTCAGGGAGAAGATCGTGGCGGCCGCCACGGAGAAGGAGATCATCGTCGCCGACCAGTCCAAACTCGTGGACAAGCTCGGTATGAGGACGCCCCTTCCCGTCGAGGTCCTCAGATTCGGCCACAAGCACACCAAGTTCGCTTTGGAACAGCAGGGATGCAAGGCCGAGCTCAGGATGAAGAACGGAGAACCCTTCGTCACTGACGGCGGCAACTACATCTACGACTGCAAGTTCGAGGCCATCGAGAAACCCTTCTTCCTGGAATCAAGGCTCGATGTCATCCCCGGAGTGGTCGAGAACGGACTGTTCCTGAACACTGCCTACGACGTGCTGATCGCCAAAAGCGACGGCACCGTGGAGAGCATGTCGGACGCTCTGATCAAGAAAAGATCCGATGCTTTGAACGTAATAAACTAATGCGCGTGTAAAGAAGGGTATCACCTTTTTATATAACTTCGATAATAGCACGCCCGTTTCAATTCAAGGTGAATACCATGAAAATGCCCAGAACGATTAAGAGATACTGCCCTACCTGCAAGGCCCACACCGAGCAAGAGGTGGAGAGGGTCAAGAAGAAGAAGGCCAGTGAACTCAAATGGGGTCAGAGGAGATTCAGAAAGGTAACCGCAGGTTACGGAGGTTTCCCCAGGCCTAAGCCCGAAGGAAGAGAGAAGCCCACCAAGAGGATCAACCTCAGGTACAGATGCACCCAGTGCAAGAAGGCCAACATCTCCCCCTGCATCCGTGCAAAGAAATTCGAGCTTGTGGAGTGATCATCATGACCGGAGATTTCATCAAAATCAAATGCCCCGACTGCGAGAACGAGCAGATCGCTTTCAGGAAGGCAGCGACCAAGGTCACCTGCCACGTCTGCGGTGCCACACTCATCGTCCCCAAGGGCGGTGTCGGAGACATCAAGGGCGAGATCATCGAGGTCGTCAACTGATGTCAAGGGTCAGGGGCCTCCCCGAGAACGGTGAGCTCGTAGTCTGCACCGTCAAGAGCGTGAAGAACTTCGGAGCATTCGTCACTCTGGATGAGTACGACGACAAGGAAGGATTCATTCACGTCAGGGATGTCGCCACTGGCTGGGTAAAATACATCAGAGACTTCGTAAGAGAAGGCCAGAAAATAGTCTGCAAAGTTCTGGGCGTGGATTCAACCAAAGGTCACATCGACCTTTCCTTAAAATCCGTCAACGAACACCAGAAGCGCGAGAAGATCCAGCAATGGAAGAACGAGAAGAAAGCAGAGAAACTTCTCGAGATCGTCGCAGAAAGGATGGGAATTGACATCAACAAAGCGTACAAGCAGTTCGGAGACGAACTCTTGGACGCCTATGAGACATTATACAGTGCATTCGAATCCGCTGTCGCCTACCCGGAGGATTTCCTCTCGGAGTTCGAGGGCAAGTGGGTCGACACATTTATGGAAGTCGCCAAGGAGAACGTCGCGGCACCCATGGTGCAGATCGACGGTATCCTGGAGATGAGTTCCTCGGCACCCAACGGAATGGACCTCATCAAGACTGCCCTCATGGCTGGTCTTGCAACAGCAGAGGGATCCGCCGTCGAGATCACCTGCGTGGGATGCCCCAGATACAGGGTCGTCGTCACCGCAGCTGATTATAAGGAGGCCGAAGATGTCATGAAGACGGTCAGCACGGCCGCCATCGAGTCCCTTACATCGAACAACGGCTCCGCCGTTCTCAAGCGTGAGAGCAAGTGAGATGAAGAGCGATATCCGCAGATGCGGCTCCTGTGGCAGATACACCCTGTCGCAGACATGCCCGGCATGCGGTTCGGCCACCGTCAGCCCTATACCTCCGAGATATTCCCCCGACGATCGTATGGGCGAATACCGCAGGAGATCCATACTTCAGGAGTACGGAGAGAATGGAAAGCATCGTGACGTTTGAGTGCAGACCCGAGTTCGAGGACTTGATATTCATCGAAGGTCTGCCCGGAGTGGGTAACGTAGGGAAGATCGCAGCCGATTTCATCAGCTACAAGCTCGATGCCAAGAGGCTTGCCACTATCGTCTCCAGCGAGCTCCCGCCCCAGGTGTTCATCGATTCCGACAGCTACTTCTACTCCGCATGCAACGAATTGTGGTACGTCAAGGACGTCAACGGTCACGACATCATATTCCTGCAGGGAGATTACCAGCCGACCACGCCCCAAGGGCAGTTCGAGCTGTACAAGCTGATCTTCGAAAAGATCCTTCCCTTCGACCCCAAGCTCATCATCACACTGGGCGGATACGGCTTAGGCGAGGTCGTAAAGGACCCGAGGGTACTGGCGGTATGCAACGACTCCAAACTGAAGTCCATGCTTGAGAAGAAGGGCGCCACATTCCAGCCCAACGAGCCCCAAGGAGGCATCATCGGTGCTGCGGCGATGTTCCTGATACTCGCCAACGAGTACGATATAGATGCTGCCTGTCTAATGGGAGAGACCTCCGGATTCCTCCTGGATCACAAGAGCGCCAAATGCGTGGTCGATGTGCTCTGCAAGGTCCTCGGAGTGGAACTGGATACCTCTGACATGCAGGAGGACATCCAACAGGTGGAACAAATCAACGAGGAGGTACAGGCGCTGTCCGAGACCACTCCCGAGGATCTGTCCTACATCGGATGATCCCTTAAGATTCTTCCAGAATAGGCCCGGGTTAATGCCGTATTCGTCACTGATATCGACTCAATCAGCTGACCGGGGCCGACATGGAGACCAATTATTATTTATAATGAATAAGCATCCCTCGGTTTAGTCCCCACTTAGCTCAGACTGGCTAGAGCGGCTGACTGTAGAGTGTTTTCGGTAAAACCGATACAGCCGCTGAAATCAGCAGGTCCCCTGTTCAAATCAGGGAGTGGGGACCATCCTTATCCAGCATCTTCGGCGAATTCCAAAATAACATTTTCAGGGAAAGGCCGTTTTTCGCGATTTTTATTCCGATAAGAATATCCGCTTTCGGGAGGCTCTGACGTGTCCGTTTTCGACACGATGGAGCGTTCCGAGCTCCAGGATAAGGTGCTCTCCGGAGAGATCGATTCCGACCGTTTGCTGAAGGATCTGGTCCAATGGGTGACCATCGTCTACTACAACCTATTCGCCAATCTCGATACGGGGGAGCATCGCGCCTGTCCCGTATCGAGGAGAGGCAACGCAGCATACGCTTTACTTCAATCCTTCAAGAAATCGATGTTAGCGAAGCTCATCAAGAAATCCACCATCTCCAAAGAAACGATTTCGTTAAAAGTGGCCTCTTGCTTCGTTTGAATTGAAGCAAACAAAACGGAGGCAAGAGGCCATGAACTACATTGGTATCGATGTACATAAGTCAATTTGTACCGCAGTTGTAATGAATGATGATGAGAAGGTCATCGACCAGATCATCGATTTTGGAACCAACGATGAAGGGTATTCCTTCATCGTCGACCATTATTCTCCGGAGGATTCGTACATCCTCTTCGAGAATCTGACCACCGCCCACAGAGTATATCATTTCTTCAAGGACAAAGGGTACCGTGTGGAGGGCCTCCACACGGGACACGGATGTGTTACTGAGATATCCAAGACGGATTTCAAGACGGATCTCGAGGATGCGACCAAGCTGGCCAGGATGTGCAAGGACCATTTTACCGGCCGCAGGGAGTATTCCTTAGCTCACTTCGCCGACATCGATTCGATGAAGGCGAAGGAACTGTGCAGGGTAATGAATGACTGCAGCGAGCAGAGAGACAAGCTGAACCTCAGAATCCAAGCATACATGGACATGTTCGATATCCGTCTACCCAAAGGGCTCAAAACAGTCTATTCGGACAAGGCCATGAAGTATCTCAAGTCTCTGGATCATCTAGCCTTGACCATAATGGTGGAAGATATGGCTTCAGCGATGGCGCACATTGAGAAGGCCAGAAAAGGATTGGAATCATTGTTCAAGGACAACGAGGATGTGAGGAATCTGATGTCGATCAAAGGTATAGCCATTCAGACGGCTGCGACGATCTATACCGTTATCGACGGGATAGAGAGATTCGGGACTCCCGAAAGTCTTGTATCGTATTTCGGTCTGAAGATCACCAGGCACGAATCGGGAGGGGACCGTGATCTTCACGGCCACATCAACAAGCGGGGCGACCCGCTTGTACGCAAGTATCTTGCGAATGTGGTCGTTAAGCATCCGATATACTATCCGGACAGCGATCTGGCCAGATTCTACAAGCGGAAGAAAGAGATTATGCCGCATTGGAAGGCGGTGACAGCGTCGATGAGAAAATTGGTCTGTATAATCTGGGCGATGCTGGCCAGACATCAGGTATACAGATTCTCATCGCTGGTGAAGGCATGAACACATCACGCTCGAAGGTCGGATGCACCCTTACAACCTCCTGTGGAGGTTGAGGGGGGCATCCTTTATTCACCATCGGGACAGGTATGAACCTGTGAGACGTCACGGACGTGTCGTAAGGTCGTAAGGGATCGGATCGCGCAGAGGTTTTGTCGGCCCCTCCCATGGAGGGTGACCACGTCTATTGAAACTTGGGCCATGCCCGAGCGACCAAGACCGACATCGTTATGCAGGCACAGACCGCGGGAATGACAAAATGGGATGTCGATCACTTCCGCTAACGTCTGCAGAGGATTCCTGCCGATGTAGGGCAAATCATTCGAGTTAAATTAGCGGTAGCTATAATTCTGTGTTATGCATTGACTGAATCAGAGGTCACTTTTAACGAGACAAACCCCTTACTTTCTTACACCGACTTATCGGCCAGGGCTACGCCCTTGGTCTCCTTACCGAAGAGCCATATCACCACGGCGACGAATGCGAATGCTGCGGATAGGATTATGAACACAAGAACGAAACCGTTCTCCGATCCGAAACTGGAGTAGAGTGCGGGAACGATGAACGGTGCAATGAAAGCTCCGACACGGCCGAAGGCGGATGCCCACCCGTTGCCGGATCCGCGGACATCGGTGGGATACATCTCTGGAGTGTACGAGTATACGCTTCCCCACGCGCCCAGCGCGAAGAAGTATAGCAGACATCCGGAGATAAGGATGGTCGTCTCGGAATCCGCATGTCCGAAGAACCATGCTGCCACAGCGGTGCCGAAGAAATATGCGATCAGGGTGGGCTTCCTTCCCCATCTCTCGATCAGATATGCCGCACTGTAGTAACCGGGCAGCTGCGCCAAGCACATTATCACGGTGAATCCGAAGCTCTTGACGATGTCGAATCCCTGATCCGTGAGGAGAGTAGGGGTCCAGAGTACGAATCCGTAGTAACCGAAGTTGATGCCGA
>ERZ842401.1640-NODE-1640-length-31606-cov-9.725524_pt1 | contig 31606 bp, 20 predicted proteins | sample MGYA00521270_ERZ842401 | MGnify/ENA primary metagenome ERZ842401 (study PRJEB31892, sample SAMEA3878208) | bioreactor metagenome | biome: Moose rumen | place: Sweden | collected 2011-10 | study: EMG produced TPA metagenomics assembly of the PRJEB12797 data set...
GGATCCGGCGCACCGATCCTGGCGTTCAGGCATCCGGAGCGGAGCCGGGCATCCGCTCATCAAGGGAATCCTGGCCCTGGCGGTGCTCGCCGGAGGGGGCTGCGTGCTCCTTCGCGGAAAAGATGCTGAACCAGAACCGCTTCCCGTATACCTGGAGCACTTGAACGACTCCATCACCAACAGCCGCTCGGACATCCCGGAGCTGTACCCCCTGGACCAGGCGGTGGACAGCTTCATGAATTACTGGGCCCTGCACGGCGTATCGCTCTCCATCACCCGGAACGACTCCCTGGTATACGCCAAAGGCTACGGAAAGGCCGATGCCACCACCCCCATGGCCCCCGGCACCACCCTCCGCATGGCCTCCGTCTCCAAACTCCTCACCGCCGTGGCCGTGATGAAACTGCAGGAAGAAGGGAAAGTCTTTCTGGACACGCCCGTCTTCGGCCCCCTGGGAGTCCTGAACAAATACGACTCCTACATCCGGGACGACAATTACTACCTGATCACCGTGGAACATCTGCTTCGCCATCAGGCGGGCTTCACCACGCGCGGCGGAGACCCGGTGTTCTCACCCTATTCCTCGCGGGATGCCCTGCTGCGCAAGCAGCTGGGAAGGACGCTCGCCTACGAGCCCGGCACCTGGCAGGAATACTCCAACTTCGGCTTCCTGCTGCTTTCGCTGGTCATCGAAGAAGTGGCCGGCATGCCCTATGAAGACTTTCTCCAGGCCGATGTTTTCGCCCCGGCCCTCTGCTCGGGCTTCCGCATCGGCGGGAATTACCTCAAGGACCGTCTTCCCGGTGAGACCCGCTACTACATGCAGCCGGACGCCGAAAAGACCGCCTCGTTCGACGGGCAATACGCCTCCGTGGAGAAATGCTACGGCGGCAACAATGTGACGGGATCGGCCGGTGCCGGCGGATGGACCGGCTCGACGGTGGAACTGGCCCGCCTGGTAGCCTGCATCGACGGGAAAGGCCCCCTGCAGGACATCCTGTCGGAATTCTCGGTCGCCCAGATGACGAATTACTTCGATCCGGAGACGTTCGGTCTTGGATGGAACGACTGCAAGCCCGACGGCGAATGGACCCGGTCCGGATCCTTCTCGGGCACGCAGGCCCTCATCAAGACTTATCCAGACGGAGAATGCTGGGTGTTCATCTCCAACACATCGGCCTGGAGAGGCTCCCGCTTCTCCCGCGACATCGCAGGTCTTTTCACGTCGCTCCGCAACCGGTTCTCTCCCCTGCTGCCGCGGCGAGATCTGTTTCAGGAATAGTTTAGTACCGGAAAGCCCGGTAAGAATGCGGTTTCAGGGTGAACGCCGCCCTGCAGGCAGGCTTCTGCCGGCGGAAGAAAGGATTGGGCGCGTCTTTGGCCGCCTGCAGTTCCTCTCCGCTCTCCAGGTCGGTCAGCTTCAGGAAATCGTCTCCGCCCACCAGTTTGACATCCACAGGGGTATCGTTGAAATTCTCCACGATGACAGTCCTGTTGTCATACAGGAATAACGCCACCTTGGAAGGACCTTCCAGACAGAGGTCCAGGTCCCGGCTCATCCTGCGGCGGATCTCGTTCAGCGCCCCCTCCGGATAATCGTACAGATTGCCGGCATCGTCGGGGATGGTGAGCACATAGAGGGTTCCGGCCGAATAAGTGGCGCGGTGCAGGATCGGGAATCCGGACACCCCGCCCGTCAGCGGCCTGCCGGCACTGACCACCTCCCAGCTGTCGTTGGTCTGATAGAGCACCTGCGGGATCAGGATTTCCCGCCCGCTTTTTCCGTACCAGCCGAAGTCGTTCACCAAAGCCTTGAGGTCGGAGCAGCGGAGTTCACAGATATCGGCGATTTTTTCCGGGATGGCTTTCAGCAGGCCGGTGGTGATGACCACGTCCCCGCCACGGCGCAGCTGGGCCTTCATCTTCCCGACAATGTCCGGATCGGCCGCTGCCTGCTGCGTAAGGAGCAGGGTCTTCCGGTTGTCGTCAAAAACAGGATACATATCCATGGGAAGGCCGATCATGCCCAGGTAGTTCTGCAGGAATTCCTCTCCGGTGGAATGGTAGGGTTTATAGGAATGGATGCCGACCGGGGTCCCCAGTTTTCCCACCAGTTCATCGGCCTGCCGGAGCACGACATCCGCGATGCGGGCCATGGTGGTGGGGGTTACGGTCTCTTTCCTGTTCTGGAAAGGGGCGGTCATGCTGTCGTAATTCCACGACGTACCTTCATCCTGCCAGGGAGCCCGGAACATGGGGTTCAGTTTCACGTCCAGGAGCTGGTTGTAGGCGAAAAGCATCACGTCGCGGCCTTTGGCGATGGCGGTAAGGAACAACTGTTCCGCATAGCGGTCCATGCTGTTGTAGATACCGCCCGAGTCTACCCATCCGCCGCCGTTGCGCCCTCCCGAAAGGTTTTCGAAATAGCGCATAATGTTATAGCTCAGATAATTCTGCAGATGCTGATTCCCGGCAGGGTCACGGGTTTCGGTGCCTGTCCATACTCCGTCAAAGATCTGCGGCCCGTCTTCCAGGTTGAATCCGAGCCCCTGAAAATGGTCGTACCAGTTGGGGTACTTGATAATCACCTTCACCTTGGGATTCACGGCCTTGGCAGGACCCACCACCAGGTTGCGACCGGCCTCGTTCATCAGCTCCAGGCGGTACTGCGTCCAGCTCCGGTCTCCCTTGGCCGCGATCTCCACGTCTTTCTTGCTGCTGGTGAAGAAGAAGTCGTCCAGCAGGAATTCATCGAAATGGCGGGCCGTGTGTTCGGCTATCTTCTGAACCATGGCCCGGTTTTCCGGATCCGAGTAACTGAAGGTCTCAAAGTCGTTGGCCTCATTGATGGTGTAGGTGATGCCGCCGGCCACTTCCAGGCCCTGCTTCACGAAAAACGCCTTGGCTTTCTCCAGGGTGGTATCGTCCACCAGGAGCAGGTCCCGGTGGGTCTCCAGATAGATCTTGTCCACATCCAACTGGCTGGAAATGGTTTTCCACGTGGATTCCAGCCATTGCGGATCTTTCATCTTCTCCACTTCGTAGGCCCGCACATAGACGGACACCTTGAAATTCTTGTGCCCGGCCAGGGCGGTTGTGCCGATGGCCAGGGCGATGAGCAGGAAGAACAGACGTTTCATGGGATACAGTATTTTCAGTTTTTTACTCCATCAGCTTCTTGTACTTGAAGCGTTTGGGCTCGGTATCGCCCAGGCGCATCTTGCGGTTGGCCTCGTATTCCTGGTAGTTGCCCTCGAAGAAGACCACCTGCCCGTCGCCTTCGTAGGCCAGGATATGGGTGGCGATGCGGTCCAGGAACCAGCGGTCGTGGCTCACCACCACAGCGCAGCCGGCGAACCCGTCCAGGCCCTCTTCCAGGGCTCGGATGGTATTCACGTCCACGTCGTTGGTGGGTTCGTCCAGCAGGAGGACATTGCCTTCATCCTTCAGGGTCAGGGCCAGGTGCAGGCGGTTGCGTTCACCGCCGGAGAGCACGCCGCAAAGCTTTTCCTGGTCGGCCCCGGAGAAATTGAAGCGGGACACCCAGGCGCGGGCGTTCACGTCGCGGCCGCCCATGCGCACCCATTCGGAATTGCCGGCGATGGTCTCATACACAGTCTTGTCCGGGTCGATGGAGCGGTGCTGCTGGTCCACATAGGAAATCTTGACGGTTTCGCCGATCTCAATCGTGCCGCTGTCGGGCTGCTCGATGCCCATGATCAGGCGGAAGAGGGTGGTCTTGCCGGCGCCGTTCGGGCCGATGACCCCCACGATGCCTGCCGGCGGCAGTTCGAAGGTCAGGTGCTCGAACAGCAGTTTGTCGCCATAGGCCTTGGACACGTCCGTGAAACGGATGACCTTGTTGCCCAGATGCGGTCCGTTGGGAATATAGATTTCCAGATTGGCTTCTTTCTGTCTGGCATCGGCCGACGCCAGCTTTTCGTAGGCTCCCAGACGGGCCTTCTGTTTGGCCTGGCGGGCCTTCGGGGCCATCCGGACCCATTCCAATTCGCGCTCCAGGGTCTTACGCCGCTTGGATTCCTGCTTCTCTTCCTGGGCCAGCCGCTTGGTCTTCTGCTCCAGCCAGGAGGAATAATTGCCCTTCCAGGGAATGCCTTCGCCGCGGTCCAGTTCCAGGATCCAGCCGGCCACGTTGTCCAGGAAATACCGGTCGTGCGTGACGGCGATCACCGTTCCCTTGTACTGCTGGAGATGGGCTTCCAGCCACTGGATACTCTCCGTGTCCAGGTGGTTGGTCGGTTCGTCCAGCAGCAGTACGTCCGGTTCCTGCAGGAGCAGCCGGCACAAGGCCACCCTGCGCCGTTCGCCGCCGGAAAGCTCCTTCACTTTCTGGCCGGAGGGGGGACACTGCAGGGCATCCATCGCCCTCTCCAGTTTGGAATCGATTTCCCAGCCGCCCATGTGGTCGATCTGTTCGGTAAGTTCTCCCTGCCGCTCAATGAGGCGGTTCATCTCGTCCTCCTCCATCGGTTCCATGAATTTCATGGAAATGTCGTTGTATTCCTGCAGGACGTCCATGATGGGCTGAACCCCCTCCTGCACTACCTCCAGGACCGTTTTATCAGGATCCATCTGCGGCTCCTGCTCCAGGTAGCCCACACTGTAGCCCGGGGCCCAGACCACTTCTCCCTTGTACTGTTTCTCCACTCCGGCGATAATTTTGAGGAGCGTAGACTTTCCCGACCCGTTGAGGCCGATGATGCCGATCTTGGCGCCGTAGTAGAAGCCCAGCCAGATATCTTTGAGGATTACTTTGTTATTGTGAGGGAGCACTTTGCTCACCTGGTTCATTGAGAAGATTACTTTTTCGTCTGCCATGGTCCATGTGGTTTTGCACAAAGATAAGAATTTTTTCGTACCTTTGAAGGTTATGGACAAACTCTTTCTCATAGACGGTCATGCGCTGGTATTCAAGATGTATTATGCCTTCCTCCGCAGGCCCATGGTCAATTCCAAAGGGGCGGACATGTCCATCCTCTTCGGCTTTACCAAGTACCTCCTGGAACTCATCGAGCGGGAGAAACCCACCCACCTGGCGGTGGCTTTCGACCCGCCCGGCGGAACTTTCCGCAACCAGATGTATCCCGACTACAAGGGAACGCGTCCGCCAACCCCCCAACTGGTGATCGACGCCCTGGAACCGCTCACGGAACTGGTGCAGCGGATGAACATCCCCGTGCTCATGGTCAAGGGGTTCGAGGCCGACGATGTCATCGGCTCGGCTGCCGTCCAGAATGCCGGAGACAACCTGGACGTGTTCATGGTCACCCCGGACAAGGACTACGGCCAGCTCATAGGCCCGCATGTTTTCCAGTACAAGCCCGGGAAGGGCGGTGCGGACAACGAGATCTGGGGCCCGGCGGAACTCAGTGCAAAATGGGGCGTTTCAGAACCCTCCCAGATGATCGACATGCTCTCCATCTGCGGAGACACGGCTGACAACGTCCCGGGCGTGAAAGGCGTGGGAGAAGTGGGGGCAGCCAAACTCATCGCCCGGTATGGCAGCATGGAAGGCATCTATGCCCACCTGGAAGAGCTGCCGGCCCGTCAGCAGGCCCTGTTCCGGGAAGCGCAGCCGCACATGGCCCTGTCCAAAGCCCTGGTCACCATCAAGACAGACATGCAGCTGCCGGTCACGCTGGAGCAGATGCGCTACACCGGCGTCTTCTCCCCCATCCTGGCAGACCTGTTCCAACAATATGAGTTCAACAGCCTCCGGCGTTATCTGGAGGGCCACCTGACTCCGGGCGTCCCGGCCGGGACGCCGGCCAAGGAGAACGCCCCGGCCTTCCGTGTACAGGAAGTATCCCCGGAAGAACTGGCGCGGCTGGCCGTGAAAAGCGGCAAGTTGGGCATCGTGACGGAGAGCTTCTCCGAAGGAATCTTCGCCCCGGTGAAACAAGTGCTGCTCAGCTGCGGTCCCTCTGTGGCCAAACTGCCGTTTTCCGGGAACGAAGCTTTTCTGAAATCCCTGTTGGAAAACCCTGGGATTGACAAATACGGCACCGACCTGAAACTGCAGGCCAACTGGTTGCACCACGCCGGCATCTCTCTGGAAGGGAAATGGTACGACATCGGCCTTATGCATTATCTGCTGGACCCGGAAAAGAGCCACAGCCTTCCGCTTCTGAGCCAGAGCCTGCTGGGAATCGGCCTGGAAGAACAGGAAGCCGGCAGCGGCAGCGATTCCCTGTTTGACATGCTCCCCCAGGAGGAGAAACACCCCCGGCTGAAGGAAGCCGCCGTGCTGATTCCCCTGGGCGACAAGCTCCGGGAAAGCCTGCCTTCCCTCTATGATTCCATGGAAGAGCCCCTTTCCAAAGTGCTCGCCGCCATGGAGCGGGACGGAGTAAAGGTGGACCTGGCCCAGCTCCGTGCCTTCGCGGAGGGTCTGCGGAAGGAAATGGGCGAACGGGAAGCCGGCATCCGGGACCTGGCAGGAGAGCCGCTTCTGAACATTTCATCTCCCAAACAGGTGGGAGATGTGCTGTTCGACAAACTGAAACTGGACCCCAAAGCCAAAAAGAGCGCACGCGGGCAGTATTCAACCGATGAAGCCACCCTCCTGGCCATCGCAGACCGCCATCCCGTCGTTGAGGAAATCCTGGAATTCCGGGCAGTAAAAAAGCTCCTTTCCACTTACATCGAGCCCTTCCCCTCCTATGTATCGGAAGTGGACGGAAGGGTGCATACCACCTTCAACCAGGCACTTACGGCTACCGGACGGCTGTCCAGTTCCAATCCCAACCTGCAGAACATCCCCATCCGGACGGAGCGGGGCAAGGAAATCCGGAAAGCCTTCGTTCCCGGCTCGCCGGAGGGAATCATCGTCAGCGCAGACTACTCCCAGATAGAGCTCCGGATCATGGCGCACCTCAGCTGCGACGCCCACCTGGTACAGGCCTTCCGGGACGGGGTGGACGTGCACGCGGCCACCGCTGCCAAAATCTTCCATATTCCGGTTCAGGAAGTCACCCGGGATCAGCGCGGCATGGCCAAGACCGCCAATTTCGGCATCATGTACGGGATTTCATCCTTTGGCCTGGCCCAGCGGCTGCACCTGTCCCGGAGCGCCGCCAAAGAGCTGATCGACGGATATTTCGCCTCCTTCCCGGCCATCCGTTCCTTCATCGATGACAGCATCGCTTTCGCCCGGGAGAACGGGTATGTGGAGACCCTGTTCGGACGGCGGCGTTACCTGCCGGACATCCAGGAGCGCAATGCTACCATCCGCGCCCTGGCCGAGCGGAACGCGGTGAACGCCCCCATCCAGGGGACATCGGCCGATATCATCAAGCTGGCCATGATCCGGGTGGCCCGGCGTTTGCAGGAATCCGGCCTCAAAAGCCGGATGGTTCTGCAGATTCACGACGAACTGGTGTTCGACGCCATCCCTTCGGAGGAGGAACAGCTGAAAACCCTCGTGGTAGACGCCATGGAAAACGTCATCAAACTGTCGGTCCCCCTCACGGTGGAGTGTTCATCGGGCAAAAACTGGCTGGAAGCACATTGACATGGATTATTTGCATTTAACGGAAAAAGAGCTCGTGGAACACGCCATCCAGGGAGACCAGATGGCCTACCGCGCCCTGTACCAGATTCACGAGCGGGCTGTCCGCAGCAGGGTGAGCGGCTATTTCCAATGGAAGGCCGACGTGGACGACGTGGTGTCGGAAAGCTTCCAGAAAGCCTTCGCCGCGCTGAAAAGTTTCGACACGGAGCGGGAATTCCGCCCGTGGCTGGTGACCATCGCCACCCGGACGGCGCTGGACCATCTGAGCAGCATCCACCGGGAAGACGAGAAAAAGGAGGGCATCAAGCAGAAAGCCACCGCCGAAGGCAACGAGGCCGGAGCGGAACTCACGGACACTACCCCGGAGGAAGAGATCATCAACGACGAGGTGCACCAGCGCCTGATGCAGTACATTGACGAACTGCCCTCGCTGTACAAAGACGTGATGATCAAGTATATGATAGACGAACTGGAATATGGGGAGATCGCCGGGGAACTGGGCCTGGAACTGAACACCGTCCGCACCCGCATCCGGCGCGGCAAACAGCACCTGGCAGAAATGATGTTAAGGGGGGAAGTAGAATGAACGCACAGGAATTTTTGGATTTTATCCGGGCCGATTTTCCCGTTTCCGGGCAGCAGGAGCGCCAGTTCCGGCAGCTGGACGGCCTGTACCGGGAATGGAATGAGAAAATCAATGTCATTTCCCGCAAAGACATCGACGCCTTGTACAGCCACCACGTCCTGCATTCCCTGGCCGTCGCACGTTACCTGCTCACCATTCCGGGTCTCCCGGAACAGTTCTCGCAGGCGAGTGTCCTGGACCTGGGTACCGGCGGAGGCTTTCCCGGCATTCCGCTCGCCATCCTGTTCCCGGAGGCCCGCTTTACCCTTTGTGACTCCGTGGGCAAAAAAACCATGGTGGCACAGGCCGTCGCCGAAGCCCTGGGACTGAAGAACGCCGTGGTCGTGAACCAGCGGGCTGAGTCTCTCCCGGACAGTTTCGCATTTGTAGTATCCCGCGCCGTTGCATCGCTCCCGGACTTTTATCCCTGGGTGAAAGGGAAATTCACGGAGGGCATCCTGTACCTCAAAGGGGGCGACGTGAACGAAGAGATCGCGCAGGTCATGGCCCGTCACCGCCTTCCGCGCGGCAGCGTGTCCACCTGGCCGGTCAGCGCCTGGCTTCCGGACCCGTATTTCGACGGAAAACTGGTCATCCATATCCGCCGGTAGGTCCTTTGCAAAAAAAATTTGGCAATTTCGGCGGGAATTGCTACCTTTGCAGTCCTTACGCGAAAAATATAAAAAAGAGATATCATGAAAAGAACATTCCAACCCTCCCGCCGCAAGCGCGTGAACAAGCACGGTTTCCGCGCCCGCATGGCTTCCGCCAACGGCCGCCGCGTCCTGAGCGCCCGCCGTCGTCACGCCCGCAAGAAACTCAGCGTCTCCGACGAAGACCGCTGGTAGTCTCCACTTGCAGCACAGAAAGTAAAACGCAGACCTTTCGGGCCTGCGTTTTTTGTGTCTCCGTCTCCGTTATTTTTTGATGGGATACAGTCTCAGGAGAAGGAGGATCAGGAGGGCGATGGCGGCGGGGAAGAGGGAGAACAGCGACCAGATCATGGTCTGGACCGCCGGTTCATTGGTGATGGTCACCACCGTCTGCCCGGTGGCGGGGTCGGTGCCGGAAATAAAGCCCGCAATCCCCAGGAGCATGGCCACCAGGGCGCCGGAGATGGCCGATCCGAACTTCTGGGCCATCGTACCGGAAGAGAAGATGAGGCCCGTGGAGGAAGTGCCGTTCTTCTCGGTGGCATAATCGGCGACATCGGCATACATGGACCACAGCAGCGGAGAATACAGGCCGATGCCCACGGACGTGAGGATGACCACGGCCACCATCACCCAGATGTACCGGGGATCCATGGGAATGAAGAAGAAGGCGACGGAGGTGACGGCGCAGATGACGGCGGCCCAGGCGAAAGCCTTGCGCTTGGAGCCCACCCACTGGGTGAACTTGGGCGATAGGGCGCCAAAAATCATGCAGGTAACCTCGCCGAAGGTCATGAACACGGTATAATTGATGATGAGACCGGAAACGGTGACATCCCCGTGCAGGCAGTATTCCAGGAGATAGCCGGCCACCGCATAGCGGAAACCGTTGAAGAAATTGGTGCAGATGCCGATGAGCGTCAGGTAAATCCAGGGTTTGTTGCGGAACAGGTCGGCAAAGGGTTTGAACGAGAATTTCTCGGCCCTGACGGGCTTCAGACGCTCTTTGGTCAGCAGGCCGCAGGCCAGGGTGCCCGCCGCGGCTATGGCGCCGAGCACCACGCCGAGGACGGCGTACTGATGCTGCTCGGTTCCGCCCACCATCTTCTGCAGGTAAGGGAAGGAAAGCAGGGTGACGAAGCCCATCGCATAGGCCCCGACCATCCGGTACGACGAAAACTGGTTCTTCTCGTTGTCATCGTCCGTCATCACGCCCAGCAAGGAGCCGTAAGGCACGTTCACGGCGGTGTAAACGGCCATCATGAGCAGATAGAGCGAATAGGCATAGATCCGCTTGCCCACCGGGCCGAAATCAGGCGTAAACAGCAGCAGGGCAAAGACGGCTCCCAGAGGGATGGCGCCGAATATGAGCCAGGGCCGATAAGTTCCCCAACGCGACTGGGTGCGGTCGGCCAGCGCTCCCATCAGCGGGTCCGTGACCACGTCGAAGAGCCTCGCCACCAGCATCAGGGTGGCCGTATCGGCTACGGTAAGGCCGAAAATGTTGGTAAAAAACAGAGGGAAGGCGATGGACATGACTTTCCAGGTAATGCCGCCGGCTGCGGCATCTCCCAGTCCATATCCGATTTTTTCTGACAGTTTAGCCATATTCTTTGTCGTCATTCATTGAAAATTTTCATTGCTTCCAGGCACATCCTGGTGTTATGGTAAGGACATTTCCAGAAACCCGCCTTGGGCTGGGCGATATCCGGAGATCCGTCCGGCAAAATGGCCCAGTGCCATTCTCCGCCCGCGGCATCCACCAGATGGTCACGGATATAGGCCCAGGCAGCCAGGGCGTGTTCCGCACCCTTTTCCACCCCATGGTACTTCCACAGCCACAGGTTGCCCACTACGGTTTCGGCCTGCACCCACCACTGGCGGGACTCGTCCAGCGTCCCGTTTTCCAGTTTCTCGTACAGCATGGAACCGTCGGGCAGCAGGCCGTCGTTTCCTCCCCTGCCAAGAGAGAGGGCGGCAGGCCGCACCCGGTCCACTATGTCGATCTCTTTCAAAGCGAAGGCGCACTCCAGCGCCAGCCAGGAAGTTTCAATGTCATGGCCGTAGGAAACGGCTCCGGGAAGGACGGTCCAGTCCTTCCTGAAATAGAGCTTCAGGTGTCCTTCCGGCCCCATCATCCGGCCACAGACAATGTCCAGCAGGCGTTCCACGGCGGCTTTCAGCCCCTCGTCCGGCCATACCCGGTACAGGGATGCATAGGCTTCCAGCAGATGCAGGTGCGAGTTCATGGTCTTGTCGGCATTGATGTCGTGGGCGCTCAGGGACATGTCCTCCAACGGGGAGAAATCCCGGGCCAGCGCCTCCGTATAGCCGCCGTACTCCGCATCGGCAAAGAAGGCTTCCACCACTTTGTACAGGTTTACGGCGTTTTTCAGGGCCTCGTCGTCCCTGGTAACCCGGTACAGTTCGCTGAGCCCGTAGATGGCGAAAGCCTGGGCATAGAGTTGTTTCTTGGTTTCCAGGCGCTCCCCTTCCGGGGTCACGCTCCAGTACACGCCGCCATACTTGTGGTCGCAGAAATGGTCCAGAAACCAGTCCCTCCCATGCATCGCAGCCACCAGATACCCGGTCTTGCCCAAGGCGCCATAGGCCGCCGCGAAAGACCAGATGATGCGGGCGTTCAGGATGACGCCCCGGGGTGCGTCATAGACGATGCGCCCGTCGGAGGCCATTTCGCCATAGAATCCGCCGCGCGGATCCTTGAGTCTCTGCCAGAAAGGGAGGATATTCCCTTCCAGTTCCGTGCGGACTTCCCGCAGGAACGTTTCCGTCCTTGTTTCCATCAGATATTGGGGGTATCCCAGACTTTGGTTTCCGTGCAGTTCACCATAAGGCCGCTGCCGCCGCAGGAGAGGCGGAACTCACCCTTCTCCAGGCGCCATTTCCCGTCCGCGCCTACAAAAGCCAGTTCTTCGGCCGGAATCTCGAAGGTGACGGTCTTGGATTCGCCGGGATTGAGGGCCACCTTTTCGAAGCCGCGAAGACGTTTCACGTCGGGAATCAGCGAAGCCACCAGGTCGGAGCTGTACAGCAGCACGGCTTCCTTGCCGGCACGGTTGCCGGTATTGGTCACCTTCACGGAGACCTTGAGCACGTCGCCTGCCTGGAACCCGGCCGGGCTGAGCAGCTGGAAGTCGCTGTACGCAAAGGTGGTGTAGCTGAGGCCGTGGCCGAAAGGCCACTGGACATCCATGATGGCGTCGTAATTGTAAGATCCTTCCATCACCTCGCGGTGCTCGGACACCTTGTAATCGTAGGTGTGAAGGGCATTGATGTGCTTGGAATAAGTGAACGGCAGCTTGCCGGAGAAGTTCTCGTCGCCGGACAGGAGGGCGGCCAGGGCGTCGCCGCCATAGTTGGAAGGCAGCATCACGTCCACCACGGCCTTTGCCAGCGGCTCGATGTCGCCGATAATGCGGGGACGGCCTTCGTTGAGTACCAGGATCACAGGTTTGCCGGTGGCGGCCAGCTGCTTCACCAGGTCTTTCTGGTTGGAGGAAAGGTTCAGGTCGTCCATGTTGCCGGGGGTCTCGCAATAGGAATTCTCACCCACGCAGGCAATGATTACATCGGCTCCGCGGGCAGCCGCCACGGCTGCGGGGATGCCGTCGGCCCTCTCATACTGCCAGGCCATGGGAATCTCGATATATTCCACGCCCGGCGCATAGGCTACGTTGGAAAAACGGTTCCGGAGGGCTTCCAGGATGGTATTGTACTGCGGAGCAAACTCGTCGGCGGCACCCTGCCAGCGGTAACTCCAGCCACCGTTCAGGGCACGCAGGGAGTTGGCGTTGGGACCGGTGACCAGAATCCGTTCCGTCCCCTTGAGAGGCAGGATGCCGTCCTCGTTCTTGAGGAGGACCTCCGATTCCAGGGCGGCGGCATAGGATTCCTTTCCGAATCGTTCGGAGGCGAATTCGGGATAATCGTGTTCCCATACCGGATTCTCGAACAGACCCAGGCGCACTTTCAGGCGGAGGATGCGGCGCACGGCGTCATCGATCCGGGACATGGGAATCTCACCGGATTCGGCCAGTTCCACAATGACGTTCACGCACTCGGGATCGTACGGATCCATGATCATGTCGATGCCGGCGTTGATGCCCAGGGCCACGGCACCGCGCTTGTCGGCCGCCACATGGTCACGGGTATAGAGATTGTCGATATCGGCCCAGTCGGTCACCAGCATGCCGTCCCAGCCCAGCTGCTCCTTCACCCAGCCGGTGAGAAGCGTCTGGTTCGCATGGGTGGGGATGCCGTTGATGGAGGCGGAATTCACCATGGCGGTGAGAGCGCCCGCCTGGAAGCATTCCTTGAACGGGCGGAAGTATTTCTCCCTCAGGTCATTCTCGGCGATATAGGCAGGGGTGCGGTCCTTGCCGGTATGCGGTACGCCGTAGCCCATGAAATGCTTCAGGCTCACAGCCGCATGCTCCAGGTCGATATGGTTGGGATCCGGTCCCTGGATGGCCTCGGTCTCGATGCGGGCCATCTCGCTCTGCACGTACGGGTCTTCCCCGAAGCTTTCCCAGATACGCGGCCAGCGGGGATCGCGTCCCAGGTCCATCACCGGAGAAAACACCCACGGAACCTGGGCGGCACGGGTCTCATAGGCCATGGCTTCGCCCATCATGCGGGCATAGTCGCGGTTGAAAGTGGCCGCAAGGTTGATTTCCTGCGGATACAGCGAGCCCTCGATCAGATAGGAGGCCCCGTGGATCATGTCCAGGCCATAGATGCAGGGGATGCCCAGTACCTCCATGGACTTCTCCTGGATCTGCCGGACCATTTCGGCAGTATGCTCCCGGGAATGGGCGGCATCGTGCATCACGTTCAGGATGGAGCCCACTTTATACTCCCCGATAATCTTGTCCAGTTTGGCCGGGTCGATGGCCTCGTGGGTTTCGTCTTCCAGCACCATGATGGTGAGCTGGACCATCTGGCCGGCCTTCTCCTTCAGGGTCATGCCCTTGAGCACGCTTTCTACCTTGGCTTCCACGGCTGCATCCGAAGCGATGGCCTTGGGCTGGCTGCCCGTACTGCAGGCCGCCAACAGCATGGCGGCAAAAGCTGCAGAAACAATCTTCAAAGCTGTATTCATCATTCAATCAGTTAATTTCCAAAAAAGTATCATTAATTCTCCGAAATTTTCGCCTCGGCAGGACGGCCGTCGTAGCGGATGGTGACGGAGCCTGCGGCATCCGGATCATAGGCGAACGGATGGGCGGAATCGGCCACCACCACCCGGAAGGTCCTTTCCTGCAGCATGCCGGGGAAGGAACCCTGCCGCTCCCCTACGGTAAGGGTGCGGGAGGCATCGTCCCAATGCAGGCCGATGGAAGAGCAGGCGCCCTTCTCATAGGCATAGGTAAGACCGTCGTCCTCGTAGAGGGTGAAATCGGCATCGGCCCCGGCATAAACGACCAGGAGGAGATTGTCGGCGGGTTTCTGGTCGCTCCACTCCATGTCCGGGCCGATGGGAAGGATGCTGCCTCCGCGCACGAACAGCGGCATCCGGCTGTACGGAGCCGGCACGGTGAGCGTCTGGCCGCCCCTGACGGAAGCGCCCGTGTAGAAATCGTACCAGACACCTTCCGGGAAGTAGACGCTGCGGCTGCGGGCCTTGTACTCGCTCACGGGGCAGGGCATCAGGGCCGGGCCGAACATCCACTGGTCGGAGAGGTCGCGCACGTTGCGGTCGGCAGGAAAATCCATCGGCAGGCCGCGCATCAGGGTGTAATCGTCGTTATACACGGCTCCGGCCAGCGAGTACAGATACGGCATCAAGCGATAGCGGAGACGCATGTACCAAAGGATGCTCTGATAGGCCTCGGACCCTTCGGGGGCGATGTACCACAGCTCGCGGCGAGGCCACTGGCCATGGGTGCGGAACAGCGGAACGAACGTGCCGAACTGATGCCAGCGCGTCTGCAGCTCCTGCCATTCGTCGGCCGCGGCGGGACTGTAGAACTTGGACATGACGGAGAATCCGCCGATATCCATGCCCCAGAACGGGATGCCGCTCATGGAGAAATTGAGGCCGGCCGCCATCTGCATGCGCATGTCGGTCCAGGACGTGCCGATGTCGCCGCTCCAGGTGGCGGTGGAATAACGCTGCTCGCCGATGAAGCCGCTGCGGGTCAGCAGGAACACGCGCTTGTCGGGATCGACGCTCCGCTGGCCGTTGTAGATGGCATCGGCGTTCACGATGGAATAGGCGTTCAGGTACTCCGTGGAGGGGCCCAGGGCCGTGGGCGTGGTGAGCCATTTGAGATAGTCCATGGGCAGGCAGTCCCTGAGATTGGGCTCGCTGGCGTCCATCCACCAGGCGTCGATTTTCTTGTTGAAGCGGCTGTAGAGGGTTTCGTCAATCTGGCGCCAGAACATCTTGCGGCCGCCTTCTGCATAGGCGTCGTAGAAGGTCTGCTCGTGGCCCAGCCAGTCTTTCAGGCCGGCCTCTTCGGCATGGGTGAAGGCATAGCCAGCCGCTTTCAGCTCCTTATAGTGCTCCGTATTGGTGTAGAACTTGGGCCAGACGGAGATCATGAAGCGGGCGTTCATGGAATGCACGTCGTCCAGCATCTTTTCGGGGTCGGGATAGCGGGAAGGCTCGAATTCGTGGCTGCCCCACTGGTCATCGGCCCAATACTGCCAGTCCTGGACGATGTTGTCTACGGGAATGTGCCTGCGGCGCATCTCGGCAAGGGTTTCCACCAGCTCATCCTGGGTAGAATAGCGCTCGCGGCTCTGCCAGAAGCCCAGCACCCACTTGGGCATGACGGGGGCCTTGCCGGTCAGGGTGCGATAACCGCCGATCACCTTGTCGTAGTTGTCTCCCGCGATGAAGTAGTAATCGGCCTGGGGTTCGAATTCGCTCCAGAAGCTGATTCCTTCCTCTTCTTCCGGGGAAAGCAGCTCCGCCACCCTGAGGCCAATATAGGAGACGTCGCCGTCCGGTTCCCATTCCACGCGGATGGGGGTCTTCACGCCTTTCTCCAGGCGGGCGGTGAATTTGTAGCTGTTGGGGTTCCAGGCCGGACGCCAGCGGCGGCTCATCTTCTCCTGACCGCCTATTTCCGTGCGCTGGAAGCCTGCATAATACTGGATGAAATGGTAATCGGCCGTTTCGGGAGCCTCCAGGAAGCCTTCGTAGACCACCCTGGCGCCACTCATTTTCAGGGCAGGGAGATTCTTCACGTGGAATTCGGTCTCATAGTACAGGCTGTCTTCACGCTGCACCAGGGGGGCACCTTGCGAGGGAGAGTAGGTCCCGGTCAGGGCGCCTTCCACGCCGTCCTTGTCGTACAGCTTGAAGGCCTGGCCCAACTGCCTGTAAGGGAAGGGATTGCCCCAGCGGCTCAGAGAATAGGCGTCGAACATGAGCCCGTAACCCTTGGTGGAGACCACCATCGGCACGCTTACCTTGGTGTTGTACTGGAAAAGCTCTTCACTGCGGCCCTTGTGGTCGAACTCGCCGGCCTGGTGCTGCCCCAGTCCGTAGAAGGACTCATCCGGTGTGGAGCTGAACTGCGTACGCACGCTGTAGGCCTTCTTGCCTTCCACCTCGATGGGTTCAAATGTGCTGCGGCCATCCTGGGCAAGCGGGGTGCCGTCGGCCTTGAAGAAACTGACGGAGCCGTCGGCCTTGTAAACTTCTGCGGAAAGGGCCGGTGTGGTCAGGCGGAGCTTGCCCATGGCACAGGTCACCTCGAATTCGGTGCCGCCTTTCTGCGGAACCACGGCCAGGCTCCTGCGGTCCGGGAATTTTCCGTCCGGGGATACGCTCACGCGCACCACCTCGGGGCTGATCACCTGCAGGCGGACGGTCTGGCCGTCACAGGGGAATGTCACGGTGTCGCCGCTAACCTTATAATCGCTGTTGCAGGCCCACAGCATCAGGCCTGTAAAAAAACCGAAAACAACGCGGGAAACAAGTTTCATATCATCTGTGGTTTAGGAAAATCAATCAATAGTCCCAGTCGTCACTGCGGAAGGGAGGCACCGGAATGCCGTTGGATTTGGCCAGGTTGGCGTCCATCCAGTTGCGCCAGCCATAGCGGACCGCCACGGGGTGCGGCACCTCCGGGCAGCGCACCAGGATGGTCTGGCCGTCCCAGTCTACCTCGGCCTCGGCCAGGTGGAAGGTGCGGTCTTCACCGGCCAGCTCAAAGCCCACGATATCCCGGGCCGATATGGACATCAGGTTGGACCATACCTGGGTAAGGGTGACCTTGGCCGTACCGTCTTCCTGGAAACTGACCTCCTTCAGGCGGGGCAGTTCGATGGAAATGCCTGTATAGATGCCATATACATTCTGGAGCGCGCGCATCACCATCATGTCGGCCACCTCCTTCTTCCTGGGAGGATGGATGGTCACTTTGTTGCCGATGGTCTCCGTGCACACCGCCCAGGAATTGCTCAGAATTTCTTCCGTATGGAGCTGGTTTTCCACGAAGAAAGCGCGCCAGCGGCCGTCGGCATCGCCGTGGTCATGCGGTGCCAGCAGCGTGAAGATGAAGGGAAGGTCCCTCCCCCACTCCTTGCGCCACATTTCCACCATGGCTTTCTGCAGCTTGTCATAGCAGTGCGGCTGGCCCATGTTGGAGCAGCCCTGGTACCAGATGATGCCCTTGGCGGCATATCCCACGATGGGTTTTACGCGGCCGTTCCAAATGAGTTCCGGCGTCTCCGGCCAGCGGTCGGGAACTTCTTCCACCGCATAGATGTCCTTCAGTTCCTGTTCCGTAAGACCGGCTCCGTCAATGACCGCACGCGTCATCCAGGGTTCGATCCGGCTGCCTCCCCAGGCATTCACGATGATGCCCACGGGAACGCCCAGGCTGCGGGAGAGCCGTTTTCCGAAGAAATACCCTACCGCCGATGTCCTGGCGGTCACCTCCCCCGTAGAATAGGTCCAGACGGCCTCCACATCGTCCACGGGCTCCGTGCATTTGCCGGTCTTGATGTCGAATACCCGCACCTGGGAGGCTGTTTCGGGTGCGGCCATGATGGCCTCGGTGGCCCCCTCCACTTCCTGGAAGCCGAAACCGGAAATGGGCATTTCCATGTTGGACTGCCCGCTGCAAAGCCACACCTCGCCCAGGACGATATCCTCCAGGCCGATGCTCTCTTTCCCGGACTCTACCTTCAGGGTCCGGGGCAGGCCGTCGGCAGGGCCGGTGGGAAGGACGGTACGCCAGGTACCATCGGCCTGGACCTTGGCCGTGATGGATTTCCCTTCCCAGGTCAGGGTGACGGTGCTGCCGGGCTTGCCCCAGCCCCAGACCGGAGCCTGGGTCTGCTGCTGCAGGACCATATGGTCGGAGAAGATGTGCGCCAGACGCAGGTTCTGGGCATGCGAGACCACCGAAAAAGTGGCCATGGCTGCGATAAGAGCCAGGATTCTTTTCATATCAGCGATAATAAATAACTTTTGTACAATCACTTGCCTCCAAGGAGGTTGCGGTCGATCAGGGCGTTCAGCGTTTCTACGGACTTGCCGGTGCGGAGGCCGTCCGGGGCCGTATGCAGGCAGTAGTCCACCAGCCGGTCTACGGTGGAGGTGGCCACATGCATGCGGGTATCGGAAGAGGCGTAATAGATGAACACCTTGCCGTCAGGGTCGCAGATCCAGCCGTTGGCGAAGAGCACATTCATCACGTCGCCCATATACTCGCCGCCTTCCGGGGCCATGAAGAAACCGGCCGGTTCGGCTATGACGCGGGCAGGGTCGTCCAGGGAGGTCATGTACAGATACAGGACATAACGGAGTCCGCTGGCGCAGCCGCGTACGCCATGTGCCAGATGCAGCCAGCCCCTGGAGGTCTTGATCGGGTGCGGACCTTCGCCGTTCTTGACTTCCTTGATGGTGTGATAGTGGCGGCTGTTGATGATGGTCTCTTCCCGGATGACGGCGTGCTCCATGCTGTCCACCAGGGCCCAGCCGATGCCGCCGCCGTTACCTGCATCGATGAAACCATCCTGCGGGCGGGTGTAGAGGGCATATTTACCGTCGACAAATTCGGGATGCAGCACCACATTGCGCTGCTGGTTCTTACTTTCGATGTCCGGCAGCCGCTCCCAGTTCACCAGATCCTTGGTACGGGCCACGCCGGCCGCGGCCGTTGCGGCGGAAAGGTCCCCTTCGGCCGAATGGTCTTTCCGCTCCACGCAGAAAATGCCGTAGATCCAGCCGTCCTCATGGGCGGTCAGGCGCATGTCGTACACATTGGTGGCAGGCTCCCCCCACTCGGGCATGGTGACGGGACGGGGCCAGAATGTGAAATGGTCCACGCCGTTGGGGCTTTCGGCCACGGCGAAGAACGATTTGCGGTCGGCGCCTTCCACCCGGACCACAAGGACATACTTTCCGTTCCACTTGATGGCGCCGGAATTGAGCGTAGCATGGATGCCGAAGCGCTCCATCAGATAGGGGTTCGTGGCAGGATTCAGATCATAGCGCCATTCCAGCGGAGCATGCTCGGCGGTAAGGATGGGGTTTTCGTAGCGTTCATAGATGCCATTCCCTTCAATGGCGGCATTGGGGCGGTCGATCAGCCGCTGATGGGCTATTCTCAGCCAATTGAGTCTCTCTTTATAGTCCATAGCTATTCGTCCAAAAATACGATATTGTCCAGTTCACTGAAGGCTTTCATGTCACCGGCATGTTCGAATCCCTCCCAGGCGGCATAGAAATGCCCCGGTTTGTCGTGGGCGTTGCGCCAGGTGAGCACATAACTGATGGGGAATTCCCGGATGGCGGGTTCCAGTACGCCCGTCCACCAAGTGGGGCTGGGGATGCCTTCCAGGCCGGTTTCCGACAGGCACATGAGTTTGTGGTGATCCGTCGCCATTACATTCATGGCCGTCAGCATACTTTTCACCTCCGTACTAAAACGCACGCCGGCTTCTTCCAGGCCGTCGGCCCCGACATACTCATAAATATCCGTCCCCAGGATATCCACGAATTCATCGCCGGGATAGCGGGACATATACAGTTCCGGTTCTATCGGACCGTTGGGGGAATAGCACCAGACGATGTCCGTAAGGCCACGGTCCTTGGTGAAATAGAGCCAGGTCATGCGGTAAAGCTCCTGGTATTCCTGTTCCGTGCAGAGGTTCTTTCCCCACCAGAACCAGCTTCCCAGGTTCTCGTGCCAGGGGCGGAAAATCACGGGGACATCGGCCCCCAGGCTTTCGATAAAATCGGCCGCACGAGTGAGCCAGAGCATAAAATCGCCATGCTTCTCCCCGCCGGTCAGAACCGACTTCACCACCTGGTCGGAGCTGATGTCCCAGGCATCGCCGCCGGTAAGCGGATTGCGCGGATGCCAGGAGAAGGTGACAATGCCGCCACGCTCCACGTGCTTCTGCGCCGCCTTTCGCATCAGGCCGAACGGCACGCCGTCCAGATTCTTGGCGTGGCCCAGTTCGATGCCGCCCAGGTCGAACCCCACGACGGCGGGGTACTTGCCGGTAACGGCCTTCACGTCCGAGCGCTCCAGCGGGTCATTCTCCCAGTCGGTGACCACCCAGTTGTGGCCGTAGGACAGGTCGTCCTGGTGACCGTAGGCAATCTGCCCTTTCTCCGCATAGGTGAACAGCCGGTGAACCAGCTGGTCCTTGGGCGTTTCCATCGGCTTTTTGGAACCGGAACAGGCAGCAAGGGCGCTGAGCGCCAGGATTCCCAACAAAAACTTTTTCATAAGGTATATCATTGATTATTATTCAGGTAAGGTTTCAGAATAGCATTCTTGGTCAGGGGCATCGTCCAGGCGGGGACGGCGCGGTCTTCCCCATCACTGAGCCCCATCCACCAGAACGCAGCCACTCCCGCATCGTGCGCCTTCTGGGAAAAATAGCCTGCAAACTGTTCGCTGGTCTTGTCCACGTGGGTTCCGCCGCCCCATTCACCGATAATCACCGGCACGCCCAGCCGCTGTACCAGATACTGGTCCAGGTTCTCGAAGAGCCGGTCGATGTCGGCCTTCTGCGCGCTGAACTTTTCCGCCTCCCAGTAACTGTGCACCTGCACAGCGATGTGCCCGGGTTCCTCGGGAATCTGGAACTGGGCAAGCGGGTCTTTCAGATGGGAATTCCAGGTTCCGTCCCCGCTGCAGGCGCCATAGGTGTTTACCACCAGGTTCCGCTTGGCATTGTTCCCGCCGCTTGCCCGCACCGTCTCTGCAAAAAGCCTGGCATAGCTGTTGATTCCGTTATAGGCCGACTGGGCCACATCGGTATTATACCGCTCCGGGGTTGCGAAAGAAGCAAAGCACCAGGAGTCGTACGGGTCCAGCATCTCGTTGTAGGATTCAAACAGGAGTTTTTCCCCGTAGTCTTTGAATGTATCGGCAATCTGCTCCCAAAGGGCCTGGTAGCGGGGCCTGGCCGCCTCAAACCCTGCTTCTCCGGCAATCAGCCAGGCCGTGGAGGCCTCCCCGGTGTCGTGATGGACGTTGAGGATGCAGTACATCCCCTCGTCGACGACATAGTCCACCACCTCCTTCACCCGGGCCATCCAGACCGGGTCCACTTCGTAACCGGACCACGAAGACATGTCCCAGTGCCAGTCTTCCTCCTCCCACTTCAGGTCGATGGTGCCGATATGCGGATACCAGGTAACGGGAACCCGGATGGCGTTGAAACCGGCCTCCTTGAACAGATGGATGAGTTCCCGGGTGGTCACGGGCTGCCCCCAGGCCGTTTCATAGGCTTGCGGAGAACGGTCTGTATAAGCCTCTATCCACATATGGTTGACGTCGCCGCTGTTTGCGTCCAGGGTATTGCCCAGGTTCCAGCCCGCGCCCATGTGCCGGACGGCTGATGCCGCGCTCTCCCAATCGCCGGAAGGCTGCACGGGTTGTACCGGCTGTTCCGGTTGTACGGGCTGCTCCGGCTGTACGGGTTGCTCCGGCGTGATATGGTCTGCCGGACCGTCTTCGGTGCAGGCGGCGAAGGCGACAAGCATCGCGGGCAGAAGCAAGAGGCGGAACCGTTTCATGCGCTTAGAACTTGGGGGCGTTGTCGTACACGGACTGGAGGGTATAGGAACCGTCGGAGGAAGTCATCGCCTTCACCATCACGTCTATCACTTCCTTGCTGTGTCCCACATAGTTGCCGGTCCCATGATGGATATAGCCGTGCTTTTCCCGGCCGAATCCTTCGTTTCCGTTGTCCCAGAGGAAAGCGGGCATGCCGTAAGTCCTGGCCGCCTTCACTACATATTCAAGGTAATAGACATAGAACTTCCAGGCACGGGTATCGGCCCTGTCCCGCACCGAGCAACCGAATTCTCCCCAGTACACCGGGATGTTCTTGTCCACATACTTCGTGCTCAGATTGCCGAAAATATCACGGACATGGTCTTCATCTCCGTCGGGGTTCTTCTTTCCGGAGGCGCCGGTATGGCCCCAGTCAGACCACTGTTTTTCCCCGATCGTATATTCGGACGGATCGTAGAAATGGACAGCCAGCATCGTCCTGCCGGCAGGGTCGGAAGGCATCGTCACGTACTGCTCGTAAGCCGGATTCGCCGCATAGGTGGGAACGCCCAGCCAGCGGGCGGCGTTTTTGCCGCCGGTGGCCCGGACAGCATCCACGAACACCTGGTTCCACTCATTGAGAATGTTGCACTGCTTGGCAGGATCGGCCTTGAAATCATCGCTCCAACCCCATCCGCCGTCGTTGAGTTCGTTGAAACCCTCCATGATCAGCCAGTCGTCGCAGTCTTTGAATTTCTCGGCGATCTGGGTCCAGACGGCCGTAATCTCTTCTTTGATCTTGGCGTTGAGGGAAGGGTTATTGGCTGCGTTCTTGATGTCCAGCCACTGGTAGTCGTTGTCTACGCCGTGGTTCTCGTCGTGATGGGTGTTCACAATCACATACAGGCCGGCGTTGCGTGCCATCTGCACCACTTCGTACACCCGGTTCATCCAGCTTGCCTCAATCTTGTATTCCGGTGCGGGGCCAATCATCTTGAGCCAGGAAACCGGGATGCGGACGCTGGAGAAGCCGGCATCCTTCACACCGTAGAAAGTGGCCTGAGTGGCCTTTCCGCCATTATCGCCCTGCCATACGGTCTCTTCCGGATAGCCTTCCTTGTCTCCCGCCCAGTCGCCGCTGTAGTAGCCGTCAAAGTGGTTGCCCAGGTTCCAGCCCAGCGCCAGCTTGGCCGCAATCTTCCGGGCATCCTTGTCGTCCAGCGCCGCGAGGGAGGGAACCGGCCTGGCGCTCTTCGCCCCCTGGGTCACCGTCAGTTCAACGGAGGCCGCACCAGCGGCGAATACGGTCATGGTGGCGCTCCGGGGCTCGTAGGCGTCATTGGCGGAGACCAGCAGGTCTACTTTCATCTTACCGCCCGCGTAGGCGCCCTCCTGGCACGTAATCCAGTCCGGGACGTCCAGAAGCTTGGGACGGGTGGGAGCGGTGATTTCCAGCGACAGCGTGCCGCCTTCCTGTCCGGCGGAAAGGTTGTTCTTGCTCAAAGATATGGTGGCAGGAGTATTGTCGTTTTCCTGGCCGGGTTTTTCACAGGCCCAGGGCAGCAGCAGGGCCGCCAGGGCAAATAGGCCGATGATTCGGAACGGATGGTTCATGGAATGAGGGTTATTGATTCAAATTGGTTATGGCTTCCTTGATGATATCCACGGTGGTGTCCGTGATGTACACGCCGTTGAGGCCCTGGGCCTCCTGGGCCGGGTCTCCGGTGTAATCGTCGCCGCGTTCCCACTGCTCGCCGCGGGGGATGGCGAAACCGCTCCAGCCCCAGAAGTTGGCTCCCTGAAGGGTAGTTCCCACCTGGGAGAACACCAGGGCGTAGTAAGAATCGCGGGTGGTGGTGGGAGCCTCCATCGACGCGACAAATCCGTCACGCGGGAAACCGAATTCCTCCGCCACCACGGGCAGACCGTATTTCCGGGACAATTCCTGATGCCGGCCGATATACTCCAGCGTCTTCTGCATGGCGCTTTCCAAATCTTCCCGGAGACTCTCCGCATGGGCCCATTCCCAATTGTAAGGCCAGATATGGATGGTCATGTAGTCCACACCGGGAATGGCACAGACCCTTTCCAACAGGGCGGGATCCTGCTCACAGCCGAACAGGCCCTCGCTGCCGGTGGACACCATGTGGTTCGGATCCAACTCCTTGATGAGGCGGGCCGATTCCGTGAGCCAGCCGATGAAACCGTCGCGGATTTCGGGCTCGTCCGAGAAGCAGCGCGGCTCGTTGCCGATCTGCCAGGAGAAAATGGCCGGATCGTCCTTATAAGGTTTTCCCGTGATGGAATTGGTGCGGCCGACGATGGACCGTACATGGTTGTAGAAGAGTTCCTGCGACTCCCTGGAGGTCTGGAACTTCCGCATCTGCTGCATGAAGGGCCAGTATCCGTCGATTAGCGGAATGAGGGCTTTCTCACCGGTGGCCCACTCCAGGTACTGCCCATAGCCGCCGGACCATTCCCAGCTGTTGTTCAGGTACAGCACCGCCTGCATGTCCCGCTTGCCCAGCTCCACGAGGAAGCGGTCCAGGCCCACAAGCAAGGTGTCGTTGTACACGCCCGGGGCCGTCTGCAGGGTAGGGTCCACCCGGGAGAAGACCCCGTCCGGGCCGTCTCCGCCCACCAGCACGCGCAGATTCTCCACGCCAAGGGCTTTGAGCGTGTCCAGCTCCAGGCACAGGCGCGCATAGTCTCCGCCCCGGCCTTCCGAGGCCAGGATGGGGCCGTACCAGAAATTGGTGCCGATATATTGGTAGGATTTTCCATGACGGATAAAGTGTCCGTCTTCTACCCTGACAAACTCCGTTTTTTCCCCGCAGGCTACAGCCGCCAGGGTGCAAAGGCACAGGGCCAGTTTCTGAATTGCTTTCATCATCGGCGAATGAGTGGTTAACTTACAAAGTTAATCATTTTTTTATTTTTCCGGATTCCTGTTCCAGCTGCAGATGGGCAGAAATCATCTTCTCCGACCTCACCGTCAGTTCCAGCGCCCCGGAAACTGAGCCGGATTGCACCAGCACCTGGCAATAACCGTTGAAGGCAGGGAAACTGAACTGACGGCAGTCTGTGTCGCCGGGATTCTCCGGTTCCAGGCAGGAAGGATTGCCGTTGCCCGCCCCGAGGATGCGTCCTTCCCCCTCCAGGGTGAAGGTGAGAAGGGGCGAAGCGTCCGGCACCACGCGCCCTTTTGCGTCACAGATCTTTACGGTAACTACCGCCAAATCCCGGTTATCGGCCTGAAGCAGGGTTTTATCGGTCTCCAGGGCTATTTTTTCAGGGGCTCCGGTGGTTTCCACGGTCTCTGTCAGCACGCGCTTCCCCTTCTTGTAGCCGGTCGCCGTCACCTTTCCTTTCCGGTATACGGTTTTCCATTTCAGATGGCCGTTCGCGGGCATTTTCTGCCGGCCCAGGTTCTTTCCGTTCACCGACAGGGACACCTCGTCGCAGTTGCTGTACACCCATACGTCCACGTCCTCTCCTTCATGCCCCTGCAGGTTCCAGTGCGGGAATACATGAAGGACAGGTTCGTCCGTCCACCAGGCCTTCAGATACCAGGCTTCGTCCTTGGGGAATCCGCAGTAATCCAGCAGCCCGAATTCCGATACCGTCGCCGGATAGGACAGCGGATTGGGTTCACCCCGGTAATCGAAACCTGTCCAGTAGAAAATGCCGGAAGCCCAGTCGTGCTCTGCGTAAAACTTCCAGCCCCGCTCGATGACGTTCTCCACGCCGGTGCGGGAAGCGTCCAGGTTCATCGAACGCATCTGGCCGGGATGCTCTCCGGCGGGATTGAAATAAACGCCCCTTGTGCCGCAGCCGGTGGTTTCCTCGGTTCCCACCACTTTCCAGTCCGGATGTTCGCGGCGGCGGTCCTCAACGCTGTTCTGGACGATGTAATTGTAGCCCACCACATCGACTCCCTTGATCAATTCGCCCCCTCCGGCGTTGGCGAAAGTGGAGGGTCTGGTGGGATCCATCCGTTTCACATATTCCCGCATGGCGGCTGCCACCCGGGTGCCCTGGACCGTGTTTTCCATCCCCCATTCCTCGTTGCCGCAGCTCCAGAGGATGACGGAGGGATGGTTGCGGTCGCGCCGGATCATGGATTCCAGCAGGCGGAGATGCTCCCGGTTGATGCCGGACAGGCGGTTCTCGTCGATGACCAGGATTCCCTCCCGGTCGCAGATGTCCAGCAGGGCCGGCGACATGGGATTGTGGGACGAGCGGTAGGCGTTGCAGCCCATTTCCTTCAGGCGGGCGATCCGCCAGGCATGGAGGGCGTCGGGGATGGCCGCGCCCACACCGGCATGGTCCTGGTGCATGTTCACCCCTTTGAGTTTCAGGGGCTTCCCGTTCAGGAGGAAGCCTTTGTCGGAATCGAAAGCAATCTCGCGAAGACCGGTGACGGTTTCATAGCGGTCTGCCACTTCGCCCTCCACCAGCACCAGCGTTTCCACTTTGTACAGATAGGGATCGTCCGGGCTCCATAGATGAGGATCAGGGATTTGGAATTGCTGTTCAAGGCTGAGGGTCTGTTTAGGCTCCAGGGTAAGGCTAGATGGTTCCGTCCGTCCCACTTCGGCCCCGGAGGCATCCAGGAGACGATTTTCCACCTGACAGACCTGCCGCTCCAGAGAGCCGTTTTCCACGGTAGTCTCCACATGAAGGGTAGCCGATGAGTATGGCCGGACAAGATCGGCATGGACGAATGTACCGAAAGGGGCCACGCTCACCGGAGCGCGCTTGATAAGCCAGACATCGCGGTAGATGCCGGCACCTTCGTAAAACCAGCCTTCCTCCAAGCTGGCATCGGCCCGGACGCAGATAAGATTCTCGCCGCCGTAATCCACGTATTCCGTTATGTCGTACACCTGCGTGGCATAGCCGCTGGGCTCACCGCCCAGATAGAATCCGTTGAACCAGACCTTGGCATCACGGAAAATGCCGTCGAACTGCAGCGAGATGCGTTTTCCTTCATCCTCCTCTCCAATGGCAAGTTTTTTCCGATACCAGCCTACACTGGTTTCCGGATACTTGTAGCCCACCGTTTTATAGCCGTGGGAATGGCTGGCTCCGGGAGCATAGGGCAGGGCGGCGACCCAATCGTGCGGGAGAGAGACTACCTTCCAGGCCGAGTCGTCGAATTGGGCGGAATAAGGGCCCTCATTATGGATAGAGGTTGCTTTGGTGAGGTAGTTGAAATACTCCGTGCCACAGCCAAAATCCCTGACTGGGTCGGCCGCGTGGCCGAAGGCAAAGCGCCAGTTGTCGGAAAGGACGGTTTTTTCCCGGACACTCTGAGCCTGTAATAACAGGGAGGAGGCCACCAGTATCAAAGCAAGCAGGGACAGTCGGACTCTTATCATACTATAATAATAATCGGCACTTATTTAACATTCCTATACAAAGACTCGGGTCTTCTTGAACAGCGTCCTGAAATCACGAGGTGTATACCCTCGCTTGGCCTTAAAAATCCTATTGAAATTGGATAGGTTGTTAAATCCGCAGCTGTAACAGATTTCCGATACATTTTCAGAGGTATCTACCAGCAGACGGGCTGCGTTACCCAGTCGGATATCGATGATATAGTCCATGACCGTACGCCCCGTGCGCTGGCGGAAGAAACGGCTGAAAGCCGATGGAACCATCCCGACCAGGGAAGCCAGGGTTTCCAACCGGAGGTCTTCCGCGTAATGGTCATTGATATACTGCTTCACTTTTAGCACCCGACGGCTCTGGGTGTCACGCTCCGTGTGGGCGAACGAGCTACTGGCGAGAATCCTGGCGTCGTCGGCCAGGGACAGCTCGTACAGGATCCGCAGGAAATGCAGATACTGGTCAAACTGGTCTGTCTCAGATGCTAACGAGTCCAGCAAGGCATACACTTTCATGATGGTCCTTGTCGAGAAAGCAAGGCCGTGCTCAGCCTTTACCAGCATTTTCCGGATAGAGGCGAACTGGCTCTTGTTGAGCACGCTTCCGGGAAACAGGTCCTTGGAGAACTGGATGGTGATTTCGCGGACGTCAGCCTCCGTACAGCTGCCCTGTTCCCAGGCATGCTCCAGGTCCGTTCCCGCCACAAGAGTAAGGTCGAACGGGCCGATCTCTTCCACGCTGTCGCCCACGACCCGGCGCACCCCGGCGCCGTTCTCAATGAAGTTGAGTTCAAATTCCGGATGAGAATGGAGGGGGAACTGGAACTCGGACTTGTGCCGTTCCACAATGTAGAAACAGTCTTTGTCCGACAAAGGCGTGATTTCTCTCAATACGTTGCTCATGACCGCTTTTATGTTATCCAGTGCAAAGATACTATTAAAACATATTATCCCAACAAATTTTGATACTATTTTTGCAGCCCGCCTGTATTTCGGAAAAGAATGCTTATCTTGCAGTAAAATTCAGACCACATGAGAAAAACCCTCCTGCTGGCGGCCGCCCTGCTTGTCGCCATCCTGCCCGCCGAGGCGCGGAAAGCCAAGAAATTCACCCACAATACCGTCCAGATACCCCAGGTATCCCGCCAGGTGATCGCCGTGGAAACGGACAATTCGGCCCTGGTGTTCCTGGTGAAGGAGAACGGCCAGCTGATGCAGTTGCACTATGGCGCCCGCGTGGGAGATCCCGCGCAGTACCTTGCCGCATCGCTGTCCAATGCAGACTATAACACCCTCGCCGGCATGGCCTACCCCGCCACCGGAGGCCGTTATATCGGAGAACCCGCCCTGCACGTCAAGTACGCCGACGGCACCCATAACACGGAGCTTTACTATACCGGCCACGAAGTCACCGCCCGGGACGGGTGCACCTCCACGTGCATCGCCCTGAAAGACTATGTGACAGGAATGGAAGTGAAACTGGTGTTCAACGCCTACGGGAAAGAAAACGTCATCGCCGCCCATTCGGAAATCGTCAACGGCGGGAAGCAGCCCGTAGAGCTCCTGAACTTTGCCTCCGGCTCCCTGTATATAGACGCCGACGAGTACCTGCTCACCCATTTCCACGGGGCCTGGGCGGCGGAGATGCAGCTGGAGCACGAGCTGCTGGGGCACGACATGAAAGTGATTGAGAGCCGCCGCGGCGTGCAGGCCACCCAGGGGAACAACCCCTCTTTCCTGCTGAGCCTGGGCGCGAAGGAATTCCGTGAGAACGAGGGCGAAGTCATCGCCGGCGCCCTGGCCTGGAGCGGGAACTTCCGACTCAGCTTCGACCGCGACGACGCCCACCGGTTAAGCGTGCTGGCCGGGATAAGCCCCTTTGCATCGGCCTATCCCCTGAAGGCCGGAGAGACCTTCGTCACACCGGATTTCATCTATACCTGGTCCTCCGAAGGGGCCGGCGGCGCCTCCCGCAACCTGCACCGCTGGGCCCGGAAATACAGCGTTTACGACGGCGGCAAGGTGAATCCCACCCTGCTGAACAGCTGGGAGGGCGCCTATTTCAACTTCACCACCGAAACCCTCCTGCGGATGATGGACGATGCCGCCGGCATGGGCCTGGAGATGTTCGTGCTGGACGACGGCTGGTTCGGGAACGACTATCCCCGGAACGGAGACGCCGCCGGCCTGGGCGACTGGGAGCCCAACCGCGCCAAACTTCCGGAAGGAATTGATTATCTGGCACAATATGCACACGACAAAGGGCTCAAGTTCGGCATCTGGATAGAGCCGGAGATGGTGAATCCCGCCTCCAACCTGGCCCAGGCGCATCCGGACTGGGTGGTCCAGAGTCCCGGACGGGAAATCTACCAGGGCAGGAACCAGTGGGTACTGGACCTCTCCAACCCGGCCGTGGAAGATTTCGTGTTCGGAATCTTCGACCGCACCATGCAGCTGGCCCCCGGCATCGACTATATCAAATGGGACTGCAACCGTGTGATCCAGAGTTTCGGAAGCCCTTACCTGGAGCGGGAACAGGACCGCTTCTATGTGGAGTACTGCCAGGGACTCTACAATGTGATGCGCCGGATCCGGGAGAAATATCCCCGGGTCATCGTGCAGTGCTGCTCTTCCGGCGGCGGACGCGTGGATTACGGCGCCCTCAGGTACTGCAACGAAATCTGGACCAGCGACAATACGGACGCCCTTTCCAGGGTCTATATCCAGTATGCCACCAACCTTATCTATCCCGCCTGCATCATGGGGTCGCACGTTTCGGCCGTCCCCAATCACCAGACGGGCAACGTGACGCCGCTCAAATTCCGGTTCGACCTCGCCTGCTCCGGCCGGCTGGGCATGGAACTGCAGCCCAAGAATCTTTCCCCGCAGGAAAGGGCGCTGGCCGAACGCTGCATCGCGTCGTATTACCAATACCGCGACCTGGTGTTCTCGGGCGATGTCTACCGCCTGGCCTCACCCTACGACGGAAGCTACTACGGCCTGATGTACGTGTCCCCGGACAAGCGCCGCGCCGTGGTGTTCACCTACTGCATCCATTACGAGCCCCGCAATGTCGGCGGAAAAACCTTCCGTCTCCAGGGTCTGGATCCCGGGCGGAAGTACCGGGTCAAAGAACAGAACACGGACCGTCCGTCCTGGTGGGGCGACGGCCAGGCCTTCACCGGCAGCTTCCTCGCAGGAGGCGGTTTCAATCCGGTCCTGCCGCAGATCTACAGTTCCGCTGTCTTCTGCCTGGAAGCCGAATAGCCCCGGCCTTCGTTCTGACGGGTTTCGGGCAGATTATCCAGGAACTCATGTTGCCGCCCGAGAGGGTGGAAAGAAAGAAAATTTGCAGAAAAAGTGACAATTCGTTAATTTTGTGGGTTCAAACGAATTTACGATTAACTAAAAATACCAATTTATGGCAACAACTGCTGATCTGAAGAACGGAATGTACATCATGTTCAACGGCAAACCCTGCGTTGTAGTGTACTTCCAGCATGTGAAACCCGGCAAGGGCCCGGCCTTTGTCAAGACCAAACTGCGCAACCTGGAAAATGGCCGCATCTTGGAAAACACCTTTACTGCAGGTGTTAAACTGGACACCATCTCCGTAGAACGCCGTCCTTACCAGTATCTTTACGACGACGGTGAAGCCTTCAACTTCATGCACGAGGAAACCTACGAGCAGATTACCCTCCCCCACGACGTGGTAGAGAACGCCGACCTCATGAAGGAAGGCCAGCGAGTGGAAATGATGTTCCTCACGGAACCGGAGGAACGCTGCCTTACCTGCGAACTGCCCACCTACGTAACCCTGGAGGTTACCTACAGCGAACCCGCCGTCAAGGGCAACACCGCTTCTACCAGCGCCCTTAAGGAAGTTACCCTGGAGACCGGTGCCAAGATTATGGTTCCGCTGTTCATCGAGACCGGCGAAATCATCACCGTGAACACCACGGACCGTTCTTACGGCCAGAGAGTGAAGTAATTTCCACCCGAACATCCCGCCATAGAGAGGACCAAAAGTCTGGTTGACTTAGGTTTCTCTCTTTTTTATGTGTCGATGCGAGGACGGAGGAAGGGACACCTTCCGGGGGGAATCCACTTTACTTCGCACCGTTCCTGCCCTCCCATTGTCTCATTCGGCCCCGCTACACACAAATTCTCGCCCATGTGCGTCCAACGCTCAACCACGCGCACACTCCTCTCTCACGCTCAGACACACTCATTCACGCACGCTTGCCTTCGTTCATCCACCACCATCGCCACAATGATTTACGGAACAAGCTAATTGTCAGCTACATACAACACCATCGGTGGCAATCATACAGTTCTGGGTACACCTTTGCCATCGGCCTTTTCGCAACCAGCTTATAATCAGCAACATGCAGTGC
>ERZ842401.1641-NODE-1641-length-31601-cov-5.902872_pt1 | contig 31601 bp, 26 predicted proteins | sample MGYA00521270_ERZ842401 | MGnify/ENA primary metagenome ERZ842401 (study PRJEB31892, sample SAMEA3878208) | bioreactor metagenome | biome: Moose rumen | place: Sweden | collected 2011-10 | study: EMG produced TPA metagenomics assembly of the PRJEB12797 data set...
AGGATAAATTCTAAATTTATATGCCATATACATTGAACCACCCAATTAACATATATCATACAAGTGTTCGAATGTCAATTATTTTTTTTGATTAAACGCACTTTTCTTATAAATAAAAAAACTAAGTTCATTATAAACTTAGTCTTTATTTTATTTTTCTTTTATTTTTTGTAAGTTCATACATTTCTTTTAATAGTTTATTGTTGCAATCACTATATTCATCTAATCTTATATGACTATTGCAATCATATTCATACGGATAACTTTCTAGTTCAACATTTTCAAAATTATATTCTATTCTTCTTATATTTCTTAAAAGTTTATCTGATAAATTTCTTTGAATTTGTTCATGTTTTTCTATTAAGTCATGAATGCTGTCATTTACTTTCTCAACATCATATCCTTTTCCAATCATAGATTTTCTTCTATATATGAAACTCATTTCTTTAGCATTATATCTTACTGGTAAAAATGTAGGTACTATTATTTCTTGTATTCCCATTTCTTCTAATTTTGAAAAACATATAGAAAGTGCTACAAGTGCTGATGGACTAATTCCAGTTAAATTTTCTGGATTATTAATATTATCTATTTCAGTTTCTTTTTCAAATCCATCATTTACTTTAAAAAGTTTTCTATGAATTTTCTTTTGGTATTCATAATTCCTATCATTTTCTTCTTTTTTTATTTTATCTTGTTGAACTGCATATATGTATGCTTTATTATCATGTATTCCAAGTCTTATAATTGGAAAATCATAATAAAATCCTTCTTTAGTGCTTCTTATGTATAACCCATATGGAGTTTCTTCATGTATTGGTTCTTCTTTTAAAGCTATTTCTATATCGCTTTCAAGTAAATCACTATACCCAATATTTCTATATTCGCTATCTAAATCAAATGGTTTATCTAAAAATGATATGTATCTTCGTATATAGTTAATTGGATTTTTAAAATCATCTTCAGTAGCATTATTCCATAAAAGAGTAAGTATTGTTTTATCAAAATCATCTTCTTTATTTATTTTTCCTTTGTAAAAAATTTTAGATTTTTCATAATACTCAAGTAATACTTCGTTGAACTCTTCTATATTTTTTATTTCTAATGTTGGAATGAAAAAAGAATGATTTTCTTTTACTTTTTCAGGTGATTTATATAAAAATCTATTATTTATCTTAGTTTCAAAAAGAACATTATACATCATATTACAATCTACTCTTCCAGTAGATGCTTCTTTTGCTACTACATTATAAAATAATTCTAATATGTTCATATTTAATTCCTTTAAATAAATTCAATTATCATTTCAATTATACTCATATAATTTACTATAATTGCTGTAATAAGTATAAGTTGAGTTATACTATTTTCTTTCATTTTAAAGTCTTTTTTAATAAAGTTTCCTATTACTATAAATAATAATGGAATAAATGGAAGAAAATATCTACCTTGTACGCCAATAATATTTGGGTTTGCATATGGTGTCCATTGTACATATAAACTTGTATATATTAGTCCAACAATTGCAACTGATATTACTGACATTATAATGCTACTTTTTACAGATAATTGTTTTTTTAAAGTTTGATCACATACACATGTTATCATTGTCATAGTTATAAGACTTATAGAAACTAATGGATAATTATGAATGTAATTAGACCATAATAATGTATCACCATACATTGATATAATTAAATCTTTTATCTGTGTAAAAAATGAATACAAGAATATTTCTACATATCTTATTATATTTTCAAATATATATTTAACTTGATAACTAGATTTTCCTCCAGTATATACAGATAAATAAGGATTGGCTAGTTTTAACCAAATAAGATTAAATCCAAGTAATGCTATACATATTAAAGTAATTTTTATTATTTTATCTTTTTTACTCTTAAAATATTTTTCTGGTAGTAGATATAATAAAAATACTAGAGGTATATATACCAATTTACAGAAAGCAAGTATTGTTCCTAAAGAAAGAAGTATTGCATAATCTTTTTTTAATAATTTTTTTTGCTTACTTTTAGTTAAATTAAGTATATAAGCTATTAATAAATATGAAATACATATCGTAAATCCATCACCAGAAAGTGAAGTAAATCCTTCTATAGCTATTGGTATTATGGAAAACAATAACATTATATTCTTTCCAAAAGGCATTTTCTTTATTGCAAAATATAATAATATTATTGATAAAATCATATTAAAAAATCTACCTATGAATGCTATTAATACTGGTCTATCTGTAACTAATTTACCTACTATTACACCTAATACATGTGGTGCATATTGTACTGGTGAATAAACAGACATAGTAACATCAGAAATAAACGACTTATTATTTTTATCTAATTTATCCTTTAATCCTTCTCTTACATCAGTATATTTTCTATTTGAATATGGTAACGATGTATATACTGCATCTGGCATTTCATATCCGGTTGAGTTATTCCTTATTTCTGGAAGTAACCCACCTTCAGTTATTTCATATATTCTAAACCAATGGAATCTTTCATCATGGGCAATAAACATCGGCATTAAAATAGTGAATGCTATAAATATAGGTATAGCTATAATCAAAAATCTTTTTTCAATAGATAATTCTTTCTTTTTTTCAAGTATAAAGAATGCAATTACTAAAAGTATTGTTGATACAATCATAAATGTATAAAATAAAGCACATTTTTTTATATTTAAATAATAGTATTGCATCTGTATTTTCTCGTTATTATTCTTTTGATATGCTAATGAGAAATTAGTCTTTTTACCTTTATATTTTATTACTAATTTATAGTTTCCATTTTTTAGTTTTTTTGTTGGTAGTCTATATTTTCCGGTTGATTTTACTAAATTATAGTTAACCTCTTTTTCAAGTATTTTTGTTTTATCTTTATATACTTCTATATTATACTCTCCAAATGTTTCTTCTACATTGTCAACGTTAAAGTATATATCTAGATATTTTAAATGATCATTTGTTATATTAATGTCTTCTTCATATTTATAATTGTTTTTAATTGTTTTTGATACAGTTTCATCAATTAATCCAACTTTATCATAACCTGATTCTCTTTTCTCAAATTTCTGTAAAAATGAAAGATTTAATAATACTATTATTAATACAAATATTATAAATTTAATATTTTTCATGTTAACTCCTTGTTATCTTTTTGTGTTAATTAAGAATAATTCAAATAATTGTCTATGTTTCTTAACAATTACTTCTAATATTATTCCACAGACAAACATTAATATGGAAATCATTAACATAAAACCTGAGAATATTAATGTTGGTATTCTTGGAACTAATCCTGTTTTAAAATATTCAACAAATACTGGTGTTCCAAAACAAACTGAAATTATTAAAAATACTAAACTAATAATTCCAAAGAATATACTTGGTTTGTATTCTTTAAATAAACGTGCTATTGTTTTTAATACTTTAAATCCATCACTAAAAGTATTAAGTTTTGAAACACTACCTGCAGGTCTATCTCTATACTCTACTGGAATTTCTTTTAATAAAAAATTTTTGTCTAGCGCATGAATAGTCATTTCTGTTTCTATCTCAAACCCTTTTGATAACACTGGAAAAGTCTTTACAAATTCATAACTAAATGCTCTATAACCTGTCATTATATCTCTTACATTGCTTTTAAATAAACTATTAATTAATCCTCTTACTAATACATTTCCAAAGTTGTGGAATGGTCTTTTATTTTCTTCAAAGTATGTACTTGATAATCTATCTCCAATAACCATATCTATTTTCTTATTAAGCACAAGTTCACACATTTCTCTAGCATTTTCTTTTGGATATGTGTCATCTCCATCAATCATTAAATAACAATCTGCATCAATGTCTTTAAACATTGTTCTAATTACATTTCCTTTTCCTTGTTTATACTCATAACAAACAATTGCTCCTGCTTTTTCTGCTATTTTATCTGTTCCATCTGTAGAGTTATTGTCATATACGTATATATCTGCTTCTGGTAAAACAGATTTATAATCTTTAACTACTTTTTCTATTGTTTTTGATTCATTATAGCATGGTATAAGTACTGCTATTTTCTTTCCTTCAAAATCTTCTTTTTTACTTGTCTTTTTCATTTTTTACTCCTACTTTAAAATATATTTTTTATCTATAAACTTATTTATAATCTTTTCTATAACTTTATATGAGAAAATTGCAAATAGTATTTGAATTATTATTTGCGCAATAAAGAAATATATATTGTTATAATCTATTTTTATATTGTTAAATTTAACTATTATTATAAATAATAATTGTAGTGGTAAGTTCCATATATATATTCCAAGTGATATTTTTGATAATTTCTCAGTGAATTCTAAGTTAACTTTTTCTAATAAGAAATCAAATCTTATAATGTTTATTAATATAATTGGAAATATAATTAAATCTACAAATAAAACTAAATATCCTAATACTATTTTCTTGAATATTACTGTCATTATTAGTATAAACGCCATTACTATAATAGAGCAATTACTTAGTTTTTTTATGTCTGATTTTTCAATTACTAACCCTAAAATAATTCCTATTCCAAAAGCTATTAATCCTCTTTCTGTATAGTAATTAATAATTGGTAAATCTACTTCATATTTTAATAAAGATATAAATATTATAACTATGGTTGGATAAATAATATTTCCATATTTTTTACTTTTCTTGGTAATAAAATAATATATAATATAGCAAAGTAATAATACACTTATATACCATGTTACATTATTGAGTGAACCTTCACTCATATTCATCCAATATTGTATTCCTGTCATTTGTAATATCAAATTAACAAAATCATTATTGTTAAAAATCCAGAAATGTTCAAATTTGTAATAATAAATATGTTGTAATATAAACATTACTACCACAGATATAGCTGATATTGGTATTATTCTTAAATATCTTTTTTCTATAAAAGACTGAAATCCAATTTTATTTTCTCTTATTCTTTTATAGTAACTAATAAAGAATAAATATCCTGAGATTATAAAGAATAATTCTACTAATAGAAAACCATAATCCGCTAGTACTCTTAATAATATATTTTTGTCTAATAATTTCCATGCTTTAAAAGTATTTTTATAGTGGTAAATACATGCTATTATAATTGCACATATAAATTTTGTAATGTTAATTCCTTTATTTCTTATTGTGTTTGTTTCTTTCTTCATTTTATTTTTTTACAATCATTAATAATACTCCAATAAGTATTAATGATGATCCCATTAATTTGTATACTGTAATTTGTTCATGAAAAAATATAAATGCTGTAATCATAAGAAGCACATATACTAATCCAACTGTTAAAGGTGAAATAAAGGATAAGTCAAACTTACTTAACAGGATTGTATAAAATATAAAACTTAATCCATAACACATAAATCCTATAAATGTGTATGTGGAAATACTCATATTTACAAATGGTACTGTAAATAAAGTTTTAGCAGTTGATCCAAATTTTAGTAGTGTTGATCCGCTAACAGAGAAAATTATATATAAAACTAAATACATCCAATTCATAATTATCTTTTATTTGTTGCATCAACAATTTCATTCATTGTTTTAACTGTTGATTTTCCAAATTCTCCACTCATATATTCATCAATTTCTCTTGTCTTAACTGCATCAATAAACTTTTCTAATATATCTTCATGACCATATAGTAAATTACCTGTAATCATTTTGAATCCATTTTTTATAAATCCTCCCCAAAATTGGAATGTTTTTGACATATCATTTCTTAATATATCTCCACTATAATGTTCATTATCTGTTGGCAAGTCAATTACTATATCTCTGAATAAATCATATTTTATTATTCTTTTTTCAAAATTAATTATGTAATACCACTCACATATAGGTGAATTAAAGTTTAGAAACATATGCACTGGCACTTTTCCTGCCATAGCATCTACACTTAGTGTTCTTGGAGTAGAATCTTTTTTATCTTTATTATATATTGCATGTGAATTTTCTATTTTTATTTCTCCACCATGTCTTTTTAATAGATAAATAAAATGTGCTGCTTCATCATAAAATAATCCAAGTGGAAGTTCATTATACCAACTAGGTAATCTTCTGTTTCTGTTTGTAAATTGAACTTCTGTAATTGATACTATTTCTCCATACTTTTCTTTTTTCTTTTCTATTTTATTATTTATTTTTTTCATTCCACATGTAAAATTAAAATTATGTACTACATTAAATATTAGTTTATTTTTTTCAGCAAGTTTTATTAATTCGTCTGCTTCTTTTTCGTTCATTGTCATTGGTTTTTCTACAAGTACATCTTTTTTTAATGTAAGTGCTAGTTTAGCTAATGGATAGTGTTGTTGAGGTGGTGTTCCTATTACTACAGCATCAACATCTTTAAACCATTTACATTTTTTTACTTTATCAATGTCATTTTTTGGATCATTAACTAGTAATCCATTTTCTATTCCGTGTTTTTTACATGTAGAATCTATTTTCCCTTGAACATCACTAATTACACCTACTATTTCAACATCATCTAATTTTCTTAGTGCTGGTATATGTCTAGTATTTGTTATATTTCCACCACCGATTACGCATACTTTTATAATTTTATTTTCCATATTTTTCTAGCTCCTTTTCAACTGCTTTTGCTGTTTGTTTCCATGTAAAGTTCTTTATTATTCTTTCATGGATATTTTCTTTTAACTCTTTAATTTTATCAGGATTATCTAATAGATAGCTTAACTTATCTACTAAATCTTCTTTGTTTTCTTCAACTATCAAACCATATTTTTTATCATTAATTACTTCACAAGTTCCTCCCCTATCAGTTGCTATAATTGCAGTTTTCATTATTCCTGCTTCTAGTATTGATGTAGGAAGTCCTTCTGGATACATTGATGGGTGAACAAAAATATCTGTTTCTACACATAACTTCATAACATCCTCATATCCAATTTTTCCTAAGAAAGTAATATTTTTATTTTTGTATTTTTCTTTTAAATCTTTTAATATTGGTCCATCTCCTGCTATTACTAGCTCTATGTTTTTATATTTTTTATTAATTTCTTCAAAAGCATCCAATAAGTTAATTACTCCTTTTTCTGGAATAATTCTACCTATATAACTTATTTTCGTCTTTTTATTTTTCTTTTCTTTGTAAAACTTTTTATAAACTGAATCATCTATTGAATTATAAAATACGCCAGAAGCTTCTATATTAAAATATTTTAACCACTCATTGCATTTTTTTGATACACCATAAAATTTTGGATTATATTTCTTTATTTTATTTGTTAAATAATCTTCATATATTGCACCACATCTGTCTAATAATTTATTTCCGACTGTAACATGGTTACTTGAGTGATCTAGAAAAAATAGTTTTGTATTTTTTTCTTTTGCAACTTTTGCTCCTAATATACTTGTTTGATAATATCTTGTATTACATATAATAAAGTCTATTTTTTCTTTTAGGATTTTATTTAATAATTCTTTGTATTCTTTGTTTTTCTTTAAAAATGGATATCTATTTTTACATAAATTATATACTGGTAATCTGTATACTTTTACGTCATCTACTACTTCTATATTTTTTGTATTACTATCATTAGTAGTAACAACTATAATATTGTAATTTTCTTTTAATTGTTCAGATAAGTTACTTGTATATCTCTCTACTCCACCTAAATGAGGTATATAAAATCCATTAAAAAAAGCTATAGTTTTTTTATTTTTTTTCATTTATTTTCTCCTTTAGTATAGCAACGTTTTGAGCTAATTCTGTAATTTTTTCTTGTTGTTCAGAAATTCTCTTGCTATTTCTAAAGATTATAAATATTAGAAATATATCACAGAAAACAAATAGTAATGATGGCGGATATGCAATTCCAAATAGTTTTGCTAATTTATCAATTGAATATGGAAATATTGATAAAACTAACATTACAATTGAAGCTATAACCCACCAAAAACTTTCTTTTATTGAAAATCTTTTTTTTCTTATATCGTGTATTATATATAGCATACATATTACAGAGATAATTATAAAATATATTTTTTTCATTATTTATCACTTCTCTTTCTTGGAACTGTTATTAGTATAAAGAATATAGTATAAAACATGTTTATCATATATTTTATTGGTTTAATAATTCCACCATGCATACTTTCTCCGGCTTCTCTCAAACGCATTTTAGTAGGAACTTCTTCAATTGTATATCCACTTAATAGCATTTCCATTACTAAGTTAGCATCAGGAAATTCAGGATAATTTCCCATTTTTGAATATCTTTCAATTACTCTTTTGTTTAAGCATTGAAACCCTGAAAGAGGATCAGCTATTCTTGTCTTACAAAATATTTTGATAATTTTTTCAAACATTTTAGTTCCTAATCTTCTAAAGAAAGGGCATGGATATCCGACATCTTCTAAGTATCTTGATCCAATTACAATATCGCAATTAGTTTTCGACATATGTTTATATAATTTTTCTGCTTCTTTGGCAATATGCTGTCCATCTGCGTCAAATTGAATAACATAGTCATAATCATTTTCATATGCATATTTTATTCCTGTTTGAACGGCCATTGCATATCTCATATTGAAAATATTGGATATACATTTCACTCCATTTTTTTCAACTATTTCTTTAGTGTTATCCTTTGAACAATCATTAATTACTAAAATATCAGCGTAGTCAACATCCTTTTTAATCTCTTTAAGCACCTTTTCAATATTTTCAGCCTCGTTATATGCTGGTATAACAAAAAGGATTTTATCTTTTTTCTTCATATTACCACCATTTTAATTATACACTATATTTTTTTTGATAGCAATAAAATGGCCATTTAAAAAGATAATTCTATTTTAATTTAGAATTATCTTTCTCTACTTAACTAATTCAAATTTTAAATTATTTTGATCATCTTTTATAATTTTAAATAATTTTCCTTTTTCGTATTCATCTATGTCATCAACAAATTCATCTAGTTCTTTTTCTAATTCGTCTGTTTGTGAATAGAAGAATATATAATCAAAATCATAATCTATAAGATGTTTTTCTAACTTTCTATCAGTTAATCCCCATTTCTTTAAATCCCATGCATTTTCTTTTGTCTTTACTTTCCATGTTATGGCAGTTGAACTTGAATTAATAGTTCTAGGATAACAATAATATCTTGCATACCATAGTGGCATTATTGAATCTTCATCTGTTTGGTTTATTACAAAAACTTTTGAATCCTCTTCAGTATTTTCTATGACTTCTTTAAAACTTTCTCTTCTTGCCTCACTAACATGGCCAGTATCTCTTCTTGCTCTAATATCTGTTAAAAAGAACGTAATGTGTGAAAATCCTACAAATCCTATTATTATTATGCAAACTATTGGAATAATTTTTTCTAATTTCAAATTTGTAATTCTATAAAGTGCAAATAAGAAAAATGCAATATTAATTGGATTTAAATATCTTCCAAATGAAGCTAAGTTTTCTGCCTCATATTTTGAAAACATTACAAATAATGATAGTGCTGTAACAAAGAAGAAAACTATATATGCTATAACATAAGGCCATATTACTTTTATAATTTTTTTATCTTTATCTTCTTCTGTAACATATAACATTACTCCAACAATTATTAAATATATAAATAATGGTATTTCAATAAAACTAAATATTACACTTTTGTCTATTGAAAGAACAAGTTTACTAAAGAAATTTAGTAAGAATTGTTTTTCTAATTTTGGGCCTATATTTGCTTTTAGTACAGCAGGCATTAAATTATAATCATATGAAGTTGACTTAATAATTGATGACTTTGTTAATAATGTCCAACTTATGAATGCTAGTACAATTAATACTCCAGGTAATATATATTTTTTTATTTCTATAAATATATTTTTTATTTTTATCTTTTTTATTGATAAATCTTTTAAATAGAATAATAGTAATAGTGTTAATGAAAATACAAAGCCATTTGGTTTTAATAATGTTATTAATACTAAAATTAATACATAAATTTTTCTATCTATTTTTTCTTTCTTATATAAATCGTATAATATCAATCCAGATGTGCACATTGCAGCTAATAATAAATCAACATATATTAGTGTATATGTATATGCTCCTGAGAACAATAATGGAAATGAAAATGCTGCTGCTGTAAAAACTATAATAAATTTTCTTTTATTTTCTAAAATATTAGTTAAAACTGGCATTAAATATATAAATACAAGTGTTGATATACCAATATATAAACTTGATTCATTAAATTCATTTGAGAATGAACTTACTATAAAATGCCATATTGTTGCTACCGGAGGATAATTCCTTGTATTTCCTAATTTTTCTATTACTGCATATAAAGACTTTTCATTTATACATGTCTTTGCAGCATATGCCCAGTATGAATACTCATCCCATGAATGAATATATCTACCTACTCCACCTATAATTGCAACTAAATATAAAATAGTGAAAACTGTTAAAGTAGTAATATCCATATTATTAATTATTTTAAATGATTTTTCTCTATTTTTTAACAAGTATGCTAGTGAAATTATTGTTATTATTAATAATATAATTTTTGAAAATTTTAAAATATTTAATAATCCAAATATTATAAACAAACCAATTATTATTGATACGGATCCTACTATTGATATTTCAAATTTATATTTTGTAATACTCATGAAAGAAATAGTAATTAATATTATGAATAAATATAAAAGAAGAAATGCAAATGAGTCAAAAGACTTAAATGCACAACCTACTAATAAAGTAATAATTGCTACTAAACTATAATTAATTTTTATCTTATCATTCTTTATTGCAATATTAAATATAATTGTAATTAATAATATACAAATATCTTTTAATACTAAACTTGAAATACTTACATTATTTCTCTTTAAAATAAATTCAGCAACCATTAATAAAACTAGTAATATGTTAGATAATAAGATACTTTTGTTTTTCTTCATACTATCACTTCTTTTCTATCTTACTTTAAAAAATCATTTACACTTTTTTTAGATTTCTTTTTATAATCTTCTCTATATTTTTTGTATTCTTCTAATATTTTTGTACTATTTTTTCTGATTAATTCTATTTTATTGGCTATTTCATTAACATCGTCATCACTCGTTAAAACAAGTTGTTCTTTTAAATACTTATAGTCATCAAAAATATCTGTGTTTCCTAATAAACATGGAACTCCTAAATCCATACTTTTTAAAACATATTCTCTATTTGTTAAAGTAAAATTACAATATAAATTTATAAAATTATCTTTTATTACTTTGTCAAATGAATCAACTTCTTTTTCTTTTAGTTTAAAGAATTCAATAAAATGTTTTGTTGCTGTCATCTGTTTTAATACTTTTATATAATCATAATCTACCATTGTTACTGCAGTTAATTCATTATAAGTATTATGGTTAGGATTATAGTCATTTCCTATTAATCCAATTGATTTAGTATTCTTTTTCTTGCTCTTTTTTTCTTCTATATCTAGCATTAAATATTTTGCTTTGTATCCTGCATTTTCTAATACTTTAAATGCTCCAAAATCTAAGCAACCAATGCAATCAATCATGTCCCTATCACAGAATTCCATTAGATTTGTAAATGTTGCTCTTACTGCTCCATCAGTCATTGAAGCTAAGCCGTTTTTTATTATCCATTTAATTTTTCTGTTTTTATGTATATAAGGTAATATTTGTCTATATACTTCAGCATAATCAAAAAGTATTAGTTGAACACTTTTTTTATTAATTAAATCAATTATTTTTTGCACGTTGTCTTCTGATAATTCAAAATCTAAATAAATTACATTATTAAAGCTATACTCTACACTTTCTCTTATGTCATAATCTGGTTCTGGTAATAAGACTATGTGGTCTTTTTCCTTTATTTTGTCTATTTCATTTATTTTCATAGTCCACCTCACATTGATAAAAATTCTTTTACATCTTCTCTACATTTTTTGTCGTTTTCTTTTTTCCAATTTTTATATAACTCCATTACCTTCTTTTCATTCTTTAAACAGTTGTTAATTTGATTTGCAATTTCAACTGGATTTTCTTCATTATTTACAATCAAATATTTTTCTAACTCATTATCCTTTAAATAATGATGATTATTACCAAATACACATGGTACTCCTACTTCAAAGCTTTCAATAGGAAGCATTGGAGCACATTCAGAAAATGTTACGTATAAGTTAATAGTATTGTTACTCATACGTTTAAATAATTCTTCTCTTGGTATTGCTTTATCTAACCCTTCTAATTTTAAGCCAATTGAATCAGCAAATTTTTTTGCTTCTGGATTAAGCGGTACCATATCAACTACCGCATTTGGAATTAATGAAGCTGCAGCAAGTTGTGCAAACATATTCTTTCTCCAGTCATCACATTTTGCTGCGTAAATTCCTATTCTAACTTTATCTTTTGGTCTTTTTCCAGTTATCTTTTCAGGCAAAACTACTGTATTAGTAATAAACTTAGTTTTATATCCTTCTTTTTTATAAAACTCAATTAAGCTTTGTTTACAGGTTGCAAATACATCTATAATTCCTTCTTTATGAAGTTCAATTATTTCTATATTTCTAGCCCATCCATATGGTTCTGAAACTTGTGAATGGTTTCCATGCCAGAATACTTTTATTTTTATATTTGGGTTACTCTTCTTTAAATAAATAGCAAGTTCTTTCCATCCTAAGCACATTGCACTAAATACAACTTGTTTTATTTCTTTATCAAGAATTAAATTTCCTATTTTTTCTATATCTTTTTTTCTAAGCAACTCTCCACATCTTACACGTGAATCAAATAACTCTATTGTAGCATTAGTTACACCAAACCATTCTGGATTATGCATTACTATATATGATTCTTTTGAATTTTTTATATCTTTTTCTGCTTGTACTAAGTTCTCTAAATATTTGTTATTTATCTTTCTTTTATACCTTCTATATATCACTACAGGGAAAAGTAATAATTTTAATGCTCTTTTAGTATTCCTTTTTACAAATCTATATGTTTTTAAAATAAATTTTGTTGGTTTTTCACCAATTTTTCTTATCATTTTCATTTCTATTTGTTCATTTTTTGGAATCCATGTAGCATCAAAGTAGTGAATCATGCAAGTATTCTCATCAAATTTGTTATTTTTATAGTTAAATGATAATGGATAAAAATATGGTCTTGGATAAACATGTATATTTTTATTCAAAACTTGTGGCTCTTTTAAAGATGGATCGAAACCATATTCATTTAGAATTCTTGTTATTATTCTAGGTATACTTATTTTATAAATATTATCAGCGTCAAAATGTTTTTGTTCTTGATAAAAATCTAGTATTCTTTTTGATAGTTCTGTTTTAGGTTTTGAAGTACCCCATACTGCTGCATTTACCATCATAGAATCTTCAACACCTAAGAATGTTTCATCATTTAATAGATGAGAAATATCTTTTGTAATAATCATATCTGTATCAAGATATATACCACCCATTTCGTAAATAGCTTTTGTTCTTGCATAATCAGCAACAAAAGCCCATTTTTTATTTTCATAGGCTTCTTTAATAAACGGGCATTCATTTATATCAACATTTGATTCATTCCATTCTATAATTTCATAATCTGGTAAATATTTTTTCCAACTTTTGATGCATTTTTTTGTTAATTTTGATAGTGGTTTTCCGCCAAACCAGCAATAATGTATGTACTTTTTCATAAAAATCCTCCTATCTCATTTGAGCTTTATAATATTCATCACAAATTTCTTTTGTCTTACCCATCTTTATCATTTTTCCATGTTCAATCCAAACAACCTTATCACATAATTGTTTAATAGAATCAAGTGAATGAGAAACATATAAAACTGTTGTTCCTCCTTTTATCATTTCTAACATTTTATTCTTTGATTTTTCTTGAAATTTAATATCTCCTACAGACAATATTTCATCTACAATTAATATTTCAGGATCAACTATTGTTGCTATTGAGAAAGCAAGTTTTGCTGTCATACCTGAAGAAAAGTTCTTAACTGGCACATCTAAGAAGTCTTTTAATTCCGAAAAATCTACTATTTCATTAAATTTTTCTTCTAGAAAATCTTTTGAGTATCCAAGAATTGCACCATTTAAAAATATATTTTCTCTTGCTGTAAGTTCTGGATCAAAACCAGCCCCTAACTCAATCATTGGTGAAATAACTCCATTTGTTGTTACAGTTCCTTTAGTTGGTTTCATTACTCCACTAACTACTTTTAGCATAGTTGATTTTCCTGCTCCATTACTTCCTATTAAACCTATTACTTCTCCTCTTTTAACTTCAAATGAAATATCACTTAAAGCCCAGAAGTAACCTTTTTTCTTTTTATTTTTCTTACTTTTAAAACTAAAGAAATTAACAAAGGCTTGTTTAATTGAGAATTCTTTTTCTATACCTAAATTAAATTTCATTGAAACATTTTCTAATTTTATCATTACATCTTTAGCCATAGTTTCCTCCTACACATAGTAAATAAACTTATCTTGATTTTTCTTAAATACAATTGAACCTAATGCTAGCATTCCAAGTGCAATTCCTGCAAGTAGTACAAGTGTTTTCATAGATGGTGCTGTTCCATATAATACTATTTGTCTTGCAGATGTTAAGAAATGATATAGTGGATTTAATTTAAATATAGGTTGAAGTGTTGCTGGTATTATTTCTATACTATAGAACACTGGTGTTAAATAATTCCACATTATTAATACAATTCCATATATATAGAATACATCTCTTAAGAATACTGATACACATGATAAGAATAAACTTATTCCTACTGTAAATATAAATAAGCATAAGAAAATATATGGTAATATTAAATAGTAAACATTAATATGGCATGTATATCCACCTAATCCTACATAAGATAATAGTATTATTCCTAACCAAGGGATTAGGGTTAATAAGAAGTTTATTCCTACAAATAAACATTTTGAAATAGGAAATACATATTTTGGTATATATACTTTATTTATCAAACCAAAGTTAATAACAACTGATGTCATTGCTGTATTTGATGCTTCATTAAAGTAATTCCACATAATGATACCTGTCATCAAGTACACAATATAGTTTACTCCTTCAACATTAAATTTAAACATTTGTGAGAATACAGCAGCCATTACTGCAAGCATTAATATTGGATAAAGTAGGCTCCATACAACACCTAATACACTTCTTTTATATTTAACTTTAAAGTCGCGTGATATTAATTGTGTCATTAAAAACCAATACCTCTTGAAGTTTGCTAATATATTTTTTATACTTTTCATTTTTTACACCTCTATTTACATAACAATTATAACATATATAGTATTTTTTTCAAATTTTTAAACTAATTCGTTAAAAAATAATGATAATTATTTTATCATTATTTTCTATTTCTTTATTAGCTTTTTAAATAATTCTACATCTTCTGGATATGTTATTTTAAAATTTAACATTTCTCCATCAATAAATGTTACTTCTTTATCATTTTCTAAAAACATATCACATACAGTTGCAAATTCACCATAATATTTTTCTCCATCTTCTATAAAGAAAGCTAAATCTTCATACAAGTATACTTGAGGAGTTTGAATTCTTACAATATCTTTTCTTGGAATAATTTTTCCTGTAGTTCTATTTGCCATTACTTCTATTTCAGGTATTACAGAAACTACAGCTCTTTTTTCTTCACTTTCTTTTATGATTCTTGTAATTAATTCATCACTTAAATTTGGTCTGTTTCCAACATGAATTATTATACGATCTTCATCTGATGCAATATCATTTAATTCTTTTAAGCAATTGTATATAGATTCAAGTTGAGTTTTTCCTCCTGTTACTACATTTATTACTTTATCTATATTATTTTCTTTGCATGTTTCTTTAACTTCTTCTTCATATCCGTTTATACATGCAATAATTATTTTATCAATTTTTTTATTTTTTTGAAACTTTTCTAATGTATATAAATAAATTGGTTTTCCTTCTACTTCTATAAATTGTTTAGGTACTTCATTTTTCATTCTTGAACCTTTACCACCAATAGGGATTATTGCTATATTCGCCATATTTTACCTCATCTAAATATTTTTTTCTTTATTTTTCTTAGTTTTTCAGCAAGTTTCCATGCTTTTGAATTATATATGTCCTTTAATTCTTTTTCCTTCAATTTATATAGTTCTTCATATTGTTTCTTTTTTGATTCTTCTTTTAAATATTTTAATTCCATTGATTTATATCTTCTATTGATATTATCTATTCTAGTTATACCTTCTTTTATTCTTCCATCTGCAGTAAAGAAATAGTCACATATGTCTTTGCAACCACCATCTTTAATATTTCCAAAAAACATTTCCTTTTTTTCTTGAAATAAAAATTTATCATCTTTTAGATATTTATCAATTAATTTAATAAAATCATCATACTTACTTACACCAGTATTAGATGTCCAAAAATCAAAATTTTCGTAACAAATACCTCTATTTTTCATATACTCTTCTTTATCTGTGTCTAAGTATATTACATTCTTATTTAAATATAAGAATTCCATTCCTAATGATGAATAATCTGTTATTAATACATCAGCAGCATCCAAAATGTTATAAATATCATATCCTGCCTTACTTAAATATTCTTCTTTTATTAATTTTATATTATCAGTATTTTTAAATTTATTTAAGAAATTACTTTCTTCACTTGGATGTTTTTTAATACAAAGCAAATATTTATTTTTCTCTAAATATTTTTCTAATTCTTTTTCATCATATTCTTCTAAATTTAAAATATTTTTTCCAAACTTAGAATCACCTTTTCTTCCACAACCTTTTCTAAATGTAGGTGTATAAAATATTATCTTTTTATATTTATCTAACTTACAATCTATTATTTGTTCTAAATTCTTTTTTGCATCTTTATTCTTTATATTTTTTAATTTTGGATATCCTATTGGAAGAATTTGTTTTAAATCCAATCTAAATCTACATGCAAAAATTAATTTCCAAAATTCTGATGGGACAATAAAATAATCAATTGAATAACTTAGAGAGTCATACCAAGAAGAGTCTTGTTCTGAAATATTATTCATCATGAAACCTAATTTTTTAGAACTTACTCCGTGCCATAATTCAATATATAATGATTTCTTATTTATATCACCTGTAAGATTACAATGCGTTGTAAAAAAGACATCTGTTTTTTTCATTTGTTTTTTGAATTCGTCTGTTCCTATTACTACTGACTTTATATTTTTTTGTTTCAATAGCTCTTTTTTTTCGTCACTTTTTACTGCCCATATAAAATTCATCTTATCTTTATATTTATCTATCATATAATTATAAAGTTCTTTTGCGTTACCTGTATAATCTGGAGTGCTACAAAAAGTAATGTTTAGCTTTTCCATGTTTTCACCTTACCCTCAATAATTCATACTCTTAATAACATGATATCACAATAAATTATATTTTGACAAACAATAATAAAAAAAAGAAAATAAATTATTTTCTTTCTAATGCATAAAATATATATCCTCCTCTTGCATCATCAGGATCACTACTTTTTTCATTCCAAACTTTATTTGTTTCTATCCAACCATTATTGTAATCAAATAATGGATCATATGCATATGTTTTCCCATCTTCATATTCTGCAAGAAGTATTGCATGATTCCATCTTTCAGTTGCAAACTTTCCATTTCCCATTGCTGCAAATACTACTTTACCTTCTTCTAATTCTTTATTAAAATCTTTTAATGAACTAATACCTATTCTCTTTATATTAAAATGATCTGTTGCTTTTATTATAGCTAATCCACTTGATCCTGTTGTATACCTATTATATTCAATTGTTCCATAGTAAAGATAATCTGCAACTTCTGTTGGTAAAACTTTTCTTTCTAAAATCGATTCAAATGCCATTGCCATACTTGTAGGAGCACATCCTGTTTTACCTAATGTGCTAAATCCATATCTTTTATTATTCCATCTTTCATCTTTTTGTTTATAATATGTTGGAATAAATTGTATTTTTTCTAATAAACCAGTTTTTTCATTAAAGTAATATGTATTGTTACCAACCTTAACTGTTCCTTTTTCTTGTATACCTGTATTTTTATTTAAGTAGTATACTCCTTCGTCTAAAGTTAGTAATCCTTTCATCAGTTTATATGATTTAATTCCAAAGAAATATTTGTTATTATCTATTGTTGCCCATAAATGCGCTAATTCTCCTGTTTCTGGATCTGAATAATATGTTTTCCCTTCGTAATCATCAAACCAGCCTTTCATTATTTTTCCAGTTTTTATTCCTAGAAAATACATCTTTCCATCTATTTCTCTTATTCCACCTTTTTGAAGTTCTCCTTCTTCATTAAAGTAGTATTCATTTCCATCTATTTTATTGCGTCCGCCTGTTCTTTTTCCTGTTTCGAAATCATAGAAATATGTTTTACCATTTGAGTCATGCATTCCTGTCTTTTTTTCACCAGTTTTTTCATCTAAATAGTAAATACCATCATCAAGTGTCAATGCGCCTTTCATTAACTTATATGTTTTTATTCCAAAAAAGTATGTTTTTCCATTTATATCTGTCCATAGATGTGCTAGTTCTCCTGTTTCTGGATCCGAATAATATGTTTTCCCTTCGTAATCATCAAACCAGCCTTTCATTATTTTTCCAGTTTTTATTCCTAGAAAATACATCTTTCCATCTATTTCTCTTATTCCACCTTTTTGAAGTTCTCCTTCTTCATTAAAGTAGTATTCATTTCCATCTATTTTAGAAAAACCAGTTATTTTTTCTTCATTTTCATAATAATATGTTTCACCATTTTCACTTATCCAACCATTCTTGGTAATTTCCTCTTCTTCGTTAGCATATACATTCATGCTTGTTATAACTATTAAAATTATTATTAATATATGCAACTTTTTTAACATATTTACCTCCTTTTATTGGAATAAAATACTAATATCTACGTTCCCTATTATTCCTTTTACTACTCCTTCTGAAGTATATTGCCACATTTTGTATGCTCCATTATATGTACATCCAGTGTTATTATATTGCGCTATCCATGTGATATTATTGTGTAAATATTCAGAATTTAATACATTTTCTGCATAATACTTATATGTATATAAATGACCTTGTGATTTCTGTCCGTTTTTATCTAATGTTTCTATAAATCCTTTTGCACTTGCCTCAAATTGACTTGTTGAGTAGTTATCATTTATACCATTTCCTTCAATATCTAAGAAAATTCCAAGAGTAGGATTCATCCTGTATTTACCAATTATTCTAAGTGCCTCTTTTGCATAATCAACGCCATCTTGGTAACTACTACCATATGAGTACATATATAATCCATATGGAATACCTAATCTTTTTATAGCTTTTATATTATCCTCTAACTTTGGATCTTCTGTTCCTAAATCATATCTAGGATCGTTTATTCTTAAAATAACTCCATCAACATTATCTTCTCTAACAACTTTATCCCAATCAATATCTCCATTAAATCTTGATATATCGATTATTTTCTTTACATTTGCTCCTAATTGTACTCCTGATGGATTGAAATAATACTTTGTTTGACCAATTATTGTCCAACCAGTTGCTTTAGTTCCATCTTCATAATAAAAATATGTTTTTCCATTTAAGTTTACAAAATTACTTCTCATTTTTCCGTTATCATAAAAATAATATTTTTTTCCATCAATCGTTCTTTCACCAGTTATATATTTACCACTTTCAAAATAGTAAATACTTGAATCAACTTCTCTAAATCCATTAGCTGGAATACCTGTATCATAATCTAAAAAGTATAACTTGCTTGTATCTGGATCAACGAACCATCCTTTCATTATTCTCTTAGTTTTTAAACCAAAGAAATATCTATTTCCATCTATTTCTTTCCAACCTGTATATAATTCTCCCGTTGTGGGATCTGCATAATAAGTTAATCCATCGTAGTAAACCCATCCTTTTTGAACAAGACCATATTTAATCCCTAAAAAATAATATTTCCCATCTATTTCTGTTACACCTTTTGCTCTTTTCTTACTGTCTGGTAAATAATAATAAAGATTTCCATCAATAGTTGTCCATCCTGTACTTAGTTCTCCTGTTGTTGGATCTGCATAATAATATTCATCATCATAATAAATTAAATCAAACTGTTTTTTTCCATACTTTATTCCATAAAAATAATACTTTCCATCTACTTTTGTAACATTTTTAGCTCTTATTTTTGTAGTTTTATCAAAGTAGTATTCACCATCATCTAATTTAAGAACTCCACTTGCCGCTTTAAAGTTATTATTTTTGTCGAAGTAATACCAATTGTCATTTACTTCTATCATTCCACTTCTTAGTTTTCCACTTTCATCTGTTAAATACTTTTCTCCATCATAATCTGTTATTTCTCCATACATTAATTTATTTGTATTAATACCGAAGAAATAATAATCATTTCCTACTTTTGTTACATTACTTGCTAAGACACCTGTTGTTGGATCGGTGTAATATTTTTTTCCATCATAATCTATCCAACCATACATTACTTTTCCTTTTGTTACACCAAAAAAGTATTTTGTACCATCAACCGTATGGATTCCTTGTAATCTTTCTTTTGTTGTTTTATCAAAATAATATTTTAAATTATCTACTGTCTTCCAACCACTTGTGGCTTTGAAATTGTTATTTTTATCGAAGTAATACCATTTTCCATTTACTTCTATCATTCCGCTTCTTAGTTTTCCACTTTCATCTGTTAAATACTTTTCTCCATCATAATCTGTTATTTCTCCATACATTAATTTATTTGTATTAATACCGAAGAAATAATAATCATTTCCTACTTTTGTTACATTACTTGCTAAGACACCTGTTGTTGGATCTGTGTAATATTTTTTTCCATCATAATCTACCCAACCATACATTACTTTTCCTTTTGTTACACCAAAAAAGTATTTTATTCCATCTACTTCATGAATTCCTTGTAGTCTTTCTTTTGTTGTTTTATCAAAATAATATTTTAATCCATCTATATTTTGCCAACCAGTTAAATAAGAATCTGTTTTACTATCATAGTAGTAATACTTATTACCTTTTACTTCCCAACCTGATTCTTTTGCTTCTACATTATTAATATTTATACAAAAGATAGTTATAAAAATTACTATAGTTGCTATTAATTTTTTCTTCATTTTTATCACTTCCTTAATATAGTCATATAATAAGTATACTATAATTAATAATATTGTCATAGTAATATTTATTAATAAATTATTAGAATCTAGTAATGTAATGTCTAGTTTTCGTTGCACAACATATATAAATTTAAAAATAAGTCTTTGTGTACAGAACATAACAAGTGATAAACTACTTAATTTTTCAAGTATTTTGTTTTCAGAAATTTTCTTTGCAATAATAATATATATTATTATATTTAATAATGAAATTATTAAATATAATGCGTAATTGTTGTACTCACTTGTTGACATTGTTATCTTTCCATTTATCTGACTTATAATAAATAAGCATATAAATATAACTATGAACATAATCCAATTTCTAGTTGAGTTTAGCTCAAATATTTTTTTGTTTTCTTTATTAAAAATATATCCAATACTCATCATTAGTAATGCATGTGGAACAATTTCTAATCCAAATAATAGTTTTATATTAAATTTTAATAAAATTAAATTTATAATTAATAAAGCTATAATACAAATTAAACTTTTTAAATTTGTTATTCTAATGTTTAACTTATCTATCAGCTTAAATAATAATTCAAATATCATTACTGAAAAAAACATTGTTATTAAAAACCATAGAGATGTATTAAAACTATTAACACCTTTTAAAAATAAGATATTATATAAAGCTTCTCTTCTTGATAAATATATTCCCTCTAAAAAATAGCTTACATTAAAAGATATTACTGAAAAAACTATATAAGGTAATAATAAACTTTTTATTTTTTTATATGTGAATTTACTAATATTTTTGTCATATCTAAACAAATAACCGCTAATAAAGAAAAATAATGGCATATGGAAAGAATAAATATAGATTTTTAATCTACTGTTGTATGGTACTAAATGACCAAAAAGAACAAGTATAGCACCTATTCCTTTTAATACATCAATCCATCTTTTTCTTTCCTTAGCCATCAAATCACTTCCATAATCTATAAAGTCTACAATATAATTTACTTATACTTTTGTTTTTCTCTATTATTGATTTTAACATATTTCTTTGTTTAAAATAAACATTATCTTTATAATTTGGAATATTTTTATTTAAGTAATCAAAACTTTCATCTATAAATTTATTTCCAACACTCCAATCTTTTTGTACTCTTTGTTGAATGTTGTAATTCATTAACATATATATAGTTAATGTATCTAGCTCTTCTTTTACTTCTTGAACATCTTTTAAACTATTTCTGATTATATCTATAATTTTAATGATATCAAAAACTCTTTCATCTCTTACTGTAGTTTCACTATTATTATGAATTACATAATAATATAAACTTTTGTTTAGTTTACCTATTCTTTTTGAATTTTTTATCATATTGGCTACAAAAGGAGCATCTTCGTATTTTAGATTTTCTATAAACTTAATACTATTCTTTTTTATTATTTCACTTTTATAAAGTTTATTCCATGGGGATAAGTTAATATCAAGTAATAGTTTTGGATTTTCTTTTAAACTTGAAGTTTTAAACTCATTTATTTTTTCTTCTTTTAGTTCTTTATTATCAAATTCTCTGTAAAAATCATATACTAATAAATCTAGATTTTCGTTCTCTGCTTTTTCAAATAATAATTCACATGTTTTTATATCTATATAGTCATCACTATCTACAAATAGAATATACTTTCCTTTTGCTTTATCTATGCCAAAATTTCTTGTTTTTCCGATACCTTGATTTTTATTCTTAAAATATTTTATTCTATCATCTTTATATGACTTAATTATTTTTTCAGAAGTATCTGTTGAACCATCATTAATTAGTATTATTTCTATTTCTTTTTTTGTTTGATTAATTAATGAATCTATACATCTATTTAAATATTTTTCGACATTATAAATTGGAACTATTATACTTATATCTGTTTTTTTCATATTAATTATCCTTCTTAATATCTTCTTCTGTTTCTCTTACAATATATATTGGTCTTTCTTTAACTTCAAGATATGTTTTTGATAAATACATTCCTATAATTCCTAAAAATAATAATTGTGTTCCGCTAGTAAATATTATTATACATGCTAGTGATGGCCATCCTCCTACTGGATCTCCCCATACTATCGTTTTAACAATAATAACTATTAAGAAAATGAAAGCAATTAGGCAAAATATTACACCGAGAAATGCAGATATTACAAGTGGTGTTGTTGAAAATGCAAGTATACCTTCTAACGCGTATTTAAATAGTTTCCAAAAATTCCATTTTGTAGTTCCAGCTGTTCTTTCTGGTGCTTCATATTTTATCCACTTTGTTTTAAATCCTACAAATGAGAAAATTCCTTTTGAATATCTATTATATTCTTTTAATGATAGTATTGCATCTACCATTTTTCTTTTCATTAATCTAAAGTCTCTTGCTCCTGGAATTTGCTCGGTTGAAGAAATTTTTTCAATTAATTTATAAAACATATTTGTAAATGTTTTTCTTATAAATGAATATCCTTTATGTTCAGGAGAATAAAGAGCTACTGAGTCATAATCTTCTTTTTTTAAAGTATCATACATCTCTACAATCATTTCTGGTGGATCTTGCAAATCAACATCCATTATAGCAACATAATCTCCTGTAGATTTTTCAAGTCCAGCATACATTCCTGCTTCTTTACCAAAATTCCTTGAAAAAGAAATGTATCTTATTCTTTTATCCTCTTTTGCTATTTTTTTAACTGATTCAAGTGTTTTATCTTTACTTCCATCATCAATAAATATTACTTCAAAATCTAAATTGTTTAATGTTTTAGTTAGTTTGTTTACTTCTTTATAAAATATGGGAATCATTTCTTCTTCATTATAACAAGGTACTATAATAGAAATCTTTTCTTTTTTTACTTCTTTTGACATTTCTTTCATCCTTTCATAATTTTATAGTATAATTTTGGAGAACATTTAAGAGCTACTTTTTTTATTTTTCTAGAAACAGTATCGTCTAATAAATTTTCATATACCTTTTCTTCTTTTAATAATCTTTTATATTTTTTATAATCTTTTCCTTTTAATTCACAAATTTTTAATATTAAACTATTTGATACAAAACTTTTAAAATACAGTGAATTAATATTTGTGGTTTCGATTTCTTGTATTAAATATTTATAATGTTCATAAAAATCTTTTACTTTTTTCTTGGTCCAGCTATATGAAGGTGTGTTCATAATTGATCCATTTCTTCGATAATAATTATATCCAATAAAGCTTATACTCTTAACACTTTTTGCTTTAATAATAACAAGTGGCATAAGTCCATAATCTTCATGAACAGTATCTTCTTTAAAAGTAAACTTTTCTTTTATCCAATAATCTTTTCTTATAGCATAACACCATACTGATTCAATATAATGATAATTAATAATTTTATTAAACGCTTTTTCACCTGTTGTTTTATTAAATGGTTTTTCATTAAAATCTATATTTTCAATATCATCATATACATTTCTAACTTGAAATCTTAATAAATCTAATCCCTCTTCCAATTCTTTAGATATTTTTTTTAATAGTCCTTTCTCATAATAATCATCGCTATCTAAAAAAAGTAAATATTCTCCTGTTGCTTCTTTTACTCCTAAATTTCTTGAAGAGCTTACTCCCTTATGTTTACTGTTTACTATTTTAACATCATATTTTTTTACAATGTCCATTGATTTATCTGTTGAACCATCGTTTACAACTATTACTTCATAGTTTTTATAATCCTGTTTAAAAACACTATCTAAACATTTTCCAATATATTTTTCAACATTATATACTGGTATAACTATACTAAATTTAGTCATTTTTTACTCCTGTCTTAATCATTATCAAAAATTTTTTCTAATTCTATTATTCTTTCCTTTTGAATTTCTTCTATTGAAATACTTTTTTGTTCTTTTTTCTTACCGATAATTTTTTCTACCTCTTTAACCATACTTTCTTTATCTTTTGAAATAATGTATGCATAATCTTTAATATTAATTTTATCATCTGAAACTGGTATCGTTGTAATTATATTCTTATTTAATACTAATGCTTCCAAATATGTTACTGGAAATCCTTCATAATCTGACGTTAAAATTATGTAATCTGCTTTTTTCATGTAAGGATATGGATTTTTTTTCTTTCCAAAGAATAATATTCTTTTTTCTAACTTTTCTTTTTTCACAATTTCTTCATACATTGCTCTATCTTGTCCATCACCAATAATCCAAAGATTTAAATCATTTATTTTCTTTACTAAATTAACAGCTCTAGTTAATTTTTTAGAAGATTCATCTAGTCGTCCTACGAAGACTAATAATTTTTTTTCTTTATCTTTTTTTACATTTATTTTTTCTAAACTTAATTCTTTTATTTTTTCAGGATTAATAAAATTATTAAATACTTTTACTTTTCCAGATAATTCTTTATATATTTTTTTAAAATAATCAGCTGATTCATTTGAGACAAAAATTATATGTCTAAAATTACTGATGCTTCTTGTATTAAAAAATTGATATATTTCTTCTTCTGTTTCATAGACATCTTTATAATTGCTATGGATATATATTGAAGAGTTTTTTGAACCAATTAACGCAAGTTTATTACTGCTATATGAATAAGTTGCATAACAACAACTGAAATCAAATTTATTTTGGTTAAATATTTTAAAAACTAGTTTTCTATAAAAATTAATTAACTTTCTTATAACTACTAATTTGCATTTAGATACTTTTATTTCTTTTAATATAACATTCTTATTTAAATCTTTTAAAAATATGCCTTCTTTTTTTTCAAGTATAAGAGTTACTTCATATTTATCATAGTTAATATTATTTAATAGATTAATTAGTGCAGTTTCAATTCCACCAATATCTAAATTGTACGCTGTAAATAATAATTTTTTCTTTTTCATAAGTATCACCTTGTTAATACTATTTTACCATGTATAAATAAAGATGTAAAAGAAAAAAAGGATTACTCCTTTTTAATTTTGTTTTGGTCTATACCAAGAGTTTGCTAGAAAACGTTTTTCTATTTCTTGTCCATCTTGATATACATGTAGATAACTCTTATATCCTAGAGAACTTACTTTTACCGATTCTGTTTCGTATGTTTTTCCTTCTTTTGCATTACTATTTGACCAAAAATCAACATGAGCTATTCCACCAGTTGCATATGCTGATATATATATAGGATACTTATATGTATTTTTAAATTTCATGTCTACATACCATCCACTTGAATAACTAGCTACTGTTGCATCAAGTCCACCTGCTACGTATGGAACCATTTCTGCATGCTGATATCTTTCAACTATCTCAAGTCCTCCAAGAAGTGCTGCATTATATGTAGTAGTTGCTATTTGACATACACCATTACCTACAAATTCATAATAGAATACATAACCTTTCTTATTATATGGCCCTGCATATTTATAAAAAGAAAAAACTTCTCCTGGTTCAAGAATAACACCATCAATGTATGATAATCCTGTTCTTAAATTTGTACCTCTTGAAATATATGGGTTAAATTCTGTTGTAAATGATGATACTTTTGTATCTATATATTTATAATTTTCATGAACTTCTACTTGTTCTTCTTGATAAACTAATTTATAATTTTTTGTCTCTTTTCTACTGTTTATTTCTTCTATTAGTTTTTCTTTTGTTTTTTGAGCATCAAGTGATAAAGAACTTTTTCCTTCAACATATTTTACATTTCTATTTTCATCTATATCAAATCTTTCTTCTACCTTTCCTCTATCATATGTATTTTTTACATTATTAATATATTCATTTAATATATTTTCATCTGTCTTTAACTTAATTTTATACTCTTTTTTTGAAGGTCTAAAAGAATATTTTATCTTTTTTATAATGCTCATATTCTCTTGTTTTGATTTTATCTGATTTAATAATTCACTATTTTCAACTGTAAATCCTAAATCTTTGTATGTTGTTTCTATTTTATTGTCACCAAATTCTAAAACTATTTTTGTATTAACTAATTCATTACTTATAGAATCAATTTTTTTCTCTAACTTATCATATTTTAAGTTACCAACATAATTATCTTCTATATATGTATTACCAAAAGTTGTTTTATTATAATAATTCAATTTTTTTATTATTATGTAACTACAACTTCCTATTAAGAGAATTATTGTCATTATTATGATGGCAACTATTCCAGATATATTAATTCTGCTTACCTTATTATTCTTAAATTTCATTTCCGTCAACTCACTAAGAGAATTATATCATAACCATAATTGTTCTTTCAATTGTTTATTAATTTTTTATATGATATTATATTAATAGAGAGATGATTGTATGGCGGTAAAGAAGAAATTAAGAATTAAAAAGAAAAATTTTACTATATTCATCATTTGTAATATTCTACTTATAGTAGGAATAGTTTTTATTATTCACTCTATTATTAGTGGAATAAATTATCTTAGTGAAAAGGAAGAACAAAAAAAACAAGAAGTTGTTACTAAAAAGGAAAATACTAATAAGAAAAAAACTATTCAAAAAAAAGATACTACTGAAAATAAAATAACAGATGAAGAATCAAAATTAAAAGAGTTAGGTAATATTGATAAAGAGATGGATTTTTTTAATAAAGATTATATCAATAGATATATAAGTTATAAAAACAAAAATTCTGAATTAAGTAATGAACAAGTAGTTGTTAATGTTAATATGGGACTTGATAATGATTTTTATACAAATACTAAAGAAACTCCATATTTAAATACTATTTATGTTCTTGTAAATAAATACTACTATTTGCCTGATGATTATGAAGCTGATGATCTAGAAAGTATTAATTCTAAGTATTCAATTGGTGGAATGAAACTTAGAAAAGAAGCTAAAGAAGCCTTTGAAAAAATGGTTAGTGCTGCTCTTGAAGATGATATGAAGATAATAGCTATGTCTAGTTATAGAAGTTATAAATATCAGGTAGATTTATATAATAAATATGTTAAGACTGATGGAAAAGATGCTGCCGATACTTATTCTGCTAGACCAGGCTTTTCTGAACATCAGACTGGCCTTTGTTTAGATGTTTATGATGGAGAGATACCATATACTTCTTTTGAAAAAACTAATGAATATAAATGGATGCAGAAAAATGCTTATAAATATGGATTTATACTTAGATTTCCAAAAGATAAAACTGAAGAAACTGGTTATAAATTTGAATCATGGCATTATAGATATGTTGGTGTTGATGCTGCAAAATATATTTATGAAAATAATATTTCTTTTGAAGAATATTATGTTAGATTTATAGAGAATAAAAAATAAAGAATGGAAACATTCTTTTTTTATGTATATTTTTTAATTTTAATAATCTATTTAATTAGAGGTGTTTATGAAAAAAGCTATTTTAATTATACTTATTATACTTATCGTAATTATTTTGTTAATATTCTTTAAGCCTGAAAATAATAGTATTGATTATAATAAATCCTTAAAAAACGAGCTTAGCAAGATTGATTGCTATGATAAAAGAAATTTAAATCGATATATTAATTACTTAGATAGTAATTCCGATTTATATTTAGAAGATGTTGTTATTCGTGTTAATTTAAATCTTGATAAAAAATTCTATACAAGTACAACTAAATCTAGTTTTCTTAATAAAAATTATATTTTAGTTAATAAATATATTTATCTTCCAGAAGACTATGTACCTGATAACTTAGTTAATGCAAAGTTAGAATATTCAAGAGATGGTATGATGCTTGTAGAAGAAGCTCTTCTTTCATTTGAAAAAATGTATTATGCAGCTAAAAAAGATGGTTATAAAATAAGAATTATGTCTAGTTATAGAAGCTATCAGTACCAAGTTAATCTTTATAACAATTATGTAAAAAAAGATGGAGTTGATGCTGCTGATACATATTCTGCTAGACCTGGTTTTTCTGAGCATCAAACTGGATTATGTGTTGATATTGATGATGGAATTATTAATTATCAATCATTTGAAAAAAGTAGAAGTTATATTTGGATGAAAAATAATTCATATAAATATGGTTTTATAGAAAGATATCCTAAAGGTAAAGAAAATGTAACTGGTTATTCATATGAATCTTGGCATTATAGATATGTTGGAGAAAAAATTGCTACATATATTCATGATAACAATATTACTTTTGATGAATATTTTATACTATATATAAAAAAATAAGAAATAAAATAATTATTTCTTATCTTTTTTTAACAATGTTTCTGATACCATTAATAATCCAATTATAATAATTATAAATCCAATAAGATATTTTTTACTATTTCTTAGTGTATCTGGTATATTTATCTTAATATCCTTAGTTGAAATATAGTATAATTTTACTTCATAATCTTCTTTTAATGATTCTAAATTGTTTGGTAATTCAACTTTATTTAGCTTATAATCTTTTATTTCTTCTTTATAATTATTTATATTGAATGATTCATTTTCTTGTAGGCTTATTTTTTTTGTATTTAGTATCTTATTTTCACTTTCATCAATATATTTTATTGTAACAACATATCCTGCTTTCTCATATTCTAAGTTTATATCTAGTGATGTTATATCTGTTGCTAAACCTTCAAGCATATTATAATTTGTATCTTTCTTTAACACATATCCAACAATATCTTTATTAGCAATTTCTTTTAAATTATAATTACCATCATAATCATGAGTTTCATTTTCATAATAATTATTTGTTTTTGTCATCTCTTCTCCAAGAGAGTTTTTTGCTACTATATATTTATTGGAATCAGATATTTTTTCTTTTGTTGTTGAATCAATATAATTAACAGTTATTATCTTATTGTTGTTTTCTTTTGATTTGCATGTTGATAAATATGAATCATTTTCTATGTTTATATTATCATTTGATATTTTGTACTTAATAGTTCCATTATATCCTGTTGCAAGTAGATTTGTATTTTTACTTACGTAGTCAATAACATATTTAGACCATTCTTTTCCACCATATGTCCCATTGTTTTGTTGGTAAAATGCAAATTTTGGCTTGTAAGTTGTATACAATGATTCTAAGAATCCTGTTTTTTCAGCGTGATGTGGGACTTTTATAATATCAATTGGTTTACCTGATGGATTAATACTAGAACTCATTGAAACCAATTTTTCTATTTCTTGCCATTCAATATCTCCTGTTGATAAATATCTTGTATTCCCTACAGTCACTAAGCTTACTAATGATGAATCATTTAAATAATCACCTTTCTCAGTGGTTTCTGATCCTGTATTTTCAAGTGAAAAATCATATCTTGTTTTTCCATCAATTGTACATGTTATATTTGTTGTTTTATAATTTCTCTTTCCAGAAGGAATATTATTACAAATTGGATATCCTAAATCAAAAACATTTTTATAATCGGTTTGGGTATTTGCACTTGAAAAATCAAGTGTATTAATATAGTTAGGTCCAACTATATCTATAATTGCATCACCTAATAAAACTTTATCACCCTTCTTTAAAATTTTTACTTTATTTCCATTTTTACATAAATTAATTGGATATACTGTACAACCGGATTCACTATTTTGAACTGTTGTTGTTTCTCCTTCACAAAATGTTTGTGTTAGATATGCATAATTATTTCTATAGTATCCAATACTTTCACCTTTATTAAAAATGTTATTAAGTATACTTACATCTGAGACATATATTTCTTTTATTTTTGATACATCTATTGTTTGCTTTAATCTATCTACGAATTTACCACTTTTATCGTTAAATGAATTAGCAATGCTTCCAGCTCCTTCTATGCTTTCACATGTTCCATTTTGTTCAAAGCTGTTATATATTAATCCATAATGATCAGCATGAAAGTGAGAAAAATACATATAAAATCCTTTTAGTTTGCCTTCTGCTTGATAATTTGATAAGAAATTAATTACATAATCACTTACATATTCAATATCATTTGTCCCATCTGTTCCGTGTCCTGTATCCATAAGCATAACATATCCATCAGATACTAATAGAACAGCATCTCCTGATACAGAACTATTACATGGATCTGGATCTATTGCTATTATATCTAAATCTTTACTATTATCAGTACTTGCAACTCCATAAGTATTTCCTTCTGCTCCATATGATTTAGATAAACTATTTACTAAAATAATACTTAGGATACTAACTATTGATATAAAGCACATCAAAAAAATTTTTTTATTATTAACTTTCATATCCATAATCTACCTCTATTTTATCTCATAATATCACAATTTTATATTTATATCAAAGAACAAAAGATTTAAGTAAACTTAAATCGCTTTGGTCGTCTCCGATCAAACTTC
>ERZ842401.1642-NODE-1642-length-31586-cov-5.437379_pt1 | contig 31586 bp, 20 predicted proteins | sample MGYA00521270_ERZ842401 | MGnify/ENA primary metagenome ERZ842401 (study PRJEB31892, sample SAMEA3878208) | bioreactor metagenome | biome: Moose rumen | place: Sweden | collected 2011-10 | study: EMG produced TPA metagenomics assembly of the PRJEB12797 data set...
CCGAGCCGATAAGCAGAAAGAACCGCACGCCCTTGTCCTCATATCTGAATGTTGTGTCGTTTATTTTTATCCAGTCCATGTGTTCACTCCTGTCCTATAAATGTTACCTTGTTCCCCGTTCTGTCAAGCGGCTTGCGTATGGGCAGCCTGTCCTCGGTAAATCTCCTCGTCTACAATAATAGGCTCGTCGATGATATACAGATACCTCCGATCATTTTGTCTGCTCAAAAAGCCAGTCTCTGACAGCATCTATCTTGTAGCCATACTTGAACGAAGCCATGTGCTCATGTTCATTGGGATCGTCAAGAACGCTGCCTTCTTTGAATGTAATAAAGTTGTGGGAATGTCCCTCGGAATACATTTTCTTTGCAAGATGATCTGATTCCTGTCGATCTGCTTTTGCATCAATATCTTCCAGCGTACCGTAGCTGATATTACGGCTGTCAAGCATTTGCTTTACCTCAGCAAGTCCGCCGTATGCCTTTTTATCTCCCTTTGCTGCGATATATGTGAACTTGGTCGCAGGCAGATCGGCAAGGTCTGAAATATCCCATTGTCCGTCAACGATAAGCACGGCGGCATAATGATCAGGGTGCTGTGAAGCAAGATAGAGAGCCATCATTGCGCCCATTGACTGCCCCGTTCCGTAAATGCGGCTTTGGTCGGCATTGTATCTCTCGGCAAGCGATATTATCATTCGTGCAGTAAGCTCTAAATATTCTGACTTGTAAAAGCCGTTGTGGTCGTCAAGCACTACGGTCTCATAGCAGGGGACAACTACAATGCTTTTGTGCTTTTGCTGCTCGGAATCGCTTGCCCATATAACTCCGTCTGCGGTGTATTTTATTGGAACGATAACATCCTTGCTGACAAGGCTTGCATCACCTATGAACACTATCATTGGCAGCTTTTCGCCGTCATATCCGTCGGGCAGGAAGATGTTGTATTTCACGCTTAGTCCGGTATGTTCGTCGGAGTAAATGTCCTGCGTGAACTTATCGGAATTTTCTTTTATGAGCGACAGGCTCCATTCGTCAGCCGGCATATTCGGCTCAAAGCCGTGCTTTGGGAAACTCTTCATCGGGTATGGCTCCTTTCAGAATGTTGTATATGTTTTTGGCATATCTTAGTTGACTGAAATAATCAACCGTTAGTTACTTTTAAGTGTAAGCCGGTGATACCTTGACTTATCCCGCATAGCACAAATGTCAGCGGAACGGTGATAACAGCCGCTATTACATTTGCTGCTGTCGATTCAAGTTCAGGCAGAATAAAAACATCAGCAGCAATATCAACGGTCAGCAAGGCAGCTCCGCTGCAAAGAAGGCATTTGCCATACAGCACTTGAGCAGCATTCCAGGCGCTTTCATTCGCCGTTGCAGGAGCTTTGTTATAAGTGGAAAATCTGAATATCCCCTTGTCTCCTAACTTGTATTTCTGCTTTAATTCTAATATTCCTGCGATAAGCAGCTCGGCGAAAAATACCGCTTGAATGACATATAAAATGATTTTCGATACGAGCATTCAGGTCACCTCTTTGTGCTATCCCACCAAAGCCGATAGTCGCAGCAGTCATCACCCTCGGCAACGGATCTTGTGCGCCTGTACTGAATGTGCTTAAAGCCTGTCATATAGACCTTATCCATCGAGCAAATGGTCTGGCAGACCTCGGGCATCATTGAGCGGCTTAATGTTTTCATTGTGATTTCCCTTTAGTTTTTTATTCCAAGGTGTATAGTATAAACGTAACGCTTGCATGAGTTTATTTCAGTTCTACCGGCTCGTCATTATACATATATCCGTTTTCATCGACCTTTACCGGATATTTTTCAAACAGACCGCTCTCGTTATTTACAATGAAATTATCGCAGACGTTATGTCCTCTCGCCACAGTTTTGGGGCGGATAGTGTCGAGCCTGAGATACGGCATACTGCCGTAATCACCGTTGCACATTGCAGGCATAAGAAACATAAGGTCGTGCGACTTTGCAAAATCACATATCGGACAGCCGACGAGAACCGCACGAAGACCCTCTTTGGGCTTTTTCTTTGGGTTCACCAGTACCTTCCATGCGTTATTCCATTCGCCCGAGCGCACATGACGGTTGATAGAATATTCGATAAACGGCTTTGCAATAAATGCAACGGCGTTCAGCAGGTGCTGGTTCTGTCCCGAAAACCATTTGGGAAAGGTCCTTATATTATATCCAAAGAATACGCTGTCAACGGTCACCTTAAATTCCTCTACCGATTCCTTCTCGGGAAGCGCCTCCCAATACGCAAAGCAGACGAGCGAATCGTAGAGCTGATCTGCCATAGGATTTTTTGCACCGCCGATGTATGGAAGATCGACAAGATAGCTCTCGTATATGCGTTTTATCTCTGCCCATATTTCTGCGCTCTGCTTCTTGCCGTACTTGCTGTTAAGGTGCTCCTTTAGTGCTTTTTCGGCTCGTTTGCTGTAGCCGATGTGCTTTTTGTAGTCTATGTTCGGTTTATCTCTTTTCATTTTGGGCACTCCTTTTTATCACTATTCTTGTGCAGATGTTTTTTAGACATAATAAGTGATCCGCCGAAGGTCTGTAGGTTTCCCGCGCTTATCCTCCATAACACAGTTCTGTCAGTTATTCTGTTCAAATTTTTCGGGGTCAAGCTCCCTGACGACCTTCGCCGGACTCGTTATCAAATCTCAACTTCATGGTCATACAGCCCCCAGCCGTCCAGCTCCAACGCTTTAATATCGGGGTTTCCGACAGCCTCGGCAAGACGGTCGAGGTCTATTTTAAAGTCTACAAGCTCGCCCTTTTTTCGTTTCAGAATGACCTCTATCTTAGTTCTGCCTGCGGCTTTATATAGAGCTGATGCGATACCACTGTACCGACCGTCCTCCCACATAGCATAGTACCTTGTAATGATACTGTATGTTGCATTACAGTAATACATTTTGCCGTCAACCATGCCGTATGCCTGGATCGTAGGAAAATCGTCGGTCTCGGCGAATTTGAAATCCATCAGCACGGTCTCATATTCTGCTTTTGAAAAAATGCTCACTGATACACACCTCACGAGGTTCCGCATTCATATGTTTCATAATTTCTTACTTCTCAAACTTTACTATCACATTGAATGCGCTCTCTGAATCTGCTGCCTTGCGGATCGCATTGTTGATGTCATCTATCATATATTCGTCAGTTATGATCTTTTCTATATCCCAACGTCCGCTTTTCATGATATTCATCACATCGGTAACATCATCAGGACGGTAACCGCCTGAGCCTATGATCGCTTTTGAAGCATATGTCAGCGGAAGGAAATTTATCCTTCGTTCCGTGTTATTTACGGCAACCATTACAAAACGGCTGTCTACCTTTCCGTATTCAATAAAATCATCAAGTATCGACTCCGCACCGGCTGCGTCTATCCATATGTCTATATCAGATGTGGGACCATTGATAGAATAGCCTTCTCCAAACAGCGCTTTTGATTTATCTAAGAAGCTTTCGGAAATATTACAGATCTCAAAGCCCAGATCTTTCGCAATATTCAGCCTGAAAACGGACTTATCGCATATCATCACCTGTTCGACACCGAGATATTTCAGCATTATCGCTGCGGCGATACCGATAGTTCCGCACCCAAACACAACAGCTTTTTCTCCCTTTTGCGGATTTGCCTTTTTTGCAGCTCTGCCGCCTACGGTAAACGGTTCAATGAGGGAAGCGGTCTTGTCGCTGATACTGTCGTCAACAAGGTAATAGGAATGATCAAGCTTGGCATTTGGCATAAGTATATACTCCGAAAAACCGCCGAGAGTGCCGGCTCGTTTTCTGTCGTTCTTTGCGTTCAGCGGGTAGGGGTAGACCCTGTCACCGACCTTTACATCTGTAATATTCTTGCCGACAGCTGCAACTCTTGATACAGTTTCGTGTCCGAACTCACCGTCCACATTGACCTTATGTCCTGTTCCCGGACCGTTGAGATACACGGCTACGTCTGTTCCGCAGATTGAGGAACGAATATTTTTGACAAGAATATCATTATCCCCGCAAACAGGTGTCGGTACTTCTCTGACCTCGACATTTTCTTTTCCTAAATATATTGCTGATCTCATATATTAACCTCCAAAAAATATTTGCTATATGAATATCAACGAGTATTTAATATACCCTTTCTATAAAATGTCTATAAGTCATTGGTCACGCTCACAGATATTGAACCTCGCCATATCCCTGACCTCATCGCTGAACTCGGAAAGATCGTCAAGCGTTATAACTCCGTTATTCAGCAGCGCAATGATGTTCATGTACATATCGTTGCGGCTGAATCTTCCCGGCAGACGGAAAACAGGTGCTCGGCTGTCTTCTTCTATACGCTCTTTAAGCTCGAAAAATTTATCGGTAGCTGTATCATCGGAATCAAGAATAGCCTTATAATCGGGGAAGAAACGCTCTAAATAGCGGTTTTTCCATTCAAAGTATTTGGTGCTGAACAGCTTCCAGTCGCTTTCTTTTGACATGGTGATTTTCCTTTCTATTATATAAGGTATATGTCAATTATACCATACCCCACCCAATTAGTCAATAAACCAACAGTCAAATCCCTTAAACACGCAGTTTAAGTCAAATAAATAATTTCAAAATTATATCCCGGAATCTCGTAAAACCACTTGACAAGCAGGGTTCAATCTGTTATAATGTAGTAAAGCGTGAAAGCGGAATATCACGCACTGCATCTTGACAATTTAGCTACCCCTATTGGATATGAACCTTACGATTTTTCGGTAACAGTCAGACACATCTGACAGGAGGTTATCAATTATGAGTAAGGAAAATGTTACAATAGCATACGCTTTATATAGAGTATCTACCAAAGGACAGGTCGATAGGGTCAAGGACGATATTCCCATGCAGAGGGAAGCCTGCCATGAGTTCGCCGACAGGATGGGCTGGACGATAGGCAAGGAATTTCTCGAAAAGGGAGTATCCGGCTTCAAGGTATCCGCAAAAGACCGTGACGCTATTCAGGACTTGAAGGACGCAGCCCTCAAGGGTGAATTTCAGATCCTTCTTGTGTTCATGTTTGACCGTATCGGAAGAATAGATGATGAAACACCGTTCATTGTCGAATGGTTTGCAAAGCACGGTATCAAGGTGTGGAGCGTTCAGGAAGGTGAACAGCGCTTCGAGAGCCACGTTGACAAGCTGATGAATTACATACGTTTCTGGCAGGCAGCAGGGGAGTCTGAAAAGACTTCTATGCGAATCAAGACCCGTATGCAGCAGCTTACGGCGGAAGGTATTTACCGTGGAGGTCCGGTACCTTTCGGGTATATGCTGGAGAACAGAGGAAGGCTGAATAAGAAAGGCAAACCCTCTTTTGATCTGGCGGTAAATCCCGAGGAAGCGGAGATAGTCAAAATCATATTTGATAAGACTGTAAAGGACGGCTACGGCTCTTTCAGGATCGCACATATGCTTAATGATATGGGGATAAAAACTCATAACAAAAGCAAGTTCCAAAGCAATACGGTTCTGCGGATACTGAGGAACAGGCTTTACTGCGGCTACATGGTCAGTGGCGAAACGGTCTCACCTCAGCTTATGGACTTGCAGATTGTTGACGAGAAAATCTTTGAGCAGGCACAGTTTATACTAGATGAGCGTGAGCAGGCGAACGAGGAAAAACGCAGGATCGCACTCACAACGAGGAGCGAATCACTTTTATCCGGCATAATGTTCTGCGCTCACTGCGGCGGAAGAATGACATCTATCGTTCATACCGACAGGCGCAAAAGAGCAGACGGTTCGCTCTATGAGCTGCGGAGAGAAAAGTACCTTTGCTATCATAACAGCAGAAGACTTTGCGAATGCGATGGTCAATGCTCCTATCTTGCATACAAGGTCGATGACGCTGTCTGCAAGGCTGTAACGGAGATGTTCAAGAGCATAAAAGACGCTCCCGATGAAACAGTTTTGAAGAAACATTTCACCAAAGAAATGCAGAGCTTCAAAGCAAAGCAGACTAAGATAAAGCATGACTTGTCAAAGCTGGAGAAGCAGCAGGAAAAGCTTGAAGCTGAGCTGCCTAAAACGCTTACCGGCGAGAGTGTGTATTCGCCTGAGATGCTGAGTAAGGCTATCAAAGCTGTCGAGACACAGATAGCGGAGCAACAGGAAAATTTAGATACTCTGAGTATTGAAATGACTGAAAAGAGATCTTCGATGGAAAAAATAAAACCCCTCTACGACAGCTTCAAGGGCTGGTCGGAGGAGTTCGGGGACTGCACAACTGAGCAGAAGAAAATGATCATTTCACAGATCATTGACAGGATAGAGGTCAGCAGAGGCTACAAGGTAAATCTTGAGCTTAACATGACATATCAGCAGTTCTGCGAGAGTTGGGATACGTTAAACAGTTAGCTTGATATTAAAATATTAAAGTCGGCGAGAGCCGGCTGATTTTCGGAAAATGATTGCGGTGTAAATTCGTAACACTGTTAGAGCATGCGGCTGTTAACCGCAGGGTCGTTGGTTCGAGTCCAACAGGTGGCGCCATTTTGTCCGTAAGCTGTTGCTTGCGGACTTTTTTGTGCTCTGAAACAGCTTGACAGCAATTTGTATGTAAATAAATGGTGTTTTTTTGTTTTCTTTATAGCGGTGTGTAGAAATTTTTTAATAAAATCGCTGACAGGCGTTGACAATGCCGAGGCTTTGTGATATAATTAATATTGTATCAATAGCTTTAAGTGCCTAATTATACATAATGCGTTGACAAAAATTTACAAATACTCGGTTTTGTGTGCCGATGAAATGGAGAGGATAAATTATGAAAACGAATAAGGACCCACCGAGCACGAGGGGCTATGCCGTGCTTTCGGTCGTGCGGAGGATTTTTATCTATCTGCTGGCGGTGGGCTTGGTAATAGCCGCATTGCTGTTCACAGCGTCGAACAGCCCGAGCAAGTCTCTTTTCGGATACCGTTACTACACGGTGCTTACTCCCTCGATGGAGCCTGCATACAGCGTTGGTGATATGGTGTTCGTTAAGATAAAAAAAGCCGACAAGATCAATGTCGGCGATGTCATAACATTCAACCCTTCGGCTGACAGTGAAGCCTACCTGACCCACCGTGTTACCGAGAAGATCGAGAACTACGAGGGCACGGGGGTCACCTGTTTCAGGACCAAGGGTGATGCCAATGACAGCGAGGATCAGTTCCTGATAGATGAGGAGCGGGTGATCGGTACGGTGAGCGCAGGCGTGCCAAAGCTGGGATATATCGTGAGATTTGTGCAGCTGCGGTGGTATTTTGTAGTGCCGACCATAGTGCTGATATTCGTGTTCTTCAAGCTGGTGGGAATGTACCTCGCGGCCCCCGAAGAGGAGGAAGCCCCCGCTGCGCAGGCGGAGGCAGAGAGCTGACAAATTTATTATGAAAGGAAGATATTAATGACAAACACAAAAAAGAAGCAGTCCTCTAAAGACAAGCGCATACTTATTGCTTCTGTGATCGTTGCCGCTGCCATTGTTGCAGGTTCGACTTTTGCGTGGTTCACATCTCAGGACGAAGTTACTAACCGTTTGACAGCTTCGGCAGATTATGGCGTAAGCATCGTCGAAGATTTCACACCGCCGGAGAACATGACACCGGGGCAGACTGTGAACAAGGACGTTTCCGTTGTGAATACGGGAAATATTGATGCTTTTGTGAGAGTGGGCGTTGAGAATATGCTCCAGATTACAAAGTATGATGGCACTGCTGTAACGCTTGGCACTGCTACAGTAACTAATTATTATGCAGATGGCACAACCGATACAAGTGCAAATCCTGATGCAACAAAAACTCTGTCTTATACTTTGAAAGATTTTGTTACATCTTATACAGTTGATACGAATGCCGTTGAACTGAGCGACCATGAGTATACCGATGCCAACGGCAACAAGGTTGCAAATGAGGTTTCTTTGATTCAGGCTGGTGGTGAACTTGTTGTTGCAGCCGGTAAGGCTGTTGCCGTCACTGATCAGGTAATCAAGTCCGGTGATGATACCAACAATGACTATTCCGGTGCAGACCAGTATAAGCCTACTGCAACAGGTCTCTACATTTTCCGCAGAACCTATTATGAGAGAGACAACAATTCTACTGTAAAGTATTCCGGCTATTGGTATGATAATGGAAAGTATTATGCGCTTGTTACTGATGTTGATGGCACAAATGCAACCGTTTATCTGCCGGAGGGTGCTGTTACAGAAGCTGCTACAGGCGATGGTAAGGTTGTAACTGCTCTTGATGCAAGCAAAATTCAGGTTAAGAAGACTGTGACAACAGATGCGAAAGGTACGGCTGATAATCTGACAATGTCATTTGTTAAGCTTGAAGGCACCACATATTCTGCTGTTCCGTCTGGTTCTGAAAGTACTGCAACACACATCAAGGTAATCTACAGCACAGATAACAGTGCAACAACTGATGATGTCGTCTTCTATATCAAATTGGAAGATAGCTGGGCAAATAACTGGACTTATGTTGCAAAGAACATAACCCTTACTGATGGAGGATCTATACCGTCAGATATTGGTAAGGCTCTCGGCTATTTCTACCTCAAGGATGACCTTGAAGCAGGTGCAACATCTCCGAAGCTTATTAACTCTGTGACACTGGACAGCACAGTAACACAGCAGGCGTATGTTGACCTTACCTATGATATCAATGTAATCCTCGACAGTGTTCAGGTTACTAAGGATGAGGACGGCAAGGAGACCACAACAGGTGCAAGCGAAACATGGGGTTCTGATGTTGCGGTTACAGCCCAGACAGCTGATGAGCTGAGCAATCTTGTGTGGACCACACCTTAAGCTTAACCCCACAACTCACACGCCCACGACCGGAGGGGTCAAAAGCGTGTAAAGCAACAGGCACAGAAAAGTTCATAACACGAAAAATTTTTAACTAACCAATCGAAAGGAGGCTGCCAATTGAATATCAAAAAGGCGATAACAACACTCGTCGGCAGCCTTCTTATCTTCGTGAACGCAACAGGCTTTTCAGCCTTTGCGGAGGTCTCTTTGCCTGACGGAGCGGTAAAGGGGCTTCCTCAAAGGCTGGCGGCTCTCGACGACGAGGGCAATGCGGTCAATTCCGAAACGGGGGAGTATTTCTTCCACGTTGAAAATATGGAGTACGGCGTGACCTATACCAAAAACGTGCAGCTTATGAACCTGCGTGAGGATAAGTCGTACAACATCTATTTCTACACCCAGCCCCTCTATAAAAAAGGGGAGATAGACCTGGAGGAGGGCTGCGAGTGCCGCTTTTATCTCGACGGTGTGCAGATATATAAGGGCGATGTCAACGGCAAGGGCGATGAGGGTGAGATAGACCTGACCGAAACGCCCCTTAACTGCGGCCATTTCGACCCCGGTGACTCTCATATCCTCAGGTGTGAGGTCATATGGAACGACCTTGATGTGCTTAAAAATGTTGATAACGGCTGGCGGCTGGTGGATAAGGACGGCACCCATGTGCTGGAGGGTCCTAACGGCGAGGGCTATGTCGAGGGCGAGATAGAGTTCAAGTGGATATTCTATGCACAGGTCAGCGAGGATACCTATATAGACGGCGGCGGAGGAGACCGTGACAGCTCGGGCGGCACAGACCGTGACAGCTCTGATAACAGCAGCCCCAATGACAATAACGGCGGAGGAAACGGCGGCAGCAACAGCAGCGGCGGCGGATTTTTCCCTCCCAATACAGGCGTGCTGCTCAACAGCGGTATGTTCTGGATAGTCTGCATGGGAGTTATCTCTCTGCTGATAATGATACTTCTTGTGCTTATTTTCAGACAGAAGAAGGACAGGCAAAAGGATAAAAAACCGTGAAGCGCAGGGTAATGCTGCTGCTGGTGGTGATACTCGCCATAGCAGGCGCTTATTCGGCTTACAGGTATGTTAATGACAGCTATCTGCCAAGAAAGCAGCTGGAGGAGGATATCGCAAAGGCTCAGGAGCTGAACACTTCTGTGCGCCCTGCGGCGCTTGATGAAGACGGCAGTAACGATAATAACTTATCTGCGGCGCAGTATTTAAACGGCGATACCGCAGCCTGGATAACTATCCCCGATACCACTATCGACTACCCCGTGGTGCAGGGAGATGATAACAGCTATTATCTCACCCATACGATGGACGGTGAGTATAATCAGCACGGCACACCCTTTCTTGATAATCGCTGCAATGGCGATTTTACGGGCTTTACGTCCATTATCTACGGTCACCATTTCTATAACGATGACTCTGTAGTTTTCGGCACGCTTTATTATTTTAAAGACGCCGCTTATCTTGAAGCTCACCCCACAGCAAGGCTCGTTCTGCCAAGCGAGCTGTATGATGTGCGGTTGTTTGCATATATGAATGTCAGGAGCGACTCGCCTGTGTATTCGGCTGAGTTTGAGACTGATAAGCAGAAAGAGGAGTACCTCGACCATATATTTGAAAATGCGGCTTATACTGTTATGGACCGCAGCGAGCTTGACGCACACAGCAGGCTGGTGCTTTTATCCACCTGCACGGGAGAATTTTATGAGGCACGGGGAGTGCTTGTGGGGGTAATCAAGGAAAAGTCGGACAGTCAGTAAAGAGCATAAGTTCTCAGGAGGTGAGGAAGGTGAATATATCTGCTGTGCGTGAGCGGTTTGCAGGTCTTTTCAAGGACAAAAAACAGCGCCGCAGATCAATGTTTGTTATCCTTTCCTTCGTTTTATATGCGGTGGTCATAACCATGATCTTTGCTTACTACAGCTCCACCGATACCGTCACCAACCATATATCGGGCAAAAATATCGGGCTGGAGCTTTATGAGCCCGAGTGGGACACCAAAGGCGTTTTTTTAGCCGAAAAAAGCGAGCCGGGAATGACCATTCCCAAGGACCCCTATGCGGTGAATACGGGAGAAATGGACGAGGTGGTAAGGCTGAAGCTGGAGATCACTCTTGACGAGAGCACGGCGCAGCTGCCCTCGGGCAATGACAATATCGAGGGTATGATAACCGCTGCCACCGATGACGAGAGAAAGATAGCCATACTAAAGTCTATACTTTTTTCGGACGACACCCCCCTTGTGACCATAGCGCCCTATGAAAGCCAGACCGAGTCAGGCAATAATATAAAGGTCGATGACTCACAGGGCAGCAGCTATTTTATGAGCTATAATGGCAGCGGCTTTCTTATCGAGGACGCAAGTACATCAAGTAACAAGTTCGTTTTGTATTTTTACTATATCGGCGATAACCATATAGGCGGCACAGAAGGATATACGGAATTTACCAGAGCCGAGACCACTATGGAGATATTAAAGCCCGGCGAGGCTACTCCAAGGCTTTTTAACAAGCTGGTCTACCCTATTTATAAAAAAGATTATCTTACAGTTTTCGATCAGGGCTATGATATAAAGATATCTGCCGAGGGAATACCTGTCAAGGAGTTTGGCAGCAGACCTGTTACGGTGGAGGTATTCAAGCAGATCGAAAAGGAATGACAGGTTTATATTAAGGCGTGCGCCTTGAATGGAGAGGTTTTATGGGCATGGAAAACAAAAAGACCCTTAAAGGGCGGATAGCGGCTGCGCTGGGTGCGCTGCTGCTTGTTGTGTATACCATGACAGACGTCGTTTCGGCGGCTTTATATAATGAGCAGGCAGAAGCCCCTGCCGCAGCTGTGCAGTCAGGCGAAACGGCTTATGAGACCGAGCAGGCGGAGCAAAGCAGTGAGGAGACAGCTATGCCCGATGAAGCGGCTGCCGCTGAGGGTGAGGAACAGACTGCTGAGGAAGAGGAGCTTACATATGCCCGGCTGTCAGATGAGGACATCAAGCAGCTGGCAGAAGATGATATTCCCCTGGCAGGGTATGAGGAGTACCCTGCTGAAAGTGTTTTTGAAGCAGAGATAGAACCCTATGAGAACCCCCTCGCACTGGCGGAGATAAAGGTAGAACCCTCTGCCGATGGAACATATGATCTTAGAAATTTAAATGACGAGCAGTGGGCTGCCGTGGTGGATTATTATACAGACCTTGAGGACCACGTAAAGAATTTTGATATAAGCTATTCATCTGACGTGCTGGAGTCGGGCGACACCGCTGACCACATCGACAGAGACAAGAATTTTACAATAAAATACACTATAACTCTCAACACCTCTAAAGAGGTAGACAAGGGCTGTGCCGAGATACGTATACCTGCCGCTATAATGACGGACAGAAGCGGCAAGGTCATAACTATAAGAGGCACAGACGGCATAGCTCTGCCCAGATTTAACACGGAGCCTACCCTTGCCGTGGGTGATGACTCCAAGCTTTACAATAATGTTGACAATATCACAAAGAGCAGCCGTACACAGTTCGGCTATTATATCGAAGATGAGGGAGCGAAAAACGAGACCTACGTTATCGTGAACTATGACCCTCTTAAAGCAGGCTCTACATGGTTTGAGGTGGTTTATGACCAGATAAATGTTTTTGACATCAAGGACGGTACTACCTGGGATATCGAGCCTGAGATAAAGGTAAACTATAAGTATGATAAGAGGATATATGTCTACACAGGCGGACTGCTGGATTACAGCAGCAATGAGGGTACGCTGAAAACGATACCGCTGAAAACTGAATGGAAAGAGTTTCTGCCTAATGCTATAGAGTGGGATCCGAACGGATATGAAACTCTTGCTGCCAAGGCTACATCACAGATCTATACTGATAGTAATGGCAATACATATTATGTTGTTACTGACAACGACTCCTTTGTGTCAGTTTATTATACCGTTGATACAAGCACGGGAAATAAGACTCCTGTGTATAAACGTGAATTACTTGAGGACAAGTATTATAGGTATGAGAATAATGACTGGGTAGAATGCGACCCGTTTTCAATGCAGATGGCTGTATGGGACCTTACAGAATACGAAAAGGGCGGCGAAAAGTATTACTGCTATTTCGGAAACAGCGACGAGACTTCGGTCTATGTTTATTATGACGCCAACGGAAACCCCAAGTATAAAAAGACTACCCTCAACGGCACTACAAGCTATTTCAAGGTGAACGATGGGGGCACTGCCTGGGAAGCTGCCGACGAGAGCGAGCTGCCCTCAAATACCTGGATATACAGCGTTAAAAGCCGCGATGATAAGATAACAGGTACGGTAAACACCAAGGCGGAGATAAAGAGCGTTGACAAGACCGAGGGTCAGGTCACCAAAAGCGTGCTGGGCGACCTTAACTCACAGGCGCAGGTTGAGCAGTATCTGGGAAGCAATGTCAATGCAGCTTCCATCTCACCTGCTATTGACCTTGATAAAAATGTTTATGTGCTCTGGGAGGTAGCTGTCAAGGGTGAGAACTGCACCCAGCCCTTTGAGCTTTATCTGGACGAGGTGCTCAGCTACAATACCAGACAGGAGGGGCTCAGCTATACCTATTATGACAAGGCGACCGGCAATATAGTCACTGTGTCGGAGGATAATACTGTCCTCACTCAGGCAGACGGCACCAATGGCAGGATAATCGCTGTCAAGGACGCTGATGTTTACAGCGGTACTATCACCTCTGCAAGCGGTACCGGTACTGCTTTGAACTATACGCCTATGGCAAATTCTGAGGGTATCTGGTATATAGGCACAAGTGACCCCACAGATGCCAATACCGATACTGCAATGCATGACAGCGTCAGAAAATCAGGCGAGTTCTCAAAGAAAATATACGTTGTGGCAGAGTACCCAAGGGGAAACTACCCTGCACAGGGCGTAACTGCCGACCAGACGGGCGGAATATGCGTTGATACTCTTATAGAGAGCGCAGGCGGTTCGCTGGTATATGTGCCTGTCAATAAAACGTGGTGGGGCGCAAACACTGAATATAATATAAACGCGCTTATCAAGGCTGAGCTCACCGGCGATGAACGTGCCAATTTCCAGGACGGTAAGGGCAACCTTGTGAGCCGTGATGTTTTTAAAGAGGTAGTGCATGATATCATTACTTCGGAGAGCTCAGCAGCGGGCACAAGCCCCATACTTAATGAATTTGTTGAGATGCTCGCCGAAAATCTGCCCCAGCTGGAAAAGTTCAAAAGCATGTTTGAGGGCAAGACGAATGAGGAGATAAAGACTTATATCCTAGATGCATGGAAAAACGGCGGCGACGGCGACAAGGCTCAGATAAAGAAGGCTTGTGAACAGTATGTTGATGATATGCTGGAAAGCAACCTTGTGAGGATAAGCGAGTTTTCGAACATAAAGACCTATGACCCCAAGAAGATATACCGTGATGTTTACAATACATCAAACGTGGTGCTGGTCCCCCACGACCAGATAGACCCCCTTGACCAGAAGGAGGACAGCGAGGAACACAAGCGTGAGGACAGAGTGCCCAATGTGCCCAACGATTTTAAAATGGGCAAATCGGCTTCGGGCGGCAAGCAGGGCTGGATAGATATCTATGACAACTCTGACGATGATTATTTCAAGAGCACCTTTAAGTTCAGCGTGAACTCGACCGCCACCATTTACGGCGAAACTCACTATGACAAGTATGCGTATTTCTATGATGAAAAAAGCTATGTTAATCTGGTAACTGCCGATGATGTTGTAACTGCCGAGCCCTGGGGCGAGAGCAGCTCAAAAAACACTATCTACGGCAAGTCCTACGTTCTTGACGAAAAGGATTACGGCTACACCAACGCTAAAATAGTCGTTAACGAAATGGTGTATGACTATGTTACAGATATTGCAGCCTACGGCTCGGAGACTGCCGAAAATGCGCTTATCAGCAAGGCAGGCAGCCCCGTTGACAGAGACTGGCATATCTCTGTAAGCTACAGCGGAGATGAGTGGACACCTTATGCCACAATTAAAATGGAGGACTATCTAGCCGACAGCGCCAACTGGAGCAGTGACTCAAAGGGCAGCCATGTGCTTATGCTTGACTTTGAGAACGACGACCAGCCGGGTCTGCCCTACCGCATAAAGGTGGAGCATAACAGCATAGACTATCAGTCTATAGTTAAAATGGACCTGACCGCTGCTATAAAAAAGACCTCTCCTGTTCTGGGGGAGAACGGTAAGATAAGAAGTGAGCTCTATCAGAAAACAGACGATACTTTATTCACAAGCCAGGACCCTGTGGCGGAGATATTCAAGCTGCGCCTGCGCAACTATGCAGGTCTGCGCTCGCAGAAGTTCGAGCTGAGCGAGGACGAGGGCGGCAATATAACTGCAACCCCCGGCAAGATATTCAGCTCAGACTCAAATGCGTCGGGCTATGTGCTGCAAAACAGCGATCTGGTATCGGGGAATACAAGTATCACCGATGACTCGAGACTTACGGACGAGACCGAGATATCTGCCTCAGCCTTTGGCAATGAAGCCACTGCTTCGCAGATATACAGAAGCAATGCGGCGGTGGACGTTACAAAGCTGGAAAAGGACTCCTTTGCGGAAAAGACTTCTACCTACACCAACGACCTCACCCACGGCAGAGCCCACATAACCTATAATATCGCAGGTATCGAGGGCTATTTCTTCGATAAGGATTTTAAAAACGACCTTGATGTGTTCACAAAAGCAGGCAGCACCACGGTGCTCCCGGGCTCCAGCGACAGCGGGGTCTACTATATCTATGACCTGCTGCCCCCCGGCGTTGAGTATGAGGGCTACAGCGGAAGCAATGATAAGCCTGTAGCAGGCTTTGTCAAGTCTGCCACCAACATAAGCAAGGAGGATAACTGGGTAACTACCGATGCTGACGGAAACGATCTTATTGATATTTCTGCTGAGATCGTCAAGGAGGGCGACCCCGAATGGCAATCATGGGGCGGCTCGAACAACGGCAGGTATCTTATAAAGTTTAAGCTGGATTTCTCTAAGCTCAACCAGGAGGAGCTGGCGAAGTATGCCTTTGTTGACAGCAACAGGTGGTTTTTCGGCGTCGGCATAAAGTTCCCAGCGAACGTTTCGTGGGAGAGATACAGTGCGGCTAAAAATACCCCGAACATAGCTGCCTATGTCACCGATAATGAGACTATAGGCAAGCGCGACACCCAGACCTATATGGATAACGGTGCAGACGTTCCCATCAAGGAAGAGCACGGCTACCCCGACGCTTATGCGCCTTTCAGAAATACAGATACCGACTCATATAAATCGGATTTTGATAAAGACGAAGACGAATCAGAATACAACAGAATGTATGCCAAGTCTATGGACTTAGGCGACATTGCCCGTGCAAGCTCCACCGCGGTGGGCAAGCAGGTGCGTGCCGAGAAGGACACCTATGCCCTTTTCAGCGACCACACAGCGGTGATAAAGGGCGATAACTATGTATACAACGTTAATGTCGAGAACCAGGCAGGCGGCGCTGTAAGCTCGGTAATACTCTATGATATACTGGACAGGCACGTTACCAGCCAGTGGAAGGGCATTTTCCAGAGCATTGATACAACGCCTATGGAGCTTATGGGCGAGATATATCCGATGGTATATTACTATCAGGATGATATTGAGGTAAAAGCTGATGTGCTGGACAGCTTCGCAAGCGACCATATGCCTGCCGTAACAGGCACAAAAGCCACAGCGGCAACACTGCCCTCGGCGGGTGACTGGGCGGATAAAGGCTGGAAAACAAAAGATAATTACGACCCAAGCGAGGTAACAGCGGTGGCAGTGGTGCTTTATGCAGATGCTGAGCACACAACACCCTATGTTCTTAACGGCAAACAGACCCTTTCATACAGGATAACCATGAAAGCGCCTACGAACATCGACCTTACACAGAATAAGTATGCCACTAACAGACCTAACTACCGCTATTTCAAGGTAGAGAGGGATAATGCGGACGAAAACTGGGTAATAATGAACGATGCTACCTACTATAACGACCCCGGTAATGTAACAGTTGTTACCCTGGGCGACCGCAGAATGCTGAAGGTGGCAAAGCACGTTGAGTCCAAGTTCTCAAATGCCGATGAAATAAACGACATGGAGTTCACCTTCCGCCTTACCAGACTTGCAGGCGTGTTTGAAAACGACGTGCTGACCTCTCAGGAGATACCCTGCACGAATATCCAGTATCAGATATACCCCTGCACCTTTGATGAAAAAAACAACATCAATAGCATAGACGAAGAGCACGAGATAGAAAAGGGCGTTATACATACCACCAACGAAAACGGCGAGTTCACTTTGCACGATAATGAATGCGCTGTGTTTAAGTATGTCCCCTCGACTGCGGTAACAGGCACTGAGGCTTCGCAATATGACTTTGACAACTACAGGATAAGCGAGCTCAGCAAGCCCTTCTGGTATGAGCTTAAAAATGTTGACTCAACATACGGCAGCACCTGGTATTCGGGTGGGGTAAGCAGCAGTGCGGCTTCTAATATAACAGATACAGACGCTTATAATTCTACCACTGTGGAGTATTACAAGCAGACAGGCGTTACTGTTACAAATACCTACAGACCTGTAGTGTACATCTCCAAGGAGACTGTGGCGGTCCCTGCCGACCTGCCTACCGACCCCACCAAGGCTGACGCATTCAACACCTTTGATTATGAGATGACCTTGTTCGAGTACCCCGTAAACCGCAGGACAGGTGAGTATTTTAAAGACCTTGTTGAGTTTAAGGATTACTATAACGGGCTTGATGCGCTTATAACCGATGTGGGTGCAAAGATAACCACACTTAATACAGAAAAGGACACAGGCGAAAAGACCGATGCGCAAAAGGGCGAGATACAAAAGGAGATCGACGCCTGGACGAAATTCAATGCTGCGCTGGTAGCTGACAAGGCTTTGCTTGATGCGCACATCATAGCTTCGGGAAAAACCGTTGACGAATTTTTTGCAAGCGCTAAGGATATAACCGCAGGCGATATAACAAGTGTTGACCATCTTCTGAAAAATTCAGAGGGTGTTATCCTCATGTCCATTTCAGGCTTCAGCAATACCCCCACGGGCGCACAGAAGTGCTTTAAAAACCAGATATCAGCCTCTGACAGCAGGAAAAACGGCGGCGTGCTGTATGAATACTCTGTTGCAGGCAGCACCGATATCTACAACACCCCGGAGGGCTGGCAGTCCTGGGATAACAGCAGCGGCGGAACTGAGATAACAGCCGAAGCAAACCCCTTCACAGTGACTGTAAAGGCAGGCACTGTAACAGCTCTGCCCATTTACATAGACGGCGGCATGATGTACTCCGACTACGGCATAAGGCTCAACAGCACGACAAATGAGCTTGAATATAAAAAGGACGAGAGCGCAAATTATATCTCAAGATACTGCTATAAGTTCACCGAGGATATGGACGATAAATACTGGGACGACGAGGCAGGAGAGTATAAGACTGCCACGGATAACAACGAGTCCAGCTGGAAGGTGGTTTATCCCTCGGGCAACGCAGCCTATACAAACACCCTAGGCGTGCAGGGCGAAAATGTTATGGATTATGAGAACAACTACCGCTTTAAGGATATTTACCTTGAAAAGACGGTGGAGCCTGCCGGGAAGGTGCCCAAGGGCAGCGATAAAAACAGTGTGGATACCACAGCCTTTATCTATCAGGTGAGCAGGCGTGCGTCAGAAAGCTCGGGCGGCTACAGCAAGCTGACTTCTGTGCAGTATGAAAGAATGAGCTGGGAGCTGTGGAGCAGGGACGAGAGCGGCAAGCTCACTGAAAAGCTGATGACAGGAAAGGTCAACAGCGACGGCACTATAATTGCGCCTATCGCCAACTACACAGGGGCAGAAAAGCTCTATACCATAAAGGTGCGCCATGCTGAGGTGGGCTATACCTATCAGCTGGAGGAGCTGCTGAAAGAGCAGGATATTTTCGGCACGGGCTATGAGAGCATGAGTGCCGCCCAGAAAAAGTCTGCCCTTGAAACAAAGTTTGACTACATCACCTATAACGGCGAGACAGGCACCTTTACATACAAGGATAAGGAAGCCGACGACAGCGAGGGCAAGGGCGTTAAGTTCTCCTCACAGGGGGCGGCTTTAAAGACTACAGAGTTCACCCTTGCTACCGACGCGCTTTATGCAGCAGGCAGCAGTGAGACCAGCGGCGCTGTTAAAACAGGCGATCACTCGGACATCAGCGAAGCCTATGCCAAGGTGGATATGGAGATTGACAATATCTACAAGCTGCGTGATCTGACAGTTACAAAGTCAATAATCGCAAAAAATGTCGATAATAATATGGAGTTCACCATGAGAGTGAGACGTGCAGACGGCTCAGCACTTATGCCCTTGGGGGTAAGCTTTTACAGGCTGGTGAACGGTGAGAGAACGGCTGTAACAAAGGCTGACCCTGTTACGGGCTCGGACACAAGCGGATCTTATCTGGAATTTACCCTGAAAAACGGCGAGTATGCTGAGTTTAAGGACATCGGCAAGGAGGGGGAGACCTTCCTTGTGGAAGAGATGGACTGGGCAGGCATAAACACCGAGGGTCACTACATTCACCTTGACCCTGTGGACGCAGATGGCGAATGGTCGGCGCAGAAGGAAGCTGTGCTGGGCGACGATACCACCGCCACGGTGCTCAACGGTGACTCGGGCTACATGATAATCGCAAAGAACTATGTATCTGCGGCGGCTGGGGCTTATGACAGCTTTGCAAAGAACTATCTTGAAAGCACCGACGGCAATGAGATAGAGGTAAGCATAGGTCTGCGTGAGAAAAACAGCGGCGGCGAGTTTGTGGTGAGAGACAGCATAGACGCAAACCTTGTGTATGTTAACGGCGTATCGCAGACTGACCTTAGATGCATAAAGCTGAAGGGCGGACAGAGCATAATCGTCAATTTAGAGGGTCTGTGCGAGAGCCTTGGCATAAGCTACAACAATGTTGAATATGAGATAAAAGAGAATATACCGAAGAAGGTGGAATACTTCAAGAGCACCGAAACGGGCGCTGATGTGCTGTACTCTGTTGAGCAGGCGACCGAAAGCGGAGAGCTGACAGGCGACAAGGGCAAGACCTCGGTAACGGTGCAGAACAAGGTATATAAATATGAAAATGTTATCTACAAGCGCATAGGCGGCAAGGACGACCCCACAAAGCCCGGCAGCCCGCTTACGCTGGTGCTCAGCGATAACTCTCAGAGCTCGAAGCAGGAGGGCGTGCGGTGGATAGCAACAGGCAGCAGCTTTAGCCTTGCTGATATGCAGGCAGGTGTTACGGGCGCAAACGGCGAGCTTGCGGTAAGCGCTTTTGACGGCTGGACCCAGCCCGACGACGGCAACCTGACCTACTTTGCAAAGGTCTATTTCAGTGCGCCTGTTAAGTGCAACGTTACTGACAAGACCGACACCGCACAGCTGGTGCTCAGCGAGAAATATAACGCCGACTGGGGTTATCTTATAGGCTATGAGAACTACGGCGTGACCGATACCTATGTATCGCAGGACGCTTTGGAGAACAAGGAGCAGTGGGCGACGCTGAAAGCTGACACTATCGTGAACACGCAGGAAAAGCTCACGGGCAGCAGCAGGATAGCGGTATACAAAAAGGTAAAGCCGCAGGGTGATGAGCTGACTGATGAGGAGAGCAAGGCGGAGTTCACCTTTACGGTGAAGCAGCTGGTAAACGGCAAATACGTGCCTGCGGCAAACATAACCTATGAGCTCGACGGCAAAAAGTACACCACCGATGATAACGGAACATTCACCCTCAGCCACGGCAAAACGGCTTATCTGGAGCTGCCGCAGTTCAGCTATTGGGAGATAACCGAGACAGGCAAGGGCGATTACCGCCTGCTGGTGGACGACAACGGCGACATAGTTTACGACAAGGGCGTGCAGTACACGCTGGACGACACCGACGGCTTGGCGCCCACCGACTTTAAGATGATAACCGAAAATGAGACTGAGCACCTGAAATACAACGTTGCTGAGGCTGATTCGGGATTTTCGCTTAATACGGATATGGATATACTGACGGGTATTCCAGAGGGACCGCCTGTGGTTTTAGTCGGAGCAACAACCGAATCTAATTCACAAATATATAATGCTCTAAGATTTACATTTTATGATGAGAGATATGATACTGATGATAGCGCTCCATTTTCTGATAGCGTAGCTAATAATTACTATTCTAAAAGCGATTCTACAAGACAGTGGTTACGGAATTTGTCATGGTGTAGGAATAGCACAGGTGATTTTTCGGGAACATCAGTAAAAATGAGTGAATTGAAGTTATATTCTGATGCAGATTGCACTGATCTTTTATGGGATGCTACACAAAACAGTGCAGGTACTTCTAATTATTTCAGACAGGAAAATGTCACCATTGATTATATCTATACAAAATATAATGGAAAAGTTTACAGACTTAGCATTGTTGGAGTGGGAAGTTATGCATTCCAAGTTCATCAGGATTATTATGCGTCTATAAATAACACAAGAGGACAAAACTATCAGACTGCACAAGTTATAAAAAGCATAAAATTTGGTGCAAATGTAAAAAAAATAGGAACATATGCCTTCCAGCATAATCAAATTGAAGATATTTCCTTCGAGTATATAAACGATCAACAATGTGGAGTTACTGCAATAGGAGGATATGCTTTCCAAGTTCGAGTAACTGAAGCAGCGGGTAATTTAACTTTACCAAGAAAAATACAGTACATTGATACTAATGCATTTAGAGGACATATTAATTTTAAAAATGACGGAGAAATACTAATTCCTAACACTTTATGGTATGTTGGTGCTTATGCATTTGGTGATGGAGATTATAAAACTTGGAGCAGGAGTCCTTCTCTTATATTTGAAGACAATACTTTACTTACTAAAATAAGTGATAGGTCTGATAATATAGTTGCTAACGAGTTGAATCCTGGTAAGATACATGAGTTCAAGAATGGTAATGCGTACCCAGTTTTTGATGTTGTAAAGATTGGAGAAGGAGTACAAACTATAGGTACAGACCATGAGGCAAGCGATTGGAGTTCTATTAAATCAGATTACTCTTCATTGGGATTCTGGTCAGGAGATAGTTTAAATTGGAGTACATATTATAATAATGGAGGTACTCTTGAAAGGCAAAATGGACATACAAAAGAGTTTATTTTCCCAAAATCTTTGAAAAAGACTGGTGCAAATAGTATTATAATAAAAGAAACTGATTTAGTTATTATTCAGGCAGATGATTTATCCAATTATAAAGGCTGGATAAACCATAATAGAATATATAATACTGGCGGTTTTGAAAGAGATTTAGGAACTTTAAAGTATGTTGTTCTTACATCAGTTGATGAAGAAACCATGAAAAGTTACGAATTTGAAATGCCCTTTAAACGCCAAGATACCTCAACAAAAGAAAAGGCATATGCAGGTATTAGTACAAGAAGTAAGTTTATTTATCTGCCGGGAAAGAGCGATGAACAGATAGAAGCTGTAATTACCGAAATTGACAATGCAATGAAAGCAAAATATGGTGAGGGTATGAGTGATTATTCCAAAGAAATAATTCGTTCTTACAAGTCAGTTTCACTCAATTCCGCTTCCACCAGCGCCGCCCCCCAGCACGCACCTGCAAGTGCAGCCAGCCTGCTTAGTGCGGCTATCTGGATACAGATGAAAAAGCAGATCATATGAAAGGAGTGCAGGCGATGAAAAGATCAATACTGAAAAGGCTTTGTGCCCTTGTGCTGAGCGCAGCGCTTGCACTGCCTTTGCTCAGCCTGCCTGCCACAACGGCAGACAGCACCGAGACCCCGGCACAGGGTCAGCTCAACTTCCAGAACGAAAAATATGACGGCGTAAAGGTCTTTAAAAACATCTACTCCCTTGAAGAATACGCCAAGGGCGAGAATGACCGCAGCCCTATTCGCGAGACCGACGGCGGCACAGGCGGCGTTTATGAGGTAAACAAGCTCGCCTATGACGAGTTTCGTCTGGTGCTCTACGGCTCTGACGACAAGGACGAGCTGTATAAGGCTTCAAGCCGCCCCCCCTTAAAGGGCGTTAAATATCAGCGCAAGCGCGGCAGCCTGCTTTACTACAATATCCCCGGCAACAAAAGCGAGGGCGGCAAGCTCTATGACCTTATATTGGCTCCCGAGGATATAAACGAGTATTATCTGTATTATTCAAAGGGCGACGGCAGCATTGATAAGGTGTTCAGCTCGGCTGAGTCCTACTATGCCGCTTTGAAGAGCAGTGAGAATGCCGATGAGCAGGCGCTGTATAAGCAGTACAGCGAGAAAAATTACTATGATAAATTTTTAATGGACGCCGAGTATTATCAGGCAATCGGCACTGCCGATGAAAAAGCGCTGTTTTCAAAGTACAAGAGCCTTGACAGCACCTTTATGACAGGCGCAGATGACGGCAGCTTCTTTATCTTCGACGGTGATGTGACATTCTTCGATAAGGAGAATATCACCACAAAATATATCCGTGTGAAGGAATACTGGAGCTTTATCCGTGAGCTCAACGAGCTGCGCAAGGCTGATACAGACGCCGATAAATTCACAGGCGAGTATATCTATATGAAGGACGATGACGTAGTCACCGATGTGGTGGCAGCCACCCGGAGCGAGAGCCTAGAGATAGCCAACAGGTTCGATGTGCCCACCCATGAGCTGACAGTCAGCAAGACTGTGCCCTTTTTCGGCGTTTCACCCGATGATGTGAACCCTTTCAGAACTGCCGACCTGTTTGAGTATAAGCTGCTTATAAACGGCTCTGCCCATGTAAATATAAGGTATAAGCTGCTTGATACCAAGACCAATACCTATAATCCCACCGCCGAGGACGAGGGGCTTTCAAACGTGGTCAAGGACGAGACCAGCGGCGAGTATTACTACTATACCACCGACGGCAGCTTTTATCTCTACGCAGAAGAGTCTGCGGTATTCTACGGCGTTAAAAGCGGCGATATCGCTGAGATAAGAGAGTATGCCGATGCTGACAGCTATAGCGTGCTCAGTCAGGTGTCTGACAATGCGACTTTCAAGTATGTTAAAGCCGCCGACAGCGATGAGGACCCCAAGAGAGATTATGCCAGCATAACCGTTACCTACGGCGATGAGCAGCACCAGCGCCTCAACCCCACCTTTACAAACGTACCCAACGTTTTGCAGGTGAAAAAGCGCATAGACAGCACCAATATCGACAAGGAGAAGTCCTTTACATTCTCTTTGCAGCTTGCCATTGAGGACCCCGACAACGAGGGGGAGGCTCTTAAAGACAGCGATGGCAGCTACATCGTAAACAGCAAGCTGGTGCTCGATGAAAACGGCGTGCCCACCAAGGACGGCTCGGGCAGATATGTTACCGAAGCTGTGCCCCAGAGTGAGTATACATACTATCTGCGTGACGGCGACGGCAATTACAGCCCTAACGCTTACCAGACAGTAAACGGCAGGTTCGAGCTCAGGCATGACCAGACCGCCATGTTCGTGGGGCTTGCAGCCGACAGTATGTACCTGGTGACCGAAAGCAACGACCCTGCCTACGTGCTCAGGGGCGAGGCTGAAAGACCTGTTAAAACACGCCCTGCAACCGTCAATGACCCGCTGATACGCTCAAAATCAAGCGATTATTATGAGCTGTATATAAACGAGCGTGATATCGTCAAGGGCATTGTGATAACCAAAAAAGTCACCGATAACGATTCAAGGCTCAACAAAAAGGCTGAATATACCTTCCGTATAGAGAAAAAAGTGAACGGCAGCTATGTGCCCCTGAAAAATGCGGATTATAAGTATAAAAGCGGCGTTTCTTCATTAAAAGAAGGCAAGACCGATGAGAACGGCTATTTTAAAATGCCCTTCAACAGCAACAATTTTGTTGTGAGATTTGACGACGCCAATGGCACATACCGCATAACCGAGGTAGACCCCAACGACTGGGAGGACCAGAACAATACCACGGGGGATAAAGCTCCCAACCCTAAGAAGGAGGACCATCTGTATATAACAGATGTTGACTACAGCCAGTATTCGATAAACGAGGACGGCACATCTACCCTTGCATGGCAGGATAAGACCAGGACCTACAACGAGGATATAAATAAGCATACCGATGATATAAAGGCAGAGGTCACCTGCAGTGCAGACCTTGGCACGGCGGTGGATTTCACCAACAGGATAAGGGAAAAGACCTATTATTTCGATATCGAAAAGCTGGCTTATCTTGATGATAATATCCACCTTGGCAATGCCGACAGCGCCCAGCGCTTTGTGTTTAAAATAGAGCGCTTTGACAGTATGGAGGACGCAATATCAGCCACAGGCAGAGATAAGGTAAAGGAGGAGTTTTACACCGATATCGGGTGTGATGATAAGCTGCTTATAACCAAAAACGGCGAGGATTATGACTATAAGGTGGGCAATAATGCCTATAACTACAGCTTCTACCCCATTGATTATTCTGCATTGGGGGGAGACTCTGTAAGCTACAACATAGCCAAGGAGATAGTCACACGGAAATATAAAAAAGACAAAACTGCCAATGTTTATAATAACGGTAAGAACGAGACCTATATGTTTTTCTCCACCATATACAGGGGAGAAAAGCAGATAGCGGTGAAAAAACAGGGCTATTACAGGATAACCGAGGTGGGCGAGTGGTCCAATGCAGACTATGAGTTCTGCCGACAGAGCAACCGATACAAGGGCTATCTTGAAAATGACGCAGGCGCAAGAAACAAGCTGTTTGCAGACTACTCCACCTACAGCAGCCTTAACTCGGTAGTGATATTTGTGGGTGAGACCGACGACCTGACCACGCCCTATACCCTGGGCTGCCGGTTTTTTGAAAACCCCACGGCGGACGTTAAATATGTAAGAAAGACCGACAGCGATGTACCCCTGCAGAAAAGGGACGAAAACGGTACCCTTTTGTATTACAAGTCGGGTACTTCGGGGGAGACCACCACCGATAAGTATGACGAAGAAGGCAACAGGCTTGCGGCTGTGCCTGCCAAGCTCAGCGACTTCAGGGTGCAGGCAAAGAATGGCGACAAGGCGCTGTATTTTGACACTGCCCACAGCGAGCCTGTGTGGGAGTATGCTGAAACGGTCACTGAGGCAGATTATGAAACTGAGGGCGTTGAGATCATTGCCCCAAAGGCTTATGACGTCTATGACGAAAACGGCAATAAGATCGACGGTGTGACAGCCTATAAGCTTTCAACTCCCAAGGCGGAGATAGAGGATAATTACAAGCACAGCATTACCGACCTTACATGGGTCGAGAAAAAATATGAAACGGTCACAGAAAGCGCAAGTCTCAGACCGATGGCAAGCTTTTCAAACGCCGAGAGCGAGTATGCGCTGCTGAGCTCAAATTCTTATGCAGAGAACACGCTGAAGCGTCCTGCGGCTGAAGAGGAGGGGCAGTGATGAAGGAAAAAAAGCATAACCAAAAGCTGCGCTTCTCCTTTATAATGACCGTGACGCTGGTGCTTATGGTGAGCAGCATAATCGCGGCGGCGGTGATACTGTCGCAGCTGCAGAAAAGCCGTAAGAACGAGTTTGAGCCTGCCAAGGCGCAGATAGCCATAGGCGAGAATGACTCGACCCCCAAGGTGACGGAAAAGAAAGAGCTGGAGCTTGAAGAGAATTTGCAGGAGGGCACATATACCGTCGATAAAAAGGTGGTAATAAAAAGCTCAGGCAACGATGAATATGTGAAGGCTGCCGTTATACCCCAGTGGTATGACAGTGAGGGCAGGCTGTGTGCAGGGCTGGGGGATATCTCAGACTTCGGCAAAGCCCAGCCGCCCAATGCCCAGACCAACACCCAGCAGTTTGTAAGCACCCACAACGAGTATATGGTGATACTCACCTACGACCTGGCGCCCGACTGGAGCAAGTATTGGTATTATGACGAAAAAACGGGCTTTTACCACTACAGAAACGTGCTCAAAAAGGGCGAGACGACCCAGCCGCTTATCACGGGTGCCGAGATATCCTCGGCTGTCTACGGCTTATCGGAGGGATATGAGCTGAGACTTGATGTGATATCAGAGTCGATACAGACCTCTGCCGACGCCGACAGCATAAGAGCCTTCGGGCACAGCGAGGTATCATAGAAAATGAAAAAAATCATCATAGTTTTTATCAAGGTGCTGCAGTCGCTTTTTATAGCGGCGGCAGCAGCTTTCATATTGATGTACCTGGCAGGGCTCAGGTTCTATGTGGTGGTAACAGGCTCAATGAGCCCCACGATAGAGGTGGGCAGCCTGTGCGTGGTCAACAGCAGAGCCACCTATGACAGCGTGTCGGCAGGAGATATAATATCCTTTCGGGCAGGCAGCGAAATGCTGGTGACCCACCGTGCCGTAAGGATAGAAAAAGACGGCATAGTTACCAAGGGTGACGCCAACAAAAGCGAGGATATCGCAAAGGTCACCAAAGAGACCTTTGCAGGCAGAAACCTTATCAGCGTTCCAAAGCTGGGCAGAGCAGTCACCTTTCTGCGAAGCAAGGCAGGTATAGCCGCAGCGGCGGCAGTTTTCGTACTTCTTCTGGCAGCTGAGACCCTGCTGAGAAAAGAGCCTGAGACATAGCGCTTCGACTGCGCTCACCCTGCACCCGCGAAAAACAAAACGAGTTGATCATACAGCGTATCTCCCTCGCCATACGGTGGGGGAGCTGCACTTTACGGCTGCTTTGGCTTTGTCTGTATCTGCGAAAAACAGCTTGTTTTTTGTGTATATCCCCACGCCGCAGGCGTACCTCGGTCTTACCAAAGTTCATCTTGTCACCATGGAGATCAAAAATTGATTTCCATGGTGTTTTTACTCCTAGTGTAAAATGATCGCAGGTGAACTGCTTACTTCTGTAGGCGTACCAATACATCATTTTTCAAGGTTGGCGCAGCCATCAAAGCATTAGACGCCACAAAAGCGCCCACAGCTTTTAGAGGTAAGCTGCTAGTCGCTAGTGGTTAGAGTGCTAGTGACTAGAGAACCGTTTTACAAAATATGCGGTAAAACGCACAATAACTCATTTACAGGGTTCGCGCAGCGTATCAAAGTAATAGCCACCACGAAAGCACCCCCTCCCCTCCGGGGAGGACTCGATATCTCGCCCACCACACAATAGTGCGGCAGGTGGGGGAAACACCCCGTCCGGTGAGGACAATTATGAATTATGAATTGAACCAAACCCGTTGGCTGACAGCAATTCGGTTATTTTTTTATAGTCAAGCCCCTTGACTAAGTGGCAGCTTACGGTCTCCGAGTTGGTGTAAACTCTCATATGGCAGGTGCGGCTGAACTTCTGCATAGGGTTTTGTGAAATTACTATCTTGCTTATGCGGTCCAGGTTCACCACCGTTTTGTGGAAGCGGTAAAAGCGGCAGTAGGCGAGCACACAGTGGTCTCCCTGAAAGCCCACGGCGGTATCGAAAGTCGCAAAGAACTTCACCACCAGCAGCCACACCAGCGGCAGCATAGATATTATTGCAAGGTTTCTCAGGTCTCTCTGCCAGTCGGGAAGGTTCAGCACCAGCGCTTCAAAATCGGGCAGTATCCTGCAAAGCAGCATATAGGCTGACCAGGGCACAAAGCACAGCACTATGGGCAGGGTTATAAATCTGCCCAGGTCCTTCCAGCCTGTCTGCACGTTATATTTTATTTTCGGCACACCCGGGGTGAGCATTTTTATTGAAGCCTCAGCCCTTGTGCCTGTGGTTATGGGGATAAGCGCCGATATCTCCAGCCGCCGCTTGCCGTAGCCCGTACACTGCACCGCCACCGAGCAGATGTTGAATATCTTCATGAACATTGACTGCTGGTAGTCGATATAATTTATACGGTCTCTCATAAGAACGTGCAGGCGCTTGGTGCCCTTGCCGCTGTTTATAAGCAGCATATCGGCACATCTTGTGCAGGAGAAATTCCAGTGGCGCATAAGGTTTGAGATAAATGACACCAGCCAGCTGCCTGCCACCACCAGCGCTGCCACTATAAGGTATTTCGGTATATGCAGCGTGAGCTTTTCGAGCTGGTCGTTCACACGCTGCAGCACCATCTCCTCTGTTTCTCTGCCGACTATCCTGTAGGCTTCGTAAATAAATGTCAGGGTGAGCAGCATACCCGATAGGGTCGATGAAAACAGCAGCGAAAAGATAACAAGGCTGCTTTTCTGGGCGTTGAAGATATATTTTGGCTTGCTCTTGCATTTTTTTGTGGCAAGCTCATAGATATAAAACGCCTGCTTCTGGTTAAGGTCGAGGGTGATATCCGCCGTTTGTATCGACTTTGCGTCGGTGTCGATATAAAGGGTGCAGGCTCTTATAGCTCTGTAGATATACCCCTGGCAGAGTGACAGTGTAGACATCTCGCTGAAATACACCCTTGTTTGCGAAATGCCAAAATAGCCCGTATGGGCGACAATACAGTCGTCCTCGATCTCAAAATAGATAAACACCCACCTTAAAAAGCCGTAGCCGATTATGACCGACAGGGTGAGTATATCGACCCAGTTGGTCTTTACCCATCCCTCAAAGTCGAAGTGGGTGGCTATAAGGTATTTTGCCAGCGGTATCACCAGCAGCCAAAGATACTTGGCGATGTAGGTAAGTATCTTTACAGGGTGCTGTCTGCGTCTGAAAAATCCGTTCATGACTGCCCCCTGCTTCTTATTGAGTTATTGACTGCCGCCGATATCTCGGCAGCGTCTTTTTTTGATAGAAAGGGCAGCACCACCCTTGCACCCAGCGCATTAAGGATTATAAAATTAAAGCCTGTTAGCCCCCCCAGCGGCAGCATAACGGTAGTTACCGATTTTACCGACTGTGTGAGCATAAACTGTCTGGTGGTTACGATAAGTCCCCCCTTGGCAGTTATCTCCTTGCCTGACACGGTGAACCTTGCCTTGTGAAAGTAAAATGGCAGCACCAGCACAGCAAACAGCGCCGCTATTATCCACAGCGGCAGAAGCACATAATGGTCTGCAAGGCTGAAATAGGGAATATATTTACTTATCAGGTCGAGTATCAGGTTCAGCGCAAATCTTATAAGCAGCAGCAAGCCTGCCAGCAATGCATATATAATGATTAGCGGTCTTTTTGATGGCTTATATATTCTCATTATCAGTGATCTTCCTTCGGGTGTCAGAGTTAAGGTGCGGCAGCACTTCTAACCCTCTGACAAGCTTAATATAATTTATAGTGAACGACATCAGTAACTGCAATTTTTGCGGGCAAACGGTCTGTCCGCAAAATGCTGTGATATTTAGGGGGTAATTGCTTATGACAGAGCTGATACAGCGGATAAGCTCGCTGATATGGGGTGTACCTGTGCTATTGCTTTTAATTGGGGGCGGGCTTTATCTGAGTGTAAGGCTGCGCTTTCCCCAGCGGCACATATTTCGCATTTTTAAAAGCACTTTAAAAACTCTCACATCAGGCAGCAAAAACGGCACTGCCATGTCTGCGCTGCAGGGCTTTTCCACCTCCCTTGCGGCGGCGGTGGGCACAGGCTCTGTGGCAGGTGTTGGGGCAGCTCTTGCCGCAGGGGGCAAGGGGGCTGTATTCTGGATGTGGGTGAGTGCCTTTATCGGCATGGGCATATCCTACTGTGAAAACTATCTTGGCACAAAATACTCGCACCAAAGCTCTGCCTGCGGAGCTCTGGCATATCTTGAAGGGATAGGCAGGGGGCGTATTATCGCCCTTATTTACGCTGCCTGCACGGTACTCGCCTCACTGGGCATGGGCAACATGGCACAGGCAAGCTCTGCGGCGGCTGCGGCAGCTCACGGCTTTGGCATATCGAGGCACGCAGCTGCGTTTATGATACTTATTTTTGCAGCGTCCGCAGCATGGGGCAAAAGCTCAGCTGCAAGGCTGTGCGAAAGGTTAGTGCCGATAATGGCGCTTATATTCATACTCGGCAGCCTGTGGGTGATATTATCCCACCCCTTGCTTGCCTGCAAGGCTTTAAGGGACATAGTAGGCTGTGCTTTTTCCCCAAGGGCAGCCGCAGGCGGCGCACTGGGCACGGTGGTTATTGAGGGAGTTCGCAGAGGTGCTTTTTCAAACGAAGCAGGTCTGGGCTCCTCCCCTGCTGTACACTCGGCTTGCAGCATAAACGTTGTTGAGCCCGAAAAAGCCACAGGCACTATGGGTATGTGCGAGGTGTTTATCGACACTATGGTGATATGCACCCTCAGCGCCCTTGTGATAATTGTGAGCGGTGTGCCGCTGGTATCTGACAGCGCTGTTACAGGCTACTCTCAGGCAATGGGCGGCTTCGGCAGATCTTTCATCGGTCTGTCCCTGACCCTCTTCGCCCTCGCTACCATTGCAGGCTGGTTCTTTATCGGCGAAAAAGCCTGGTCCTACCTCACCCACGGAAAAACCGCCCTGTACGGGCTTATATACATTATATGCGCAGTCCTCGGCGCATTATACAGCTCTTCCCTTATCTGGGGCATTAGCGATATCTTCAACGCTCTTATGGCTATCCCCAACATGATAGGCGTTCTTTGCCTGTCTCACGAGGTCAAAGTTTGAGCCCTGAGCTGGGGCTCTGCCCCGCCCTGACTGCGTCGAGGGCAACCCCTGCAAGCCGT
>ERZ842401.1643-NODE-1643-length-31545-cov-8.812385_pt1 | contig 31545 bp, 25 predicted proteins | sample MGYA00521270_ERZ842401 | MGnify/ENA primary metagenome ERZ842401 (study PRJEB31892, sample SAMEA3878208) | bioreactor metagenome | biome: Moose rumen | place: Sweden | collected 2011-10 | study: EMG produced TPA metagenomics assembly of the PRJEB12797 data set...
CGTTAGGAAGGAGAACAGAGCGATTTGACACGCCAAGAAACAGGACCTTATGATGCCCTTAAACAGGGGAAAAGTGACCAAAAACCAGTACCGTAGAAATGTTAGGCAACATTTTCAGTATAGGTTCAATTGGTAAGTGAGAAATATATTGTTAAACGCTATATTTTTATCGGAAAACGATTGCGAATTTAAGCGGAAAACGATACTGAAGACGGCACTTGCATAACTACGCAAGTGATTGATATACAATGCATTGCAGCGATTATTTCCCGATGCAATGATTCCTGAAAATATTGTGCAGAATCTCTTCCGGGTCCAGGAGGTCGGTGCCCAGGATGGCGTTGATGCCGAAGAGGGCGCGGCGGAGGTCTTCGGCGACGAGGTCTGAGGGAATGCCGGAGGAGAGGGAAACGGCACAATCCTGCAGGGCGGAAGAGGCTTGGCGAAGGGCTTCGAGGTGCCGCACATTGGTCACGAAAACGGCATCTTCCGCGGGGATCAGGTCTTTTTCGACAGAAACAAGGGCCGATTTCAAGGCAGAGAGGCCCTCGCCGGTTTTTGCCGAAATATTTAAAACAACAGCCTCACAACCAACGGAAGAAACAAAATTGTTAATTGATATAACATTTTTGTTAACAACCTCCAGGCCCACAAAATCGACCTTATTCAGAAGCAAAAACAGTTTCTGCGAGGAGAAATCGACCTTGGACAAAACAAGCTTCAGCTGGGACAGCAAATCACTTTCCGAAGTGCTGGCATCCAGCATGGCAAGGACGATTTCCGCTTCCGACAGTTTCCGGAAAGTGCGGTCGATGCCGATGCGCTCGATGGTATCGGACGATTCCCGGATACCGGCCGTATCAATGAAACGGAACAGGATGCCCTCCAGGTTCAGCACCTCTTCAATGGTATCGCGCGTAGTGCCGGCGATGTCCGACACGATGGCCCGGTCTTCTCCGAGCAAAGCATTCAGGAGGGTACTTTTGCCGGCATTGGCCGCACCGACAATGGCGACAGGAACACCGTTCTTGATCATATTGCCCAAACGGAACGATGCTGCCAGCCGGTCAACATGCATCTGTGTGGTACGCAAGAGCGAAATCAGCTTCTCCCGGTCGGCGAATTCTACATCCTCCTCGGAAAAATCGAGTTCGAGTTCAAGCAGGGAAGCCATTTCCAGCAACTCGGCTCGGAGAGAGGCCAGCTCGGCCGAAAAACCGCCCTTGAGCTGATTCATGGCCACCCGGTGCGAAGCAGCGGTCGTGGACGAAATCACGTCCGCCACGGCCTCCGCCTGAGCCAGGTCCATTTTCCCGTTCAGGTAAGCCCTGCGAGTGAACTCCCCGGGGTCCGCAAACCGGGCTCCGGCGCCCAGCAGCAGCTGCACCAGCTCCGAGACAATATAGGCCGATGCATGCGTGGAAATCTCTGCCGAATCTTCTCCCGTGTAACTGTGAGGAGCACGGAAGATGGATACCAACACCTCGTCCAGCAAGGGGCCGCCGGGCTGGAAAACTTCTCCGAAATGAATGGTATAAGCATCGGAGTCAGAAGCGCTTCCTGACTTCAACTTAACCACCGCATCAACTATGGAAAAAGTATCCGGTCCGCTGATGCGTACAATGGAAATTGCTCCGGTCCCAGGGATGGTGGCCGGAGCAACGATGGTATCCTGATAGAGATTCTTCACTTCGTTCAGAATGACAAGGGGTTGATCAAAATAGCATTAATCGTACCGTCCGAACTTGGACATATTGTCGATCAGGTCCTTGTTGGTCTTGAATTCGTCCATGTGCTGCTGCATCCAGGTCATGGCCTCTACGGGGTTCATGTCGGCCAGCAGTTTTCTGAGAATCCAGATACGGTTGTTGGTATAAGGATCGTAGAGCAGGTCGTCGCGGCGGGTAGAGGAGAGGACCAGGTTGACGGCGGGGAAGATGCGCTTGTTGGAAAGGTTGCGGTCCAGCTGGAGTTCCATGTTGCCGGTACCCTTGAATTCCTCGAAGATCACATCGTCCATCTTGGATCCGGTTTCTGTCAAGGCCGTGGCAAGGATGGTGAGGGAACCGCCGTTTTCGATATTTCTGGCTGCGCCGAAGAAACGCTTGGGCTTCTGGAGGGCATTGGCATCCACACCGCCGGTAAGCACCTTGCCGGAAGCCGGCTGGACGGTATTGTACGCACGTGCAAGGCGGGTGATGGAGTCCAGCAGGATCACCACGTCATGTCCGCACTCAACCAGGCGACGGGCCTTGTCCAGGACCATGTTGGCCACTTTCACGTGATGCTCGGCCGGTTCGTCGAAGGTGGAGGCGACCACCTCTGCCTTGACGCTTCGCTGCATGTCCGTCACTTCCTCCGGACGCTCATCCACCAGCAGGATAATCTCGTATACTTCGGGATGATTGTCGGCGATGGCATTGGCTATAGCCTTGAGGAGCATGGTCTTACCCGTCTTGGGCTGGGCCACGATAAGGCCGCGCTGTCCCTTGCCGATCGGAGTAAACATATCCACAACCCGGATGGAAGGGTCTTTCTCGTGGCCATGACCGAGGAGATTGAATTTCTCCGTAGGGAAGAGGGGAGTGAGGAAGTCGAACGGAACCCTGTCGCGGACGAAATCCGGTGTACGGCCGTTGATATACTGAATTTTGACCAGCGGGAAATATTTGTCTCCTTCGCGCGGAGGACGGATTTCACCGGTGACGGTATCGCCGTTCTTGAGCGCATTCTGTTTGATCTGCTGCTGGGAAACGTAGATATCGTCCGGAGAGTTCAGGTAATTATAGTCCGAGGAACGGAGGAAACCATATCCGTCCGGCATAATTTCCAGCACACCGGTGGCCACCACGGAGCCCTCGAATTCAATTCTGGGTTTCTGCGGCTGCTGTTGCTGCTGTTGTTGCTGCTGGCGCTGCTGCTGTTTGCGGGACTGCTGTCTCTCCTGCTGCTGGGCCGTATCTGATTTAAGATCGTCAAACAGATTGTGGATGAACTGCTTGCCGTCTACGGCAGGAGCAGTTTCCTCTGCGGGAGCGGGCGTTTCTGCCTTTGCCTCCTCCGGTTTCACTTCAGGTTCAGCGGCGGCAGGGGCTGCCTGCTCCGCCTTGGGCTTGCGGCCTCTTTTCCGGTTGGCCTTGGGGGTATCCGTAGCGGGAGATTCCGCCTCTGCAGCCTGGGCCGGCTGTTCCACTTTCTGCTCTGCAGCCGGTGCTGCCGGAGTATCTTCTTTTGAAGCAGGGGCAGGCTGCTGCTTTTTCTTGCGACCGGCACCCTTCTTTTCCGTAGCGGCGGCAGGCTCTTTGACCGCAGGCTTATCGTCGGCCTTCTCCGCAGCGGGGACGGATTTTTCGGGCTGTTTTGATGCGGCATCCTTGCGGGGACGGCCACGCTTTTTAGGCTTGTTTTCCACGGGAGCAGCAGGCTTCTGCGACTCAATCACGGCTTCCGTATCCAAGATGGCGAAACCGAGTGCCGAACGGTCCATCTTCTTGGCTCCTTTAATCTCTAAAGATTCTGCAATAGTCCTGAGCTGCTCTTCGCTCATTCCATTGAGTTCAAGTAAACTATGGGGCATAATTAAGATATAAATGCGATAAAAAGAGAGTATTCCGACCGGAATACAATGCAAAGATACAAATTATTTTCAATATGCCAAAATCTGCTCAGAAAACGTTACCTGAGCATATTGTCCATGTAGGATTCGCTCTTCTTGAAGCGGAGCAGGTCGGCCAGGGCCGATGCATTTGCAGCAATGCGGAAGCTGTACGACTTAAACTGGCCCATCGGCACCCAGGAGAAGGCGATGTTGAAGCAGTGAAGATCGTAGGTGGCGCTGATCTGCGTCGTGGTAAGCTGCATGGCCATGATATCGAAACCACTGGTCATCTGGATGCTCATCCGGGGTGTCAGCTTCAGGTTTCCGCTCATGCTGAGGGTCTGCGTGATCCGCTTGTTCTCCAGCAACGTCTTTGCGGCGGCCTGATAAGAGTAAGACTTGTTATAGCTCAGCGTATAACTGAAATTGACGGACCAGGGGGCGCTCGGATTCATATAATACACATATCCGCCAGGGATATATTCGCCCGTAATGGGGTGATAATAAATCCGCTGGTAGGAATTGGCATCCGAGGAGCCTCCGGATCCCGAGCCCGATCTGCCGGAAGTCTTGGTTCCGTCATTGCCGTTGATGGCGCCTTTCCCGTTAAAGCCGATGGAAGCGGACATCGAGGCATTGGTCAGCCGCGCGGGCACGCCGGTGGCCACAATGTTGAACTTATTGATTTTCCGTCCCTGCTCGTCGATGGCGTAAGGGTCGAAATTCAAGTTCCCGCTGAGATTCAGCTTGTTCTTCAGAATGTCGATATTGGTCGACATGGTGACGCCGATATTCTGCATCCGCAGGGAATCGGCCAGGAAATTATAACTGGTGTTCAGGTTCAGCTGGTCCAGCAGTTTCACTTTCTTGGAGCCGGTACCCGTCGTATCGGCCCTGTCGCGGACCTTGGCTTCCAGGTTGTTGCCAATGGAGATGGACATGGTGCCGCTCTTGCCCCTGCCGGGAGGTGCCGCATTGTTGTGGTTGCCGGTCAGCGAATAAATGTTGTACCACGTTTCGTTATGGTAGGATCCGTTCTTGTCGTAATATGGCTCCAGCGTACGCCAGCCGTTGAAGGAGGTACCCTTTTCCGGCGAGAAACTGAGCGATATGGAAGGGGTTATCACATGCCGGATGGCCTGCACCGCCCGGTGCCTTCCGAAATTGAACATCCCGTACACCCGCGTAGACATGGACATGCTTCCGGAATACGTGTGTGTCATGCCGAAATGGTTGAAAGCAGTGCCGGGGTCCGTCATAACTTTCTGCGCCCATACCGGATTGCCGTCCTTGTCCGTGACCATGACTGGATTGCCGTCCTTGTCCACTTCGTTCTCCAGATATTGCTTTCCGCTGGAGAACATCCAGTTCATGCCATAATTGACGCTGGGCGTCACATTGATATAATTGAAAAGCGTAAAATTGGGAAGGCCGATCTGGAAAGTGTGCGTCATGCCACTGGTCATCCTGTCCAGCGCCTTGATGCCCAGCGAATCACCCATTTCCTTGGCCCTGAATACGTTGCCGTTGGCGTCCACGAGCATCTGATGGGTTCCGTCGGCATTCATCACGAAATCCTGCATGTCCCTCAGTTTGAAACTGATCCTGTTCTGCAGGGACGTGGAATAACCGAAGGAAATCTTTTCGTAGGACTTCTCCTTTCCTACACGGCTCTTCCGCTTGAAGGGATAGAAGCGCGTAACGGAGAAGGTGATGTTAGGCAGGGTGAACGAATAGCTGGAGTCCCTGGAATTCTGGTTGTGAAGGGCGTTTACGCTCAGGTTGAACTTACCGTTCCAGTTCCTGGAATAGGAAATGGACGAATTAACCTGATTCTGCTGAGCCTCCGTCACGGAATGGGCATTGTAACGGTTGTTGGACGGGCTGGAGAAGTTGACCGAAGCGCTGAACGACGTTCCCGGATGAGCCTTCGAGTCCTGCGTATGGGACCATCTAAAACCGAAGTTCCGGGACTGGACAAAGTCCGTGCTTCCTTTCTCACCGGTCTGGTCATTCGAAAAGGTGAGGGCCAGCGAGCCGTTGAACTTGTAATTGACTTTGTAGCGGGAATTCAGGTCCACCGCCCAGGAACCGAGCGTATAGTAGTCTCCCGTAAGGGAAAGATCCAGATAATCGCCGATGACGAAGTACATGCCGGCATCCCGCATGTAGAAGCCGCGGGCCTGCTCCTCGCCGAAAGTAGGCATCAAGAGACCCGTCGCACGGGTGGGCTTCTCGGGGACGAAGCCAAATGGCAGGCCAATGGGAACTGGGACCCCGGCAACCACGGGCCAGGCCGGACCGAAAACGGTCTTCTGCGAAGGCTTGGTGACCACTTTGGCCATACTGAGCCGCAGATAATAGTGGGGCTCTTCCAGGTCGCAGACCGTGTACATGCCATTTTCCATATTAATGGACTGGTCCGGCATCATCTTGATTTTCTGCCCCTGGAGGATACCCTCCGCCTCCTTGGTAACCATGTTGGTGATGCGGGCCTTGCGGGTGTCGAAGTTATAGTAGACCTCGTCCATCTTGTAACTTTCCTTTCCTTGGGTCATTTCCGGCAGTCCGGTCCATTCGCCTGTGAGCGTATCCTTCTGTCCGCGGGCATAGACCGTGTTGGTGGACATGTCGAACCGGATGTAATCGGCCGTGAGCTTCATGTTTTCGTAGGTGACCGTGGCTCCGCCATAATAATAAATAAGGCGGTTGCCGCTGGAGAAGTCCGTGACGATGGAATCCTTGGCCGTGGTGAAGGCGGGGAAGTCCAGTGAACTCTTGTCCAGCATCGACAGGGAATCGGCCCGGGCGGTAGAGATGGAATCGGCCCTGGCGGCGGAATCCAGGCTATGCTGCAGGGAATCCCTCTTGGAAAGCAGGGAATCCGGAATGCTGCCGCCCAGTGAATCCGGCCCGGAAACCAGGCTGTCCGGAAGAGCGACACCCCCGGAATCACGGGGAGCGCGCCTTACAAGCGTATCCTGCTTCACCAGTTTCACCAAAGAGTCCGAGGAACGGATGACAGCGGAAAAACTGCTTCCTGCGCCGGTGCGGGAGCGATATTTGAGAGGAAGTCTGCGGGCATCAGCGCACAGGGCGGTAACGGCCCCCAGCACTGCTGCCAAAGCGATATATTGCAGAAACTTCCTTGCCATTCAGTAATTTTTGCTAAATTTGTGCAAAAATATAAGATACAAAAATAAGACTTATTCCACAATTTTCAAAACAGAAGCACCCATGAACCGTACTTTCCGCCGTATGAGCGCCCTTTTTGCCACCCTCGTCCTTGCAATCCCCGTGCCTGCCCAAAACGGTGCGGCGGTGAAACTGAGGACGGTGGTCATCGACCCGGGGCACGGAGGAAAAGATGCGGGCTGCGTCAGCAGGGATAAAAAGACCTACGAGAAGAACATCACCCTGGACATCGGCAAGCGCCTGGCGGAGAAAATCGCCGCAGGCTATCCGGACGTCACCGTAAAGATGACCCGTGACGACGACACCTTCGTCGAACTGGAAAACCGCGCCGTCATCGCCAACAAGGCCGATGCCAACCTGTTCATCTCCATTCACGTGAATTCCGTGGAGAAGGGGACCACCGCCAACGGTTATTCCATCCATACCCTGGGCCAGTCGGCCAAGAAAGGGAACGACTTGTTTTCCAAGAACCTGGACCTGGTAAAAAGGGAGAACTCCGTCATCATGCTGGAAGACAACTACGAGGCCCGATACCAGGGATTCGACCCCGAAGACCCCCAGTCCTACATTATTTTCAACTTGATGCAGAACGCCCACCTGGCCGGGAGCCTGAATTTTGCGGACGATGTGGCCAAGGCCATGGGCAAGAAACCGATCAAAAACAGCCGCGGCATCCATCAGGACCCCTTCTGGGTGCTCTGGCGCACCGCCATGCCCTCCGTACTTATTGAGGTAGGTTTCATCACCAATCCGGACGACCTGGCCACCATGCGCTCGGAGAAGGGGAGGGACGGAATCGCCGAGAACATCTACCAGGCATTCCGCACCTTCAAGGCCCGCTACGACGGCACGTCAGCCGCCCCGGCCCCTGCAGAGCGGCCCAAACCCAAGCCGGTAGCAGGGAAGGAAACTCCTGCAGCCGCAGCCAGCGCCTCCGGGACACTGTATGGCATGCAGATCCTGGCCACCGGCAAAAAAATGCCGCTGGACGATCCTTTTTTCGCCGGTTATACTCCGGTCGAGATCAAATCCGGCAAACTCTATAAATATGTAGTGGGGACTTCCGCCAGCCTGGCTGAAGCCAGAAAGAATGCAAGCGCCGTCCGCAAAAAATTTCCTGATGCATATTTAGTGAAAATAGAGGATGGAGCCACTTCTGCAATTCAATGATTTTCCCCCTTGCAACGCATTGTAAACAAGGAAAAATCGCATTTGTTTAATTTAGAATTATTCTAAATAACAAACCGAAAAACAGGCGTTCAAAGGTAATTTTTAAGAAAATAAATAGCTGATTATCAATTAATACATAAAGTTGATGAAATAGTCCTCTTGTTCCAATAGTATAAACATAAAAAAATTTATTTGCAATAGGCGATGCGTTTTTTTATGAAGTTTTTTTCCCCCAATTTTGCACTTGCGAAAAAGAAACACTTTACTAAATCCGGAACCTATTCCTCATGTTGGACAAGGAGAGACATATTGCGGTATGGAACAGCTGTCTGCAGATCATTGAGAACAACATTGATCAGCAGAAGTTCGACACGTGGTTCAAACCGATCGTGCCCGTTTCGCTGGAAGGCTCCAAGCTCACCGTCCAGGTCCCGTCCGATTTCTTCCGTGATTATATAGAAGGTGCTTTCATGGACCTGCTCAAGGTAACGCTCCGCAGGGCCATCGGGGCCGATGCACAACTATTCTATCTAGTACAGCCGGTACGGAACCGGGAGGGGATGATCATCCCTGCCTCGCATGGTCCCGTCCCCACCAACAACCCGGTCTCCATCCCCACCTATCAGGCTTCCGGCAATCCCAGTCCTTTCGTTTATCCGGGCGTACAGCGCCTCAAGATCAACCCGCGCCTGAATCCGGTCTACTGCTTCGGCAACCTGGTGGAAGGGGACTGCAACAAGATGGGGGTGAACGCCGGCGAAAGTATCTCGCTCTCACCCGGCAAGACCCCGTTCAACCCGCTGTTCCTCTTCGGCGGTCCCGGCCTGGGCAAGACGCACATCGCCCAAGCCATCGGCATCGATATCAAGGAACGTTTCCCGGAGTCGGTGGTACTCTATGTTACCGGCAACGAGTTCAAGACCCAGTATATGGATGCCGTCAAAGGCAACCGGATCGTGGATTTCCTGGCCTTTTACCAGCGGATTGACGTCCTCATCGTGGACGATATCCAGGATATGGTGGGCCATGGCACGCAGAACTCTTTCTTCAACGTGTTCAACCATCTCCACCAGAACGGCAAGCAGCTCATTTTCACCAGCGACCGCGCCCCGGTAGACCTGCAGAACTTCGAAGAAAGGCTACTCTCGCGTTTCAAGTGGGGCCTGTCCGTTGAACTTTCCCGTCCGGATTATGAAACCCGACTGGAGATGCTGCGCTCAAGGGCCCTGCGGGAAGGTGTCTCCGTCTCCGACGAAGTCCTCTCGTTCCTGGCGTCCCGCATCAAGTCCAACTTCCGGGAACTGGAGGGGTCGCTCATCTCCCTGGTGGCCCACGCAACGCTCTGCCACCGCGAAATCACCATCGACCTGGCCGAGAACATCATCGGCAAGATTGTTACGGAGAAAACCGCCGAAGTTTCCATCGACCTCATCGTCAATACGGTCTGCGAGTATTTCAACATTACGCGGGATATGATGCTGTCCAAGACGCGCAAGCGCCAGATTGTCCAGGCCCGCCAGATCGCCATGTACGAGTGCCGTAGTCTCATCTCCAACTGCTCTCTGTCCACCATCGGCGCGGAACTGGGCGGCAAGGACCACGCCACGGTGCTGCACGCCTGCACAACCGTCCAGGACCTGATGTCCACGGACAAGCTGTTCCGCCAGTGGGTGGAGGACATCGAAGGCATGATCGTGGTGCCTGCGGAATAAATTTCCGTTTTTTTCAAATAATGCCTATATTTACGGAAACAAACCGTTTTCGTAATATCATGGACGCATCATCTGTACTGAAAATTTTCGAGGAAATCACCCATATTCCGCGCGAGTCCGGCCACGAAGGGCCCATGACCGCCTATCTCCAACAGTTTGCCGCCACCCGCGGACTCGCCTGCAAAACAGACAAGACCGGCAACGTGGTTATCACCAAAGAAGCCGCTCCCGGAAGGGAGGATGTCCCGACGCTGGTCCTCCAGGCCCATCAGGACATGGTCTGCGAGAAGAACGACGGCTTCGAGTTCGACTTCCTCACACAGCCCATTCCGTACGAAATAGAAGACGGCTGGATGATCGCCAAAAACACCACGCTGGGGGCCGATGACGGAATCGGTGTTGCGGCCTGCCTGGCGCTGCTGGAAAGCGATCTGCCCACCGGGAAACTGGAATGCCTGTTCACCATTTCGGAAGAAACGGGCATGGACGGCGCCTTCGCGCTGGAGAAGGATTTCTTCACCGGGAAAACCCTCATCAACCTGGACTCCGAGGACGAAGGTCAGCTGTTCGTCGGCTGTGCCGGCGGCATGGACACGACCGCCACGTTCGAATTCGGCCGGGAGCCGCTCCGCCCGGGATACAAGACGCTCTCTGTCAGAGTATCGGGCGCCCAGGGCGGCCACAGCGGCGACGACATCAACAAAGGAAGGGCCAATGCCCTGAGGGAACTGGTCCGCTTCCTCTATACGGAACTGCAGTACGATTACCAGCTCATTTCCCTGGAAGGCGGCAACAAGCCCAATGCCCTCTGCCGGGAATCCGAAGCCGTCATCGCCGTTCCGGCCGATGAACTGCAGGACATGCTGGACGATGTCAGCTCCTTCAGCGACATCCTCCGGAAAGAATTCGCGACGTCCGACCCCGGCGTGAACGCATCGGCCGCCCCTGTAGAGGACAAGCGGGAAGCCATTACGGAAGGGGAGGCAGCCGGCATCATCGCCACGCTCCTTGCCTGCCCGCACGGAGTGGAAAAGATGTCGGCCGACATCCCGGGCCTGGTAGAAACGTCCACCAACCTCGCCGCAGCGCACACGGAGGCCGGCAAAATGACCGTCATCACCTCGCAGCGCAGCTCCGTGGTGAGCGAACTCCACGCCATGGCGCAAATGGTAGAAGCCGCCTTCTTCCTGGGAGGTTTCGAGGTAGAACACCATGGCGAATACCCGGGCTGGAAACCCAATCTCAAGTCACATATCCTGGATGTCAGCGTAAAGGCCTACAAAGAGCTCTTCAACCGCGATCCAGAGGTAAAAGCCATTCACGCAGGCCTGGAATGCGGCCTGTTCCTGGAGAAATTCCCAGACCTGGACATGATTTCCTTCGGCCCCACTCTCCGCGGCGTCCATGCCCCCGGAGAAAAACTGGAGCTGGAATCCCTGGACAAGTTTGTCGCCCATCTTAAAACCGTAGTGCTCAATTTCAAATGACCAAGATAGCCCCTTCCATGCTGGCGGCCGATTTCCTGCATCTGGCCATAGATGTGGAAACCGTCAACCTGTATGCCGATTATTTCCATCTGGACATCATGGACGGCACATTCGTGCCCAACATCTCCTTCGGTTTCCCGGTTGTGGAAGCCATCGCCAGACTTGCGGAAAAACCGATGGACGTGCACCTGATGATCGTGAACCCGGAAAAATACGTGGAACGGTTCGCCAAAGCCGGAGCATCGCTCATCAGTTTCCACTACGAAGCCGCCCGGGAGCGTTCCGGAGCCATTATCGACCAGATCCATAGCCTGGGGGTGAAAGCCGGCATCGTCATCAATCCGGACTGCCCGGTAGAACAGATCTTCCCTTATCTGGAAAAAGTGGACTTCGTGCTGATCATGAGCGTTTTCGCAGGTTTCGGCGGGCAGAAATTCATTCCGGAAAGCCTGGACCGCATCAAGGCGGTGCGGAAAGAACTGGAGCGGATCGGCAGGGGAGAAGTGGACATTGAGGTGGACGGCGGTGTGAGTCCGGCCAATGCCGCCGCCCTGAAAGAAGCCGGGGCCACGATCCTGGTGGCGGGAAGCGCCGTTTTCAAGGCCGACAATCCGCGGAAAGTAATTGAAGCGATGCGTTAGATAATATATCCTACTTCCTTGAAACCAAACAGACGGACGTTGCCGGAAGCATCTTGGATGCAGGCGCGTCCGTCTTCCGTTACTCCTTTCAGGGTACCCTGGAAAACAGAACCGTCCGGCAAGGACCATTCGTGCCGCTCATCCAGCCGGTAAAGGTTCCGGCAGTAACCGGCATGGAACTCCGCGCGATGTTCCGGAGAGGCCTGCACATACTCCCAGCGGTCCGCAAACAAGTCGCAGAATATGCGCAGCAGTTCCGGCAGGTCCTGCAGTCTTTCCGCATCGGCCCCTTCCAGACGCAGGGAGGTGGGATTCATCAGGTCCGGCGGAAAAGCCGTCTGATTCACATTGATGCCGATACCTGCCACCGACCAGGCCAGCCTTCCGCCTTCCATTCCGTTCTCGACCAGGATGCCGCACAGTTTCTTGTTCCCGCAGTAAATGTCATTGGGCCATTTTACAACGGCATGGGCACGGGGAAGAAGCACATTGGCCCAGTCGCGCACGGTGATGGCGGCCACCTCGTTCACCGAGTACACGGCAGATGCGGGAACGGATTCTGGCTTCAGAACCACGGAGAAGGTGAGATTCTCTCCCGGAGCCACCTTCCAGGCATTGCCCCGCTGGCCACGGCCCGCAGTCTGGTTCCAGGCGGCCAGCACTGACAAATTGTCATAGTCCCGGATATGCCTCAGAGCCTCGCTGTTGGTGGAATCCAGCGTATCGAACCATTTTATGTCAGCACGGTTTTTCATTGGTCCTAATTTTGATTATCTTTGTGCAAAGATACAAATTAAACATAAAAAATGATTACGCACGACCTTCGGCTCATCGCCGATGCTATTTACGACAAGAAGGGGCAGGATGTAGTGTCTTTGGACCTGAGAAAGATTGACGGCGCCATCACGGATTTCTTCGTGATCTGTGACGCTTCCAATACAACCCAAGTAGGTGCCGTGGCAGACAATATCGCCGAAAAGATGAAAGAAGAAGGCCACACGCTCTACCGTTCCCAGGGAGAAGGAAACAATTTCTGGATCATCCAGGATTACGGCCATATCGTCGTTCATATATTTCTCAAGGAATACCGCGATTTCTACCGCCTGGAAGACCTCTGGGCCGATGTGCCGCGCAAAACCTACCAACTCCGCACGGTCCGCAAAGCCGCGCCCAAAACCGAAGAATAGATGGCAGCAGGAAGCAAGTCGCCCAAAGGCGGGCGCAAAATCATAATCAACTTCTCGTGGCTCTATATCCTGCTCCTGGTGGGCATCGGATACCTGCTGATGCGCAACCAGCAGAGCGCCTCGCCGGAAAAGATTGAATGGACGGAAGTCCAGAACATGATCACCAACGGCGACGTGGCCGAAATCTCCTTTATCCGGAACGATTTCAAAGGAGAAGTGAAAGTCAAGGCGGACCGCCTGGCCAAGTACGCCGACAAATTCCCGGGAGGGAACCCTCCCAGGAGATCGCCGCATTTCTATTTCCTGGTCTCCACCAAATTCGACCCGGAAACCAGTTTCCAGCAGCTCAATGCCCAACTCGTTCCCGCCGACCAGTTCAAGGTGGTCATCAAGAACGAAGACCACATCTGGGGCGAAGTGTTCCAGATGCTGTTCCCCCTGCTCATCTTCATCCTGTTCTGGGTGTGGATGTTCCGGGGCATGAACCGCGGAATGGGAGGCCAGGGCGGCCCTGGAGGCGGATTCAATCCGTTCAACACCGGCAAGTCCACCGCCCGTGAAACCGAAAAAGGCGACGTGAAAGTCACCTTCAAGGATGTGGCCGGCCTGTACGGCGCCAAGGAAGAAGTGATGGAGATCGTCGATTTCCTCAAGAATCCGGCCAAGTACACCGCCCTCGGTGGTAAAATTCCCAAGGGAGCCCTGCTGGTAGGCCCTCCCGGAACCGGCAAAACCCTGCTGGCCAAAGCCGTGGCGGGAGAGGCGAACGTTCCGTTCTTCTCCATCTCGGGCTCGGACTTCGTGGAAATGTTCGTCGGCGTAGGAGCCTCCCGTGTAAGGGACCTCTTCCGCCAGGCGAAAGAGAAAGCCCCCTGCATCGTCTTCATCGATGAAATTGATGCCGTGGGCCGCGCCCGTGCCAAAAACGGCGGATTCTCCTCCAACGACGAACGGGAAAATACCCTAAATCAGCTCCTTACGGAAATGGACGGATTCGGCACCAACAGCGGCGTCATCGTCCTGGCTGCCACCAACCGCTCCGACATCCTGGACCAGGCCCTCATGCGTGCCGGCCGCTTCGACCGCCAGATTCATGTGGAGCTTCCCGAACTCAAGGAGAGGGAAGAGATCTTCCAGGTCCATCTGAGGGACATCAAGCTGGGGGACGATTTCAATGTGGAATTCATGGCCAAGCACACGCCCGGCTTCTCCGGGGCCGATATCGCCAATGTCTGCAACGAGGCCGCCCTCACCGCAGCCAGACGCGGCCACAGCGCCGTGATGCAGCAGGATTTCCTGGATGCTGTCGACCGCATCATCGGCGGTCTGGAACGCAAGTCCAACACCATCATGACTCCGGCCGAAAAACGCACTACCGCCTATCACGAGGCCGGTCACGCCCTGGTCGGATGGATGCTTCCCTATGCCGATCCCGTTTTCAAGGTGAGCATCATCCCCCGCGGGAACGCGCTGGGACTTACCTGGAGTTTACCGGAAGAAAGGAAGAATTGGTCCAAGTCCATCATGATGGACCGCATGAGCGTCCTTCTCGGCGGCCGCGTAGCGGAAGAAGTCCTGAACGGGGAACCTTCGACAGGCGCCCTGAACGACCTGGAACGGATGACAGGCATGGCCTATGCCATGATCCAGTACTACGGCATGAGCGAGAAAGTAGGAGCCCTCTCTTTCTATGATTCAACCGGTTCCAGAGGCTACAACCTGGTAAAACCTTATTCGGAAAAGACGGCCGAGCTGATGGACCAGGAGGTAAAAGACCTGATCGGCGCAGTACACGACCGCACCCGGAGAGTCATCGAGGAAAACAAAGAAGGTTTTATGCAGTTAGGTGCATTACTTCTTGAAAAAGAAGTTATCTTTGCAGAAGATATCGAGCGGATCCTGGGTCCCAAGGTAAAGCCGGCGGCGGACGACCGCTTCGAAGAAAACCTTCCGGCCGCTCAGGAAGAATCTGCAACTGCATGAATACAACCGTAAAACGCAGCCTCGTCGGCATTGTTTTCCTGATCATCATGATTGGGGGCATGCTCTACTTATATCCTGTCCTCTTCCTCCTCATCCTCATCGGGATGATGGAGGAATTTTTACGGATGACCCTCGGGAAAAAGCATCCCGGTATCCGGATAGCGGCCATCGTGACAGCCGCCGTTGCCTTTATCCTGTGTGTTCTGGCCGGAAGGGACCTGCTTCCGGTCCGCTGGCTGGGCATCAATGCCTTTACGCTGCTGGCCCTGCTTATCTTCATGATCACAGACCACCGGGACTTCAAGGAATACTCCTATGTATTCACGGCCTTGCTGTATATCGCCCTTCCGCTGTGTCTGCTGCCGTTTTTCGTAGAGCGAGCCGGCGCCATGCTGCTGCTCTCATTCTTCATCCTCATCTGGGTGTCGGACGTCGGCGCCTATTGCTTCGGCATGGTGTTCGGGCAAAAAATATGGCCGGCCAAGCTCTGTCCGGAAATCTCCCCCAAAAAGTCTTGGGCAGGGGCTCTGGGAGGCCTGCTGGTCACCCTGCTGGCAGCATATATCCTTCAACTGCTGAATTTGCTGCCGTTCTCCCTGGCGCATGTTTTCATCCTGGGAACCATCATGAATGTCAGCGGTGTTTTCGGAGACCTCTTCGAATCTCTCTGGAAACGGCAGTTCGGGATGAAAGATTCCGGAACCATCATGCCAGGGCACGGAGGCCTGCTGGACCGCTTCGACAGCTCTCTCTTCGCCATCCCCGCCGGCGCTTTTTATTTGATACTAAACGAACTTGTCTGAGCTTGAGTATGAATTGGATAAAAATAGACAATGATTCCTATGGAACCATCCTGGTAAGCTGGTGCATCTGCGCCCTGCTTATTTTCCTCACGGCCCATTTTATCCATAACCTTTGGATAAGTATCCCCATCGCCGTGGCACTGGTGATTTTCATGGTATTCATTACCTGGTTCTTCAGGGTCCCGAACAGGACGGCCCCCAGCGCCCATGACAACCGTCTCGTCACTTCGGTGGCAGACGGCAAAGTGGTCATTGTGGAGAAAGTCTTCGAAAAGGAATACCTCAGAAAGGAATGCATCCAGATCTCGGTCTACATGGACTTCTTCGACGTCCACTGCAATTTCTGGCCCATCAACGGAGAGGTTTCCTATTACAGGTATCACCCCGGAAAATACCTGCTGGCTTTCCATCCCAAATCCTCGGAGCTCAACGAGCACGCTTCTTCCAGCCTCAGGAACGAATACGGGGAAGTCTTCTTCAAGCAGATTGCCGGCACCTTTGCGCGCCGCATCGTCTGCTATTCGGAACCCGGCAACCTGGAGAACAGGGGAGACCAGTGCGGCGTCATCAAATTCGGCTCCCGGATCGACCATTTCGTCCCGCTGGACGCCGACATCAAAGTGAAGGTAGGCGACAAGGTCCGGGCTGTCGAGTCCGTCATCGCCGTCCTGCCCGATAAGGCCTGACAATTATTTCCGGTCTTCTTCGATAAGAGCCACGAGCTTGTCCACAGCCTCCGCTTCCGGAATATGGCGCAGGACAGGCTCTTTTCCTTTATAGAGGGTCACCTTGCCGGCGCCTTCACCCACATAGCCATAGTCGGCATCGGCCATTTCGCCGGGGCCGTTTACGATGCATCCCATCACGGCAATCACCACATTCCGAAGGTGGGAAGTGCGGGCTTTCACCGCCTCGAACGCCTCCTGTAGGTTGTACATGGTTCTTCCGCAACCGGGGCAGGCAATGTATTCCGGCTTGTAGAAACGACGGCGGCAGGCCTGCATCAGCTCATCGGCCAGATAATTTCCAAAAGGAAGATCCGGGAAAGACACCTCGTCCATTTCCCGGTCAATCAGCGGCTTCCCGTAATCGCAGGCCGCCTTCAGAATGATTTCGTCCCTTTCCGACAGGCTGGAAGGGGCCGGGGCGTCCGAGTAGCGATGGGCCAGATACTGCGCAACGGGCACCTCGTTCTCAGGTGCTTCCGTCAGTGAGACACGTACCGTATTGCCGATTCCCTCCGCCAGCAGGGTAGAGATGGCTACGCACGACTTGATCCGCCCCGTGTCGCCGTTCCCGGCCTCCGTGACGCCGACATGCAGGGGGAAGACCACGCCCTCCCGCTGCATCATGGCGGCAAGTTCACGGTAGGCCGATATCATCACGACCGTATTGGACGCCTTGAGCGAAACCACCACATCGTAAAAATCGGCCTCGATGCACATGCGGATCCATTCCATGGCAGCCAGTGCCATAGCATGGGGGGTGTTGCCGTACTGGTCCACGATATACCGGCCGAGAGAGCCATGGTTGAGTCCCACGCGGATCGCGGTTCCATGCTCCTTGCACACCTGGAGGAACTCGGCGAAGCGTTCGCGGGCCTTCTGGTGGTCCGGATGGAAATTGCCGGGGTTAATCCGGACCTTTTCCACCACCTTGGCCGATGCGATGGCAATCTCCGACGAGAAGTGGACATCGGCAACCAGAGGGGTATCGTATCCCATGGCGCGGAAGCGGCGGTGGATTTTCGCCAGGCATTCCACATCCGAGAGGGCGGGGACGGTGATGCGGATGAGCTGCGCGCCCGCATCGGCCACCCGGACAGCCTGCGCCAACGTGGCTTCGATGTCCGAGGTATGGGTATTCAACATGGTCTGCGGGACGATAGGGTTGTCTCCTCCGATCAGTACCGGTCCCACTTTCACTACACAAGTCTTCATAGCTTTAACGATTGTTTTGCTGCTGGACAATCTGTCTTGCCATCTTGCGCAGCTGGGCACGGGAATGCCCGTTGCGCGGAGTCAGCTGATAATAGAGCCCCAGCGTGATGCCGGCATCCAGGGGATAGCCGAAACGATAATAGTACGCACTGTAATAGTCCGGATTCCAATAGGGACTCCATCCCCATTTAACATGGACGGTCACATGCAGCTCGAAGGGGTCGAACATGAGGCCGAATCCCAGGCCGCCTTTCAGTCCATAGGAAATGCGTCTGTCGTAATCCTTGAAGGCATGTTCGTAATTCTGGAACGACTGGGATTCCGCATAAGTCTCTTCCGGGATGCGAGTGATGGCCGTACGATAGCCGCCATAAAGCCCCACCTTCGCCAGCAGCTTGAAATGGTCGCCCACATCCAGATGAAGGTGAGTGAGCATATAGATCTCGGGAACGGTAATCAGCGCTTTATAGGCGCCGGACTCGGTAAAGATGGATCCGGTTTCCTTGATCCGCTTGAATTCGTACCCTTCGTAGTTCTGCTGGGCACCGATCTCCAGGCCCATATTGGGGAACATGCCGAACATGGTATAGTAGCGGATGAGTGAGAAACCGTACACGGGATACTGGATCTGCCAGCGCACATAGCGCACCGGGTTGAAGAAGCCGTACTGGAAGGCGGCACCGCCGTAAACGCCCACCATCCAGTAATTGTTGGGCTTGGCGACCTTCAAGGATACCGTATCCAGATAGGCATCCGTCACCTGCGAGGGGAGGGAGAAGAACTCTTCGTCCAGGTTGATCTTGTCATCTTCCTGGGCATAGGAAAGGCTGAAAGCGGCCAGAAGGGCTGCAAGAAGGGCAAACAGTCTTTTCATCGGAACAATTCCTCCATATTTAAGTTCCAGACCATTTCCGACCGTTCCAGGACCCGGATCAGGAACGAATCCTCCACTTTGAAGAAATGTACTTTCTCGGGCTGACGGTGCTCCAGCAAGTTGCCCGTATCCACGATATTGTTCCGGTTGATGTCTTCCGTCATCCGGATGCAGTAGGATCCGGCTTTCAGATAAGGGAACAGGACCGTGCCATCCTCTACTACGATGAAGCTGCGGATGACCTTGTCCCGCTTCTCGTTGAGCAGTTCGATGATATACTTGTTGTTCACTCCGGTCAGTTCCAGCGAGATAGAACCCAGTTTCTCGTCGGTGGGCAGCGTGACCTTCACCAGGGAACTGTCGTTGTAATAGCCGTTGATGTCGCGGAACCGGCGGTGCGGCACCCGCAGGATATAGTCAAAACCTTTCTGGAACGGTTCGTCGGGCATCACCCGGAACTTGCGGAGATTGGTGGAATCCCTGATCAGGGTGACCGGAACGATGGTTTCCTGCTGCCGGGGATTCACGGCCCGGAGCTTGAGCGAATCCCATCCATCCTCGATCAGGGGATACTTGAATTCCAGTTCATAGCCGTATTGCTCCACCGTTGCGGGATCGGCCGTCGTGGTATAGACGCACAGTGTATCTTCATGCTTGATGTCCTTGGTGGAACTCTTCATCATTTCTGCCTTCTTCTCTTTGCTGAGCGCTAGTTTCACGAGTTCGTCCGCAGGCTTGGACACGCCGTTGGTGTCGGTCTTGTCGTAATTGACCACCAGCTGCAGCGTATCTGGCATTTTCCGCTGGTCGTTCACCCACAGTTCCAGCGAGTCCCGCTGCAGGTTGAACTGGGAGATCAGTTTTTCCCGCGGCAGGCCCTTGATCCGCATGTCGTGGATCACGGCATTGGGCGCCATGAATGTCAGATAACCCGTCCGGGCATCCACCCTTTCCTTCTTCACGATATACTGCTTGGACGGCGTCTCGCGGAACAGGCTCAGTTCCAGATCGGCCTTCCTGGCCAGGCAGAGCGCCGTGTCCTTCATGTCGAATTTCTTGAATTCGTACAAGGTGTCGTTGATGATCCTGGCGGGCCTGAAAAGCGTATCCAGGAAGGCCACGGTTTCCGTTTCTGGCTCGTAGATGTTGTTGTTGTTGGCGTCCCGGATGGCGTAGACCCGGTAGAGGGTGTCTTTGATGTTCCTCAGGCTAAAGAAGCCCCAGTCGTCGGTATGGGCGGCCGCATCGGGCCGGTGTTTCAGGATGGCCGAATCGGCATGGTCTTTATAGAAGAGGACGGTGGCTCCTTTCACCGGCATCAGGGTGTTGCAGTCCTGGACCAGTCCTGTAACACACATGGAATCAATTTGTTCTCCCGTAGAGAAAACAAGCGTGTACCCAGGGTACAGGTTTCCTTCGTTATTGTCGGCGATGGCGCCGGTAAGGTCCAGCGTATAGGTCGTATTGGGCGCGAGGTCCTCCTCGAATGTGACGACCACGGATTTGCCTTTGATGGCGGCCTTGGGCTTTTTCTCCATCGGGGGAGAGAGGAACACGCCGTTGGCGTCCTTGATCTTCACATACTCGTTGAAAGTGAACTTGATGGTGGTATTGTGCACCGGAACGTTCATCGCGCCCGGAAGGGGAGAGATCTTGACGATAACGGGGGGAATCGTGTCCTTGGGGCCGCCGGAGGGCGAAGCGGTGGTATTGGCGCACCCCGAAGGGAACATCATCACTCCGATTACCAGCACGGCGGGTATAAGGGGAAGAAATTTGCTCAGTTTCATAACTCGCTCCTTGAAACATTGTCGATGCCTTCGATGGAAGACAGTTTGCGGATCATCTTTTCCAGGATGTCGCGGGAATTCACATACAGGTCGATATAGCCTTCGAACAGGCCGCTCTCGGCCGACAGGTTCAGCCGCCGCATGTTCACGCCCATGACCAGGGAGAGATAGCGGGAAATCTCGTTGAGAAGTCCCATGCGGTCGATGCCGCGCAGCGACAGACGGACCAGGAAAGAGGTCTCTTCGGCCTTTTCCAGCCACTTGGGCACAACAACCCAGTCTCCGTGCATGGCAGCGATGCTCTCGGCGACAGGGCAGCTTTTCTTGTGGATGGTGACGGTTCCGTCCGGAGCCTTGAACCCGACCACCGGATCGCCGGGGATAGGATTGCAGCAACTGGCGATGGCGAATTGAGGGTCGTCCGGCCCGCCGCTGCCGATGAGATAAGTCTCGGAGGTGGCAGATGCCTTCTCCTTCTCTTCCTTCTCATCCCGGCGCAGCACCTTACGGAGCCAGGAAAGACGGTTGCCGGAGGAACGCTTGAGGATATCGGCCAGATTGGAAAGATTCTGCGTGCCGATACCGATCCGGAAGAAGAGATCCTCGCGGGAAGCCGTGTTGTAGGCCACCTCAATTTGCTGGAGTGTCCGCTCATCGCACTTGTAACCGATCGCTTCCACCTGCGCCTCCAGGGTAGTCCGGCCAAATTCCACGGTCTGGCGGCGTTCATTCTTGAAATAGTCCATCACCAGGTTCCGGGCCCTGTGGGTAACCAGGAACTGCAGCCATTCATGCTGCGGCTTTCCATCCTCGGCCGTGATAATCTCAATCTTGTCTCCCGTCTTGAGCACATGGCTGAGCTTCACCAACCGCTGGTTCACTTTGGCCGCGATAGCCTTGCTTCCCACCTCCGAGTGGATCAGATAGGCGAAATCCAGGGCCGTAGCGCCTTTCTGGATCGTGCGCTGTTCGCCCTTGGGCGTATAGACATAGATCTCGGCGCTGGTAAGGTCGTTGTGGATGATGTCCAGCAGTTCCAGGGCGTTGACGTCCGGATTCACCAGGATATCCTTGATCCGGGAAAGCCAGGCGTCCATCTCATGGTCGCCCTCTCCCAGATAGCCGTCTTTCTTGTAGGCCCAGTGGGCGGCGATGCCCTTTTCGGCGATATCATCCATGCGGCGGGTGCGGATCTGCACTTCCACCCAGACCCCCGTATTGCTGAGCAGGGTGCAGTGCAGCGATTCGTAACCGTTGGATTTGGGATGCTTGACCCAGTCTCTCAGCCGCTCCGGCATGTACCGGTAAATGCCCGTGATGATGGAGAAGATATGGTAACACTGGTCGCGTTCGGATTCTTCGGTCTGCCTGTCGGCATCGAAGATGATCCGGATGGCGTACAGGTCATAGACCTCGTCGAAGGGGATCTGCTTCACCTGCATCTTGTGCCAGACGGAATACGGGGTCTTCACCCGTTTCTTGATCTCGAACTTGAATCCCGCCTTCTCCAGGGCCTCCGAGACTGGCTGCACGAAATCATCCATCTCCTTCTCCCGCTCGTGGATATTCTTGTCGATGCGGGCGGTGATATCGGCATAAGCCTCTGGCTCCTTGTATCTGAGCCAGATGTTCTCCAGTTCCGATTTAATGCTGTACAAACCCAGCCGGTGCGCCAGGGGGATGAAGATGAACATGGTCTCCGACAGGATCTTGTCTCGCTTGTGTTCCGGCATGTGCCCGATGGTCCGGCAGTTGTGGAGCCGGTCGGCCAGTTTGATGAGCACCACGCGGACATCGTCGTTGAGGGTGAGGAGGATCCGCTTGAAATTTTCGGCCTGGAGACTCTGCTGCGAGAGGTCCGTATCCCGTTTCTGCTCCGTATCCAGTACGTTCTTAATCTTGGTCAGGCCGTCTACGAGGGAGGCGATTTTGGTGCCGAACTCCCGCTGGATATCCTCCACCGTATAGTCCGTATCCTCCACCACATCGTGCAGCAGGGCGGCCGAGATGGATTTATATCCCAGGCCGATATCGTCCACCACGATCTGCGCGACGGCGATCGGATGCAGCATGTAGGGTTCTCCGCTGCGGCGGCGCACGTTCCGGTGGGCGTCATTGGCGAATTCGAAGGCCTTCTGCACAACGGCCAGTTCCTCCTCCGACGCACAGCGCCTGCGGGCCGATTCCCTCAGTACGGAATAGTCCCTTTCAATCACATCATAATCCTGCTGGGTAAATTCGGAAAAACTCATATCTTCATGCTGTTTTGAATCCTTTCTTTGCGTTTGCGGACGGCCTGATCGTTCAGGGCGTCAAGGTTTTCTACGGACAGACGGTGCGAGTCCACATTTTGGAAAGAGTAGGTGAGCTCCGCCCCGTACAGGATGATGCTCCATCCCATGTTCAGCCAGATCATGAACAGCGGGACGGCCGCCAGCACACCGTATACGGTATTCTGTTTGTTCACCAAAACCTGTGTTTCCAGATAGAGATACTGGACGCCCGTAAACACCAATCCCGCGATGATCGCCGCCTTCAGGGCGTACCTGTAATGCACTTTGGTGCCGGGAATATACTTGAACATGGCCGACATCACCAGTACGACGACGGCGGCGAAGAGCAGCCACGACAGGAAAGACTTGAAACTGTCCGACAGGAAAAGCCCGCTGGGGATGACGTAGTCCAGGATGTTGGAATACACGACCGATCCGGTGAAGAAGATGATCACCACGAAAGGGGCCAGGACCATGATGCCGATCACCACGCCGATCATCGGCAGGAACTTCTGCTCCCTGTCCACCCGCCACACATTGTTGAACACGCGTCGGACCGTGATCATCAGCAGTACCACGATCCACAGGAAGGAGGCCATGGAGATGAAGCCGAACAGCCCGGATTCCGCCGTATTCACGATGGTGTCCGCCGCACTCATCAGCGCGTTGATGATTCGTTCTTCTCCCAGGTTGGCCTGCAGGATTTCTGCAAAACGGTCTCGGAGCCCGACGCTGTCGGTGAGATACAGGCCGATGGCGATGGCCGGGACCACGGCGAGCATGCTGCGGTAGGCGAGGGCTGTGACCTGATAGCCGATTTTCTGGTCCGAGAAGGTATTCAGCATCAGGATGACAGTCTTGGCGTCCTTCACCAGGCGGGCCTTCCATCTGGAAAAGTCTTCCTCGTTCAGGAACCAGATGTCATGGGTGATGAAGCGCAAGATATGGTTGATCCGGATGGAAATCCACCGGACAATCACCTCGATCCTATGAATCAGCCCCTTGAACATCAGAACAGTGTAGGTTCTATGACATCCGGCTCTCCGGAAGATACCGCCTCCTCCGGAGAACCGGTCATCTGCCTGAAAGTATCTTCGTCGATGACGGGGATTCCCAGTTCCGCAGCCTTCTTCATCTTCTCAGGGCCGGGCTTGGTGCCTGCGAGCAGATAATCCGTTTTCCGGCTGAGGGAACTGCTGTTGCGTCCGCCATTGGCCTCTATCAGCGCCTTCATCTCGTCCCGTGAAATGGAGAAGTTGCCGCTGATGACGATACTCTTCCCGGCCAGGGAATCGGAAACAGGGGCCGTTTTTTCGCCGATGGAAAACCGGAGGCCGGCCTCCTTGAGACGTTCCATCTCCGCCAGGAGAGCAGGGGAGCGGAAGAAGCTGTAGATGCTTTCCGCGATCACTTCACCCACGTCCGGGACCGCCAGCAATTCCTCCTTGGAAGCGGCGGCGACGGCTTCGATGGAACCGAAATGGCGCGCCACGTCGCGGGCTGTAGTCTCACCCACATAACGGATGCCGATGGCAAAAAGGACCCGCTCGAAAGGCACTTTCCGCGATTCCTTCAGGCTGTCCATGAACCTCCGGGCCGATTTTTCCTTCCACCCGTCCAGCAGGAGCAGCTGCTGCTCCCGGAGCGAGTACAAATCGGCCGGAGTACGTACCAGGTCCAGGTTGTAGAGCTGTTCCACGGTGGCTTCTCCGGCAATTACGTTCATCGCCTTGCGCGACAGGAAATGGATGAGCCTGCCTTTAATCTGGGTAGGGCATCCTGCTGTATTAGGACAGAACCAGCGGGCTTCTCCCTCCGGCTTCACCAGCGGCGTGCCGCAGTCCGGGCACACGGCAGGGAAGGCGGGACAGCGGGCGCCATCGGCCCGTCTGGAAGGTTCCACCCCTGTGATTTTGGGAATGATTTCCCCGCCTTTCTCCACATAAACCCAGTCGCCTTCGTGGATGTCCAGCGAGCGGATCTGGTCTTCGTTGACCAGGGTGGCCCGCTTGACCATGGTACCGCTCAGCAGCACCGGTTCCAGATTGGCCACCGGCGTGACGGCGCCGGTCCTGCCCACCTGATAGTCGATGGAGAGGATGGGAGTAAGGGCCTGCTCGGCCTTGAACTTGTAGGCGACGGCCCAGCGGGGGCTCTTTGCGGTATAGCCCAAAGTAGCCTGGCAGGCGAGTTCATTGATCTTGATCACGATGCCGTCGGTGGCATAGGGGAGGTCTTTCCGGGCAGTGTCCCAGTAGGCGATGAAATCTTCTATTTCGCCGATATTGCGGCAGATGCGCCGCTTGTCGGACACCGGAAGCCCCCAGGAGGAGGCGGCTTTCAGGGCATCGTCGTGGGTGGGATAGTTCACCTGGCCCACCGGGATGTGATATAGGGTGCAGAACAGGCCGCGCCGGCCCACTTCCGCGCTGTCCTGGAGCTTCAGGGAACCGCTGGCGGCATTGCGCGGATTGGCGAAAAGAGGCTCTTCGGAAAGTTCTCTTTCGTGGTTGAGCCGGTCGAAGGATTCGAAAGGCATCAGCACTTCGCCCCGGATTTCGAACTCGTCCGGCCAGCCGGTCCCTTGCAGCCTTTCGGGGATGGAGGCAATACGGCGGGCGTTTTCGGTGACATCGTCCCCCTGTATGCCGTCCCCTCTGGTCAGGGCGCGGAAAAGTCGGCCGTTCCTGTAGGTGAGGCAGATGGCGGTACCGTCAAACTTGAGTTCGCAGCAATAGGTAAAGGCCGATTCCAGGGTCTTGGATGCCCTTATCGCAAATTCCTCCACTTCGCCGATGGAATAGGTATTGCCCAGGGAAAGCATGGGATACTTGTGCGGGTACTTGGCAAAACCGCCCTCCGAGGGAGCCATGCCGGGCGTTTCCAGGTCAGAGCCCACCCGCCGGGTGGGGGAGTCCTCCGTGGCATACTCCGGATAAGCGGCTTCCAGAGCTTCCAGTTCGTGCATCAACTGGTCGTACTCGTAGTCGCTCATGGTGGGGGCGTTGTCCACATAATACTTCCGGCTGTTCTCCCAGAGAACCGCCTTCAACTGCTCTATCCTTTGCTTGGCATCCGTGTAATCCATACATCCGCGCGTATGCACATGTGCGCACACGAAATACAAAGATAACCAAAAAACGGGAGTGTACAAAATAGGAATAATAAAGTTTTTTAATTATATTTGCATGATTTTATCGGTCAAAACTTAAATCTACTGATATCATGAAAGATTCCATCATCATCCTTTGCGGTGGCGGCCCCGCTCCGGGCATGAACACCGTGGTGTTTTCCGTAGCCAAAACCTTCCTGAACCATGGTTACCGTGTCATCGGCCTTCACGGCGGTTACAGCGGCCTTTTCAGCAAGAATCCCCGCACCGAAGACATCGACTTCTTCAAGGCCGACGCCTACTTCAACAGGGGCGGCTCCTACCTGCAGATGAGCCGTTTCAAGCCCACCGACAAAGATTTCGAAGAGAATTTCAACCTGGGCCTCTTCCAGGAGAACAACATCAAGCTCCTCGTGACCGTGGGCGGCGACGACACCGCCTCCACCGCCAACCGGATCGCCAAGTTCCTGGAGGCCAAGCACTATCCCATCCACAACATCCACGTACCCAAGACCATCGACAACGACCTCCCGCTGCCGAACAACGCCCCCACCTTCGGCTTCAACTCCGCCAAGAACGAGGGTGCCCACCTGGCCCGCACCGTGTATGAGGATGCCCGCACCAGCGGCAACTGGCTCATCATCAGCGCCATGGGTCGCAGCGCCGGTCACCTGGCCCTTGGAATCGGCGAGGCTACCCACTGCCCCATGACCATCATCCCCGAAATGTTCAACAAGACTTCCATCACCCTGGACAAGATCGTGAAGCTGGCCCTCTCCGCCATCCTCAAGCGCAACATCCTGGGCATCGGTTACGGTACCGTAGTGGTGGCCGAAGGCGTCTTCCACGACCTGGATCCCCAGGAAATCAAGAACGCCGGCGTTTCCATGACCTACGACGAGCACGGCCATCCGGAACTTGGCAAGATCTCCAAGGCTGTCCTGTTCAACGACATCCTTGAGAAGGAATTCAAGAAGATCGGCCTCAAGGTGAAGACCCGTCCGGTGGAGATCGGCTACGATGTCCGCTGCCAGGATCCTATCGCCTACGACCTCACCTATTGCTCCGAACTGGCCATGGGCGCCTACGAGCTCTTCGCAAAAGGCGAGACCGGCTGCATGGTGTATGTCGACTCCGACGGTGAGTCCCATCCGCTCTACCTCAAGGACCTGCAGAATGCAGAGGGCAAGATTCCGCCGCGCCGCGTGAACATCGACGGAGGCACTTCCCAGAATTACTACAACAACATCTGCCATTTCATTACCGAGGCCGACTACGAAGCCGCCAAGAAGTACGTCGCGGACCCTGCCGCCTACGACTTCAAGAAGATCTTGAACTGGTAAAATGAAAAACATTATTTACCAGCTGCTTCCAAGACTATGGAACACCGGTAAATTCGCAGGCGTCGACACCGCGTCCCTCGCATATTGGAAGGGGCTCGGTGTCGATTACCTTTGGTATACCGGCATCATCCGCCATGCCAGCCTCTCCTCCGGAGAAAAGGTTGTGAAAGGGGACGCCGGCAGTCCCTACGCCATTACAGACTACTTCGACGTGAATCCGTACCTGGCCGGGCGGCCGGAAAAGCGGATGGAAGAATTCGAGGACCTGGTTAAGCGCACGCACGAGGCCGGCCTTAAAGTAATAATAGACTTTGTTCCCAACCATGTCGCACGCGAGTACCGCGGGGATCTGGGGGCGGGGGACGACGTTACGGTGCACTGGGCTCCGGAGAACGACTTCTTCTACTATCCCGCCCAGGCGCTCAAACTGCCGGTAAACACGGACTATACGGAAATGCCCGCCAAGGCCTCCGGCAACTGCTTCACGCCCACGCCCGGCATCAACGACTGGTGGGAAACCGTCAAGCTGAACTACTGTGACTTCCATACCGCCACCTGGGACAAGATGTACCGGGCCGTTCGCTTTTGGGCGGGGAAAGGCATAGACGGCTTCCGCTGCGACATGGTGGAGCTGGTGCCGCCGCAGTTCATGCAGTGGCTCATCGCCAGAATCAAGGAAGAGTTTCCTTCGGTGATCTTTGTCGCGGAGGTTTACCAGAAAGAGAAATACCGGATGTACGTAGAGGAAGTCGGCTTTGATTTCCTTTACGATAAATGCGGCCTATACGATACTTTACGCGCTGTTACCTGCAGCGAGGCTTCCGCAAAGGGAATCTCCTGGAACTGGCAGTTCCTGGGAGCGCTTCAGCCCCACATGCTCAACTTCCTGGAGAATCACGACGAGCAGCGTCTTCCATCAGCTTTCTTCGCGGGCTCGGCGCAGGCCGGATACGCGGCGCTCGCCGTGTCGGTCCTGCTGAATACCGCCCCCTTCATGCTGTACTTCGGCCAGGAGATAGGGGAGAAGGGCATGCAGGCCGAGGGTTTCAGCGGCCTGGACGGACGCACCTCCATCTTTGACTGGTGCACCGTGGCCTCGCTGCAGCGGCTCCGCCAGTGGTTAGAGGAGGGAAGCGCAGGACTCCGCCCGGAGGAGAGAGCCGTCTTGGAGCGCTACAAAGAGGTCCTGGAACTGGCCAAAGACCCGGTGTTTTCCCAGGGCGAGACCTATGACCTCTGCTACTGCCAGGACAGCGGCCACTTTAACCCGGACCGCCATTTCGCCTGGCTCCGCAGCGACGGGAAGCGCACCGTCCTTGTTATCGCCAACTTTGGAGACACAGCCGACATCACTGTCCGCATTCCCACGGAAGCGCTTGACTATCTGGGCATAAAAGCCGTCCGGACGGTATATTCCGTCACGGTGGAAGAACGCGATTATTGCCTGTTGCAGGTGAATTAATCCCCCCTTAACGACGCTGCTCCCGTTCTCCAAGGATTTCCCGGAGGACGAGAGGCTCGTTGGTTGTGATGCAGTCAACACCCAGATCGATGAGGTAGCGCATGTCTTCCGGCTTGTCCACAGTCCATGCATTCACGCTCATCCCAAGCTCATGCGCCCGGGCAACCCATTCCGGATGCCTCCGGAAAGCCGAATAATGATAATCGATCCCGTTGATTCCGTCGGCATGGACGGTATCGGGGTCTTTGTCGGCCTCCAGATACTGGTTGGTGAATTCCGGCGCTTCCTTGGCGATGCGTTTGCAGGCCTCATAGTCAAAGGAGATGAACATCACCCGCGACGGCTCCCAGAGGCCAGCTTCCTTCAAGATGCGGAAACACTCGTCCAGCATTTTGTCTGCCCGCTCACGGCTGATTTGTTTTTTGAGCTCCAACACCAGCATGGTGGAGGGAGACTCCTTTCCCTGAATCAGATACTGCTGCAGGGTAGGTAACGGTTCTCCGTTTTTGAGCTTGCCTTCGTGCCGAAGCTTACTGAGCCGACTGGTTCCGATGTCCAGGCGGTGAAAGTCAGGGTCATGGTTTACCACAACCACATCGTCGGCTGTTATGTGAACGTCGAACTCGCTGCCCCAGAAGCCATTGTCCTGGGCCGCCTTCAAGGATGCGATGGAATTCTGGGCCTTGGCGGCATACTCGCTCTCCCAAAAGCCCCGGTGGGCGCAGATCTGCACCCGCTGCTGCGCCCCAATCTGCGAAACGGCACACAACAGGGCGACACAAATAAGAAGTACTCGTTTACACATATCTCAAAGTTACAGATTATTCTTCAGACCGCAAAATCTTGCGGGCTATTATCGGGTTGATCCGCCTGCAAGGAGGAAGATGCGAATCAAACGCGCAATTAGCGTTAAGTGGAAACAGTTGAAAATCAATTTATTATGCAAATTCATAATGAAACACTTACACTTAACGCATCCATTCCATCTTCAATTGAGTTTCTGTGAGTTTGAGATATTCATTCGTTTTCTTCATCTTTGTATAGAAACTTATAAAAGAGACCTCAATGAAAGATCAGAAAAACAAAGAACAGAAAGACCATAGTGGTGCTATCGGTCTTGGAACAACTGCCACTGGTGCTGTCGCAAGTGGGGCGACGGTAGCAACATTGGCTGGAGGAAGTGCGTCAGCGTCGGCCATTACGTATGCTTTAGCCGCTATTGGCGGAGCAGTGGGAGGAGGCATGGCGGCCGGATTAGGCCTTGTAATTGGTGGCCCTGTAGCTTTGGGATTAGGAGCCTATGGTGTTTCTAAAGCAGTGAGAAAAGTGAAAAAAAACAAAAAATAAACAATCATGGGAAATTACGACAGCGACTACGATGAAGAACACGGAGAGTACGATCCGGAAGAAGACATTGACATGATGTTCGACGAAGAAGACAAAGAAGAATTATATGGCGAATAACTGCTTTTCATTATGATTGCTTTATTTATAGTGGGGATCGTCCTGGTCCTCGAATTTATCGGGGCATTGTTTTATGCCGGCAAGTCCGCATCTGGACTAACTTATGTTATCTGCAGACCTTTCGGTATTCCTTTTAGCATGTTTCTTGGCTTCATTATCCGAATTCTGCTTATTGCTCTCGCCGTGTTTTGTTTAGTAAAAAGCATACCTGTCATTTTTTAATAATGTGGCAAAGCCTAGTTGGGCCACCGACAGAATCCACACCGCAATAACCGCTTATCATGAAAAAAATACCTATTATCGCTTTGTTTATTAGCATCATAACCTATGCGCAAAATGGTAATGATTCTAATTTGTTGACAAACATGATTACGCTCGCAACTGCTGAGAACCTCGACTATGCGTGCGGTGACCTGATTTTATACTCTGATGTTGATGCCAGTATTGTAAATAAATACTCTTCAATTTCGGTGAACGTCGATCGGTATGTCAAAGAGTTTGGTGAATATTCGCTTAAACCCGATTCGCAGTATTCAGTTTTTGAAAAAAAGGATGGGATAATAACTATAAACGAAATTGATTATGATCCCTCGCGCGGTGGCTATTTTATAAAAAAAAGAAGCGCGTATTTAATTTTTAATGGAAATGTTGGCGTAACTTATAATGAGGATGGGGTTCGGCATAGCGAAATGATTAATGGAGTAGGCGGAACGGCAAAACTTGATGCGAAAGGTCGTATTATTTCCTATGATTGGCTCAATCAACCACTTTCAATCACTTACAACAAAGATGGAAAAATCAATTCCCTGGCTAAGACTCATAAGTATTCAATTATATATAAAAATGGTCTAATCAGTGAAATAACACAGACTCAATATTATACCAATAAATATGCTTCTCAAAAAAATTCAAATCATTGGTTCTATGAAGTTGTAGAAATGAATGAAAATGGACATTGGAGAGTAATAGATGAATATACACTGGTATCCGGTGTTAAAACGAAAACGAAAAGATACACACGTAAATTCAACTAAGGTTATGGGAAAATTAAAAATTACTATTTCATTCATCCTATTATTGACATCGATCTCGTCAATAAGGGCACAAGTAAAATATGACAAAACCTTTGTCAACAACAGTGTTATTTTAACTATTCTCAATAACGATTTGGCTGAATACAAAGCGGATTATGAGGCTGTAGTGAAGGAGAATGACAGGAATAAGCTCGTTGATGTAATAGGCCTTTTGACCTCTTCCGATCCTAAAACGCTTGAATATGCGGGTGTCAATATAGACTATTATCCCTATAAAAGTGCATTTGGGAAGTATACTCCAGAGAGTAAAGTCGGGACTTTAAGATTGTCAAACAGCGAAACAACGATTCAGGCAGGTAGAATTAACGTAAGTAAAAACGACCCTAAAAAGATTTATCGCGCCGGTGGAAGTTATGCAAGTGCTAAGTACATGACAAAAAATCAAACACATTGATTTTGGTTGGTCTGAATGGATTG
>ERZ842401.1645-NODE-1645-length-31536-cov-3.671008_pt1 | contig 31536 bp, 14 predicted proteins | sample MGYA00521270_ERZ842401 | MGnify/ENA primary metagenome ERZ842401 (study PRJEB31892, sample SAMEA3878208) | bioreactor metagenome | biome: Moose rumen | place: Sweden | collected 2011-10 | study: EMG produced TPA metagenomics assembly of the PRJEB12797 data set...
TCCATTTGATTACTTCTATCATGAAGAATTAGATCCCATGATTTTAGTAGATTTCAATATCAATGCAAATGTTGCAACTACGGATTCGAAAAAGGTGGGATACATCCCAGTATACCGGTCAGAAAAGGTATCCGCTATGGGATTAAAAGCCCCGAAAACTGGTAAAGCAAAGTATGATAAAAATGCACCCATATCAATGGGTAGTGGTAATGGATTAGTTGGAACTCCTTTCATTTGTCGTACAGGATCAGGTTCCAACTTACATTATGAATTAAGGTGGAGAAGTAAAGGTACATCAAAACTGTCTCCAACCTAAGTAAAGGTGGTGAATTTGATTGGCTACTAGGAAAATATACGGCAGTTCTGCAGAGATTCAGAATTACCTTATAGAAAATATCGCACCGAATTATTTTGACTTCGATAACGTCAATAATTTCCGTGCTGGCCTCTTTGGTTATATCAACGAGGTTATGTCTATCATAACAATGGATACACATAACGCAATTAATATTGCTAGAAGGGAATTCTATCCCGTATCCGCAATTAATCCTAGATCCTTCTATAAAATGGCAGCTTTACAACAGATTGGGTTACCAACGGCAACTCCTGCAAGGTGTAAAGCATTTCTGTTATTGGATGAAGATCAGGTTATTGAGAACTCAAAAATGAATAATGGCGTGTATACTTGTGTGATTGATCGTACTGCAAGTATCATGGCAGAAGATATTAATTTCTGCTTACTATATCCCATTGTGATTATATCAAGTGAAGTTAGTGGTGATTGGGTTCATACTATTCACTATGATAAGGGAATCGATAACGATTTGGATATCGATCGAAATAATAATAACTATATTATCAATCGGGTAATTAACAGAGATGGAAAGAGATATCTGATTCTATCAGTTACTCTGTATCAATGTACAAGGGAAACCCTATCAGAATTAGTTACGACAGATAGTGCAGTTGAAACAGTTTCTTTACAATTTGAATTTGAAGGAGATTTAGCAAATTTTGAGGTCTTCTATTTAGAAGATCCAGATAGCTCTTCACCGATTCAGTTGAAGAAACTAATGGAAGGACAGGCTCTAGTTCAATCCCCATTCTGTTACTATCGATTGATAAGTAATAATTTACTAGAAATTTCTTTCCCTAGAAATGTCATTTTTACTCCAGAGCTAAACTCAGAAATCAGAGTGGAGGTTTATACCTCAAAGGGCAGTAAAGGAAACTTCCCAAAGTTTACTGGTGAAATGGCATGCAGTATGGATTCTGAGCAATATCCATATAATAACAACATGACTATGGTTGGAGTTTGCAATGGATCTTCTGTTGGCGGAAAAGACATTCCGAGTATTGACGAATACAAAGAGATTGTTAAAATGGCATACGCTACGAATAGCACGATTACATCAGAAAACGATCTTCAACATCTCTTTGACCAAAGATCAGATGCTAACAGCAAAATCGTATTCCGCAAAAAAAGAGCGGATGCGTTTGATCGACTATACGGGGCATATATCTTACTGAAAGATGACAGTGGTAATGTTATTCCAACGAATACCCTCACGATTGATTTAAGACTGAGTGATTTCGATGGATACAGTGATACTACAAGCAAAGCGGTTATCAAACCAGGCGCATTATTCGAGTATGATGCAGAAATGAATAGTGCTGGAATGTATGTAGGAAAACTCGTATCAGATTTATCCCTAACCGATGATTTATCTGTATACGACTCTTCTACAGAGAGGTTCCTTTATACAAATCCATTTCTCATCATGGTTACACTAAATCCAAACTTGGTTGGTTATTATATAAACTCTATGAATGAGACAATACCAATTGAGTATTCCTATATGAACGATGCATCTATCATGCAGTTTATTGCTGGTCAGATTACATTAGACCGAAATGCAATTAATGGAGAGGATTTCTATCGCATATCTGTCGATATTTCGGCTACTCAGGACTTAGATCTTGAAACTGTAATCAGTATTCCGGATCCAGAGGAAGACGAGGATTATGAGATTCGCGCAGAACAAGATGGATTTGTTAAAGAAATCGTTTATGATGAAAGTGTTGGAACTGTAGTTGCAAACTTGGTATACGCAGATGAATCGACAGGCCAAATTCAGATAGGTTCATTTGTAAGCCAAGAATCAGACACAGAAGATCCATCAGATGATGGCTATTATTACAACACTGGATACACAATGAATATTCGAGTTCATGAATCATTTACAGAAGGCGACTTATTAGCTACAAAGAAGGTTACTGATCTAGGGATGATTCGTTGTTGCCTCGATATGGATGATCTGTTATATGATAATGGATTATACATCCCGCTTGTCATTGAGAATTACAATGAAGAAACCGAGATCTTCACAATGGTAGCTTATATCTCTACGGATGATACATTAGATGCAAATAATCATCTTTTGATTCGAAACGGAATTCATGGTACTTCTGGAGGGGAAGATTCAGATGTATCTATTCCATATAAGGGACTTATGGCTAATCTGTCTATCTTCTATAAGACAGATGTTACTATAACTCATAAGTATTCAGGATTCGATTACTTTCATCTATTCACAATGACGAATATCTATCGGATTAGTTCAGATGAGGGAATTTCCCTAATTATTCCAGTAGAGTATATCAGGTCAACCCTTCTATTCAGGCAAGATGATTTTGATGAAAGGGAAGGGGAATCCGAAGAATATGAACTTCCGGATGACTCAGAAGAAGGAGATATTGATGATACACTTATTATCACTATCAAGGAAATACCTTTAGTAAAAGCAAATTGGATTAAGACTGGAGACAACTATCCATTCTTAATTAATACATTGGCAAATAATTATGACACACTTCAAACGATGTATTTCGATTTGGAAAATAACTATAACTTTGATCTGAAGTTCTATAACACATATGGGAAGAGCTTATTCTTTAAGGTCGGCATTAAAGAAAACTGGCAGCCATTATCTAGGGTAAATTGCTCATTCCGATTTGGTGTATATTTATCTGCAGTAGCATCAAAGTCTACTTTCTTAGAAAAGTTCAGAAACTTTGTAAAAGAGAAAGTTGAATCTATAAATTCCATGAACCAAGCACAGCAGAGTATCTATATCATGACAATGGTAAAAGATATTCAAAGCGCATTTTCCGAAATAGGATTTATGGAATACTATGGATTTAATGATTTTTCTGAATCTATTCAGAAGATCGAACCAGTAAGTAGAACAGAGATGTCGGAAGAACTTATTCTGAACTACATACCGGAGTTTATAAATATCGCTACATATATTGAGAATGGGGAGATTACTCCTGATGTGGAAGTAGATTTCCTTGAGAATGCTGAGGAATAAACAGTTCATTAATGAAATTTAAGAAAGGATGGTATGAGTATTATGTTAAATTCGACACTTGTCGCGAATGCCGTATCAAAAAAGATATCTGATGAGCTTTTCATGGATATCGTTTACGAGGCATTCATTAATGGATTACCATTGAATAAAGATACAATGAGTGACGAAGATGTCCGTGGGTTAAAGACCTATACCTGGAAGGTAACTCAGGCTATTGGTGGTATAGGCGCATTGGAATCAGCAGTTGATTTTAATCAAAAGACACCTGCTCAAAACTTTTATCTTGGACAGATTTATGCTGTATGCAATGAGGGTGCACTAGTTGCAAGAAAAAGCGCAAAGGATGATGCAGAGAAGAATCAAAACATCGACCTCAAGACAGCCGTTGATCGTACTGCTTTAACGGAAAAAGAGTACAATACCTTTGTGAAGAACAAGGGTAACCTCAATCTTAATAAAGTATCCGACATCATCAAGAAAAAGACAATCGCTGTTATCAAAGATGAGCAGGAGCAGTATGATAAAGAAAAGGAATTGGACGAGCAGCTTGATGAAGCCCTAAATGAAGGGAAGAAAGATATGGAAGAAGAGGCTCGCCAGAATCCTACTCCAGATTCAACTGAAGATCAAAACGAGGTCTCTACAGATGAAGTTAAAGATGTTGAAGATGCTGCATCTGAAGCAGTTACCCGTCTTATGAATATCTCTCTTGAGAAGAGATCACCGAGACATCATGTGTCTGTATTCTCCAGAATTCAGGATAACGCAATCGAGCTTATCAATAATATGAAGGTCGCAAACGAAGGGGATTACTTCACGATTCTTGATGCAGTAACTTTCAATAGCTTTCTTCCAAGCATTGGGTATGCTACTGAAGGATATCACAAAATCGCAAATGAGGAGATTTGTGATGTGCCGGTTCAGCAAAAGGCTAGTATGACTAATCTTGTATCAATTATCGTATATACAATGATGGAAACCCTTAAGACAATGGGGATTATCAGCCCTGCAGTTGCAGGAATCAAGAACTTTGTGAATACCCCATTGAATACAGAGGACCAAATTGTTAAAGAAGCTGCAGGAATCTGCGCTAACGTTGATAGTATTCTGAAAGAGGCTACTATGACAGATTTCTCTAAGATGGATAGCAGAGATCTGACAAATAAGGTTGTTGAAATTCAGAATGCAGCGGAAGCTATGGAAAGTTCAGTGACTATTAATGATACAGACATGATTAATCGTAAGATTAGCCTTAATGCTCTTACGAATAACATCAACGATATTCTTAATCAGAGGGTATTGGATTCCCATAATATTGCAGAGGAGAGCTTTAATACAAAGCGTCAAAAGTCTGCGGATGTTGCACAGTTCGATCGCATCAATGGGATGTATGGTAAGAATAAGTTGATTGATGGAATTATACTGAAGGTAAATCCTGAAATGCCAAGTATCATTGATGTAGAATGTGTTACCGAAGGTGGGAACACCATCAAACGTAGCTACATGAACATGCAATATGCATGTGAGGCATCAAAGTATACGGATTATCTGCAGGAAGCTTTCCAGAAGTCAAATATGAAGGATACCGATAAAAAGGTTACCATCTATATCAATGACGGAAGAGGAAAGAGGATTGGATGCAATTACTGATTTAATTAAAAATAATGCGGCCCTAACATATAGGTAATCTGTTGCCACAGAGGGGGACGGTAACAGAGGAAGGCTTTATTTTCCATATTATGTATCCAAATAGAAAAAGGTAGAGGTTTTAAACCTCTACCTTTTTCAGTGTGTTTATAATCTTCTTAATTGCATAGCAAATACTTATCATACTCATCTGTGTACATCTCTATGATGTGCCCAGATTCTACTGCATCAATAAATGATTTCTGATGCTCTGTCCTTTTCTTATTATATTTGGAATCATATCCCATCTGGTACTTGATCGTAATTTCAATTCTAGGCTTTATTGAGAAATACTTCTCGCAATGCCCAATTGTAATAATATTGTCATTGAATAATAACCTTCCCTGTATCATATCAGAGTACGTTTTTAATAGATTATCGAAGTCTGGATTGGAGGATGCTCCAATCTGTTTTGTTTCTGCTCGATATATATCTAATCGACTCATCTGTGATAAAGGAGTTGGGAGATATGCTGTGAGATAAAAATAAGTTTGAGTATAAATAATCTGATACTCTGTTTCAATGTAATGCTTAAAGAGTTTCTTATTTTCTGCAGCCCCTGTCACATAAAAGTGTCTGTGGTCTCCTGAAATTCTCGGTCTTGGAGAAGGCTTTGGAATGATTGGAAGGATGATTTGAAGTTGATTCCAGGGAATCATTCGAATTCTTTCATTCAAATCGTTTATTTTCTCAAAATCCTTATCCGTAAGCTTAAGTTTCTCTTCTAGGTAAGTAACTATTTCATCATGATCTAAAGGAATATCGCCGTACTTCTTATTATATTCCTCTATAGTCTGTTTGTATCCTTTTGACATACTTTTCTCCTTTTAATATCCTTTTATCAATGTCTGCATTCCTTTATATGCTTTCAAAATCTTACTCCCTTCAATTGCTTTTCTTGCAAAGTTTGTAGGAATCCCTGAGATATATGAGTGAATTAAGGATAAAGAAACCTCAACCTTCTTATCCAAGTTATTCATAAGCATATCCAAACCAACCATATTTCCAAGATACTCAATTAATGCAGAATTTTGCATAAATAAAAACGGATTACGAGAACTGGTAACCATTAGGTTTGTATATAATGGCATTAATGAGAATCTAGCGGTTACTTCTGTTGGTAATCCATCTACTGTCCAACTGGTATTATCAGATCCACCTCTAGTGAAATCCAGATTCGAAATAAACGCCAAATCCATGATAAATTGACCTCTCTGGAATCCTCTTACTAGGAATGGGTAAGTATACATATTTGCAGATAACTGTTTTGGTACAGCCATTGCTAATAGATGCAATGATGGTAATATAACATGACGGAAGATTGACTTCTTATCTCCATAGGGAGAGGCAAATGACAATTCGCAGTTCATTGCCTTATCATACTTCATACCAGTAATGATTTTTGGGAATACTAATTTCCCACCTTTCACCATGTAATTGGACATCACATGGCCAAGGCCTCCTAAGAGGTTACTTGCATCTGAAGCGCTATCAACAACTGCTTGTAAGTCATCTGCCATGTGATTTCCTATTGGCCCACCAAAAAGAAACTGCATGTTTTCTGCGAATGTACTAACATCCGAATCCGAACCAATCTGATTCTCAAACCATGAATCTTTACTTGTTGCTGAGATTTGCTCAGATACTTGTACTCCGGTGTGGTTTACAAAGAAATGGACATAAGATCCATCCGCTTTTAATGCAGAATTCAATGCATTTGCAGCTGCAGAGAAAATACCATTCCCCCCTTTAACCACGTTTTCCGGACTTGTCCAATAACTATAATCGAAATTCTTTAATGGAATCGCAGGAGCTCCTGCGATTATTTCATTTGCGGGGGTATCTCCAATCCCCATATACATAGATGACACCCTTGCCATTAAATTGACAATGTTATAGTAATCCGTGTATGCAGATTTGAACTCATATAATGGTCCATTGATATCCATCTTTTTATCTGCTTTCATTAAGTCAGATATACCAATTCCTCCTGCAGCTGATTTTACTGCATTAAAGAATTTATTTTTACCTTTTGCTCTATTAAATCCAGGAAGATAATCAACAGTTCCGGGAGCCAATGATAAGATAGATGGATCACTAAACCATGTCTTACTCATGACTCTTCCAGTGCCAGTCTCATTTGTAAGTCCATACCATGGATCAACCTCAGGCGTGTATCTAGGAGGAGATCCAAATGCACGAATATGTCGTAGTAAAACTTTGTTATAGTCCGCATCACTTGCGCCATATACATTATCATCCTCTGCAGTATCTAGGTTTTCTCTTTCTCTACCCGCTTCTTCTTTTGAACTGCTTGCAGTAGAACCAATCTTACGTAATTTATCCATGGGAACCCATTTTGAATTCTTCTTGTTAATGGATCCCCATTGCTTATTATCTTCGCCGACTTCTTTCACATATATCGTCAATTCTTTTCCAAATGAATATGTTTTGACAGATGAAGCCTTCGTACTTTTCTTGCTACGCGCAGTAACCTTATCTGCGGTTACTTCATATATGTCAGCCATTTTATAGACCCTCCTTTCAAAAAGGATTTTTGATTAAAAGGTTGTTAAACCGTACACCCCAATTTAAGAGGTGTACGGTTTAACTTTTTTAACTTTTCGATGTCATTTGCTTATGATATTCTAATAGAGTCATGCTTTCACCAGATTTCGTTTTGGTACTATTAGACGGTCTTGTTATAACTGTCTTTGTACCATCACTACCTTTACCATATACTGTAGTAGTATTGAAGGTATTGGAAGTTGCTGGCTTTGCTTTCGATATATCAGTGATACCATTTGCCATTAACCCAAGCACACTAATGATGCTATCCATCTTATCTTCAATATTATCGGTATTCACTGCGACATTCAGTTTATCTTCAATCTGAGTAGAGAGATCCTTATTACCGGTTCCTACTGCAGAAGATTCTGCTTCAAATGCACTATTTGCCTTATGAATATTGAAAGATTTTGAATCATCATATTTGAATCTACTTGGATTTATTGCAGAATATTTATTACCAGATCTCCGAATCTCATAATGTAAGTGACTACCTGTAGAATTCCCAGTGGAACCAACATGTCCAATCACACTATTCTTAGAGATGGACGATCCAATACCATATCCTATTGGCGCCGCCATATGCGCGAATACATGATTATTTCCATGTGTATCTTGAATGACAGCGTAATTGCCATATCCCATAACGTCTGTACCTGCATCGACAACAACACCATCTATTGGAGATATGATCTCTCTACCATATGCTGCAGAGATATCCAATCCTCTATGATATTCATTGCCCAATTCAGTACTTCTGTTACCATAACCAGATGTAGTAATTCCACCTAATGTATTCTCAAAGAATTCTTGCGGAGTACCTTTCGATCCTCTACCGAATCCAATATTGAATGTACCATCTTGACTAACAGGAGCCCCACTTAGTCTAGATACTTCCTGAGAATAAGCTGATGACATAGAATTTAGCATTTTCTCAAGTGGCGACTGATAACTATTGGTACTTGCGGACCCTCCTACAGTATCTTCTGAAACAGATGTCGTAGCATAACTTGTTCCAGATAGAGACCCTACACTACCATTCAGTCTCCAGATATAAGTATACTTACTATGATCTTGTGTCATGCCAGGATTATTCACTGACGAATCAGACCCACAATTCCATACATTATTTGTACCGGTTGGACCTGCAAAGATACAGGTATGACCATTACGTACAACAATGTCTCCAGGTTGACAAGATTGCCAAGAAGTCCATGGGATTCTAGTGAATCCATATTTTGATATAGCTGCATCTTTAGATAACATCGCTCCAGTATATGTCAGGAAGTCTTTGCCTGTATAGTAACTGATACATGCACTTACATATCCAGAACAGTCTGGGCGTACTGTCATCTCTGTGCCGTCTACATTGATTTTGATTCGGATCGTTTGTGAGTATCCTGGTTTATTCGCAGCGATTGCCGCTTTTACTTTTGCACAAGCGTCTAACCATGAAACACCATAACCAACTGCTCGTGATAATCCAATACCCTTCGGATTTGCAGTAAATCTTGGATCAGTATTTGTATCAATTGCTGATCTAGTAGATCCATTCCCATCCTTCCAGTAGTTTCCTACATTCGTGATAGAAATCATTCCATTACCCCATTCTGGATGGAGCTTTTTAATGGTTTTAGAACCACCGTAACCAGCAAATCCTCCAGTCTTATCAATTACCCATTCAACGACAGATCCATCTGTATGAACTCGATCCGTCACTCCAGCATTTCTTTGAGCAGCATTTTCTGATTTATTATAATCTTCGCCACCAGGTTCATTTTCATGACCCTTTTCATCTGCAACGATAGCCTTCATGATTGATCCATCTGCCATTTGGACATCTAGCATATCTCCTACTGCGCCATAATATGGTTTAACGGCGACTGTATACCGATCTCCTATATAGCCAAGGCCATCTTTATCAAAGTTTTGACCAGCATCTTCACGAAGTTTATATTGATTAGATGTTTTGGAGGTGACTAATTGCCATCCCATGTATGATAAGGTTTTACCAAATCCTTCTGGAACTGGCAAGGTTACTCCTTTCCCACTTGTAGTAAGTGGTGTATTGTCTGAAACTATTGAAGCACTACCAGTAGAACTTCCGTTTTCATATTCTTCAAGAGCCATGCTCTCAAGAATCTGGCGTTTCACAGTTTCATAGTCTTCTCCAAATCCAGCAGCCATTTGAGCTTGAGATATAACAGATAATTTCTGTAGCAATGTAAGACCTTGCCACATTTCGTCAGCACTCTTCACTCCTGCTTGCACGGTAACATTTGAAACTACGTTATCGATAGCGGTCGCTGCATTTTCATTTAGAGAATCTCCAATTGCATTTGTTTTTGTACTATCATATGGAATCTTATTCTTTTTCGTCTCTTTATACATATCACCTACAGATTTCATCGTTTTTGTTTTCCCAGTAACACTTCTATACATTGCTGAGAAAGCATCACCAGTATTGGCCATATTTACACCAGAAAGTGCTGCGCCAAGTGAACCTGTAGTTGTCTTCGAGGCAGATCTTGGATTAGTAGTTGCGTCGATAATAGATTTAGGCCCATAACCAATAGGGAAATCTTTTGCTCCTCCACCAACTGGTCCAGTTCCAAAACCCATGAATGGACTCCACGAGATTTCTCCTTCTTCTCCTTTGATTGGGAAGAAGAATCTCTCGACTAATGTTCTTTTAGAAGAAACATTCGCCTTTTTCTCCTTTTTGGCCGGAGTTGTCCGTCCTGTAGGATTCTTTTCTCCAGTATCATCATATCGTATAATGCATTTATAATTCTTCTTATCCGTTGCATTCAGATTCTCGAATTTGTTTACGTAATACATCGTTCCATCACTTGTTGGAAGAACCTTTGTATCAACATCAGTCACACGACTCCAAGTATCTGGGTTCAACGGAATCTTATCTTTGTATCGATTAATAACTTTCTTCTCTTCTGCACTAAGGCTATTGAATTTCTTAGCCTTTTCATTTAGAGAAGCTGAATCAGCTACGCTTACTCCTCCCTTATTTACAGCTTTTACGAGCTTCCAATAAGTACCTTTTGACAAGTCCTCATTTGAGTCTTTACTAAATCTTGGATCAGTTGCATAGTTAATACCAGATATAGCACGTAGTGTGTTATCTTCACTATCCCTATCCAGATTTAGATCAATTGAGGATGAACGTATAATGTCTTTAGTAGCAATATTCTCTAATCCTAATTCATCTAAGCCGTCGCCGTCAATTTCGTTTGATTCCTTAATGGATTTATATGGAGTCCCACTAAGGATACTATCGAAGGTATGCGAAGCGATTGCGCCGAAGTTATGAAGAAGGGCACTAATCTTATCAAGTCCATGTACAGAGTTTAAATCAATAAAGTCTGAGGTTCCACCTTCCTTATTAGTGAGGTCGACTGGACCATTGATACCCTGTCCTTCTGGATCAGTAACCATGTAGGCAGAGGTAATCGCAGATTTTCCGTTAACTCGATCATTCAAACGATTTGTATCAAAGATACCGCTCTGCTCAAGTGTTGTCCATGGATCAAGAATTGCCATATGAGTAAGATCAGCAGCTCTAGCAACAACTGTACCAGTATCATCCATTCCACTCATTGGGGCACCATTGGCATCATAATATCCACCAAAGATACCACCATTGTACCGGTATCCACTTAGTACAACTGGTTTATTTTCTTGAAGGGCTGTAAGGATTTCAGAAGTTCCGTTTAGTTTTGTTACTTGTAAGCGGTTTCCATCGATCTGTGCGGCCTTCATAGCATTAAAGCCATCTTTGTCATTACTGAATACTCGATCCATATCAAGTTTTCCTGAAGAATCAAGCCAAGCTGGATTAATATTAATCCAATTTCCTTTAATATAATCAGGAGTAATCATATTTGGAGAAAACGCAGATGCAATCATTGCAAGAGATGAAATATCCGTACCTCTTTGACTAATGGTTGATCCTCCCCATGGTAGACTTCCCCATCTCGTATCATCTGTTTGGAAGAAGGGGAATCCGTACTTCATTTCCCAATCTCCATTCTTACCAGTTAATCCTAATTGGCTGATGAAACTATCTTTATTCGTAATACTGTTAAATTCATTCGCAGTTAATGCATGGCTAAGTGGATATTTTCCATTAGAATAAAAGTCGTATAGAGAACGGAATATTTCGAAATCGTTCAATACGTTTGGATGATACAATGCAATTGCTAATAGGTCTGCCACATTCATCAATGTCTCACCATCAACATCACTAACGTACATTCCCATTGTATTACCATTCTTTACTTTTTCTCCATTAACAGAATTCGTTGCAGTATACGCATCAGATAACCAATTATCGATCGCCCTCTGGCTTCTGGTTTGATTAGCACTATCAAGATACTTCTGCATCTCTTTGGATTTCTTTCCTTGTGCATCAAAGAACAGACGAGTCTTTTCGCCCTCTGTCTTATCATCAAAGAAAGTAACGGCATTTGTACCTTCCTTATAATAGTCTTCCAAATTCCCCAATTGGCGAACTCCTGCGGATATAGTTCCTTTGGTAATTTCGTCTGATTTACGATGATTCTTAGCATAGTCACCATCATAGATGTAATGGAAAGTGCTATAATCCATCACTCTTCCTTGCTTGATGGCCCTTTCGTATTCTGCTTCCTTAATACCACGATCAGTAGCATCAAGTTCTGATAAGTCAAAAATCTTATTGTCTCTTTTGAATTCCCCGTCAGTCAAAGATGATGGCTTAGAACCAAGGTCGATTAATACGTCTTCCCATTCTCCGTTTGCCTTTTGAGCTCTTGACCAAACGTAGATATGACTCTTTGTTGCACTAATCTTCTTAGTGTATGTGCGCTTTAGGTATGGAGCTTGAACATCGATATACTCTGTATCGCCATATCCAATTGTCTTAGCACCTCCGACTAGTCCTAACCCATAGCTTCTGCTTCCATAACTCCAACCATGAGTCATACCACTACTCAGAGATTCGATATCAACAATACGATCCCCTCTCATTGGATCAGATACACGAACATTTCCATTTCGATCTACACCATTTGCCACAACAACATGACTTGCTGGTGTATAAGGACCATTCATAGCTGATTTACCAGATACGATAACAGACTCCCCGTTATTCAAAGCAGTTCTTAATGAGGATTTATTCAATGAATGAGAGGTGAGTCCCATATCAGATGCACCTTTTGTAAATAGGTCCTCTGTTGCGCCACCGTCTTTAATAAATCCTTTCTTCTTTGCATATTCAGCAACTTTAGCGGGACTTCTATCTGCAACCATAGATAATGCAGTAGGCCCACAACCAGCAGTTGCCATTGTCGCAGTTTCTCCATTCGGGAATACTCCAATTGGCATATTTGCCCATCTTGGATCATCCTGTCGTTTTGTACCATAACCAACAGGGCCTCTTCCATATCCAGTGGAATCAGATTGGAAATTAATGAGATCTGAGCTACCTGTCTGCTGATATGATGTCGTTGTAGCAGAGTAGTCTGTTGTACCGACACTTTCTCCACCAACACTCGAATTTGCTTTAGCAGATTTCCATGCGGCAAATTCAGCATCCGTTAACTCATACTTTTCATAGTTATACTTCTCATCGTATTTCTTCTCATTAAAGACTCTCGTCCATCCACGTTTGAGTTGCCCAAGTGGCGTTTTATCTTTATTGACCATCTCATTATATTCTTCCTTAGTGAGATGTGTCTTATTCATAGCATTGTATTTATCAGTTTCGGCTTGCATCCGATCAATATCTTCTTGTAACTGCTCAGCATCTCCGAAGAATGAATAAATAGTGATCGCAAACTTACGAACGAAGTCAGCATCTTGGCCCATTATCATCTTCCAGACTTCATTTATCACAGTTATGAAAATACCAACCTCAGTGCTTAATACCGTTTCAATGATAGAGGATACTACTCTCATGCCAGCAGTAACATCTTCTTCTTTTATATTGAATAATGAAGCCGCATTCATTGCTCCACTCACTGCTCCATATACCATAAAGCCAGCATCGATTACCAAACCTATCGTTGCAGCATCTGCAGCAACACGTCCAGTGAACTTAGCCATTGCTTCAGTAAATTTCTTGATGATCTTTGATTGCGTCTTTCCACTAACTTTTAGCAGTTTTGCTTCAAGAACTTTGAAGGCCTCCTTTACTGAAGTTAACCATTTTGCTTTTGGAATCTTTTCCTGAATCTTTTTTATAATCTTTGAGTTTGTGAGCATATCTTTAGCCTTCTTTAAGAAGGTTCCTATAACACCCTTACTCTCAGCTGTCGCAGCTTTTAGAACGCCATCTGCGCTTTCTTCAACTACTCTAGCTCCAGTTTTCATTAATCCATCTGCTGCCTCTTTGCTAAGGCGTTTGCTATGGATAATTTTACCACTCTTTCCGACGATACCCTTATAGAATCTAGTTACGCCGTTTGCATCTTTCTTAAGAATAAGATCGCCTTCTTGCAAAGTTGTCTCGAGCAATTTTGCAGCTTTTGCTCCTCCTTGAGAAGCAGCCTTTCCAGTTATCTTACTAGCTAATTTGGAAGCTCCGGTGATTGTTGCATCTGCTGCTTTTATACCACCCTTGGCAACACCTCTTACGATTTTCCCGCCAGGAACCATTCCAATTAATCCACCGACGGGGCCTCCCAATGTTGCACCAACAGCTACTTTGGTACCCTTCCATCCATACTTAGCAACCTTATTAATTGCTTTACGGAATTTAGGACTGGTTGCATATTTATATCCAGCTTTTGCAAAGCTAGACTTTCTTCTCTGAGATCCTGCTTTCACATAATGGTAATCCCCATCTTCATCAACATAGGTGTGATCTCCGATAACAGTATCACCATCTACGACATCTTCTGGGTCGTATCCATTTTGAATAGCAAATGCTCTAGCAGCTTCCTCATTACCATCAAAATCATGAACCTCGGCGTCACCATTTCCAAATTGGTTCTGTATCCAGTCCCACCCCTTACTACCGACCGTAGTAATTGCAGACTTCGCAATTTTGAAAATAGCATCGACAATGTATCCCATGTTATTAGCAATATTTGATGCAAGTGTTCCGATAATTTGAGGAGCATATTTTGTTAAAACGTCCCCCACAGTAGATAATACCTTAGGAACTTTATCACCAATCCAACCAACGATCTTTTGACCTGTTGGACCTTCAATGAAATTACGGAAGCTATCTCCAAAAACTCCAACTACTAAAGCACCTAAGCCAAGGGCTTTCCAGGTTTTTGGATTCGTAAAGAAACTGCTAGCAGAACTGAAGATACCTTTGAAGAACCCACCAACAGATTCAAACACTGTTTCTTTCGTCTTCTTATCTTTCTTAATAGTATCAGATATTATTGCATCTTTCTCAGTCTTTACAGTTCCGTCCTTTTCCTTCCTAGTTTTATGCCCAGTTCTAGCCTTTTCTGATTCAGCATTTTCACGGGCGTCCCTTTCTTCTTTTGACTTCTTCTTTTTCTTTCGCTCTGAAATATAATCTACCTTTCCTCCAGCAGCTTTATTGATGTCGGAAATAGAAGATTCTGTCTCGGCAGCAAGATCCGCTTTATTAATGTTCGTATTCTCTTCTGTTGCTTTACGGATACCAAGAATATTGTCACGAAGTTCATTAACTGCATTCATAAATCCGGTAGTATCATTCTTTTGAATTGCTTCTCCGGAATTTCTCATAAAGTAATCCCAACTAGCACCATCGAATGAATCATAGTCAACAATATCCATCAGATCAACATTGAGATCATCCCATTTAACTCCTTGGGCAGCCAGCCTGTTATTAATTCTAGCCAACTCTTCTGCTGACACATTTTTCCGTTGACTTAATTCTCTTTCGGCAGTTAGTTTTGTAACAGCCTGCACGATAGTATCAAATCTAGAGATAACCTTATCATGGTAATTTAAGTTTTCCTGCTCTACTCCAGGATCCTGACGAACTGTAATACCATCCTTAAGGATCTCTTCAGTCGTCTTCTTCTTTTCTTTCCCAAGTAGACGATCTTTGAATTCATCTCTATGGTAGAGTAATTGATTTAAATCTTGATTACTATTGATCATATCAATGTATTCAGATTTAACTCCCGCTTTCTTAAGACGGTTTTTAATACTCTTTAATCCAGCATCAGAGTATGCGACTTCAGCATAATTGTTTTCTGAAGCAATTCCTCTACGCACAGCATTAATTTTATTCCATTGAGAGACATCTTTTGCCATCTGTTTCTTTAAATACTTACGACGGCGTGCCTCTCTGGCTTCACCCATCCAACCAAAGATATTTTTGCCCTGTGCGGTCATTTCGTCTTCATAACCCATCGCAGCGGCGTCAAAACCTTCTCGTGTATTTCTGAAGATATCTCTTCCACGCGTTAAGAGCTTATTAATCCCTCCAAATGGGCCTTTACCATAATCACGATCATCATTTGCCCAATCTTCTCTCGTTCGATTAACAATTCCACTAGTGATATCACCAAGCGCTTCAAATAAGGTAGTTCCTTCTCCAACACGTGCCTTTGCACGTTTCATTGCTTGAGTAGCAGATAAAACTTTTAATGGAGCGGTTATAGGGAATAAGGATGCTTGTGCAGTCAAACGTAGTCCTGTAGCAAGACCTTGTCCTAATTTACCCACAATTTTCGTAAATGGACTAAATATAGTTTTTAGCCCCTTCTTCATGGTATCACCAATCTTATTGGAAAGATCCATAAATATTTCATGAATATCTTTCCTCACACCATCAAATGTTTCAAGGATTGGACCAAATGCTGTCCTAAAAGGTTTAACTAAATTATCTCTTAACCAGAATGCAAACTGATTAACCTGATTCTGCATTGTATCTTTTATTGGCTCAAATACATGCATAACGAGCATATTTCTAGCTTTCGAGAGTAACCCATCACCTTTTCTTTCAATCGGATTGCCATTTGAATCATATTCCATAGTTCCAAATAGCAATTCTTTGAACTTTTCTGTCTGGGAAGCTATACCAATTCCTAGTCCAGCAACACCCATACCGATCGGCCCACCAAAAGAGAGTGCTGAACCAAGAATACCTGCTTGACTCATTACCGCACCAGTCAACCCACCAATCCCTAGTCCTTTTAATCCTCCTTTTGCGAAATGGCCGTTCTTCTCCATAAACTTCTTGAATCTTTCATTTTGCTTTCCAAAGAAGCCTCCGGTTCTCTTTCCGTCTTCACCTTCTTTTCCCCACAAAATATTTTTGAAAGACTCATTATTTCGTAATAATCCAACTCCGAGTCCGAGCATTGCTCCACCAATTGCTCCACCTGGTCCAAGGGCATTTAGTAAGAATCCACCAGGCCCAGGAACTACTCCCATACCAAAAGCAGATTTAATAACACCTTTTATAGCACCAAGTGAGGATGCTCCAACAACGAGAGGAAGACTCTTCTTGAAAGCTTCTTGGGCTCTTTTTGTAACCATTCCCCCTTCCCGCTTTCCGTCAGCGTCTTTCTTTCCAAATACATAATCAGTAAATTTCTGATTTTTAGCAAGCATCGCTAAACCGATTGCTACTGCAGCACCACCGATTGGACCAGTAGGAAGAATTAACCCACTAATCAATCCACCACCACTGTTAAGAGCTCCAAATGCTGCTCCAGCAATGCCTGCAGCTACTCCAGCGGGAAGGAATTTTTTAGCCTTCTCCATAAAGGTTTTTCCACTCTTTGCAGACGCATCTTGTTGCTGCTTCTCAATATCCTTTTCAGGGCCAACAATTGCATTTGTAAGTGTTTCGCCTGCATCGAGAATCTTTTCTTCTACAGTCTGAATCGCTGAGCTGATTCGTGCTACTGGACTCTTCTTCGATTGCTTATCCTCCAATAAGAATCTCGGATCCGTAATCACTGCAGTTCCTGTAGAAGATCTCTTTGCTTGCTTGTCTTCTAATAGAAAACGCTCATCTGTGATGACAGCATTTCCAGGAGTCCGTTCTTTCTCTTTAACTTCCTCGTCATGAGCAGCCATACGTTTTTCACGTTTCGCTTGGCGCTTATTCTTCCAATCTGCCCATGAAAAGAATTTCTGGAATGTATCATTTTCCTTATAGTCTTCCCCAAAGATATGCTTCATTGTATTTTCATATATGAAATTATATCCCTCAGAAAGTTTATCAAATACACTGTCGGTCTTCTCATCGTGCCACTGGTTTTTGCTATCGTAATATCCCTTACCAGTAAAGAAATGACCCATCTCACTTAGCTTATCTTTGAACCAAACGGTCACTCCTCCAAGAGGACCAGTCTTTTCATCGAAAAGCTTATCACGAAGATTCTTCATGTTATCAGTACTAAAGAAATTTGCGATAACACCATTCTTACCAAATACGCCACCTGCCATAGGAGCTAACACATTATTATGCATGGATAATACCATTGCAGTCATAGAATTTTCGTCATCCAGCATTCTCTGTTCAATAGATGCCTCTCCAATGGTTGCAGCACCATTCCCGGCACTTCCGCCAAGCACTCTGTTAATAGTTCGATTTGTTCTTTGAGAGTTCCTAGCAATCTCATTTGGTGTCGAATTAATGATATTATTAAAGTTATTTGGATTAGATAATGCTTCTGTAGCTTCATGTCTTAGTAGATCGGCATTACTATTTGTAGTATTCTGTCGTCTAGCATTTGTAGTCCTTTCAGATGAAGTCCCAGATCTTTGTGTATGATTCGAAGAAGCTGCTCCAGAACTAGATCCACCCGTTGGTGCAATCGGTGCAGTAGTGCTTCCGCCAGCTGCTGTTAACGGAGCAGTTATATCTCCGTAGTAATCTAACCCATGGGTTTTCCGATAAAGGAAGTTTGCAACTTTATCAATTGCCCCAGAGGTTCTTTTACCCCGTTTCTTTCCACTATTTTTGATAGCCTTCTTAATATTTACATAAGTTCTGCCGATACCTCCAGCAACACTTCCGAAGTCATCCAGATCCGAGATAAGGCTAGCATCTTCGTCATTAACCTTCCATACTCCTTCTTGATCGAAAGTTGATTTATCCATGACAGCTCTCATGAATTCTTCTGTCTGAGCTTCTTGCCATTTTTGAGCAGCATTGAGATTCTTCCAAAGTTCACCATTCGTTGCCACATACTTCTCCATGTATTTAGCAAACCGCTTCTTTTGGATCTCCTCCTGCTTTTGCATTTCATTGAGCATGTTGTAACGCAAACCCTGGCTGGTTTTATACTTTTCAGTAAATACGTTCTCTAATTTGAAGTATTCTCTCGTGCTCCTTTCTTCGTCATTGAAGAGATTTTCTTGAGCGCTATTGAAGTTTCTACTGAGTTGCTGTAACGTATCATCTATATTATCAGTCAACTCAATGATCATATCATAAATCTTACCAGTATCGACATTTGATCTAGTATGCATAAGTCTATCTGCATGCTTGATCATTTCCTGTCTAGTCTTACTCATATTTCCATTTGCAAGACCACTCGTAATTTGATCCTCTACTATTTTAGAGAATTCTTCCATGAGCTCATCTCTATCTGCTTCGTTAGCAATTGTCTTACGGAACTTCGTTTTGAACGAATCCATCCCCATGCTAACGTCATTATTGAGCTTACTTTTGTATTCATTTCCAACACGGGTTCTTGTTTGGAATTTCCCTTTGTCCATATTATAGTAGCGCTCTTCCCTACCAGTGATAGCACTTTCAATACGTGCAAGGTAATTAGGAATGACGGTTACTAATGTCTTCTGAGCAATACCATTCCAGCTCATTGCATCTCTTTTAAAATCTGCAACATTTGGTCCTTTGAAGCTTGACTTCTGAAGTCCAAATAGCTGGCCAATGGTTTGAAGGAACATGTTATCGCTGCCTTTTAGATCGCCTACCCGATATAAAAGGTCTTCCATGCTCCTTCCGAACATTTTGTCAGTTCTCTTAATGGAGTTTCGGATATTCTTCGGAATCATTGCTTTGATTGCTTTCTCCGTAAGCATTTCCTTCATACCCTTACTCGTACCAATGTCCTGTAGCATCATTGGTAGAAAACTGGTAACCATAGAACTAACGCTAAGTAGTACGTTATTTTGAGCATTCTTTTTTATATGAGATTTTAAATCGTCAAAATTGATTCCGCCTTTAAAATCCAAAGGAAAATCATCATTATGGCTATTTCTGAAAGTGTTTTGCTTTTGGATGTTATCCCTTTGATATTGAATGAAATCTCTTAGTTCAGCAATCCCTTCTCCAAGCTGATCCATCATATCCATTGTATATGCTTGGAATTGCATAGTCTGCTGATTAAGTACTGAGACATTATCCCTTTGGAAATTTAACATACTTATGATGTTTTCATTGATAATGTCTAGTCTACCGGTAACATTATGAAATCCGGCATTCATTTGGTTTATACCCATAAGGGTCGTATTTTGCGAACGCATAAAATTCGCATTTGATGTTTTTACTACTACATTTGAGAGAACATCTGTCATGTTCTCGATTCCTTTGATCGTTGCAGAGTTACCCTGCGCAATTGCTTTTCCGACCATTGCAGAGTTCTTTTTTGATTCTGCTAACGCTGCTTGTGATGGGTCATCAGAGTTTGCAACCTCTGAGTCTACCCGATCCATGTAATCATCAAAATCATCTGCCATATCGTCTGATTCATTTGATATCCTTTCGAACGAATGAGTTCCATTTTGGATATCTGACATTGCATCAGACAAAATATTGGACGCTTGACGTCCATTTATGTTTCTGGCGAGTGCTTTTGCTTGGTAATTAATTTGGCTTCTAGTTTTCGTAATAAAGGTTTTCGACTCTCTCATCACGTCTGATGGAAGAGTAATTGTAGTCCGTCTGATAGCGGGAGCCATTTCACCAAGAACATTTAACGCGGATCGACCAACGAATGCGCTAATGCCTCGAAAATGGCTTTTCCACTCATCGGAATGATTGGACGTTTGCTTCTTCATTATGTACTCACCACCTTTGTAAACATATTCGAATATCTTTACTATTAGAGTAATTACTCTAATGTTGCAGGGATAAAATGAGAGGTAGGCAATAATGCCTACCTCTCATATGTATATTTCTCATACCCACACAAGGATAATATGAATTCCTTATTCACTGGTATACTTCCATCTCTTATACCCTGCAACCAATGCATACAACCTTTTCCAAAAAAACTTAGCCACCACCAAGCGGACTTGCTATCCAGGCTATATTCCTAGAGCCGAATCATCTGGCGTTTACGCCCCAATTTTATTCCAAACCCCGTAAGGCTTGTATAAAATTTAGTTCTGCTCGCCGGAAAGGTGCCAGGAAATATCCGCATAAAATGGGATGCTTTTCCGGAATAACAAAAATCACACACACTGGTATTCATGCAGTGTAAAAGAGATTTCAACAACACTATCCCTAACGGATGCGGGATGAGTTTTTGTCTGTTTATAAAATCAAATCAATTGGTGATCCTGTACCCTTGAACTAACAGTTCGTTAGAGTTGTGAGAAGTACCACTTCTCATCTAGGATTTTGTAGTAAAGATCGCTAAAACTTCAACAGAAAATCGAATACATCAATGAAATCATTACTCATAAGGTGTATTCGCATTTGTTTTCCATATAGCTCTAACCGAAAACTATACTTTCAACAACATGTTTTTGATCCGTATTCATTCTAGTTCTCTTTTTAATAAGTCATCAAAGATATTGTACCACAATACCCCACAGATGACTCCTGATTTAGATTAGTGTTAGATCAAAAAATAAAAATACGCAAATGAAATAGATTAAAAAAATACTCACTGGGGGGATAAAGTATCGGTAAGATTAACATAATCAGAAATGATTTGCCCACGCTCCGGTTTATTGTCGCGATGTCTTTGGAGCTCAACCTCTAATACACACCAGTCATCTGCTTGCAGATCAGATATACTGGGAACCCAGATATTGAAGATTCCTTGTGTAGTCTTAATCAGAAAGTGAGAATCTAATTGATAATGAAGTATATATGGAATTGATCCACCTTCTGTCTCTTCGTTTATTTCCTTAGCTGCATTATTACATGTTGTCAAAGCTAATGCTAATGCCGAATCACTTATCCCCACCGATTTAATTATATTCGAAGCTGTCGGAGTTAATGATATTTCAATCTCCATTTTAGGACGCATAATGACAAATAGTCCCTTTCCATTCCATCCTTCTCTAGCAACGATACCACCGTTTACTAGTACATTATAAGCCTTGCACCATGATAAACCACACTGTTTTTGAACCATTATATTTTGCATTACAATTACTTCCTTTCATATACAAAAAAAGAAGGGAAATAAACTATTTCCCTTCTTTATAAAATTACCTGTTAGCTGCAGCCTACATTAGATCTTTTCTGTAGAAGATAACCACCCAGGAACCTTGTTCTGTGCGACCATTTCATAGTGCGCCTTCGTGATCTTCCGCTCTCCGGTAGGAACTGTTGTATAGGTTCCGTCCGGATTCTGTACCGGCTTCTTGGTATCCTTACGGGTCTCATCCTTATACCGCTGTGCGATCTCCATCTGCGATTCATCTTTGCTCTCAATAGGGAAGATTAACTTCCGGCCCGTGCTGGTGTAATCCTTAACCACCTGCATGCCTACTTCCACAAGAGCATCTGCATGATCCTTTGTGAACTGTACATCTTTGATCCGATCAAGTTCTGCATTATCTACGCCGAACTCCTTCAGTACCGGCTTCAACGATTCTCTGTAGTGCTCTACCGGCTTCGTTACCACCGGATTGTCCACATCGTTCACATACACCTCAAACTCCTCATCAGGAGAATTGATCAGCGTGTGTGCTACGGACACCAGATCCTTCTGATTATGACGGCTGCTATTTGCCTTTTGCACGTTGCTCTTAATATCACTCAAGAGCTTCTGGTATTGTGTGTCACTTTTACCCATAATGACTTTTCCTCCTTATTGTCAATAAATTACTCCATGGTTTATATTGGAATAAGTTTCTATCCATAAACCATGGAGTTTTGACGAAACGTCAGTTTTCTTCCTTTACCACAACCGGAGTAATGGTTCTTACCGGAGAGTTATTGATCTCATCGATAAGCTCTTCCCGATTCATCAATTCCGGATCTTCCGGAATTGCCTCCGTGTAAACATCTGGGTGCTTATTTGTAACCTTGTCGTATAACTCTTGAGCCGGTGTATTCTCCGGAACTTCTGTTATTTCAGGAGCTCCCATCTGGACATCGACAGTATCCTCACCAAATAGTAAGTCGTCTAATTCCTCCCGCCATTTCTCGAATCCAGACATTGCCTGTGTGAGATTACCAACTGCACTCAGCACCTGATTCATCTGCTGCTGAATCGCTGTGTCAGATGCATCTCCCTGCATTGGTAATTTCGTAACCCCCGGAATATACTCCATAGGAGGCTCATCCATTTCTGGTCTGTGGGTAATCGGATTTCTGTGATGAAGAACATCGTAATTCGCTTGTGTTGCGTAAGCATCTACGATATCTTCAATTGACGCGAGTTTATTATAGATTCCATTGATCCTTCTCTCAATATCTGACTCTTCCTGGTCTGATTGAGAGGACATTCCGAAAGGGACACCCATATGGTATTCCCCCCACTCATCGTCAAAATCCTCATCATACGGATCAGCCATCGGGTTCTTCGGGCGTGACCTTCCTCCCATATACTCAGTGGTCCCATTCATCATCTTCAGGAAATCCTGAAGCTCTGATGAATCATCGGGGTAATCGTCATAGTCATCCTCCCCATAACTATCATACGGATCACGTCCATGCGCTCCGAATGAAGAGAATGCATAATCTCCCCAGCCGTCACTCCATCCGCCATAATCGTTCATCAGATTCTTTACCGCATTAAATTTGCGCTTGTATGCCTTCTTATAAGACTTCAAGCCCAACATTTTGCGAAGAATCTTAATTCCCCGATTGTAGATCTTTGTAAGATAGTTGTATTCTTTGATTAGATCCTTATCAACAACTCCCTTACCTTTTTGCCTTCGAAGTTTCCGCCTGATACTGGAAATTTCCGTCCTTGCGACAACAAGGTCCCGTAGAGCATTATAGTACCTGGAATTCTTGAGCAGGCTCAATAATGCATCCAATCCGATCCGGTTAATCTGCCTTGCAAATTCCTGATCTGTGCATGAGTCACTCAACTTTTCCGTGAACTTCTTTACTCCATAGAACTCGTATAATATCGCATCTGTCGCAGCCATATACTTCGGCCGCAAATGCTCATCTGAAACCAGCATCTTTAGCTTATAGACACAGAACTTCGTAAGGACCCATGCATTATTACTCTGCATAGTTAATCCTCCTCCTCGTCATAGTCTACTTCATACTCCTCAGCAGCTTCTTCTCCGTCGTCGTCATCGGAGTCATCCTCATCCGGAATACTGGGTTCAATATCAATCTCGACCCCGGTCGCTTCTTCGATCACCTCTTCTACTGCCGCAGGCAGAAATCCGGTATCTCTTCCATCTTCAAACACTTCATACGCCCGATCAATAATGTCGCTGCGATTGTTCTCAATGTAAGAGACTACCTCAATAGGTGTATTTTCGTCTGCTTCGATATCCGATACAATTCCGGAAATCGTCTGCTTATCATAGTGCGATATGGGATCGTAACCTAATGCCGCCTCCAGCATTGTACTCATCTCTTCCCGTGATGCATTTTCCGGACGCATAATATCTGCTAAGTCATCATATGCGTCTTCCGAGTTTGCAGACACAATCTGCAAAATCTCTCCAAGTCTTGTGTTAGAATTCTTCATTTCTTACGAATCCTCCTACTACAAAAAATACTGTGAAAAGTGTTGTTACTGATGTAACTCTTTTACGTTATAGAACGTATTTCGACGTCGGCTCGCATTTTTATCCGACACCGATTCCCTATAAATCCAACAGATTAATATATCATTTTATTTTTTGAGGGAAAATGAAAGGTTACTGCTTCTTTCGTTTGACTCGACAAAACATTCATGTAATTAAAATAATTTTATAGAAAGGAAGGTTAACGCGAATGAAACGATATGATACAATGCGTTCATTGTTAGTATATCCCCAAAATGGTTTTGCACCACCTCGTGGAGAAAAGCCCGGTTTTGGGAATTGCTTATTTCTTTTATCTCCTTCCAGACAGAAAGGTTATGACTTGATTAATTCCAGTTTCTTAAATTACAGAACCGGATTATACAAGCATCTCATGATTGATTTTATCTATAGAGAGAAGATTGGATATAAGAAATACGCAAAAAATAATACCGGTGCATTTAAGAAGGAATTTGCTGAATTAGATACAACCGGTTCATTACGAATGGTAAATAACGGAAATCGTGCTACTGTCCTCCAGAGCAGGAGAAACTTGATTGTGAATCTTGGCGAATGGTTTGATCTATTCTTACAAAATCAGATCAAATCATCTACAAAGAAAATTTGCTATAACTTTTGCAAATTTTTATCAGAGAAAGTTAATTCTCCTGTCTTTCAGATAGAAAACGACCTTACACCATATCGGAAGATTGTCTATATAGATATCGATCAGTGGTTATCCGCTACAAATAAGTTATCATTCGATCGGAAAGATTTGGTAAACCCGCTAGCAATCATGTTAGTAACGCTATACAAATTCCCGGAATACTTTGATGAATTGAACCTAAAGAAAGTCGACTATGTCTTTACAACTCCTAGCGGTTCCAAAATTATGAAAGTTTCTGGAGAAGATCTCATCAAAAAGAAGTATAGCATCTTCAAACAAAAGCTTTTGTCTATGGTGAAATCCCATTTACTTGACAAAAGCAATTTAGATGAAGAGCGCATTCTGGATGAGATTCCAGTGCCGAATAAACCAAAGTCTGAAATGACTACAAATGAGCTGATTTCTTCCATTAAGAATGAAAAGGCGGTAGCTCAGCAAAAAGCAAGAGATGCAATCCTGAATAATCTAACTAAAAATCTCCTCGGAAATCCTGAAGACCTTACAGAACAGGATGACGGAATGGAGATTGAAACTATGGATGACGAGATTAATGAAATCCGTAATATGGGGATGAATTATCTCGATGATCATCCCGAGTTGTTGGATAAGGATGTGGAAGAAGTATCAACTGAGCTTACCAAAGAGGTAAGAAAGGAGTATTACACTAGGGAGTATGAACCGAAGTATACTGATGAGCAGTTAAAGCGAATGCAAGAGCTTGCAGTTATTCGAGAAGAAGTTATTGGAGATATCGATAAGATACAGGATGATCCAGCTACAAAGGTAATCGATAAATCTGACTTCTCAAATGTGATTAGTACCTCTAATCCAAATATAGAAGAGTCGAAGTTTGTTAACTTCGATCGATCCTATAATAAGAAGAAACTCATGAATGATATTCATGGGATGGTTTATATGCTTGAGAAGGCAAATCCTCCAATTTTTGTGAAAGGATTCAAGGAAGAAGATTCTTCCACAGCAATGACCTATAAGAAAACTCTCACATATAATCTGGAGGATAAAGATGGGAATAAAATGACCCTTAAGTTTGATATTCCAATTATATTTGAGGATCATTTCATGATGTTAAATGGTAGCAAGAAGATTATCCAGCATATTCTGATTTTAAATCCTCTTGTGAAAACCGGAAAAGATACCGTTCAAATTGTAACGAACTATCAAAAGATGTTTATCATGTTACATGGATCTGTAGACTTAAAGACAACCTCTCTTCTAAGATACCTTACTAAGAATAGTACTACTTATGAGGTTATTGGAGGAAATGGTATCGTCACGAATAAATATTACAAATCCACTATGGAGTATAATGGGATTGCTCGTAAAATCATTCAATTCCGAGTGAACGATGCTTTATTCATATTAGATGGAGCACGTATTCATGAATTGATTGAGAATGGCACAATTACTCCTCCACCAAAGATGGATTGGAATACCCAATTTATCATAGGTATTGATAAGGGGAAACCTATCGTCATGAATATTGATGAATCCTTTGTGGAAAAGGTTTACTCTTATATGGAACCTGATGTTATTGAGGATATCACAAAGTATGCGGATAATGCAAATGGAGGAAAACTATTACAATATGCAACAACAAAACCTCTACAAAAAGAGATTCCTCTCATTCTACTTCTGTATTACTTTGAAGGATTCGAAACAGTAATGAAAAAGGCTGAAATAGAGTACGAATTAATTCCAAAGAATGAGAATGGAAATTATCCGGACGTTGATCTCTATGAATGGGGGTTAACTGAGATGGAAGATGGTTGGATTAAATGGAAGCGAAGTCCAACAGAAAACTCATTTCTGATGAATGGTTTAAATCCGTTGCCGATGCATTTGTATTCTATTCATGAGCTCAATAATAAGGATACATTTATATACCTACTAACGAATTATTACTCCTATGCGAATCAGACGTTCAATCTAGATCAATATTATGATTTCATGATCGACCCGATTACAAGGGAGATTCTCAAGGATAAGAAGTTACCGACTAACTTAGTGGACTTATGCATTCTCGCTGTAAAGATGTTAAAGAGTGAGGAGTTTACTCCGGAAGGCGATCTTCGTAATATGAGAGTTCGTAGTAATGAGATTATTGCGTATCACTTATACAAGAAAATCACCGATGCTTATCGGACGTATAGAAAAACGCAACATAGAAAAAATCCATTACCTGTTAGCCTTGCAAGAGATGCAGTAATCAAGGATATTTTGTCTCAGCCGGCCAGCGCTATGAATGATGCGTCTTCATTAAACCCGGTTCTTGAGATATCCAAACTGAGAGCCATCACTTACAAGGGTGAGAGTGGAACGAATGAAGAGCATGCGTTCAAATTAGGAGTTCGATCTTATAATGAAACCATGCTTGGAGTATTGGGTCAGACAACTTCTCCTGACTCTGGGGTTGGTATCAATCGGCAATTAACACTAGAGCCAAACATTACCTCTACAAGGGGATACATTGATGTGGCTGGTGAAAAACATGTAGATGAATTGAATGGTGCTCAGTTATTAGCACCATCCGATTTACTGACACCATTAGGTGCTTTACATGATGATCCAACTCGTACATCAATGGCATATAAACAAACAATGTACATGGTTCTAACAGATGAATCCGATCCAGTTCTTATTGGAAATGGCGTGGAAAAGGTTTTACCCTATCACTTATCGAGTGATTTTTGTATCAATGCAGAAGAAGATGGTAAAGTTGTAGATGAGACAGATGAATATACAGTTGTGCAGTACAAGAGTGGGAAATATCGGACTATTGATAAGACTGCACATGTGAAGAAAAATTCTGCATCTGGATTCTATATCAAATCTCAACTTACAACGGATCTTAAAATCGGAGACAAATTTAAGAAGAATACGATCATTGCATGGGATGATAAGGCATTCAAAAAGAATCCTACAGACGCAACTGCATCTATGAGGCTAGGCCCCATTATGAAGATTGCAATTGTGCCAGAATGGGATATCTATGAAGATAGTGCCCCAATGACATATAGAGCTGCAGAAAAAATGGCTACGAACATCGTAATGCCAGTGACAGTAACTCTTAATAAGGATGCATATGTATCAAGAATAGTAAATCTTGGTGATCGGGTTAATGCCGGTGATACTTTGATACTATTCGATAACTATCATGATGACCCAGATGTAATGGCTATGATTCAAGCAAGACGACAAGAAGAAGTTGAAGAGCTGGTAGAGAATTATTCCACCAGAGAAGAATCTCACTATACTGGAGATGTCTGCGATATAGAGGTAATTACAACAGTGCCAGTAGATGAATTATCAGAGTCTCTCCAGAAGATTGTCAAGCAACATTGGAAGAAACTGAAAAGAAGAGATAAGATACTGGATAAGTATTCAAATGAAGGGGATCCTAAGTTTTATCGATCAGGGAATGCAATCATGACAACTCCTACTCCTGTAAAGCCAGATGCTCAAGGAAAGGTAAAGGGAAAAGTTGTCGATGATGGCGTAATCATTACATTTTATATTGCATTTCGCGATATTCTATCAAAAGGTGATAAGTTTTCATCTGAGTTTGCTCTTAAGAGTACAAATTCTCATATCATTGCGGATGAGTTGGCTCCTTATGCAGAATCAAGACCAGATGAACCTATTGATATGATTACTGCTCCATTATCTATTTCTGCTCGTAAAACTCCGTCGATTTTCATTGCCATGTTTGGTAATAAAATATTGATCGAAGAGAAACGAAAGTTAAAAGAATACTGGAATAATAATTAAGACATAAAAAAGAAGTGTAGTCTAACGACTACACTTCTTTTTTTTATCGAGGAGTTTTGCAAGAAATAAAAAATCTGCAAAAATGGGAATTTTTTAATGGCAAAAAACGATCCTGAAGAAAGGAGGTGCCCAAATCTTCAGGATCTCGCGACGACCTTGCCATTAAATTAAAGTTCTCAGTGTATATAAAAATACACTGAGAACTTTAATGTTTTTGAACGTCAAAAGGAACCATGTCATGAAAAACAACTAACCATACCCTTTACTATATTGTATAGGGGGTATAAAAAAGAATGGGGAGGGGGGTAGCGTAATATCTTTTTATAAAACGGTATAATCATTACATTGTAAATGTAATTTACGAATAGTATATATGATTCGAATTAACGCGTTTATATTCATGACTTTTAATATAATTCTATACTTAATACATAAAAATATAATCTTTAATACTTATAGTAAATTCATTCATTCATAAACGCGATGTAACTTTTATATCGTTCATATGAAGTATTGAGTATGAACGATATAAAAGTGTGTCTTGGCATGAAAAGAAAGAATCGAATCTTCATTATTAATAATGCTACAATGTAATGATGATTAATGGGAGGAGTTTTTTAAATTTCCCCAAAAAGGGGAAATTTTTAAAATCACATATTTATTCCCAGTAATTAAAGGGAATGAGATACTTAATAGAACGAAGTGGTTAATCCAATAAGGAGGATAAAATAATGAAAGAAAATAGCAAACTCATCCAGTCAAAACCTAAGAAAGGTATAACTATTTTTCATGGTAATCTAAATGTCTATTATTTTGGTAAATATAAAGGAGTTATTTATGCAGTAAGCGAATACAAAGAATTAGTAAGCATATATATGGAGAATCATCGTTATTTATCTCCAAATGAATACACAATTGAAGAATATGTGTCGATGGAATCGGATATTCTTTTCCAGTATGAGAATGAATACATTGAAGAATGGGGGGATTGGTTTATCCCATGCATCGATATCAATATTATAGAAAGCTCTCAGGATAATATTAGAATGCTAGTGGATCAGACAAAAGATAACTTGAAGGAAATTATATTCCTTCTTTATGAAGACAATCCAGGGATTTCTGTGAAGTTTGAAGATGAGTATGAATCATTAGTGACTGCATTTAAATCCCTCCATAAATTCTCAAAGAAAAAGAAATACAAGGAGCATCTGTCTAAAGTCGATCTCATTCATAATTCTATTCTATATATGCCAATGGATACTTATACCTACAAAAGATCTATGTATTTAGAAATGATGACCAGAAAAGATGTATGGGATATGGAAGAGAATGATGAAGAATTGATGGATGCAGGAAAGTTTTTAAATGATATTAATAAGAAAGAATAGATTATCTTTCAAAATAAAAAAAGAGCGCGTTGCGCTCTTTTTTTATTTATGAGGAGATTATTCATTCTCCTCATCTCTTTTTGAGAGTGCTGTTTGCTTGAGCTATCAGATTTATAACTGATTCCCCCGCTGCCAACGCGAATAACATAGCAAGTATAACATTTTTCATAATCCATTTCCTCCTTTTATTTTTATATGTGTTTTTGGTTTATGATTACCTAATAAATATATCATTAAAATAATGAAAGTTACGGATAAATTAGAAAGAGGATAGTGAAAAAATCACTATCCTCTTTTACTGTTTCACTTTATACCGTAAAGATAAATCCAATAACCCTTCACAAAGTATTGCAGCATTCTTTGGATCTTTCCAATAGGTATCTTCTTTTTTATCTCTAGAAAGAAGAAGATACTTTTCAATATACTCATAGAATCTGGATTCTTCCAGAGTAGTCATCTCATCCAATCCGTATTTAAAGAATTGACCTGCTTTTTTTACTTGTTTATAGTATCTGTAATTTGGGGTGCATCTATCGGAAAAGATAGGAGCTAAATCATACATAATAAGATTTGCAGTATTATCATCATTTCTGACCTTATATACGATAAGGTAATCTGTCATTTTATCCGGATCATAATTCAGAAATGCATATAATAATTTCATCTGATATCGTTTAGTATACCCCATGTAAATTTGTTTAAAAGCGATTTGTCGAGCTTCTGGAGATATCATGATAGATTCATCATGAGGCACGTTCAGTCGCCATTTATTGTGTTGCATATCTTTCACCTCCTTTTACAACTTTGTAGATAAATCAATAAGATTAAAACGGTATATTCATTAATGAATATAAATAGAGAGGAGATAATTATATGATAAAGTATGTATTGCTTTATAAAGATGGGTCTTTATCATACATGGATGATTGGAAAGAGAAGTTTGATTTAATTGAATATATGCAATGTTATCATTTTTTATCTCATCTTTTATTTAAATTTGATTTTGTTAATATTTCTATATTTCCAATTTGATCTTTTGTATGTCTTTCTTTTTGATTACTAATGTTAATACCTCCATTTTTTTGTAATATAATTCCATTTTGATATTTGTCATATCTTTTTATGCATTTGTCACGAATCAAAGAACAAGAAAAGAAAGCATAAAAAATTAAAGATGAACCTGATGCTA
>ERZ842401.1648-NODE-1648-length-31463-cov-16.851344_pt1 | contig 31463 bp, 39 predicted proteins | sample MGYA00521270_ERZ842401 | MGnify/ENA primary metagenome ERZ842401 (study PRJEB31892, sample SAMEA3878208) | bioreactor metagenome | biome: Moose rumen | place: Sweden | collected 2011-10 | study: EMG produced TPA metagenomics assembly of the PRJEB12797 data set...
ACGAATACTCGTTGGTGTTACCGGTACTGACAAATGCCGACCCAAACTGCGAACCTTCACAATACATGGTCCACTGTTTCCACTCGGCGTAGAGGGTGAGGGAGGTCACACCGGAGTTTTCAAGAGTGGTGCTACTCGGCGTCAACGAGCCGCCTAAAGCATAGTGAGTCCCGGAGCCATCGGATGCAGTATTCCAACCCGAATGGTAATAACCCGTTTTGGTCAATGAGGTGCTGGACAAAGTGATGTCGGAACTATATAAGTTGTCGGTGTCGTCCTCAGGCACAGTACCACTGGTCTTTCCATTCCCATCGTATTTGATAGTACAAAGTTTGACAATAGTCAGAGAACCGGTATGCTCGGTGGTCTTCCGCTGATTGCTTGTTGATTTTTCTTGATAACCACTAGCGTTATAGACAAATATGCATCGGTCACCAGCCGTTGGATTTCCTACTAAAGTGGGAGTCGCAAAATATTTTTCCACATATCTGGGACCAGCATTAGCACCTCCACCACTATAAGTATCAGTGTATTGGTAGGTGCCATCGTTGTTGTCGGTCATGTTTTGGAATTGCCAATCGCCGCCGCTGCGGGAAAAATCGTGTTTGATAACAATAGTAGGACGTTCTACCCAAACCCAAGGTCTCCATTCTTTATCGCTTGAATTCTCATCTACACAAATTTTAACAATGCCGGGATTTCCTGTGTATTTCCACGAACAGTCACTACACGCCTCATCATCAGAGGTATACTTTCCTAAAGAGCCGTTAGCGCCTTGATACACGTCTGTAGTGCTTGTAGGGTTATATCTCGTATTAGAAGAATTCGTTAGAGCAAAATACGTATCTTGTCCCATATACCAATAGATACTATACTTGCTATCTCCATCATCGTAATCCAATTTGTAGTCTGTATTTGTAGAATTCCAAGTATTCCAACTACCGATTAAATAAAAATGTGCATCATATCCCCACACCTGTGTTGTGGTGATTAATAGCATTACTGTTAATAATGCAAGTGCTTTCCACTCTTTCCAACTCACATAGAGTTGATTTAAGATTTTGTTTTTCATTGTAGTATGTGTTTTGATTTTGTATTTTTAGTTGTTAACATTTTTTTGTGTTATAACATTTTCAATTATGTAAATAACGTTGTTTGCAGTGCAATTCTATTATCCATATATGCTACTAAACGCACAATAAAATTCTTTGCTTCTTCTACATCACCTGCTTCAAGTGCTTGCTTTTCTAATGTTGTAAAATCCACAATATCTGATTGATGCGCGATGATATTGCGGCGACGAACAATAAGGCCTAATTGCTTCTTTATAGTATCAGTGTCACAATGCCATTCTTTAGCTAATTCCGACCAAAATTTTTTAACACCTATATATGACATTGCAGAGTCAATTGATTGAACGGATTCAAAACTAAATTCATGTAATGTTTGTCGTAGATAATTCATAAGCAGAGCTTCCTTTTCTACATTTGTTACTGCATCATATATTTCTTTTATGGAAGATAATGGCATCTTATAATTAGCCAATCCGTTGGGTAGAGAACCGACGTTATATGTGCTATCAGTAATTATTGCATGCATCTTTTTGCACACTATATCATGAATATAGCAATCCATCGCTCCAACAATCAATACCCACTCAGCACGTAGTAATTCACTAATATCTATCGCGCATACATTGTTATTCTTAAAATACAAGTAAGAAGAATGCAGTGCTTGAGCATACGCAATGTTAGAATTAAATATATCTATTTGTGTTGCCATAATCATTCTACATCTGTTAATACAAGAATCTTTTCTGTAATAAGACCAAACAGAGATTTAAACCAATCATGCGTTCTTTTTTGTCCTTCCGAGTTTAATAAACTATAGTCTATCTCATAAATAGGAATTGAACGCTCATTTGAAATGGCTATAAGTTTGTTAAAGTTTGATATTTCAGCCAAACAATAAAGACTATAGTTGAGATGATGCTTTTTATTTATATGTGCTGCGCTTTGATATACAGCTTCGGGAAGAAGCATTTTATTATCTTTAAGCGCGGGCAATAGGTGTTTGTTAACCGCATCGGCAATCCTATTCATTTGACGACGAAAATCTGTTGCCGCCTTTCCGTGACTTAAATTGAAATCATTGATTGTGTAACCTAAGAATTTAGGAGTTGAAGATGGAAGAGGGTATTCTGCATCTTTAAATAAAGGTCTTGCCTTAACCGCCCATTTCTCCCATAATGGCAAAAACTTTGCTAGCGACTTGATAGACATATAAGAGAATATATCTGGTGATGTCGGTACAATAAAATAATCGGCACTTATAAACAAATCTTGATTGATGGCACTCAAACTTGGATTCATGTCTATGAGGATATAGTCAAACTTGTACTTTCTAGTTAACTCTGCAAATAGATAATCAAACGAACCAGGGAGATTCTTAAGTGCCCCCATTGTATCCGTTAATTGGAAGGACATACCTAACTGCACTTCGTTTTCTGACAAATCTAAATGACCGGGAAGGAGAAATAGATTATCATTTTTGTGTACTTTAATACAATCAACCGCCTCTATCAATTTTGGCTTTGACTTAAAAGCAGGCTCTAAAGCATCTTTGATATTATTAGGATTTGAAGAGTCATAAAAGTCCTCAAATCGTGCGACTCCAAGTGCATATTGTGTGAGGTTACATTGGCTGTCAGCATCAACCAATAATACTCTTTTTCCTATGCTTGCCAACTTCCATCCTATATTAAATACGGTGGTTGTTTTGCTTACGCCTCCTTTGTGATTAAAAACGGCTATCTTTTTCATGATGATTGATATTTAATTATTAGTTATTGCAGTATTAAATTTTATGAACAGGCCATAAACTCTCTATCTTCTTATAGTTTTCCATAAGAATAACTCGATCCACACCTATTTGGTTAATATATCGCTCGAAATCACCTAAATCTTCAGTTGAATTTAATATCAAAAACTGTATATCGGAATAATTAAAAGACATATCTGATGGAACACGCCATTCGCGTTCGTGTGAAAAATCAAGTGGCTTTCCGTCTGGTACGTTTGGCAATGTCTCTCTACTATATGAAGGCTTAAATGGAGTTGTAAATACTTTGATTGGGTTGTTGTCTAAATTTGCCTTCTTATACAAAGATGGTCGCACATAAAATACAGGATTCCCTTTTTGTCGAAAAATTTCACGTTTGAAAAATCCGATTCCATATGGAGAATACTGGTTTGCATGGGCAAGCAAACTTCCCCATACACATTCGGTGAAGCAAACAGCTTTCAGCCGAGTCCATGGGATAGTAGTTGCAGAGATAGATTGCTGCTCTAATATTTGGAGCAATTTTTGTTTAGCAGACATATTGTTCCAATTGTTAGCAGGGTTGGTGTTGTCATCAGTAACACAAGCGGTGCCATCTTTAGTAAAATGAGCCACGTACTGCGAAAAGTCAAATCTTGTAAACATAATACAATTCAATTCTTTTATGACAATTGATACAAAAAAGTTATTTCAATATTGTTATTTCCTATATCTATAAATATAATACACTTTGCATTATATACTTTTTTTACCAAACATCAGATATATCACAAAGCGTTTATCTATCATATGGTTAGTTTTAATGAAGAAAAATGATGATTTAAACTATACCAATATATTTTCCACGCCGAGGGTGAGGAGGGTGATTAGTAAGGTGATGATTCGGCGATAGCGGCTGCCGTTATCGACTCGTTGTCGTGTCGTTGTCGTGTCGTTGTCGTCCTTTTGCCGTTGCTGACACGGTATTAGACCAATTTTGGCTGCATTGCCGCGGCATTCAAACAGCCAAGTAAATAGTTTTAAGTTTTTCTTAGCCCCTAAAGAGGCACGATTAACATTGTTCTTCATAATAATATTGTGTTTGATATTTATTTCGTAGATTGTTATACATGTGTTGTCCTCTATGACTTTTTCTCGGCTTCTTGGATATAATCTCTTGCCACTTGCTCTGCAAATGCTCTCATCTGTGCCACGGTCATAACCATGTCAAAAGTCTTGCAATTCCGTCTCTTATTTGTGAAGTCAAAGAACCTAAGCTCTGCTATTTCATTATTTTCATCTATTTTCCACGGAATAAAATTACCATGGCAAATAGAATTTCGCACATGACGAATGATTGTAGGAAATGAGGTGCAATTCTTTCGTGTCTTAGTGGAGCATAGATAGATATCTCCAAAGACTGTATGTTTATAAATATTTACCTCTGCCTCTTTATTAAGTTTTATATGTCTTTGACTTGATATCTCATGGGGATAGCAAACCAAGCCCAATAAGCAATTTATGAGATTGGTCACCTCATTAAAGTCTTCATTTTGTTCTATACCCTTTTTCTTTACAAACTTAAGATTAGCTATTGTCCGTTCTACAAAATCTATTTGAATATTTACGTAATTCATAACTTAGTATATTGTTTATGTTTTTTCTTAATTAGATTAAGTTATCATCTGCCGATGTCATCATGATCTATATCCTCTTCTAAACGCATTTTAAGGATAAAGTCCATATAACCCATTCGTAGTTCATGTTTTTCAATCCAAGGGATAAAAAGTCTCCGCTCGGCGTCGTTATGAAACTTTAACTTATATTTATTTTCGTACTTTACATAGCTTGCGTCGGATTGTCCCCAAGTATATAACTTAAAGCATGGTTGTTGTTTGCTTTTATGTACTATTGCCTCATAAAGATATTCATATTCCTCAACACACAACTCTTCAATCTTTAGTGCCTCCCAAAATTCATGATAATCATATGTATCTACTATTTTCGCTTTTGACATACCATTGTTCCTTAAAGGCCTATAAACTTGCCATGCCGCTCTTGTTGTTTATGTAAATATTTCCACGCTGGGGCAATGTTTCTCAATTCATATATTGTTGTCTTCTTGACACCATGGGAATTAGATTGTCTATCAAACATGTGGTAGTAATATACCTTATAGGCGCTATCCCTTAACGGATGATGAACATAGCCGTCTAAACTACCATTTGTGATATTAATTAAGCCGGCGTAACATACATCGGTATAACTATATGGATATGTCTCGCATTTATCTAATTCAGTTTTGAAGGTCTCTGCGTTATTCTCATTGTACATCAATTCCAAACAAGCAAATTTATTTCCTTCATTAAGGCGGATGACCAACATAGGTCTGAATAGCAAAGGTTCAAAGCCTGCATATGGCGCATCTTTGTGGAAATGTCTAATCTGATTATATTGGTCGGTTAAATCAGGCAGTGCCAAATCGTATACAACCTCATAACCCAAGTCTGACAAATATTGGTATAGCGCCCATTGCAAATTCTCTTTGGGCATGGTTAGGGTAGGATGTCGCCGGATGTTACGATATTGTGAGGCATTGCGGATGCTAAACAGGTATTTAACAATATCGCGCTCTATGTCAAATGTTGTCTTCATTTATCGAAAGTATTGTTTCCTTTTAATTGTGGATATAATCCCATTTACTTTGTCCAAACTCTTCAAAATATCGTCACTATTAATATCCATCCAGTTAAATAGTCTTAGTATTCTCATATATTGCTCTTCGGCGTATGACAAATCCACTAATACATTTTGGCGCGTAAAGCATATTGGCTCGTGGTGTGCCAAACGATTGCGGAAAAAGTTGAGGCTGTGCAACTCACGATGTATCTGTTCCCTATCTTTCTGCAAGGTTCCGATATACGGTCTTTTGGGGAAAACATCAAATAGCAGGTGTCTTGTTCCGTTGAATTGGAATTTCAAATAAAACCGAACCCAGTTCCCGAAAGACAATTTCGCCAAAAGGTTGCATGCCGTGTAATTATTCTTTGCTACCAACTCATTATAAGCTTTGAAAATAGGATGTTTGGAGGTGTCCTCTAATGTGCTAAGCGGCCCTGTGGTATATAACTGAATCAACCAGTCCTCATTATGTTCGTTGTTTACCATGATATCATGTATCTTATTTCGTAGAGCAATCTCAAACATACACACAATGCCAAACATTTCTTTTGTGAGTTGAATGTTTAGTTTGTATAAAGCCATGGCTCTACGGGTGTTACCACCAGTGGCTATAAGATAGCGCTCCATGCGTTTGTGCGAGACAATATGTTCAAAATTTTCATATCTCATTGCTTTTTTTGTGCAAAAAGTGCCAAAATGGTGTTTTTTTTTAAGAAATCGTGAAAAAATACATTAAAAATTTGCACATATTAAAACTTTTTCATACTTTTGCGGTGTAATTCCTGCTGGTCCCTGACTTCTGTCATACCAGCAGGTGTCATTTATAGGCATCGTTTCTTTTTTATTTTCTGATTTTTGTTGGCAATAGGGTACTATGCAGATCGTTAACAGGAGTGCTAAAATCACTGCGTAAAAAGGCCATTCGGACCACGATTGCCCTCCCTTCTTTATGCTTTTCCAATGATTCCAGTCGTCTTTCTTTTGATATTCTTCCATTGTTTGATTCCTAAATAATAACTCCTTTATCATGTTTTTGTCCTGCGGTTGCTTTTTGCATTGTGCGACGAAATCCCGTTGTACGTATGTGAGATGTCTTTGGTAACCAAAATAATAGCAATCTAAAGCGAAAAATATAATTGTTAAAATACAGAGGACAATCATTAATGTCGTAAAATAGTACCTGTTGCTAATAACATCGGTCGAAAAAGCGATAGCTAGTGCACCAACTATCATTGCACTAAGCCAGCTCTTGCAATTGGCACTATTAGAGGCTACTCGGTTAATATTATCTTGCAGAATATCCACGTACTTTGCACATTCCTCAAATGGAAAAATGCGTGTATTCTCGTTATTATGATTGTCCATTTCTGTTAAATGATATGGTTCTTATTTCGTGTTGTTTTTCTTCTCTACACCTTATTTATATATATCGCGGGCACGCATTGCTTTTTTATATCTCAGCAGACGGGCATCTGTAGGTTATAATTACATAACTCAAGCATATACACAAAACGAGCGTGAACATTATTCACGCTTATTCTCCAATTTGAGGTTCCGGAATGACCCTTCCAACAAGAATAAACAATAACGTCCACGCCGATATGTACTATACGCCATATCGACGTAGCTAATACACATCCACAGGACATTTATTGTACAATCTTGTTTTGGGTTGGCGAAATTTTCCGGATTTCAAATTGCCAAAACAAGCGTCAATAAACGCCTTATTTATGTCTGCAATTTCACACCAAAAGGACATGAAAGTTGGCATTCTTCCCACCCACACTCCCCGGCGTGTACAATTACGGCTGCAAAATTACAACATTTTTCCGATGTATGCAAATAAAAGTGGATTTTTTCGCCAAAAAGACAAAAAAGAGCGCTTGCGCGCTCTAAGAAAGGGTATATCTCTATCTTCACTTTAGCCATTACCGTCGGTCTGCTGACGAGACATCGTTGAGCGGTAGTATTGCTCGGCTATTGCAATAAAAAGTAAGTCCCCATCAACTGTTCGTCAACGGGGTACTTGAGAAAATTCCAATGCTTTAAAGTCCTATGGAGGGACTAAATATCTTTATCGGAAAATACTAAACTCATCGGTACTACATCCTCATCCGGATCTTGCAAAGCCATCTGCTTAAAATGACATTTTTTATAAAACGAAACAGCTTCATAACGCTCTTTTTTCGGATAGGTTATACTTAAGGCCTCAACAGTAAGCACATGAAATCCTCTAGATGCAGCGATAGCCATTATTTCGCGAATACATCGTTTTCCTATTCCATGTTCTCTTATATCTTTTTGCACCGCCAAATAGGCAATCTCCATGGCATAGATATGTCCGTTAGTATCCGTGGATAATTCATCGGGGCGAATTGCAAAAAAAGCCAAAAGAGTAGAAGAAGTATCATAAACACCATATAATTCGCAATGCTCCTTCTGTATGGCATTTTCAAAATCAGAATGGATATAGTTATCCATTCTGGGAATACCACACTCAAATGCTTCCAACTGACTAAAATCAGTAAGGGGACGATAATTTAATGTGCGTGACTCCATATTAAAAAGCACGCTGCAAGCGTTCACCGTCTTTGTAAAAGCGAATGACTTCCTTATCAGTTTCACTTAGTTGACCGGTACTTACTCGAGTTAGCGTTGCATCCAACTCTTTAGCATAATCACCTGTAACAGGTTTACGTTTAGATACAAATCCTAACATAATATGGTTCCTTTCATTTATTATGGATTTTAGCCGCAAAATCTGTGCCGATGGCGGCACCTATAGAGCCTATCTTCCAATTACGGCTGCAAAAATACAACATTTTCTTGACTTATGCAAAAAAATGTTGTTTTTTTCGCCAAAAAGACAAAAAAGAGCGCTTGCACGCTCTAAGCTTTAAAGTCCTATGGAGGGACTATATTTTCAAGCCGGTACACTTAATATCCTCATATAGAGGGGAGTCATGTCTATCATCTATCAGGACCGGTTCTATCATCGTATCAACTTCACGCGTAGCTCCCCACAAGCGTGCAGCAGTATCCCACCAATCGCCATGAAACTCGGGTACAACCACAGCAATATCTATATCACTATCCTGATTAGCAGTACCTTTGCTATAGGAACCAAAGAGGTAAACTGTGGAGTTCGGTACTATATCAGAAATAACTGATTTATAAGCACGAGCCTTAGATAATACTTCCTCACGAGTTAATATTTGATTTTTTCTTTTATCCATGCTACTAAAGCATTTGCGTTTGCTATAATCTCTTGACACTTATCAACATTCAGCTGTTTATAAATCATGTTCTTGTAATCCGGATAACGTGCTTCTATATTAAGAGGCATTAAATCCATAATAAATTTATTCTGCTCCTTACTCATCTGTGATGAAAGACCACAATCAGAGGCTATCTTAATTATATTATGTGTATATTGTGGAGCTTCTTCATGCGTAGAGCACCAATACGCCTTAAGAATTTTTTCCACAGCCTGATGACACATAAAACCTGTATATAGCCAATGCTTAGAAACAAATAAGTCTTTCGCTACATCCAAATCTTCATCAGACAACTGAATCCAATACTCTATTTTTTCTTCTCTGGTCATTAGATTTATTTTATTTAGAGCCTATCTTCCAATTTGCGCTGCAAAAATACAACATTTTTCCGATGTATGCAAATAAAAGTGGATTTTTCGCCAAAAAGACAAAAAAGAGCGCTTGCACGGTCAAAGAAAGGTTAAGGGCACTTAAAATATTGATTGGATTATACGATCTACTATTTCATCTAAATATTTTTGTCGTATATGTCCTAACTTGCTCACTATATCCCTATTAGTATATCCGGCAATGATTTGGCACTTAACAAATGAAGGCTTGCTAAAACTATGGGATATTAACATATCACCCCTTAAAGGGTAAGAGTACTGAGGATGTATATTACCTTTGGATGATATAAGCACCAAATATACAAGCCCGAACTCATCCTCTTGCAATGTGTCATTGGATACTATAATGGCCGGATGAGGTTTTGTGGTTCCATCCGGAAAAAGGAAATTAACCTCAACTATGTCTCCTTGTTGATACATCATACATATCGAGCTACAATAGATGCCATACTCTGTCGAGACTGTGCCATCATTTGGTCTATTTCTTGTTTATGTTCTGCCGCATCCTCTATATCCTCATATGATTCATAAACATTTTTGGGTGTAAATAACCCAGTCGCCATTAAGTTAGATAACTTGCGACGTGCTAAAGCATTCTTGCTATCGTATTGTAAAGTAATCGTGCACATGGATGTTTGATTTTCAATTAGTTATATTCTACTATTTATCTACACCTTATGTAAGATGGTATTTTGATTGATAATTACTTGGATTGGGATTAGAGCTACCGGAAGCACAACGGAATAACTCTTCGCGAATACGGAACGCAGCCTCGCCACGAACTGGTTCCTGAGATGATTCAAATCCTAACACAACATGGTTCCTTTCATTTATTATGGATTTTAGGCACAAAATCGGTGCCGATGGCGGCACCTATAGAGCCTATCTTCCAATTACGGCTGCAAAAATACAACATTTTCTTGACTTATGCAAAAAAATGTTGTTTTTTTCGCCAAAAAGACAAAAAAGAGCGCTTGCACGCTCTAAGAACGAGTCTATCTCTATCTTCACTTTAGCCTTTACCGTTGGTCTGTCGATGAGACACTTGTCTTGGTTGCGCTGATAGATTGAAAAACAGGTAGATGATACACATTGTGCATCACCTACAAACAGATTAGAGTTCTCTATAGGGCTTAACCCCTGAAGATTACATAAGTCGTTTCAAGTCTTCAACTGAGGGAAGAGCATTGCGGTACATCTCCGGCAGTTCACTCGTGGAGTGATACGTGGCTACGCCCATCGGCTTAGTCATATCCCGCAACGTGAATTCCACCTCCGTATTATCTTTGTCACGGCAGAGCAGAATACCTATAGACGGATTCTCTTCCGGCAGTTTGACCAAACTATCCAAAACTGACAAGTAGTAATTGAGTTTACCCGCATATTCCGGTTGGAACTCTCCACCTTTCAGCTCAATAGCTACCAAACAACGCATCCGGCGGTGATAGAAGAGTAAATCTAATTTTCTCTCTTTGCCGTTCACGATAATACGGTATTGCTCTCCCATGAAAGCGAACTCGCCGCCGAGCGACATCATGAAGTTTTTCACATTCTTCACAATCTGTGCTTCCACATTGTGCTCGTCCACCAAGTCCGGGTTCTCTATAGTTAGGAAATCCAAGACATTATCTTCCTTGAAGGTTTGTATCGCCACTTGACGCTGCTTCTCATCAGGAATAGTCCATGCGAAGTTATTTGGCATCGAACCTTGCTGATGATAGAGGTTGTTGCGGAGTTGCAATTGGAATTGACGGAATCCCCAGAAATTTCTCGCTACACGATGAATATAAAACCAGCGCTCAGATAAGTCGTTCGTGTGTGCTATAAGTTCTGAATGTATTGAGAAACCAACATTTAAAAAAGCCTGTATATCATATTCGTCTAATTCGTTCGACACTGTCGAACATTTTGCATCACCGAATTCGTTCGGCAGTGCCGAACGTTTTTCAGCTGCTTGATTTTCTGCACTTTCCAATTCGTCCGCAAGCGGCGAACGAAAGTCAAATAGCTCAATATGCTCCATTATAGGAAGTATGCCGAACGTGTCTTCTGTCTGCGGCTCAAACACTGGTTGCCAAGCCTCATAGAACAGACGCATCTTGCGCATGTTTCCTTCAGAGAAACCTTTCAAACCGGGCATTTCTTGCTGTAATTGGTTAGAGATGCTTTTGAGCGCTCCGCTGCCCCATTTAGCATTGCGAGTGTTTAGAGAGATAAACTTGCCGACAGAATAGTAAAGGCGCAGTGTCTCGCCATTGGCCAACTTGGCTGCACGGTAACGAGTAACACTGATTGCTTCACGAATCTGTTTAACCTCCTCAAGGTAGTTTTGTCGAATTGATTGCTCCATTTGCGAAATTTTTTCGCAAAATTACAATTTCTTTGCGACATATGCAAACTTTTAAAGCGGAAAATGCATTTTGCTTAGCATTTTGTACTAATCTGTTTGTTTTTACAGTATTTCCAAGGTCACTTTTAGTTGATAAGGCACATATACAAAAAGAGTTTCACACACAAAAGCGGTAAATCCGTATATTGAATTTACCGCTTAAACTTGGAACTCTTATATTTCAAACTCTCTAATAGCTTTTAGTAACGCTTTTTCTTCGAAATTATCTACATCTTTCTTGTCATACAACAATAAGAGACGGATTTTCATATTTTCTTCATCAATCAACACATTCATAGTAATAGCCCTCGCTCCCCCGGATTTTCCTTTTCCTTTAGAAGTTATCTGAATGCGAATTTTGCGAATATTTCGTCCTAAATCTATCCCCTGCCAAGGGTTCGCTTTGAGCGAACTCAAAAACTCCCGATAGTCATTTTTGAAAGAGGGATAATGTTTCACAAGCCGCTTGAGTTCATGCTCAAAATAACCGGAAGCCTCAATCTTATAATTCATTGAGCAGTTCCTCCGCATCTTTGAGTTGAACTAATCCCTGATCTGCATCTCTCACTTCTTGCATAGCGGCGTTGAACTCATTAGCCAGCCAACTGGTTTTAGTTTTAGCCGCAGGCGTCTCAACTCGAAATACGCCGAGTGATAGTATATAATCCAATGTGCGTTGCGCTAACTGATTACGTGGGTTATAACTCAGAGTTGTAGTCATATTTATCTCCTTTCTTATTGCGTTTTTGCGTTTTGCGACGCAAAAGTATAGTTTTTTTCTGATATATGCAAATAAAAGTGATTTTTTTTTGAGAAAAAGAGACAAATTGCAAATAAATTTGCATATGTTAAAAAAAATGCGTACCTTTGCGCGCTAATTTCGATCAGTATGAAGAAAATCGTTTTATTTGCTTTGCTACTCGCTTCGACATTGAGTTATGCTAAGCACCCTTTGACCCTTTGGGTCGCCGGTGATAATACCGCCGCAGACCAAACAGAGTTATCTAATCCTCAACGCGGTTGGGCACAAGTGCTGCCGACCTTTGTGAAGGACATGGCGGTCAAGAACCTCTCTTATGACGCTCAGGGCGTAGCGTCCTTCGTTGTTTCAGAGCGTTGGAACTACATCCTGACGAATGCCAAGAAGAAGGATTATCTTCTTATCCAGTTTGGTGTCAATGATTTAGACCCCAATAAGGGGCGGGCGTTCTCTTCTATTGCGCACTTCGAGCACTACTTATTGGAGATGGTCACCAAGGCGCAGAAAGCGGGGCTTAACGTTATTCTGACGACTCCCGTCTCGCGCGTGCGCCGCGATGCACAAGGAATGTTCTATTCCTCGTTCGGGCTGTATGCCGAAGCTACGCGCCGTGTTGCTTTGCGAACCAATACACCGCTCATAGACCTTGAACTCAAGACCGCTAATGAGTTGACATACATGCCTCAGGAACAGGCTGACCAGCTCTACACGGACGGCACTAATCTCACGGAGCAAGGTGCCTTATGGGTAGCGCAACTCTGGGCGCAAGATGCTGTGCTGCTGCCCAAGATGGAAGGATATATCAATCTCTATGATCATGCGGAAACTCTATACACCACTCCTGTTACTATTGGTGAGTAATGTCCTGTGGGCAGAGCACTTTGAGCTTCTGCCTTACGGAGACATGAACTCATGGGTAGTACGGTATATCACGGAAAGCAGGATTATCGGTGGCAAAACCAAAACTCTCTACGCCATAGCACCCACCGATACGATTAGAGGAAATATCCCCTTCGAATATGGGCGCGAGGGTAATCCTTGGTCCGTCAGCAACGCTTATGCTAAAGCCGCAGGTGTCGACAAAACCAGCGGCACGACCTCTCCCGAGCGGCGCGGAGACGGTTATTGCGCAAGGATGGACTGCCGCTTAGAGACCATGGAGCTCATCGGCATAGATATTAAGCTCCAGATTGCCGGCACTATCTTCACCGGCAAAACCTATGAACCGGTGCCGATGAGGGGTGCTTCTGACCCGTATAGCATAGTCGAAATGGGCGTGCCCTTCACGCGTGAACCCATTGCGCTGCAACTCGACTATAAGGCTCGAATTGAAGACTCCAACATCATCACTAAAGCCAAACCGCTTGCGGGGTGCAAACAACTTGAGGGACGCGATTATGCCGAGATTTATGTCTTCCTACAGAAACGATGGGAGGAAAACGGACATATCTATGCCTACAGGGTCGGAACAGCCTTTGAGCAGATTTGGCACGATATACCCGATTGGATCAACGAGCATAAGATACCCATTAAGTACGGCGATATATCCACACGCGCGGACTTTAAGGACTATGAGAGCTACGGCTACAAGGTCTTTCGCGCTAAGAATAAGGAAGGCAAGATGGTCGAGGTGGAGGAAGTGGGTTTCTCCAACGATAAACCCACCCACATGGTCTTGATGATTAGTTCCGGACGCTATCCCGCCTTCACGGGGCACAATGGCAATACATTGTGGGTTGATAATGTGGGTTTTGTTTATAACGATTAACAGATGAGTTGGGGCTTAATCCATATGAGTATCACAGAGTTGGTGCTAAGCGGAGTCTTACTTCTCGCGCTCGGTTACCAATTATTCTTTTACATCCGTTATATCGGTGCTCCAGCGCGTAAGATGCGCCACGACAAGAAACGAGCCGCTCAACCGACCTCTCACGAACCGAAGGGTGTGTCCGTCATCATTTGTGCCAAGAACGAGGTGGATAATCTGAGCGACTACCTCCTCTCTATTCTCCACCAAGACTACCCGCTCTTTGAGGTCATTGTCGTGGATGACGGCTCCTACGACAATAGTGTCACTATGCTGGAGCAACTGAGGACGAAAGAACCGCGTCTGCGCCTCACATTCGTACCTAAAGATGCTCGGGTGCGTTCCTCTAAGAAATTAGGTATCACGCTGGCAGCCAAGGCTGCTACTTACGATTACCTCATTCTGACCGATGCTGATTGCCGCCCCGAGAGTCCGCACTGGATTAGTGCGATGATGGAAGGCTTCAATGCACCTCAGGTCGAGATTGTGCTGGGCTATGGGGCATATTTTGAGCGCAAGGGACTGCTCAACCAAATGATTCAGTACGACACCATTTTCAATAGCCTGCACTACTTGGGTTGCGCCATAGCGCACAGACCCTATATGGGTGTAGGACGCAACTTGGCGTACAAGAAAGACCTATTCTTCCGTTCCGGTACCTTCAGTGACCAGATGTACATTCGTAGCGGGGATGATGACCTGCTCGTCAATAAGTTAGCGACCCGCCATAACACGGCCGTTGTGGTAAGTCCTCAAGCGACGACTTGGTCGGTACCTAAGAGCACATGGCGCGAATGGTGGCTCCAGAAGAAACGTCATCTTTCTGTCTCCCCGCACTATTCGGCACGGTCTAAAGCCCATTTGGCACTTGAACCGATGACGCGCTACACCTTCTATGGGGTATTCATTGCCCTGATGGTACTTTTTGCGCAACAACCCATGACAGAGAGCTGGCCCCTTATGCTCATTCTCGCGGGGCTATTCTGCTTGCGCGTTATTCTTCAATGGGCCACAATGCACCCCGCCCAACGGAGGTTAGGTCATCGCCCCATCCGGTTAGGGACTATTGTCTGGGATATTGTTCTGCCCATCTTCTCGGGCGTGTTGATGTCGCAACGCTCAACCTTTACCCCCTCTACAAGGTGGTGATTATATCCGTTCAAGCGTTGAGGCGGGCAACCAACCGATATTGTTGGCAACCTGCACGTTGACCCATGAACCTACGGTTTCATGGATGGTCACTTTGGTGCCCTCATGCAGGGTAAATAGTTCTGTACCGGACCGGTCGGGAGAGGCTTTAGCCACCACGATACCATTGGTGATGATCGCTTCCGCACGCAAGGCATCACGGCGGTGTAATGAGAGCGCATTGGCAAAACCCACAACCGTCACAATGACTGCTACGATAGTGACACCGAAAGCTGTTTTGCGCCAAGCGATGTCGTGCGAGAGCAAGAAGATGAGAATGGCGGCGACCAACAGTATGAAGGCTATGAGTGAGAGCCACAGCCAGGTTGATTCGGTCAACAAATTGCGGATGAACTGCAACCATGTGACGAGGAAAAAGGCTTGGTTATCCACAATATTGTCCACAATGCGCGATTCCGCAAAAGCTAAGTTATAGCGCGTATCGCGTGAGGTCGGATTGAGGCGGAGCGACCGCTCGTAAGCAAGAATAGCTTGGGCAAGCTCGCCGGACTTGAACTGCGCATTGCCGAGGTTGTAATAGACCAGTGCCTGTGAGCGGCGAGGCATCTCGCAAGAGTCCAAGATGTTTTGGTAAAGCACTGCCGCTTCGGTATATTGTTCCGCGCGATAGGCGGCGTTAGCGTCCTCAAGAGAGGGCTGCGCCTGCACGGCTCCTGTAAGAGTCAGGAGCAGGGTCAGTATGATGGTCAGTTGTTTCATATGCGTTGCGATTCTAAGTTATTGATGAGTGATACCGTTCGGTCATAAAGGGCTTGTGCGTCCGCAGAAGTGGACGGCGCGTAGCGTGCGAACTGTGCAGTTGAGAGCACATCGTTCACTTCCGTTACCAAACTCTCGGGCACATTCTTTTCGCGCAGTAGTGTCGCTATATTATCAATACTCAAGTCCGATGTCGGGATGGAGAGCCTGTCTGATAGATACGAGAAGGCTGCCCGCTCAATCTCAGCGTAGAACTCGGAGGTCTTGTTGGCTTTGAGCAGCGCCGAAGCTGACTTAAGTCTCTTCTGCGCCACTTTATTGGCCTTCTTATATCGTACGCGCGTGATGTCGGCATTCTCCTTGATTCGGCGATAGAAAATGACGAATAGTATCAACCCTATACCCAATGTTATAAGCATCAGTAGTCCGTAACGGGAGAGGGTGATGGACTGCCGCGGAGCAGAAGACATATCTACCGGACCATTATAAATATAGCGTATGTCGGAACCGAAGGAGCGCACATTCTCTTTCTGTACACCGCTATAATGGGACGCTGTGGAGGAAGCAGCACTATTATCGGCTTGCCCTGCCGCGCGGGCTACATGGAGATGATACTCGGGTGTTGAGAGCGTCTTATAACTATCCGACTGAGTGTCAAAGTACGAGAAGGTCACGGCGGGTATCGTATAGTCGCCAGCCGCACGCGGAATAGCGAGGTACTCAATAGACTTGGTTCCCGAGACACCATTCGTTGTGGTCTTGAACTTATTGGTCACTTTGGGGTCATACACCTCAAAACCGTCCGGCCAATCCACGGCAGGAGTTTTGATGAGTTTCATATTGCCCGTACCCGTGATGTCGAAATGCAGCGTTACTGCCTCGTTGGCAGTAAGCTCCTGTGAGGAGATGGACTGGTTCAAATTGAACGAACCGACTGCTCCGCTGAAGTTACGGGGCTTAGGTGTCGGCAAAGCCTCCACATGAATCGTCACACCGGGGGCAGCGAGCGCCTTCGTCACATTTGTGTACGACCCGAAGAAATCGTCAAAGATTGACCGCACTTGTCCTCTCGTCTGTACCCTTAAAACGGCCTCAAAGGCTGCCGGCTCAATCTTTATATCCCCCGAGTGCTGAGGATAGAGGAGCGTCTGGTAGAGCACGGCCGTCTGGTAATTGCGCCCATTATAGTGCTCCAACTCGGTCTGAATATCCTTCTGCTCAATCTCTTGTTTAAGGAACCCCGTGAAGTCAGGAATCTTGGTGTTATTGGTGAATTGTGCCACATCCACGCCTGCGAAATACAGCTTATAGGACAGCAGGAGTGCCTCTTGTTCATGCACTTTGGTTTTAGAGACAATCGTGCGAATGAAGATATTCTCCTTGCTGACAGAGGCGTCAGAGGAAGTGCTTGTCGTAGGAGACGACGGACGAGAAGCTTGCTGCTGCTGTTGCTGAGACACTTGCGCAGACTCGTCCGGCGGCAGAACGGTTATCCTTACGCCGTTCGACTGTATCCTGTCACCATTGGCACGAATCGTCGCCGGCGGAATAGTGAACGTTCCTTCCTCACTCGCCATCAACGTGAAGGTATAGGTTTGTTGGAAAGACGAGGTCATCTTGCCGTTCACAAACGATGTCGATGATGACTGCGATGTGTACGGTCCCGCCAAGTGGTCGAAGTGCTCAAACTCAGGTGCCTGAAAATCTTTACCACGCACATTGATGAAATAGGTCAGTTGAAAGGGCTTGCCCACCACAACCTGTGATGGGGCAGAACCGCGGAACTCTACATCTGCTGCACGGACTATAATACTCGGTGCACTGAGTAAGACGCAAAGTGTTAATACTATCTTTAGTTTATTGCTCATATTACCAGTCTTTTTCTACACGGCGTTTTTGTCCTTGGACGCGTTGGAGTTTCTCTTGGGTGTCCTGTTCGTCCTGCTCAAGGGCTTGCAGTATCTGCTCGGCGGTCTCTTTGTCCATAGCGTCCTGCTCTTGGGCTTGAGACTCTTGCTGTTGCTGCTCCTGTTGCTCTTGTTGCTGTTGTTGTTGCTCTTGTTGCTGCTGCTGTTGCTCTTGTTGCTGCTGTTGTTGGTTCTGCTGCTGATTTTGCTGTTGCTGTTGTTGCTGCAACATCTGCATGGCTTTCACCAAGTTATAACGCGTATTATCGTCCTTAGGATTATTACGCAAGGACTCTTGGTAAGCCGCCACAGCATTGGCGTAGTCTTGGGTCGCGTAACAAGCATTACCGAGGTTATGAAAGGTCTCCGCAAGACGCTCTTTCTCTTTCGCCGTATGTTTTTTGGCGTCTGGAGAAAGGAGTTTCGCAGCGTTTTGGTAAGCCTCTAACGCTTCGGGGTACTTCTCTTGACGGAAATACGCATTGCCGAGGTTGTACGCCGCCTCATAACCCTTACTGTTCTTATCAATTGCCCGTTGGTACTCCAAAGCCGCTTGTTCGTAGTTCTCAGCCTCATAGGCCTTATTGCCTCGCCGCACATCGGGACGCTCCTGTTGTGCCATGGCGGGTAACGAAAGAGCCATCAGGAGTAGCAATGCCGCGGAGGCTTTCTTTTCACCAAATATATCCATCCTAACCAGTGATTTATTCTTACGATTGAAGATAAAGAAGTCTATAATCAGTATCAGCAGCCCAATCAGTGCAAACGATTGGTATTGCTCGTTATAGTCCTCATAAATAGTGGTTTCAATATCCGCTTTCGCCAGTTTGTCGATTTCGGACGAAAGGGCTCTGAGTGCCGTGTTGGAGTTGTCGGCGCGGACATACATGCCCCCTGCAGCAGAGGCTACCTCTTTACACATTTGCTCATTGAGTTTGGTCACCACAACATTGCCCTGTCTGTCTTTCTTATAGTCCGATGTCCCGGGAACGGGAATAGGTGCTCCTTCGGGCTTACCAATACCGACGACATATACCTTAATGCCCTGCTCTTGAGCTCGTTGAGCTGCCGCAATAGCATCATCTTCGTGGTTCTCACCATCGGTAATCAAGATAATTGCCCGCCCGATGGACTCATCTTTTTCGCCAAAGCACCTTACGCAGGTATTGATGGCTGTACCGATAGCCGTTCCCTGTGTCTTAATAAGTTCGGGGGTAATGGTGGAGAGGAACATCTTGGCGGAAACATAATCGCACGTAATCGGCATTTGTATAAAGGCATCTCCCGCAAAAACAACCAGTCCGACCTTGTCATCAACCATGTCGTCCATCAAGCGAGCCAGAATCTGCTTCGCCTTATCAAGACGAGATGGGGCTACATCTTCCGCCAACATGGAGTTGGATATATCCAGAGCCATCATCACCTCAATGCCTTGACGCTTAACGGTCCTTTCCTTTTGACCATACTGCGGTCGGGCAACGGCGAAAATGAGTAACGTCAGAGCCACCACCAACAGACTGAACTTAATCGTCGGGCGCACACGACTCACATTGGGCATTAACTCCGACAGGAGTTGCTCGTCACCAAAGGCCTCTAACTGACGGTGTTTCCTCCGTACTACTAAGATATACCCCACTACAAGAACAGGTATCAGCAGGAGTAACCACAAGGCTTCTATATTATCAAAACGAAACATATTAGTTGGTTATAGTCTTCAAAACATAATACTTAAGTATAATCTCCAGTAACAAGCATCCAAGTGCCGCAAGCAGGAAGGGCACAAAGTACTCCGTCCTCTTGGAATACTCACGGACACGCAGTTTGGTCTTTTCCAATTGGTCAATCTCGTTATAGACTTTTGCAAGAGAAGTATTGTCTGTTGCGCGGAAGTACTCTCCGCCTGTCGTTGCCGCAATATCGCGCAGGGTCTGCTCGTCAAACTCACCCTCTACCGTCACGTACTGTTTGCCGATAGGGGTGTCAATCAGTGCCCGAGAAGGTTTATGGGAACCAACACCGATACAATATACCCTAATGCCGTACGTCTTAGCTATTTGTGCAGCGGTGATGGGGTCTATCTCGCCACGATTATTGGAACCGTCAGTCAGCAAAATAACGACCTTCGATTTCGTCTTGGAATCCTTCATCCTATTGACAGCATTAGCAAGACCCAAGCCAATCGCCGTTCCGTCCTCAATCATGCCGAACTTAACGGACTGAAAGAGATTGACGAGTGCCGCATGGTCGGTCGTCAAGGGGCATTGGGTGAAGGACTCACCCGCGAAAACGACCAGTCCAATCTGGTCATTGGGGCGCGCAATAACGAAGTCCGTCGCTACTTTCTTAGCTGCCTCTAAACGCGTCGGCTGAAAGTCCTCCGCCAACATCGTGCCGGATATATCCAGCGCCATCATAATGTCTATACCCTCTGTCGATTCAGACGAAAAGCGGTTAGAGAGTTGGGGACGGGCAAGAGCTAATGACAGTAAGATTATCGTCAAGACGCGCAACACAAACGGCAAGTGCAGTAGGTACAGCCGTGTCGTCTTGGGCTGCTTCGCTAAGGTTGAGGTTGATGACACTTGCAGCGAGGCGTCCTGGTCGTGTAACTTCCAAATATACCACCCGATAACGGGAATCAGTAATAGGAGAAGAAATAAATATGCCGGTGAATGAAATGTCATATCGTAGTCATTTATTGTTGGTTATTCTCCTGAGTTGGTTCGGGAGTGGTCTCATGCACAAAATCGTAGGCTGTCTTGAGTGCCTGTTCGTTCTCGTCGGGCGTCGTCGTCCATTTAGCGAACTTAACAAGGTCAGCAAGTCGCAGCATATTGCTTAGTCTGCCAAAGAGTTCCGCATTATCCTTCATAATAGGTTTCATGGAGTGCAACGTCTCGTCAGAGGTCTTTTCGGTTGAGCGTACATCAAATCGCCTGCCGATATACTCTCTCACGACATCCGTCAAAGCGGTGTGGTACTCTTTGACCTTTCCGTCTTGCCAAATCTTCTCTTCCTTAATCCTATCCAGTTTCTCTAATGCCACTTCTTCCGCAGGACGGAGCAGTTCAGGGTCTTGGCTCTCGCCTTTAGATTTTCGACTTGTGACTCTCTTAATCACGAAGTATAGTCCTATCCCTAAACCCAAAACACCCAATGCCAACAGCACCCATCTGAACCATCCCCAGAACCAATGAGGGGCGGCTTTAATGGGTTTGATATCCGTGATAGCGTTGGTAGTGTCTATCTCAAAGGGTTGGATGATATTGATTGACAGCCCGTCTGAATAGAAGGTATCTGTGCCGCTCGCGAAGGGCAGCGGGGCAATATAAAAGAGCGAGTCCTTGAACGATGTAATCGTCAGGTACTGTGTTAGTTGAATCCGACCATCAGCAAGGCGGGCGGTATCAACCACCGTCCTATCAACTATCTCAATGTCGGGAATAAGCGTCTCACCATAAACGGGCATCACCACCGGTTGATCACTCTGCTCATAGGTCGCCTGAAGTCTTACGTCTGTCTGGTCTCCTATTACCATATAGGTAGAGTCCAACAGTGCCGACACTATTATTGCTAAAAGGATATTCATCGTTGTTCAAATAATGCTTTAAGTTGCTGTACATAATCTTCATCGGTACGGACTTGCACCGCACGGGTACCTGTTTTGGTCCAAAGCGTCTCTAAGTGCGTCTGTCGGTTGCGCCATGCTGATGCGTAATTCGCCCGAACGGAACTGACGCTCGTATCAACCCATAGTCGCTTACCTGTCTCGGCGTCCTTGAGTTTAAGTAACCCGACGTCAGGAAGTTGAGCATCGCGCCTATCGTACACCTGTATCGCACTTAAATCGTGGCGATGCGAGGCGATCATCAGCGGTTGCTCGATATCCTTATCGTCCATGCAGTCCGAGATAAGAAAAGCCGTCGAGCGTCTCTTCTGGGCATTCGTGAAGTACTGAAGGGCGGCTCCTATGTCTGTTCCTCGCGACTCGGGCTCAAACGACAATAACTCGCGGATAATACGCAGTACATGTGCTTTACCCTTCTTAGCAGGAATGAACTTCTCTATCTTGTCGGAGAAAAAGAGTACACCGACCTTGTCGTTATTGGCTATCGTCGAAAAAGCCAGTGTCGCGGCTATCTCTGCCATCATCTCGCGCTTTGTCTGAGAGATGGAACCGAAGTCGCGGGAACCGGACACATCTACTAACAGCATAACGGTCAACTCGCGCTCTTCCTCAAAGATCTTGACATAAGGCTTATTGAGACGCGCTGTCACGTTCCAGTCAATGGTTCTTACATCATCCCCGGGCTGATATTCCCGCACTTCCGAAAACGCCATTCCGCGCCCCTTGAACTGCGAATGGTATTCGCCCGCGAAGATGTTACGGCTCAGTCCGCGAGCCTTAATCTCTATCGCCCTTACCTTATTTAATAATTCTTGCGTTGTCATGGTTTCACAACTTACTATGACTACTACTCTAACGTCGCTTTAGCGACTGCGCATCGAACGCCTATCGAACGCCTATCGAACGCTCACCTCAGCGTAAGTCTCTCATTAGGGCACTTGCACGGCGTTCAAAACCTCGGTGATAATGTCCTCTGTAGTCATGTTATTGGCCTCTGCCTCGTAGGTGAGACCGATACGGTGACGCAACACATCATAGCATACGGCACGAACATCCTCTGGAATAACATACCCGCGCCTGTGAATGAAGGCATACGCGCGAGCAGCCAGCGCAAGATTGATGGATGCACGCGGCGAACCACCAAAGGCTATCATCGGCTTGAGGTTCTCGATACCGTAGTTCTCGGGGTTACGCGTTGCGAAAACGATGTCAACAATGTACTTCTCAATCTTCTCGTCAATATAGACTTGACGAACAATCTCGCGGGCTTTCTTAATATCGTCGGTCGACAGAATAGCATTGATCTTGAGTTTATCGCCACTGATGTTCTGGCGAATGATAGACTGCTCCTCTTCCTTGGACGGATAGCCAATCACGACCTTCAGCATGAAACGGTCAGTCTGGGCTTCCGGCAACGGGTAGGTACCCTCTTGCTCAATCGGGTTCTGGGTAGCAAGCACGAGGAACGGGTCATCAAGTTGGAAAGTCCGGTCACCAATAGTGATTTGTCTCTCCTGCATGGCTTCAAGCAAGGCGGACTGCACTTTAGCAGGTGCACGGTTAATCTCATCCGCTAAAACGAAGTTAGCGAAAATGGGACCTTTCTTAATTTTGAACTCCTCGTTCTTCTGGCTGTAAATCTGTGTGCCGAGTACATCGGCAGGCAGCAGGTCAGGAGTAAACTGAATACGGCTAAAATTAGCCTTAATGAGGTCAGCAAGGGTTCTGATTGCTTTCGTTTTCGCAAGACCCGGCACACCTTCTAATAATATATGCCCATCGGACAATAGTCCAATGAGCAATGACTCTACGAGGTGTTTCTGACCGATAATAGACTGTGACATACCCATTTGAAGGGCATCAACGAAGGAACTCTCGCGCTCAATGCGTTCTTGCAGTTCGCGAATATCTACTGTTTGTTGCATATAGTTTGTTGGTTTTTATAATCAAGTTGTCCGGTTATCCGGTGGTCCGGAAGTCCCTCACCCTTAAGCTTCCGCAAAAAGTGTGCCAAACCTACTTCTTGGTGCAACATGGCGCGTTAGCGGAGGTCGTAACCATAGTGACGGAGACGGGAGGAATTGGAGCGCCAATCCTTATCAACCTTCACAAAAAGTTGGAGGTAAACGGGTTTGTCAAAGAATGCCTCTATGTCCTTGCGTGCCTGTGAACCAACGCGTTTGAGGGCGGAACCGCCCTTGCCGATGATGATACCTTTCTGCGAATCGCGCTCCACGTAAATGACTGCCTCTATGCGGATGAGCCCCTTTTGCTGCCGTTCGGTCGGTTCCTCGTCGTGGAAACCTTCTACCTCAACCTCTACCGAATAGGGAATCTCCTTATCATAATTAAGGAGTATCTTCTCGCGGATAATCTCATCCACAAAGAACCGTGCCGGCTTGTCCGTCAGTTGGTCGGTATCGAAGAATGGTGCCCCCTCAGGCAGAGCCGCTTTGATCGCCTCTAACAGTTGGGCAATACCAAACCGCTCTTGGGCAGAGATAGCGTGCACCTCTGCCTCGGGCAAGGTCTTGTGCCAGAAATCCACCAGCGACTCAAGCGTCTCTTGAGTCGTCAGGTCAATCTTATTGATAACGAGAATGACCTTACATCCCGCTGCTGCCATGTTCTTGACCTTGCGGAGGAAATCCTCGTTCTTGTCGGGATTGTCCTGTACATCCGTCACATAGAGCAGTACATCGGCATCAACTAAAGCCGAACGGCTGAACTCGAGCATCTGCTCCTGCAACTTGTAGTTGGGCTTAAGCACGCCCGGGGTGTCGGAGTAGACTATCTGAAAATCTTCCCCGTTCACGATACCCATGATGCGGTGACGCGTAGTCTGCGCCTTGGAAGTGATGATGGACAAGCGCTCACCCACAAGCGCGTTCATAAGAGTAGATTTGCCCACATTCGGGTTACCTACTATATTGACGAAACCGGATTTCATAACTCAAGAATAACTTTGCCACATTGCCCGGAAACCATGACATCAAAGCCCTTTTGGAAGTCCTCAAACGCAAAGTGGTGCGTGATAACGGGGCTGAGGTCCAAACCACCCAGTAACATCTGTTCCATTTGGTACCATGTCTCCCACATTCTGCGACCTGTAACGCCCTTGATAGTCAGGGCATTGAAGATAACATCTGACCAGTTCACGTGGGTATTGGGCGGCAGTATACCGAGTTGTGCGATATTAGAGCCCTTGTACATATGGGCAATCATCTCATTGAAAGCCGATGGTGCCCCCGACATCTCCAAACCGACATCGAAACCCTGTATGCCGAGTTGCTTCATTGCTCCGTCTATAGTCTCTCCCGCCGCCTCGTTGACCGTGATGGTTGCGCCCATCTTCTTGGCTATCTCCAAGCGGAGAGGGTTGAGGTCAGTGACGACGATATGTTTCGCTCCTGCAAAGCGACACACCCCTGCCGCCATTGTGCCGATGAGTCCTGCACCTGTGACGAGCACATCTTCCCCGAGAAGAGGAAAACTCAACGCTGTGTGGGTCGCATTACCGAACGGGTCCATGATGGCAGCAAAGTCATCGGGTATCTCGTCACGCAGGTGCACGATATTGGACTCCGGGATAACGACATATTCCGCGAAGGCACCGTCTTTACCGAATATCCCGACGGACTTGCTATGGATGCAGACATGTCCCATGCCTCTGCGGCAGTTGCGGCAATGACCACAGACAATATGTCCCTCTGCCGTCACTCTCTCACCGAGGGCGACTGACTGCACACCGGCACCTTTATCCACGACCGTGCCGACAAACTCATGCCCCATAGTATAGGGGGGCACACAATGGAGCTGAGACCACTCGTCCCATTTGTACATGTGCAAATCCGTACCGCAGATAGCGGCTTTCTTCACTTTAATGAGGACATCATTGAGCCCTACTTCGGGCATGGGTACTTCCTCAAGCCAGAGCCCCGGCTTGGCGTAACGTTTAACTAATGCTTTCATGTTTGTATGGTTTTGCGGGTACAAAAATACTAAAAAAATATCGTTCATACAAAAAAAATCTTCTTTTTTGCACAAAAAATGAAAAAAAATTTGCACGAATGAAAAAAATGTTGTACTTTTGCACGCTTTTTTGCGGAATAGGCTCGCATAAGTGTTTTCTGCAGCGTATGAGTCTCGGACAGCAGCGCATAATGGGAGACCGCCTCACCGCCATAACTTAAACGTATTATTATAATGTACGCAATTGTAGACATGCAAGGACAGCAGTTCAAGGTTGAACCGGGGAAAAAGCTGTTCATCCACCGTATGGAGACCGAAAAGGGAGCCACAGTGGAATTTGACAAAGTCCTGTTCGTTGAAAACGAAGGCAAATTCAAGGTAGGTGCACCAACCGTAAAAGGTGCAAAGGTTATCTGCGAGGTTCTCGACAATGAATGTCGCGGTGAGAAGATCTTGGTCTTCCACAAAAAACGTCGCAAAGGGTATAAAAAACTCAATGGTCATCGCCAAGACTTGACTAACGTAATCGTAAAAGAGATCGTTCTCTAAAAAAGAAAGGAATCAATTATGGCACATAAGAAAGGTGTCGGTAGTTCTAAGAACGGCCGTGAATCAGAAAGCAAGCGATTAGGAGTCAAAATCTTCGGTGGCGAGTTCGCCAAAGCCGGTAATATCATTGTACGCCAACGCGGTACAGTACACAACCCGGGGGAGAATATAGGTATGGGGTCTGACCACACACTCTACGCTCTCAAGTCCGGTATCGTACGCTTCACACGCAAGCGCAATGACAAATCCTTCGTCTCGATTGAACCCATAGAGTAAATTTACTTTTATGTTAACACTCAAACAAATCTACGACGATAAACAACGCGTTATCGCCGGATTAGAGAAGAAACATTTCAATAACGCTCACGACACTATCGAGAGCGTTATTGCTATTGACGCTGAACGCAAGGCAGCACAGCAGCGTAAAGATGCCGCTTCTGCCGAGATGAATAAACTCAGCAAGTCCATCGGTGCCCTCATGGCACAAGGCAAACGCGATGAGGCTGAGCAGGTCAAAGCCCAAACAGCACAACTCAAGGACGATATCAAGCGCTTTGAGGGCGAGATGGCAGAGGCAGAAGAGCGACTTACACAACTGCTCCTCACCATCCCTAATGTCCCCTATACCCTCGTTCCCGAAGGTAAAAGTGCCGAGGACAACCTCGCCGTTAAGGTCGGCGGGTGGGCGTTCGGTGAAGGACTCAAAGCCCTTGACCAACCTGCCGAAAAGGCTTTCGCGCAAGACGGTGCCGCTATCGCACTACGCGATTGGCCCGAGAACGAGAACCCGCAACCCGCTTTCGCGAAACTCCCACACTGGGAATTAGCCAAGAAGTACAACCTCATCGATTTTGACCTCGGTGTCAAAATCAGCGGTGCAGGCTTCCCCGTCTACATCGGTCAAGGCGCACGCCTTCAACGGGCACTCATCAACTTCTTCCTCGCTGAGGCAAACAAGGCAGGGTACACCGAGATAATGCCCCCTACCGTTGTCAATCAGGCTTCCGGTTACGGCACGGGACAACTGCCCGATAAGGAAGGACAAATGTACCACTGCGAGGTGGACGACCTCTACCTTATTCCCACTGCCGAAGTGCCCGTCACCAATCTCTACCGAGACAAGATTATCGACGAGAAGGAACTGCCCATACGAAACTGCGCCTACACGGAGTGTTTCCGTCGGGAGGCCGGTTCGTACGGTAAGGATGTCCGCGGACTGAACAGGCTCCACGAGTTCTCTAAGATTGAGATTGTCCGTATCGACACACCGGCGCACTCCGATGCTTCGCACAAGGAGATGCTCGCCCATGTGGAAGGATTGCTTCAGAAACTCGAACTGCCTTATCGTATCTTGCGTCTCTGTGGTGGCGACATGTCCTTCACAGCCGCTATCTGCTACGACTTTGAGGTGTATAGCGAAGCGCAACACCGCTGGCTTGAGGTGTCCTCTACCTCTAACTTCGACACCTACCAGGCTAACCGCCTGCACTGCCGCTATCGTTCAGCGGAGGACAAGAAGGTGCAACTCGCACATACCCTCAACGGTTCTGCATTAGCCCTGCCGCGTATCGTGGCGGCGCTCTTGGAGAACAACCAGTCTGAGGAAGGTATTCATATCCCTGCTGCGCTCCAACCCTACTTCGGAGCCGACATGATTCGCTGATATGGGACTTAACGGATGGCTTATATTGTTACTCGTACTCCTACCGCTTATGGCGGTGGGAGGCGTGTTTCTTGGGCTCAAACATATGGAGCTCAAGCGGCTACGCGAGGAGCGTGAGTGGGACGCCAAGAAGGCGACCCGCAAAGAGGTAACCGCCGTTAGGCTCAGGGCTTATGAACGGTTAGCACTTATGTTGGAGCGCACCACACCCGAGTCCATGCTCATGCGCCTGACCGCTGACTCACAACCTGCGCTGCTCAGCCCTAAGGAGGTTGAAGTACTCCTGCTCACCATGATTCGGGCGGAGTATGACCACAATATGAGTCAGCAGGTCTATGTCTCACAAGAGTTGTGGGACCATATCATCTTTGCGCGTGAGGAAATGGCTGCCTTTGTGCACAATATCGCCGAGCACCTGCCCCCTGACGCCAATGGTACGCAATATGCCACAACCCTTATCACTGCCTATACCCAAAACGGCACTACTCCTCACCAACGCGTCATGGAGGAGCTCAAAACGGAACTCTCCCGACTTGTACTATAATTTGCAGCGTGAACACGATTGGCAACACATATCGTTTTACCTCCTTTGGCGAGTCGCATGGCAGAGCCATTGGCGGTGTGCTGGATGGTGTTCCTGCGGGAATCACAATCGACCTTGATGCTATCCGAGAAGCCCTTGCCCTGCGGGCGGGGAAAGGGGAGATGGCTACTTCTCCCCGTGCACGGAACGAGAAGGACGAGGTTGAGTGGCTCAGTGGGGTGCTGGATGGCGTGACCTTAGGCACCCCCATCGCTTTCATCATCCGCAACACGGACGCTCGCCCCGATGATTATCTGTGGCTAAAGGATAGTTATCGTCCCGGCCATGCTGATTGGGTCTATCAGCAGAAGTATGGTATACGCGATTATCGAGGTGGCGGAAGGGCTTCGGCGCGCGAGACTGTTGCACGCGTTGTGGCAGGAGAGATTGCCCGACAGGAACTTACGGCACGCGGTATAGAGGTGCATGCCGAACTCATTCAGGTCGGGGACGAACAAGACCCACAACGCTTTGAGACCTTGCTGCAAGAGGTGCTCCGCGACGGAGACTCCATCGGCGGTATCATTCGCTGCACCATCAAGGGCTTACCCGTTGGGGTAGGGGAGCCTATCTTCGATAAACTCTCTGCACGCCTCGCGTCGGCGATGCTCTCCATCAACGGCTGCAAGGGCTTTGACTACGACCTTGGTTTTGAGGTGGTGCACCTGCGCGGTTCGGACTATATAGAGACAAAGGACAGTATTGCGGGCGGTATATCAACAGGTGAGCCTGTTCGGTTCAGGGCTGTCTTTAAGCCCACATCCACGATTGCCCAACGCTATAAGGGACGCCATGATGCTTGTATCGCTATTCGTGCGGTGCCGGTGGTGGAGGCAATGACCAGTTTAGTAGTACTCGATTTGATATATGAATCCGCTCAATGATATAATGGCTCCCATCCGGGAGGAGTTACAACAGTTCGAACAGGCCTATAGCCAAGCCTTGTCTGCTGATGCTGTGCCGTTGCTCTCTTCGGCGTGCGAGTATATCCAACTCAAGAAAGGTAAACGCCTCCGTCCTATACTGACGCTTTTATCGGCTAAGGCATGCGGCATGCCTACGGACGCCTCTATCCATACTGCCGTGGCGCTTGAGATGTTGCACGCCGCATCCCTTATCCACGATGATGTGGTTGACGACTCACCCATGCGGCACGGACAGGCAGCCCTGCATGTGCGCTTCAATAACAAGATTGCCGTCCTCGTCGGCGACTATATGTTTGCTACCGTAACGCAAGTGATGAGTAAGATTAGGGAACGCCAGATAGCCGATATTCTGTCCCATATCGTTTCGGCATTAGTGGAAGGTGAACTAATGGAACTGCAACAACCCGAGGAATGGTCCGAGCAGCACTACCTCGCTATGATTGAGCACAAGACGGCAGCACTCTTTGGGGCGTGTGCGGAAGCGGGAGCACGCTCCGTCAATGCACCGGAGGCGTTTTGCCGCGCACTCAGACAATATGGACATGATATGGGGGTATGCTTTCAGATACAAGACGATATACTTGATATTATCGGTACCGATGAATTGGGCAAACCTACCGGTGCTGATTCAAAGGACGGCAAGCGCACCTTGCCCTATGTGCGTGGTGTGGATTATGCCATGTCCGTCATGAGTGATTATGCCCGTCAAGCACTCACTGCCCTGCGCGTGTTGCCGGCCTCAGAAGCCACCACCGCTCTCACCCAACTCCTCGCCTTTGCTGCCGAAAGAAGGTATTAAACCCGAATCGGTCATTAGCGTTCAACGCTCTCTGCACCCAAAGATGCGTGAACCTACGCGCACCATGGTCGCACCTTCCTCTATCGCAATAGGATAATCGTCCGACATGCCCATTGAGAGGACAAATTGCTTTCGATGTGCGATTTCCGGTTGTACAGACTTTGCGCTTAGCCGCTCGTCGGCAAGAGACTTTACCGCGCGGAAACACCGGCGAATCTCTTGTTCATCATCGGTGTTGGTCGCCATGGTCATAAGCCCCTTGACATGCACAAAGGGGTAGGCTCTCAATCGGTCGGGCATCGGTAGTTCGGCGGGCAGAAAGCCCGTTTTCGTTTCTTCCTTGGCCACATGTACCTCTAACAGCACCTCTACGACGCGGTTGATCTTAGCTGCTTCCTTATTGATAACCTCTAATAGCCGCAGGGAGTCGACCGACTGAATGAGGTGAATGAACGGCACAATGGCTTTGACCTTATTGGTCTGCAAGTGCCCGATGAAGTGCCAACGGATATCTTTTGGCAGGGCTTGGTACTTAAGGAGCAGTTCCTGTACATGGCTTTCCCCGAAGTCTCGTTCCCCTGCCTGATATGCCTCTTCTATCGCTGCAATCGGCTGGTACTTTGATACTGCCACCAAGGTCACCTCTTCAGGTATCCCCTCACGCACAACTGCTATGTTATCACGGATATACGACATTGCGATAGTCCTGATGCTTTGTTCCTCGACTTTTGAGTTTGGCGACACAAAAGTACTGTTTTTTTTGCATATACGCAAATAAAAGTTGATTTTTTTTAAGAAATCAACTTTTTCTGACCTATGCTACTCGAATAGCGGTGCGGGCATATGGTCAAGGTTTTTCAGGTTTAGTCCATCTATCGGTGATGTATGCTGAATAACATATGAATCACATATGAATAACATATGAATAACATATGAATCACATATAGTCGGGTGCATCGGCACTCGGACAACAAGAAGATGCAAGATGCAAAATGCAGCGCCCAAAGGGCTATGCAAAATGCAAGATGCAGGATGCACAGGTTTCATCAGGCAGTAGCCGGCTGGGGGGTGTTTTCCGGGTTCCCAGGAGACCAGGTGCCCGACAGGGCGCCGTATCAAGAAGAAGCCCCACCCCCGACCCCTCCCCGTAGTGGGAGGGGAGGTAGGAGATGCAACGCCCTATGGGCTATGCAGAATGCAAAATGCTCTTAAAATGCAAGATGCAAAATGCAGGATGCAAAATGAGGCAGTAGCCTCGGGTGCATCGTCACCCGATCGGCAAGAAAGAGGAATACAACAGCCCGCGCCCCGCCTCTCAAGCGGGGCAATGGACGAAAAGAAGAAAAGAAACAGAAGAAATGAAGCAGAGAAATAAAAAGACCGTCACGCGGGGAAACGTGACG
>ERZ842401.1649-NODE-1649-length-31459-cov-14.478124_pt1 | contig 31459 bp, 24 predicted proteins | sample MGYA00521270_ERZ842401 | MGnify/ENA primary metagenome ERZ842401 (study PRJEB31892, sample SAMEA3878208) | bioreactor metagenome | biome: Moose rumen | place: Sweden | collected 2011-10 | study: EMG produced TPA metagenomics assembly of the PRJEB12797 data set...
CAGTCGCCGTGCCGTATTCGTCAGTGCCGCAGACATACATCGTCTCGTAGCCGCGGCTTCGGCAGAATCGGGCGAATACATCAGCGGAAAGCATCTGAATCAAGTTTCCGAGATGGGGAATATTGTTTACATACGGCAGAGCCGAAGTGATAAGTCGTTTTTCAGTGAGTGTAATGTTTTTCATGCGGAAAATTATAGTGAAAAACGCGCGTTTATACAAATCGACTCAAAAGCGGTTTTTGAAAAAGACCGTTTATTTTCCATGCTTTTTTTTGAGGGCAACAACGGCAAAATTGACGGTTTTTTCAAGTTCGCCCCCCGCGCCGATTTTTACGTGCCAGCAAAGAGAAGCGGAAAGTCCGCCATTTTTATTTTGCAAAAGAACCACGGAACATTTTTCATTCGGCTCAAAAACGAACGATATGTCAGAAAAACTGTCCGTCAACTGCATTAAAGAAACGTCCAAAAGTTCCACCGCTCGCGCATTTTCGCCGCCAAAAGAATCCCGCTCCCCTTGCAGATACTCTGAGCCATAGACGACTTCGATTCCGTAGCCGCCGTCATCAGAAAAATCCATTCGAGCAAAATCACATTCAACCGTCAAAACGCCTGCCACGTCTAGCGCACATTCGTTTTTCAAAATGACTTGAACCGTAAAGCCATTTCCTTTTGCAACGAATTTTTTTGAAAGGGAAATTTTTTTTTCTGCACTCAAATCGCACGACGAAAAAAGCCGAATCTCGTTTTTTGACGCACTAAAAAATTGCTCTGAAAATCGCCCCGAAAAAACTCCAGAAACGTCCCCGCCCGTTTTGAAGTTGCCGTATTCTGCTTCCGACAAAAATCGACTCACAAAAAGTCCGCGCGATTGCGTTGTGTCAGCGTAATTTCCCGCAGGATTTTTGATTGGACAAAACTCAAAAATCCGCGCCCCAACTGGAGAAATGCAAGCCGTAAAACGCTCCATTGAACAAACGTATTCGTTTCTGCCGTCGCCGTCGTAATCGTAAGAAGAAGTCATCGGAGAAAAATCCGAAGTTTCCCGAAGTTCGTTTTCCGCTTCCGACAAAAGTTTCCAAGCCTTTTGGCGCATTCTGCCGTCGTCGTCAAAAAGGTACGCCTCGCCCGCCTGCGCCGCCCACAAAAATTCCCGCGCATTTTCTCGGCGCGCCTTGTCTCCCCTACTCTGCGACAAAAGCATACTCACGTGAAGCATTCGATTGTAGAGGGATTTACTTTCGGGATTTTTGAGCAAAAAATCAAAAAACGTGTTTGAATCAAACTCCGAAGAAATCGCGGAGGCTAGATAAATCGGGCGGAACTCCTCATCTGTTGAGTACAATAATTCGCGCTGGAGAGGAATCCACGCTCTGTCGCGAAATTCGTTACGAATGACAAAGAAGAATTTTTCAATCCAAAGAGAATTCAAAAGAAGCGCGAAATCGTCGTCTTTTAGGACAATCGAACAAAAACTGCCGTCCGCGCGAAAAAGCAATTTTTCAAGAAAATCAACGGGATCCTCCATTGCGTTCGGTTTGATTTCGTCAGAAAAAACCAAGCGAATGGATTTTCCGCGTTCCGTGGCAATGTACGGCACAAACGTGCTTTTTCCCGAAAGCAGCGAACCGTCAAGAAGCGCGTACTCAAAACCGCAATTTTGCAAAGTTGGCACGAGCGAGTTTTCAAATGCAGAGGCAAAAAGAAACGCTCCGCGCGGTCTTTTTCCAAAAAGTCGGCGGATTTCCGTGGTGAGTAATTCAATTTGCCCGCTTCTGTCAACAGGAAAAATCGCAGGAAGAATCGGATTGTAAAACGCGCCGCCCAAAATCTCAATCTGGGAGCGAGAAACGAGTTTTTCCAAGACTTTTATAAATTCAGGATGTTTTTTTTCAAGCCACAGAAGAATTGTTCCAGGAATCGAAATGGCAGCCTTGTTATTTGGGTGTTTATACAAAAAAGTCGCAATAAAACGCCACGAATTCTGATACCGTTCCTCCAGATGTTCCTCTGAATCAAGGAGTGGCAAGCGAAATGAGAATATGACGGAAATGCCAAGTTTTTTCATGGAAAGACAGACCTTTTAGCCTGAAATGATTTTATAGCAAGAATCCCAAAAACGAAAGAGTTTATTTTCCGTCTGAGGCATTTCTGGAACGAGCGACACGAGATTTATAGGACACGAACCAATGCAAAGCGCGCAACCGTCGCAACTTTCCGTAACCGTGGCAACGCCGTCGCGCACAACGATTGCTTTTTGAGGGCAAGCGCGGGCGCAGTCGCCAAAACCAATGCAAGATGTAAATCCGTCAGAGCCAACTGGCGTGCCGTAAATAGAATGAAAAAGTGCGCAATTTTTTTCGCCCGTCCAACTAAAATCAAGCGGAGAAGCAACGGCATCGATTCGCGCGAAGCGTCCAGCGTGAGGCTCAGCTCTGTTTTTTTTCTCGATGAGCGCATCTTCTCCGTCAACGAATTCTTCAACGGAAAAAAGTTCGTCAACGCTGTCGTAGCGCAGGCTCAACGCGGGGACAAAAAACGCAAAGAAAAAGAAAAGCAAAAGCGAACTCGACAACACAAACAAAAAAAGAAAAACAAACGACAAAACCATTTTTTCCTCCAAACGTCAAATCAAAGAGCGGAAAAATAACTGGCGTTTACGCCACAAATCGCAAGCATTACAACCGCAAGACTTAATATCAAAACTGGATAAACTTTGATTCCCGTAGGGTCAGAATAAAATGCTGCTCTGTCGCGAATGGCATGAAAAAGAAGCAAAAACAAATAAAACGAGCAAACGCACGTACACGCAATAACAACGGCGTGAGCGACGGAAATCGATTCTCCGAGCGAAAGAATCACGCTCAAAAGCGTTACGGAAAATTCTGCGGGAGATTTTTTTATTCCAACGTCCAAAAAAATCTCAATGAGAATTGTCAAAAACAAAAAGACGAACGTTGCCACAAACGGATAGAGTTCAAAAAGGTGCGAAGGCGATAAAATCCAGCGGACGCAAAGAAACGAAATTGCCGACGACGCACTCGCAATGGAAAGTGCTTTTATGCAAGACAAAATGGCAACGGAAAAATCGTGCCGTGCTGAAACGGTGCGACTAATTCCAATTCCGTAAAAAAGAATCACCGAGGCAGAAGCCAAATAGTAAACGATTGACGAAAGGAGCATTTTTTTCCTCAATTATTTTTCATTTTCACTGTTTTTGCGGGCACTTTTTGCATTTCGCACAATCGCGAATTTTTTTCTCACAAAAACAAACGCGCTTAGAGCAACAGCAATCAGCGCAAAGTTTCCTGGCATTGTGGCAAAAAACACACCACCTCGCCCAAAAACGGCAAATGGCAAATGAAAAACGATAATTTTTCCCATACCTGGAAAAGATACTGTTCCGTATCCAACGACTTCTCGAATCAAAAAATACAAAAGAGCCGCAGCCGTAATCTGAATGCTTTTTTGCATTGAATCCATAAGATGAACGAACAATTTTTCCTCTCGCTTTTCAAAGAAAAAATCGATTGCCACCGTGGAAAGCGCGGGAAGATACAGACAAAAACCAAGCGTAAGCGCGATTATGGGGCAGAACGCGATTAAAAATTGCTTGTACAAAACGGTCAAAAAAATCAAAGAAAGCACAAGCAAAACGTTTCTAACGCTTTTTAAGCCGAGCGCGTTTATGCCGTGAAAACAAAGCGTAACCGCTGCCATTTGCACGTTAAAAAGCAAAAGGATTACGATTGCAAACGAAAGCCTACCGGGAACGGGAATCAAAAGCGAAAGAGCCGCCGCAATAAAAAAATAAACGCGATTTTTGTCAGTCATTTTTTTCTCCCTTTGTCGCGCTTTTTTCGCTGAAAAAATCAGTTTGAGAAATAACAACGCGCGGAAGCAATTTTTCCCAATAACTCAAAATTCCTTTTGAAATTCGCTCATCGAGAACCGTTTCCGCGTTTCCAAGGTCGAGCGCGTAGCCTGCAAAAGACGCTTTTTCATCGCCTTCAAAAATCACAAAAACGGCAGGAACGGGGCCTGAAAGAGAGGGAATGCGAACGATTGCCGCACACGCTTTTTTTGAATCGGATTTTGAATCAGAAAGCGCGTAAAAAGCTGACGATGTTGAAAGAGTGCCGTCAATTTCAAAAAAATCGCGAACAAGAAAACGCCCTTGCCATTTTTTGTCAAGAACGGTTTGAACGTCAGACACAAAAGACGATTTCCATGTTTCGTGCGAAAAAACCGAGAAAATCGCAAGAATGCCCGCCATAAAAAGCACAATTCCCAAAAAGAGCGCGTAAGAACGGAGGTTTTTCTTTGCTAAATCATCCATACGTTTTTATCCAAAAATCAAGTTAAACGGAGCGAGAAGAGACGTTTTCCGCTCCGTAAAAATTTCCAAAGCGATTTTCGACCGCCTGAATGAGCGGAGAAAATACGTTCAAAATCAAAATCACAAAAATAAATCCCACGGCACTCATTCCAAACCCCAAAAACGCGGCTTCCAAAAGTCCCGCAAGAAATCCGTAACACACTTTTCCGCGTTTTGTAAGCGGAACCGTTCCGTGCCATTGCAAAAGAAACGTTGTGCCAAACAAAAATCCGCCCGTAAAAATCGCAAGCAAAATGTCGCCCGTGCCAAAGCTTTCTCCCACAAAAAGAGGCAAGACGAATCGCGCAAAAAATACGTAAACGACCGTGGAAACGACGGGAACGATTTTTCCTGCCGTTCCAACAGAAAAAATCACCGCCGAAGCAAAAAGCGTAAGCACGTTAAAGCGAAACGCAGGAATCGGAGAAGAAGAATCCCAAAGAAGCGAAATATATCCCGCTGGAATCGAAACTCCAAGGTGAGAAAAAATCTTTTCGTTCAAAAATGCCGTAATTCGCGCGTCGGAAGAAAGAAGCGGAATTGTGCCGTCATTTATGAGCGAAAGCGACGGATTTTTCATTGAAAGGATTTTTTGAGAAATCGGATTTTCTGGAAAATAGCCAAATCCCAAAAGCCACGCCACCGCAACCGCGATTGCAACTGGGTTTGCCCAGGAATTTGCAAATCCGCCCAAAACCGCGCGGTTCAAAAACATTGCCGCAAAAACAACAAAAAACGCCATTGTTGGCGGATACAACGACGGCAAAAAAAGCGCGGAAACAAGTCCACGAAAAATCGAACTCGTCCAAAAAAACGGGTCTCGAATCATTTTTTCGCCGTCAAAAAAGTCCGCAAGAACGCTCGCAAAAATCGAAACGGCAATAAGATTCAACGACGCAAAACTTTTTGTAAACGCAAGAAGAAAAATATGCGGAAGCAAAACAAAAATCAAAAGGAACGCTTCGCTACGAACGCTCGGCACAAAATACAAAAATGGAACTGGAGAAGCACGTCGAAAATTCATGGACGCGCTAGAGTTCTTGCTCATTGTTTTCTCCTCCAACAAAACGCGCGATTGAAATCATCTCGGAAAGCGAAAGCCGCGCAGGACACGACATATTGCACAGAGAGCACCCGATACATTTTTTTGCGTCCAAAAGGATTTTTTGCGATTCTTTTGAAAGCCGAAAAGCGTCCGATTGCGCATTTTTATACACGCGATATATATTTCCAGGCCAAAGCCCTACAGGACACACGTTTCTGCACTCCCCGCATCGTATGCACGCAGAGATTTTTGCAACTTTGGCTTCTTGCTCGTTTTCCGAGAAAAACGAAACTGACTTAAAGAGTTTTGAAACGGGAACATCAAGGGAACTAACGCTCGTTCCCAAAATTGAACCGTTTACAACGATTTTTGAAACGTTCTTTTTGAATCCGCCGAACTGCTCTGAAAGTTCAAGAAGAGTCGTGCCGATTTTTACGCGAAGAATGGCAGAAGAGCGAAGTGCGCCGCCGTTTACGTGAACAAAGCGCGAAAGCACGGGAATCGAAAGCGCAACCGCCTCATAAACCGAAAGCGCACACGGAGCATCAACAAAAAGATTTGCGCGGCTTTTCAAAAGATTTTTCAAAAGCGCAGGATACGCATTTTTTGCCGCGCGAATTACATCGTTTTGAGTTCCGCACGGATATTTTCGCGCATCAATGCCAACGGGAAGAACGTTTCCCTCGTCCCACGCGCCGCGTTCAGATTCCTTGAAAATCCGCCTTGAAATCGCACTCGATTTATCATACGCAAGCACAATGGCAGAAGGCGAAATGAGGCGCGAAATCATTTTGATTCCAGAAAAAAGTCGCCCCGTAAAATGCTCAGAAATAAAAGATTCAACGCAACGCGAAGGGTCATCGTCAAAAAAACGAACAAAAAGAACTCCACCCTCTTTTTTTTGCTCGCCAAAAATCTGTGGAAAAAGCGTTTCGCACGAAGAAAACGTGTTTACAACGCCCGCTTCTCGAATTCGCTCTGCAATTTCTTCGTTGCTTAGTCGCTCCCACGTTTTTTCTTCGTCCAATTTTCCCGTAAAAGAAAAATGCCCGCCTGTTTTTACACAAACGATTTCGCCAGGCTTTCCGTTTCCGTAGCGACCGCGCACAATCGACTCAACAACACCAGGAACAGACGAACGCACAACGCAAAAGGGAGAACGCGCAAGAACGCTCCCCTCCTCAACCGCCTCTCCGACGGACACGCACAGTTCTATCTTTTTTTGTGCGTTTTTTGCATTTTCTTCAAAAATCGGAATTCGAGCAATTCTTGGAAGGAATCCCCACGCCGCCGAGGAAAAATCCCCTTTATCCTCACAAACAAACCTACCAGTCGAAACCATGCGACCACCCAAACCTCAAACGTTCAGAAACTTCTGTTTCAAAACAGTTTTTTTATCATACAGCAGAGCCGCAAGTGGAATCAACAATACAAGCGCAAAAATCCAACGCAACGATTTTTGAGAAGTCCGAGAATAGCCAAATTCCGCATTCTCCCCTTGCGACTTAATGAGAAAAACAACATCGTGTTCGTCGTTTTCGTTTTCAAAAACGGAAGAAACGAATTGTTCGTCAAAAACAAGCATTCTTTTTTCATTTGGAACGATTTTTCCGTCGATTTCCTCGTAATCTGTAATGTAAATTTCGCTTCCAAAATCAGGAATTGGGATTTTTTCTCCAAGCCGAATATATTTTCTCGCCTCATTTTTCCATTGAGCGCGCGCTTTTTCAAAACGATTTTGCTCCCAATCCAAAACCGACGGAAGCGCACCCGTTTTTTGAGAATTCGGAGAGGGAATCCAGCGCGAGGGAATGGACGCGGGATTTTTTTCTAAATCAATATGCGAAAAAACAAAAATCGAAAGAGCGCAAAAGATGAGCGTTTTTAGAACTTTGAAATTGAGCGAAAAATCAAAACGAAGCGGGAAAAACGCAAAAAAATCAAAGAAAAACTCCGAAGAAAAAAAGACAAAAATTGCCAAAATTGATGCAAAAATGAAAAAAATCGAGTCGAGTGGCGAAAAAAACAAAATCAAAATTGCGGGCAAAAAAATCGCAAAAACAAAAAGGCGATTTTCATTTTTGCAAAAACATAAAAACGAAAAAATCGACGCAACGCACGAAAAAGAAAGAACGGACGACGGTCTCAAAAACGAAAGGAGAGCAAAAAAAACGCACCCAAACGCGCAAAAACGAAATCTCAAAACGAGAATCGAAAAAAGTGCGCAAAAAAAAGGAAGAAAAACGAGCATTTTTGGAACGATGTTGGGGATTTTGTGCGACGCGACAAAGCCTTTTTCGTTTAACGACAAAACCGCGGACGAAAGAAACGCGCTTTCGCTTTCTGGAATAAAAAACAAAGCCGTTTTTTCGTCCAAATCTCTAAAAAACGGGGCAAAAAATCCGTCATTTCTAAAAACCGCGTTTGCAATTTTGTTTTCTTCCAAAATCGAGCGGATTTCTGTTTCGTTCAAGTCTTCGTTTTTGCTTTTTTCGATAAAAAGAATTTTCCACCCGTTCCAAAGACTCGATTCCGCCTTTTCTCCGCTTTCGGCGAGCGAAAACAAAACGGCAAAAAAAACGAATGCAAGAAAAAAAGGAACAAAAGAGAAAAAAAACACTCGAAAGTGAACATGCGAAAAAGACATTTTTCAAAGCACCGAAAACGCGATTCCAATAAAAGCACCAAGAAGACTTCCGACGCACACTTCCATTGGAGTATGCCCGTCAACTTCTTTGACGCGACGAAGCAGTTTTTTGTCTGCGTTTTCCGATTTTGCAGAATTTGCTGAATCAACGAGTTCATTGATACGCCGCGCGTGAGTTCCGTTTGAGCGTCTGACTCCAAGCGCATCGCGAATCGTGATAAAAAACAAAACGAACGAAAGGATAAAAACGTCAGAATCAAGTCCAGAGCGAAAACCGATGCAAACGCAAACGCACGCCACAGAAGCCGAATGAGAAGATGGCATTCCGCCAGTTCTCCAAAACATGAGTTCAAAAAGGTCTGAAAGTTTTGCAACGCGCCCGCGAAAAAGGCTGATAATCGTCTTTAGAAATTGCGCACTTAACCAACTAAAAACGCACGCAAGCAACGTAGGACTTGTGAGTAACGTATGCAAATGTCCGCCAGCAACAGAAAACATGAAAAAATGATACAGACAAAAAGCCTTTTTTTCAATTAGACAAAGAAAACGCGCGGGAATTTTGAAACGATTTTCGACTCGGACGAAGCGCGAGTCAAGTGGTATAATAAACGAGTTTTGAGCGATAATAATTGAGGAATTTTTTAATGGATTTTTCGCATTTTACGGTTCAAAAAGACGACGATGGAAAAAGAATTGACAAAATCGTTCGCGTTATTTTGAAAAATCACAATCTCGGCGGGATTTTCGGGGCAATCAGGAAAGGGTTTATTCTGTTAGACGAAAAAAAATGCCGCCAAGACACAAAAGTAAAAGAAGGCAGCGTCATTTCCGTGGCGACTTTTTTAATAGAAAAAAATGACGAAAAAACAAAAAAATCGACTGTGCAAAAAACAAAAATCGGCTCTGAACTTGAAAAACTCGTTATTTTTAGAAACGAGCATATTCTTTTTTTGAATAAACCGTATGGCATTCCAGTGCAGCCGTCAAAAACGCACCCGCACTCGCTTTTGGAGTTGATTTTGGAAGATTTTGAAAAAAACGGCTCAAAATCGATTTCTTTTAAGCCAGGTCCGCTTCACCGACTCGACGAGCGCACGACTGGAATTGTTGCGTATTCGCAAAGCCTTTTTGGAGCGCGAGTCTTTTCAGAGGCGATTCAAAGCGGAAAAATCAAAAAAATGTACTTGGCACTTCTTGAAGGAAATCTAAAAAACGAATGCGTTTGGACTGACGAAATCAAAAAGAACGAAGATTCTTCAAAAAAATTCAAAACCGTACAAATAGATTTTGGCGGGAAAAAATCAACAACGCGCGTAATTCCCGTTTTGAGCGGAATCGTGAACGGAAAAAAAGCAACGCTTTCGCGCGTTTTTATTGAAACGGGCAGAACGCACCAAATCCGCGCGCAATGCGCTTTGCACGGTTTTCCGCTTTTGGGAGATAGCGCGTATGGCTCAAAATGCACGCCTTTTTCAAAAGAGCGCGAATTTTTTTTGCACGCTCAAACGCTTTTTTTGGAAGAAATTGCAGAAAAACTCAAAACCCCGCCGAGTTTGAGCGCGGACGTTCCAAATGAAATCGAAAAAATCCTTGAAAATGCGTTCGGAAAATCTTTGATTGAAAATCGTTGACTTTTTCTAGCAAAGGCCGCCCGCGGGAAAACTTGACGAAATACTTTTTTTTTGTATGGTGTCTTATATTTCAACTTACAGCGGATTTTCCGCGGGGAGACACTATGAAAAAACTTCACAAGGCATTTTTGCTTTCGCTCATGGCAGCATCGCTTTTCGCGCTTTCGGCGTGCTCGGACGACGACGATTCGACCGTTTCTGGAAATGACAATTCAACTTCATCCCCTGTTTCGACAAGCGGCAATAGCGATGATTCAGGTTCCACAACAGTTTCGGCGAGTTTGCCTGAAAGCAAGGGAACAAACGAATTGAGCGGAAAAAAATTCTCTGTCACAGAAAGTGACAATTCTACAATAACCTGGGAATTTTCAGACACAACGGCAAAAGTGACTAACGGAGACAACGTTGTAAATTACCGTTACACCTACGATTCGACAAAAAAGATTATTAATCTTGTCTATACTTCCATTACGCTTGATGGAAAGTCTGCTTCAAGCGTAAGCGACTTTGTGAATGTGCAAAAACAAATCTCTGAAGCAGCGGGCAAAACTTGGACAAGCACAATGGAAGCCTATTATACCTCACAAGGAACAGCGAACTTTTCCACGCCCGATGTCTTCAAGTATGAGTTGGGCGAAAAAACGCTCACACTCACTAAGTTTTATTTTTCTGGAACGCTCCCGACCACGGCAGGATTTAAACTCTCTACGACGAATTCAGGATACATCGAACTAACTCAAAACTCTGCCGGACGCATCAAAATCAAAGACAACGGCACAAAATACTACGGCCATCCGACCTTCAGCAACGGCTCATTCTCCGGCACAATGTATAAGGGCAAGGGCGAAGAAACGGCGGGAGCAATCGAAGGCACATACACCACGAGCGGCACGGGGCTTTCGGGCTGCACGGTTACGCTCACATTCACATCCCTTCCAAGCTCGATTACGGGTGTGGAAACGGGCAAAGCGTACCAGCTCGGTCAAAGTTCCTCCGAAGACTGCACACTTTCACTCGCACTTGTCGAATAGAAGCGAGGAAGCCGCTTAAGCACCCACGGCGCAAGCGCACGGAGAACAAAAAATTGCTCGCCGTGCGCTTTTTTCTCTGCGGCGGTTGAGCCTGTCGAAACCTCAATTCACCAGTTTTTTGTGGTTTCGATACGATCTTTAGTCTACTCAACCACCGCAAAATCGGCATACTTTTTGTAACGCCACCGCCCGTCTTTCTCAGCGATGCCAAACTTGTCAAAACTATCACGGGGAGCAACATTAGACATTTTTTAGCAATTTGAGAATCGCGTTTTGGTCTACGGAGCGCACCTTCGCCTTTACGCTTTTGTAGAGTTCTGCACTCGAATCGGGTATGGCGTATTTTTCAAGTTGCTCGATAATACTGTCTGCACTGTTAAAATCAAAAACGGAAACGACTTCGCGGAGCGCGGAAAACGCTTCGGCAAGTTTTTCGGGGGAGATTTCTTCTTTTTGAGACGATGTGTTTTCGACACGCTGGGCTGCCGATTTTCCGACAAGGGGGGTAAGTTTTGCAAAATACGAGCGGTAATCGGCGAGCAAGGCTGGCGTTTTTTCGCGGATAGATTCTTCGGCACTTCGTGCCTTAGAATGACTTTCATTTTGAGACTTGCCATTGTTATCCTGAACTTTGCTGTTGTCATTCTGAGCCTTGTTATTGTCGTTCTGCCCCACGCTGTTGTCATTCTGAGCGTAGCGAAGAATCTCTGCATTTTGCGATGTTTCGCTTCGCTCAACCACCGATTCTTTTTGCGCGGAATCCCCTGCTTCTTCAAGTTCTTTCGCTTTTTCGGAAAGTTCCGCCGCGCCTATGAGCCTTGCAGAGGATTTGAGCGCGTGAACGAGAATCGTGAAGTTTTTCCAGTCGGAAGATTTTGCATATTCTTCTATTAAATTGGATTTTTCTTCGATTGAATCGTAGAAATTGCGGACGGCTTCTTTGAACACATCTTTTGTGCCGCAGTTTTTGAGCGCGGCTTCGATGTCCAAGCCGAAAATTTCGCCGAAAATTTCGCTCACCTCGCACACATTTTCGCGCCGCTCCTCGCCGTTCCAGCCGTTTTGCTTTGCTTCCACAAAATCTTTGTCGCCGGGCAAAACCAGAAGTTCTTTCGGAAGATAGTTTCTAATCATCTCTTCGAGTTTTTTGGGGTCAATCGGCTTTGAAAGATAGTCGTCGAATCCCGCTTGCAAGTACATTTCCTTTGCGCCGCTGACCGCGTTTGCCGTGAGAGCGATTGCGGGCGTGTTTTTGTTGATTGAAGTGGAGTCTGAAAAATTCGCCGCCAAGAATTCCAAGCCGTCCATTTTTGGCATGAGATGGTCAACGAAAAGAATGTGATATTCGGTTTTTCGCACTAATTCCAACGCTTTAGAGCCGCTTTCCGCCGTGTCGATTTGGACTCGCGTGTTTTTTAAAAGTCCTTTAAAGACCGTGAGATTTACGGGCGTGTCGTCAATCACGAGGATTTTCGCAGCAGGGGCTTGGAAACTTTCGGTGTAAGAAGTCGCTTCCTGCATGAGAGCCGCGCGGGCTTCTTCGCGAGTTCCGATTGCTTCCCAACTTCGGACGCGCTGCTCCAGAACGAACGAAAATTCGCTTCCCTTGCCGTAAGTGCTTTTGACGGAAAGAGCCGTTCCCATTTGCGAGAGAAGCCCGTTTACGATGCTCATTCCCAAGCCAGTTCCTTCGATTGAGCGGTTTCGGTTTTCTTCGATTCGCTCGAACGGCTTGTAGAGTTTTTCCAAATCCTCTTCTTTGATGCCGATTCCCGTGTCTGCCACGGAGATTTTTAGGCGGATTGAAGAATCAGATGCGGTCATTGAGCTTGTCGAAATGACCATTTCACTTGTGTTTTTGGTGGTTTCGACAAGCTCAACCACCGCACTATTTTCCGAGTCGCAGCCAATCGTGAGCGTGACCGAGCCTTCGTGAGTGTATTTTACGGCGTTCGTGAGGATGTTTAGGGCGCACTGCTTGATTCGAGTTTCGTCGCCGTACAAAAGATGCGGCATGGTTTCGTCAACTTGCACCAAAAAGCTCAAGCCTTTGTTGACTGCGCGGGATTCGACCATGTTCGCAAGGTCGGTAATCGTGGAGCGGAGGTCGTAGTCGTCCTCGATGATTTCCATTTTGCCCGCTTCGATTTTTGAGAAGTCGAGAATGTCGTTTATAATAGAAAGAAGTGATTTTCCGCTCGACTGGATGTCGCGGGCGTAAGTTTTGATGGTGTCCTCGTTCGTTTCGCGGAGAATCATCTCGTCAAGACCGAGAACGGCGTTAATCGGGGAGCGGATTTCGTGGCTCATGCTTGAAAGGAAGGCGGATTTTGCCTCGCTCGCCGCGTTCGCTTTTTTGGTCGCCTCGCGCAATTCGTTCGTGGTCGCTTCAAGGAAGGTGACGAGCCGCTCGGTAATCGGAATTGAAACGCCGATTGACCGCTGAAAACCTGAAGCATGGCTTTGCTCAAAGTGATGCTCTTCGCCCTCGCCAGAATAAAGAGTGGGCATTCCGCTAGGCGACTCGCCCTCGCCTTGCTCAATCGTCGCCGAAACTGAATGGGAAATTTCGTCCGCTTCGCCCTGAGCGTGTGCCGAGCGCGGTCGCCAGCCGTCCGCAAAATCTTCTGAAAAATCGCGGTGAGTGTGCGAATGGACGGCGGTTTTCCGCGGATTGTCAAATGAAATGCCCGGAACGATGGGACGGTGCAAATCGCATTTTTTTACATCGCCCTCGCGTAAGCCAATCGTGACCAACTGGCTATTGAACACGCCGCCCTGCCCTTTGAATCGGTACAATTCCGAAAATCCGTGGCAGTAGACAAGTTCTGAGACGACATGCGCGTAAAAGTCGATTTCTTCGTGGGCGCACTCTTTGAGAAAAATCGCGCGGTTCGCGCAAGCGTACAAGAAAATCGCTTCGGGCGCAAAATCGCGCATCCTAAAACTTGCCTCTTCGGTTTTTCCCAGAATCTCGCTCGCCTTGCCGTAAGTGAAGCGGATATATTCGCCGTCTCTCACATCGCCCATCGTGTTCAGTCCGCCCTCGTCGTTGAAGCCGCACGGAACGCGCGCCATAAGGTAGCCGTTTCGGTTCACCATAATCGGAAATTCGCAGATGTTCGACACAAAATGCGCGTCTGGCTCGACATCAAGGTATTTTTTGTAAATCTGCGTGGCGGGAACGCCGTCAATCGTCTTGATGAGCGAATCGCCCACGCTGCCAGGCTCGCCCGCCTCAACGAGCATTTCCTTTCCGATTGGCTTCCATGAAAAAAGGCTCTCCGTGTAAAAATACAAATCTTTTCCCGAAAAAAACGCCGCGACTATGCCGTTGCGAATGAGATTGTTTCCGAACGCAAACGGGGCTTTGTCGTTCGCATCGGAAGTGTTGATGTTCGCGATTGAGCCGAAAAAAGGAATGTCGTCGTAGCCGCGAGTCGCCTCGTCCATAAAGCGCGAAATCTTAAAAGTGATGCCGCTTCCGAGCAAAAGAACGCCTTTGATGTCATTGATTTGGGACAAACGCTTCTTAAAATCGCCCGTGATTTCGTTCAGCGCACAGGTGTCACCGTCGTAATCAAAAATCGTCACTTCCGCATCGTCAAAAAAACAGAAATTAAAGCGCATAAGTTTTTCGGTGTTCAAGCCGACCATCGGGTCGCCGAACAAACTCATTCCCACGATTTTCGCTTTTGGAAGCTCGCGGTGAAACATCGCAATCACTTTCTGCGCGTCCGCCGCCGAAAAGCGCGAAAGATAAAACTGCACGAAAACCGTCCTGGCGCGAGTGTAGTCGCTGTAAAATTTCATATCGGAAAGACGACGCAAATCGGCTTCGCTTTTCACATCAAAAGTGCGCTGAATCATAGATTTATTTTAGCATTTTTTTGATTTTTTTGAGCGAATTTTCATATTTTAGATTTGAGAATAAGACGTTTTGCCACAAACTCAGCAATGCCTTTGCAAGGCGGCAACATACGCTTTGCCGTAGCGCGAAAGCACTGTGCCTTTTCGCGTCAACACGCCCACGGTCATCGAGTCTGCAACGGAAAGTGGTTTTGCAATAATCGTTTCGCCGTTTAGTTCGTGACTGATAACGCCTGAGCAAATCGTGTAGCCGTCCAAGCCGATGAGCAAATTGAACAGCGTGGCTCGGTCGCGCACTTTGATGTTTTTGGGGCAGTCAAAGTCGATTGCCGTGAGCGGCTCTTCGGCAAAATAGAACGAATTGAAGTCGCCTTGCTCGTAGGTGAGGTACGGGAACGGCTTTAGGTCTTCGAGCGAGACGGCTTCTTTTTGCGCAAGCGGATTTGACGACGAGATGAACACGTGAAGCGGCGCGGTGAACAGCGGCTCAAAATGCAGGCTGTTTTTTCGGAGCAGTTTTTTGATGACTTCTTGATTTTTCTGGCTCGTGTACAAAACGCCGATTTCGCTTTTGAGATGCGCCACATCCTCAATGATTTCGTGCGTCTGCGTTTCGCGCAATGTAAAATCATACGCCACACTGCCAAATTCGCGTATCACATCAACAAATGCGTTCACCGCAAACGAATAGTGCTGGCAGCTCACAGAAAAAATCGGGCGCACGTCGCCCGCGCCCTTGTACCGCTCTTCAAGCAACGCCACCTGCTCCAAAACCTGCCGCGCGTAGGACAAAAATTCATCGCCCTCGTTCGTCACCGTTACGCCCTTGTTCGAGCGAGAAAAAATCGTGATTCCCAGTTCGCCTTCAAGTTCGCGGATTGCAGCGGTCAAACTCGGCTGCGAGATAAAAACCTTTTCCGCCGCCTGCGTGATGTTCTGCGCCTTCGCCACAGCCACGGCGTATTTGAGTTGCTGGAGTGTCATAGGCGCAACTCTGCTAGATAGTGCTGGTACACATAGGCCGCACCCTCGCGGTACAATTCTGTTTCACGGTCGGTCAGTTTTTCAAAAAGGCGCGATTCATACAGTTTCCTCAACGCTTCATCATATTCAATATGCTCGTCCTCAACAATGAAAGCGGCAATTTCTTTTGTGAGCGAATCAATGAGCCAGTCAATTTTATCCATGGATTACTTCCTTTAATCGAAGCAGTGCAACCGCTTTTTCCGTGTGAAACGAATATTGCATGGAAAGTTCTTTGTAGGTCATACGCTTTTTAAGCATTTCAAGGTCGATAAATTTCTGCTCGTACTGCTGGAACAGCACCGCCATTGCATCATTCGCAACAGGTCCGTGCACGATGTCATATTTACAATCGTGGTTACAAAGCGGATTGCGTAAATCGGAAAAATACCTGTTACGATTGTTCATCACGAACAAAGCCCATTCTTCTGTGGGAATCATGGAAAAGTCCTTGATGTGCAAATCCGCATGACTCAGAAAATCATCATTGATTTCGTAAAGATTCAGAACTGGGCTTCCGCCTTTTATCCGAGTGGTGCGTTTCGCCATATTTTCCGCCTGAACTCGAATGTTGGTCAGATAAAATCCTTTTCCAAAGTCGCGGAATGGCTTGCACAGTTTCAAATTGATTTCTGTAACCTCACTATTACTTCCGTGATACAAAATCATAGAGTTCCCCCGTTTTGACGGCAGATTTCCGCCATGTCCTCAACGGCATCGTCGAGCGAAAGCGTGTGCTCACTGTCATAATACTCTTTCAAAAATGCGATTGCCTTGTTTTTGTAAAGGTAGGAGAAAGCGTCTTTTTTTGAGAGCCTATGTGCCGTAGCAAAACTGCTCACACAGGCAACGGTGTAGGAGATTTTATTTGCTGAAATTCTGTCCACGATTTGCATAGTCGTACTCCTATTCGAGTTTTTCATAATACGCCTTTATTTTAGCCGCTTCGAGCGTTTTTGCGACGGCAAGCATAAGGATAAGATAGCATAGTTTTCACGAATTTTGAAGTGCAAGAATCATAATCATAGCCTAAACCTATCGCAAAGTGCATAGAAATAGTATTTTTCATGCACAGTGGCTTTTGATATACTGCGCTTAGAATTTTACAAAACAGGTAGGTATTGTATGAAGACGGCAACCATCGGATTTCCGCGGATTGGAAAAAAGCGCGAGTTGAAATTTGCAAGCGAGCAATTCTTTAAGGGCGAATTGACGGCGGAGGAACTAGAGCGCACGGCGGCGCAAAGCCGCGCGTATGGCTGGAAAAAGCAGCGCGAGGCGGGAATCGATTTTATTCCGTCGAACGATTTTTCGTTTTACGACAACATGCTTGACACGGCGTTCTTGCTTGGCGCAGTGCCCGCGCGCTACACGGATTTGGGGCTTTCCGCGCTCGAAACGTATTTTGCCGCCGCGCACGGCTATCAGGGCGCGGCGGGCGACGTGAAGGCGCTCCCGATGAAAAAGTGGTTCAACACGAACTATCACTATCTTGTACCCGAAATTTCGGACGATACAAAAATTGCGCTCTGCGAGGAAAACAAGCCGCTTTTTGAATTCAACGAGGCAAAGCGGCTCGGAATCCAGACCGTGCCGAGCGTCATCGGCGCGTACACGTTTTTGCGCCTTGCCACCTACACGGGCAAAAAGCGGGCGGCGGATTTTGCAGCAGCAACTACGGCGGCGTACATCGCGCTAGCGGAAAAACTCAGCAAAGCGGGTGCGGAATGGGTCAGTTTTGCAGAGCCTGCGCTCGTGCTCGATGTGTCGGCGGAGGAAAAATTGCTTTTTTCTTCCATATATAAGGCGATTGTTTCAGAAATCCACGCGCACACGAATCTTAAAATCATTGTGCAAACGTATTTTGGCGACATTCGCGACGTGTACGAGGAAGTGTGCGAACTCGGTTTTGACGCAATCGCCCTCGATTTTGTTGAGGGCAAGAAGTCGCTGGAACTGGTGCAGTCGGGATTCCATGCGGACACGATGCTGTTTGCGGGAATTGTGAACGGAAAGAATATCTGGCGCACGAATTACGAAAAACAGAACGCACTCCTTGAAAAAATCAAAGAATCCGTGCCGCGAGAAAACATCGTCATCGGCGCGTCCTGCTCGCTGCTCCATGTGCCGTACACGGTCGCCGCCGAGGAAAAACTTTCCGCTGACATCACCAAGCACTTTGCCTTTGCGGAAGAAAAACTCTCGGAACTGCGAGACCTTGCCACGGCTGACGACGCGGCATTATCCGAAAACAAAAAACTTTTTGCCACCGAGCGCGTGTACAAAACGCCCGCCGTGCAAAACGCGCTTTCCGCGCTCACTGATTCTGACTTTGTGCGCACACCCGCGTTTTCCGAGCGCGAAAAAATCCAGCGGGAGCACTTCAAGCTGCCGATTCTTCCAACAACCACCATCGGCTCGTTCCCACAGACACAGGAAATCCGCGCAAACCGCGCCGCATACCGCGCAGGCAAAATCAGCAAGGCGCAGTACGACGAGTTCAACAAGAAAAAAATCGCCGAGTGCATTGCGCTACAGGAGGAAATCGGGCTTGACGTGCTTGTTCACGGCGAGTTTGAGCGCACCGACATGGTGGAATATTTTGGTGCGCAGTTGTACGGCTACATTTTTACGCAGAACGCGTGGGTGCAGAGTTACGGCACGAGATGCGTAAAGCCGCCGATTATTTGGAGCGACGTTGCCCGCCGTTCTCCGATGACGGTTGCCTGGTCGGTGTATGCGCAGAACCGCACAAAAAAGCCCGTCAAGGGAATGTTGACGGGCCCTGTAACGATTTTGAACTGGAGTTTTCCGCGCGAGGACATTCCGCTCAAAGAGCAGGCGTTCCAAATCGGAATCGCAATCCGCGAGGAAGTGCTTGACTTGGAGAAAAACGGAATCAAAATCATTCAGATTGACGAAGCCGCGCTCCGCGAAAAGCTCCCACTGCGAAAAAGCGACTGGCACACGGAATACTTGGACTGGGCGATTCCCGCGTTCCGCCTTGTGCACGCAAAGGTCAGAGCCGAAACGCAAATCCACACGCACATGTGCTACAGCGAATTCGGCGACATTATCCGCGACATTGACGAGATGGACGCCGATGTGATTACGTTTGAAGCGAGCCGAAGCGACCTTACGATTTTGGACGCGCTCAACGCGGCGGATTTCCGCACGCAAGTTGGTCCCGGCGTATACGACATTCATTCTCCGCGCGTTCCGAGCGTAGAAGAAATCTGCGCCGCGCTCAAAAAAATGCTTGCAAAAGTGCGCCGCGAAAAACTATGGGTGAACCCAGACTGCGGCTTAAAGACGCGCGGCGAAGCAGAAACCAAGGCGAGCCTTGTGAACTTGGTGGAAGCGGCAAAAAAAGTGCGGGCGGAGGCGTAAGTGTGCGCTCATTGAGCGTAAGCGTGCGCCCATTGAGCGTAGTCGAAATGAGCGCGCAAACTGAAAAAACTGCGTGCGCTTCGACTTCGCTCAACGCACGGGCGCGCGGAAACTGTGTGAATCACGTTACCGAGAATCCAGCATAAAAAACGCAGTTCCCACACAGTGCCGGGGGCGCACCCACCAGTCGCCCATGTTCCGCCGGGCGTGGCGGGATTCCGTATGCGGGGTTATGAATGTAATAATCAAAATCTATTGGACAGTGGCGCGGGTTTCTCCTATAGTGGACAATGATTTATCGTTTTATACAGCAGCGGAGGTATACATGGCTGGGAAATTCCTGCGGAAAAGGGGCCTGAGCTTTCAGGTCGTCGTGAGCATTGTGGCTCTGGTGTCCGCAATCAGCATAGTGCTTACGGCGTTCGGATTCCTTTCGTTCTCGCGCTCGCACGAGCAGCAGGTTATCAGCATGATGAAAAAGAACGGCGTGAGCGCGGGGAAGCTCGTCGACATGCAGATAGCCACGTACATAAAGCAGGTGGAGGACATTGCCCAGCGCGACGACATCCGCTCGATGGACTTTGACGTGCAGCAGCCGATTCTTGCCGAGGAGGCGAAGCGAATCGGATTCGAGCGGTTCCAGATTGGCTACGCGGACGGCAACGTGAAGAGCACCACGGGCCACGGCGGGTTTGCGGGCGACCGCCCGTTCTTCCAGAGCGCGATGGCGGGCGTCTCCAACATTTCGGACGTGCTGTTCGCGCGCATCGACCTAAAGATGGTCATCGTCGTTTCCGCGCCGATTTACGACGAGAGCCGCCGCGTGGTCGGAATCCTCTCGGGAGTCACGTCTTCGTCGCGGCTCAACGAGATTGTGGAGTCGGTGGACCTGGACTACACGGGGCACTGCTTCATCATCAACAAGGCGGGCGCAAAGATGGCGGGAATCGACTACACGGGAATCGAGACTCTCGACAACGACCTTGAGAAGGAGGACACGGGCGCAATCGCGGGGCTGGTCGCCGTTGAGCGGAAGATGGTGGGCGGCGGAAGCGGAATCGACACGTTTGTGCAGGACGGCAGGAACTACTACTGCGCCTGGACGCCAATCAACGGCGGGGAATGGGTGCTCGGCGTGGTGCAGGACAAGGACGAGGCGCACGCCGTGCTTCGCTCGATGCTCGTGCGGATGATGCTGTTCGCGCTCGCGTTCGTCATCGTGGGGATTGCGTGCGGCGCGTTCATCACCCGCGCGCTCAAGCCGCTCCGCACAGTGCGCGACAACATTCAGGAAATTGCGTCGGGCAAGGCTGACTTGACCAAGCGGATTAACGTGAAGACCCGCAACGAAATCGGCGAGGTGGTGGCGGGATTCAATGCGTTCAGCGAAAAATTGCAGAACATCATCGGCGTGATGAAGCACTCGAAGGACGAACTTTTGCGCGCGGGAACCGACCTCAAGGCAAGCACGCAGGACACGAGTGCGTCAATCACCGAGATTATCAGCACGATTTCGCGCCTGGGCGAGAACATCGCCACGCAGGGCGGGAGCGTGCAGCAGACGGCGGGCGTGGTCAACCAGATTATAGAAAATATCCGCGCGCTCGAAACAATGGTGGAAACGCAAGCAAGCGGCGTGGCGCAGGCGTCGAGCGCGGTTGAGCAGATGATTGGGAACATTTCGTCGGTGAACGGCTCGGTTGACAAAATGGCGAAGTCGTTTTCGTTGCTTGCGGCGGACGCCCAGACAGGCGCACAGACGCAGACGCAGCTCCGCGAGCAGGTGAGCAGGATTGAGGCGCAGTCAAAGCTTTTGAACGAGGCGAACAAGACAATCGCAAACATCGCAAGCCAGACGAACTTGCTCGCCATGAACGCGGCGATTGAGGCGGCACACGCGGGCGACGCGGGCAAAGGCTTTGCCGTGGTCGCGGACGAAATCCGAAAGCTCTCCGAAACGTCAAGCGCGCAGTCAAAGACAATCGGCGACCAGCTCAAGGGAATCCAGAACACGATAAACACCGTCGTGCTTTCGGCACAGCGGGGCGTGCAAGGCTACACGAACCTTGCGGGCAAAATCCACGAAACGGACGAATTGGTGCGGCAGATAAAGGCCGCCATGGAAGAGCAGAACGAAGGGAGCAAGCAGATTATCGGCACGCTCCGCGCCATGAACGACAGCACGGGCGAAGTGCGGAGTGCCTCACGCAAAATGGCGGAAGGCAGCCAGTCAATCCTGCGGGAAGTGCACGCGCTGCAGGACGCAACCACGGGCATGAAGCAGGGCATGGACGAAATGGCGGCGGGCGCGCGCAAAATCAACGAAACGGGCACGGCGCTTTCCGAAATTTCCGCAGAAATGGAAGCATCAATCAACGGAATCGGGAATCAGGTAGACCAGTTTACCGTGTAGCCACCGCTCCCGCGCTCATTGAGCGTAGTCGAAATGAGAGCGCAAACTGAAAACCGCGTGCGCTTCGACTTCGCTCAACACACGGGGCGCGCGGAAACTGTGTGAATCACGTTACCGGAAATCTGACACAAAAACGCTACAACCCAAAATACACTCGTGCGCCCAAAGACGCGCCGTAAAACGTCTGAAAATGTGTTTTTGTGTCTTCATTTGAAAAATCAAGTGCTTTCCACGAAGCAAAAATCTCGTAGCGATTTATCATAATTCCCACGTGCAAATCGGACTCAAAAATCTGAAAATCGTGCGGAAAAAACTGGTAGCCGAATTTCCATTCCAAAACAAGCGGTTTTATAGGATACGAGCGAAGCAAAAGCCCCACAGTAGCTCCGCGCCTAAAGTCGTCAAAATGCTCGCCTTGCCACGCCGTATACTGAACAATGAAATTCGCGCTCAAAATGTTTGTCTGCAAAAGCGAAACGAGTCCGCCAAGCCGCACATTGTTGCGAAAGCCCTTTTGAGAAAAATCAAAATCGCCATTTTTCGCGTTATACAAAGAAAGATTTTCAAAATACGGTCCGACATACGGAAACAAAAGCCCTTCAAAGCGCGTTTCGTTTCCAAATCCAAAGCCGTGCAAGTATACTGCGGAAGTGTCGAGCGAAAATCGAGTGCGATGATAGCCCGGGTCGGTATAAAAAATGCTCTCGCCAAATGTGCCACGAACGACGTATTTTCCGTCGGCAGCAGAAGCCTCCTCGTCATAAGGATAGTCAAAAAAGCGAACGGTGTTGAGCCAGTAATACGCCACGCCCACTGAAATGACGCACAGCGCAATAAACGTTGCAAATAAATCATTTGCGGTATCTTCATCTTCGTTTTTGTCGGACGACGAAAACGAAATCTTTTGAAATCGCTCCGTTTCCAAATTCGAAGACGAAAATACCGATTGAGGAAACGACAAAGCCGACCCGTTCATACGAAGAAAAATGAAAATGCACGCAAAAACGAGAATCTTTTTCATACACTCCTCAAGATTTTGCACAGATTGTATAGTTAAAACAACGCCCCGTGCAAAATCTTCACCACATCGTTCGCTTGGCTTTCGTCCACGAGCATGGAGATGTTCACCTTGCTCGCGCCTTGCGAAATCATCTGCACATTGATGTTCGATTCGTGGAGAGCGGTGAATGCGTCTTTTAAAATCGAGCTTGAATGGCTCGCGTCGCAGATAAGCGTGACGATTGCTTTTTCTTTGGTGGCTTTGACCTCGGCAACACGCGCCAAGTCTTCGAGAAGTCCCGCCAAATCCGCCTTCGTGTTCACTGTGAGCGAAACCGAAACTTCGCTTGTCGCAATCACATCGATTGAAATGTTCCATTTTAAGAATTGGTTGAAAATGTGCGCCAAAAATCCCGCCGCACCCAACATTCGGCTCGACTGAATATCAATCAGCGTGACATTTTTAACGCTCGTAATCGCCGTGACTCGCGGAGTTTCCCCGCTGTGCTTTTCGACGATCACCGAGCCTGCACTTTTTATATTGTAGGAATTTTTCACACGCACTGGAGTTCCGGTCTTTCGGCAGGGAATCATGCTCCTCGGGTGCAAGACCTGACTTCCGAACATGGCGAGTTCCTGCGCCTCCTCATAAGTGACTTCGGGAACAGGGCGAGCCTCTTTTACGATTCGGGGGTCAGTCGTCAAAATTCCGTCAACATCTTTCCAAGTTTGGATTTCGTCTGCTTTCATCGCCGCGCCAATCATCGTCGCGCTTAAATCCGAGCCGCCGCGACCGAGCGTGGTGATGATTCCGTTTTTGTCTTTTGCGATAAAGCCCGTGACAATCGGGATTTCGGTCTGTTTTCCGTTTTTGTAGTCGTTCAAGTGCTTCGGGATATTCTCCCACACCTCATCGAGCAATTCCGCCGCCATATAATTTGAGTCAGAAACAAAACCAATATCCCACGCATCGTAGAATTTTGCGGAAGTGCCCTGTTTTTGCAGAAAGGCTGCCATCATGCGAACGCTCATGCGCTCGCCGAATGAAACAAGGTAATCGCGCGTGCGTTTGGTGAGTTCGTGGAGCATGGAAATGCCCGTGAGCAAGAATTTGAGTTCTTCAAGGAGTTCTTTGATTGCAGGGACATTGATTTCCAGTATCCGAGCCGTGTCAAAATGCAGTTTTTCAACTTTCGCAATATCAACAGTGCCTTTCACAGCCAAATCAGCCGCGTCAAGCAAGTGGTCAGTGGTATCGCCCATCGCACTCAACACAACAACAGGGCGTTCTTCTTTGTAAGCCTGAATAATAGAAGCGACATGGCGGATTCGCTCCGCATTGGCGACAGAAGAGCCGCCGAATTTCATAACTATCATTTTTTTTCCTCATTTTTTTGCAAAATGGTACCACAACGAGCGATTTTTTCCGAGTGCTACATCGTTGAAAAAACTGATGAAAGCGTCGGAATGTCGATTTTTGAAGGCTTTACGCGCACGCGCTCGTTTAACTCGCACGAATTTTCTGGAAGAGCGATTTCCATTCCAAGCGAAGGAATAAAGAAAATCGGAAAATCGCGGCTTTTATCCACGCAAATCGCCTCGCCCGTCCAATCGGGATTTTGCAAAAGGTACACGAGCGTCCAATGAAGTCGGCTGTTTCGCTCCGCCTTTTTTGCCGCTTGAGAGGCTTCCTCGCCCGCACTTACTCGCAAAAGAAGTTCATCTTTATCGATGAGTTTTTCCTTTTTTAAAAACGAGCGAAGTTGCTCATGAGCAATCAAATCCCCGTACCGACGAAGCGGACTTGTAACTTGCGCATAAAGCGAAAGCCCTAGCCCCGCGTGCATTGCAGGCGTTACGCCAACACTCCGCTTTCGCATACACCGCCTGAGCCGAAATTGACCAGCAAGCCCCGAAGGAATTTCTTGCGGAATGGCTGGAACGTCTTGACTTACAAACGGAAACGGAATTCGATTTGAAAGAGCAAAATGCGCCGCGCCCTCCCCCGCTAAAAGCATCGCCTCGCGAACAACGTCCGCGCTTTTTGGATGCGGAACTGGTTCGATTGAAACTTTTTTTGATTCGCTGTCAACAAAAATATGAACTTCTGGAATTGAGATTTCAACCGAACCTGACTTTTTTCGTCTTTCAATATTTTTCTCCGCAATTTCAAAAAGGGGCGCAAGTTGTGGCGTGTCGCACAAAGTGTCCGCTTGCTCGTAAGTGTACCGCTTGACTTTTACAATCGAACGCAAAACCTCGCACGACTCCACGGAAAAATCGTCTTTGTTTATTTTGATTTTGAACGAAAGCGCAAAACTTTCTTCCGTTAAACCGAGCGCGTAATGCTCAAGGCAATCAGGAGAGAGCATCATGCTCGCGCCTTCTGGAATATACAGCGTACTTCCTCGCGCACGCGCAATTTTGTCAATCGTGGAGTCTGGAAACACAACGGAAGCGGGGTCTGCCACGTGAACCCACAAATATTCCCCGTCAAAAGAAATCGCGTCGTCGGGGTCGTTTGACCAAGCGTTGTCAATCGCATACGAAACGCCAGGAATGACAACGCGCTCCTCGTCTTTTGGCGGCGAAGGCAGACTTTCGGACGCGCTTTTCGCGCTCAAGCCCCAGCGAAGCGGATACGGATTTCTTGTAATTGTCCACAATCCCGTTTCAAGAAGAATTTTGTGCGCTTTTTCAACCGTTTCTTGAAATCCCGCCTCTCGAAGCGTGCGACTTTTATCGGTTTTTCCAAGCGCAAACGCCTCCACATCGCCCATAAGAGCCGAATCCTCTGGCAAAAGCGCGTTTTTCTTTAAGCGAGAAATAAAAGCCGCGCGAAGTTCGTCAGCATGAGCCTTTTCAAACTCCTTTTTTTCGATTGCTTCGATTTCTTCAAAAGTCCGCGCCTTAAAAAAAATCGCTCCGTTCAAAATGTGCGAAAAAAATTCGTGCGACAAAGAAAGCGCAGAATATACGCCCCAACAATCAAGCGGATTTGGCTTTTCCGAGCAAACTAACTCAAAAAGTTCCAAAAAAGGAATCAAATCCGCTTCTTCATCAGAAAGCAACAGTTCGTGCGCCTCTTTTATTCCCGCGCGGAGTTTTTCGTCTACACAAAGAGCGTCTGCGCGGGAAAGTATTTTTTCAAGAAAAGACACGCCCTCGTTTGCGCCACTCGAAAAAAGCACTGTTATATCCTTTTCGCGCACTTTTTGTTCGGCAAACGTCGCTTTTTTTCCCGTGGAAGTCGCGCGAGAAACGCACCAAGAAATCGTAAACTTTTCGCCTTCAAAATCAAGGACTATCGCAGGTTGATTTTTATAGATGACAATTGCATTTTTTTGAATCATTTTCCCTCCCCGTTTTTGTTGAACACACGAAAAAAATCCCGCCGATTTTTGATTTTCTCGGCGGGAACGTTTTATCAGATTGTTACAAATCTGTCAAAATCACTGTGGCGATGACCAGGTGTTTTTGATTTCTGGTTCGCAGATGTTGATTTCTGTCTGAAGGTCAAAGAATTTTGCCTTTGTCATATCGGGCGCAAAATTGATTGTATCTCCCAGTTGCACTTCGACTTCTGGAGCCACGCGGGCAACAATTGTTTTGTCCTTGACCTGCACAAAAACGTGCGTATCAGCACCGAGCGGTTCTTTATTCGTCACCTTAAGTTGCATATTGTTCTCGCTTGCGGGAGTCTGCTGATAATGAATATCCTCTGGGCGAATGCCAAACCACACTTCTTTTCCAACGTGCGCTTTGAGATGCTTTTGCTGCTCGGCAGTCGGAATGAGCGTAAACGAACCTTCGTCTGCAACAACTTGTCCGTTTTTCTCTGCAATTTTGAGCGTAAAGAAATTCATCGGTGGAGTTCCAATAAATCCTGCGACAAATTTGTTAATCGGGTGGTTGTACAGATAGAGCGGTGCGCCAATCTGCTGGATTCTCTTTTCTGACATAACGACGATTTTTGTTCCCATCGTCATCGCTTCAATCTGGTCGTGAGTAACGTAAATCATCGTTGCCTGCAAACGATGATGGAGGTCTGAAATTTCGGCGCGCATTTGAACGCGGAGTTTTGCGTCAAGGTTTGAAAGCGGTTCGTCAAAAAGGAAGACTTTTGGGTCTCGAACGATTGCGCGTCCAACCGCAACGCGCTGCCGCTGACCACCAGAGAGAGCCTTTGGTTTTCGGTCAAGATATGTTGTAAGGTCAAGGATTCGTGCGGCTTCATCAACGCGGCGTTTAATTTCTGCTTTGTCCATTTTGCGGATTTTAAGACCGAACGCCATGTTGTCAAAAACGGTCATGTGCGGATACAAAGCGTAGTTCTGGAAAACCATCGCGATATTGCGGTCTTTTGGCGGAACGTCGTTCATAAGTTCGCCGTCGATAAGAAGTTCACCTGCGGTAATGTCCTCAAGACCTGCAACCATGCGGAGCGTCGTCGATTTGCCACAGCCAGACGGACCGACGAAAACGCAGAACTCTTTGTCTTCGATTGTAACGTTTGATTTTTCTACAGCAAGAACATTTCCGTCGTAGATTTTTGTGATGCCTTTAAGCTCAACCTTTGCCATTTTTTACTCCTTTATGACATTGGGATTATATTTATGATTCAATAATAAACGACAAATCTCTAAAGCGCAATCAAAAAAATCTAAAGTTTTTCTTTTTTATTTTAAGTTTAGGACAAAAAAAAGACTTCCGATTTTGGAAGTCTTTTTGCGGAGAAGCTGACTTGAACAGCCACGGCTCGCGCCACCAGCACCTCAAGCTGGCGTGTCTACCAATTCCACCATCCCCGCTCAATATGAACTTAATCTTACAGAAATAAAAAAATCGTGTCAAGCGCACAAAATGACTTATTTCATTTGTTTATCGTCAAAAATAAGTCTATAATGGTTGTATTACTTTTTTTAGAGGACGATATGAAAAAACGAACATCCGTGGCAAAGTTGATAAGCATTGCAGTTATTGGAGGAATTATTCTTTATTCTGTGGTCATTTTTTTGACAGTGCAACACGGACTTAATACGGGGCTAAGCGATTATTTCAAGGAAGACACAAAATCTCTTGCCGTTGAAATAACGGAGGAGATTCAAAATCAGTGCATTCAAGTTGAACGCACGGCGGAGTGGATTCAGCACGCATTTGAGCAAGAAAGCGCAGACCTGGGCAGTTTGAATGCAGGCGCAATAGACGATTTTTGCGCTGGAGCGGTACAAATTATGAAAGCGGATTCTGCAGTGATTTTTTCTTCCGACGGACAGCAAATTTCTTCGATGAAATACGGAGTTGCTCAAAAAAACGACCTTGTGGAAAGCGCACTCAACGGAATAAAACGCACAACGCTCGTAAAACCAGATTCAAACGTCTACGCACTGTGCGCTCTTCCCCTCACAACAAACGGACAGACGGCGGGAGTCGTCGTTGTCAAAAAAAACGTTAGCACAAATGAACTCGTAAAAGCAGTTTCCGCTCGGACCCGTTCTTCGATTACGATTTTTGACGGACAAGTTCGTCAGGCGACGAGTATAGACGGAATGAACGGCACAAAAATCACAAACGAGCAAGTTATAAAAGATGCGCTTTCTGGAAAAACGACGCTTCTTGTAAACGAAATCGGCGGAGTCAAAAACATTTCGTATTATTTTCCGCTCAAAGATGAAAAAGGCGAAATTCTCACGACGCTTTTTATTGGAAAACCGCTCGTGGTGGTGCAAACAACGGCGACCACGATTTTCCGTCCGCTCATTGCAATAATCGTAGTTGCTTCCGTTGGAATTTTGGTTCTCTTTATATTTTTGATTTACACGAGAATCATTCGTCCACTTGAAGCGGTTGACCGTGCGGTAAAACACCTTGCCTCCGGAGATGCCGACCTCACGCAACGGCTTCCGCTTATCGGAAACGATGAGTTTACGGAGTTGAGCGAAGGCGTAAACACGTTTGTGGAAATGCTTTCGGGAATCATCGTCAAGGTCAAAGTTACGGCAAAGCAAGTTCTCTCGGAAAGCGAGCAAATTAGTGCGGCTAGCCAGTCGATTTCAACGGGAGCTAGCGAGCAAGCGGCAAGCACGGAAGAAATGAGCGCAACAATGGAGGAGATGGCGAGCAACATCAGTCAAACTGCGGAAAATGCCGACAAAACGGGAAAACTCGCAGAAAAATCTTCCATAGAAAGCGAAGCGGGTGGAAAAGCCGTAAACGAAAGCGTCATTGCCGTCAAGGAAATTGCGGAGAAAATCACGGTCATTGGAGCAATCGCAAAGCAAACAAATATCCTCGCGCTGAATGCTGCGATTGAAGCGGCTCGCGCAGGCGAAGCGGGAAAAGGATTTGCGGTTGTTGCGTCCGAAGTGCGAAAACTCGCAGAGCGAAGTCAAGGTTCGGCGGCAGAAATCATGGAACTTTCAGAAAAAACACTCGTCGCAAGCGAAAATGCGGGAGACAAAATAAGTCAAATAGTTCCTGAGATTCGGCAAACGTCAACTCTAATCGACGAGATTTCATCAGCGTGTAAAGAACAAAACAATGGAGCGCAACAGGTAAGCCAAGCGATAATCCAACTTGACAGCGTTGTGCAACAAAACGCAAGTGCCGCAGAGGAACTTGCCGCAATGAGCGAAGAACTTTCGGCAAACGCCCGCGAACTTTCAAAAATAATCAGCGTTTTCAAAACCGAATAAACAAATAAAAAAAAGACTTCCGATTTGGAAGTCTTTTTTTTGCGGAGAAGCTGACTTGAACAGCCACGGCTCGCGCCACCAGCACCTCAAGCTGGCGTGTCTACCAATTCCACCATCCCCGCTCTTAGTAACAAAACTGTATCAAAATGTAGCAATTTTGTCAATACGCGCTCTCCAATCCGCCCGTTTTCACTTGGAAGTGCGCAAACTCCATGCTAAAGCTCGCCCGCCCTTGCGTAACCGAGCGCAAATTCGTCGAGAAGCCGAACATCTTTGCCATCGGCGCGATACAGTGAACGATTTCGCCGCTCGCTTTTGAGTCCTGACCTGCAATCTGACCGCCGCGCTGCGTGATTTGGCTTATTGCGTCTCCCACGAATTCAAGCGGACAAGAGATGTCAACATTCATCACCGGCTCCAAGATTTGCGGAACGGCTTTTTCTGCCGCCTCGTCAAAGGCTTGCGCCGCACACGCGGTGAATGCGAACGGAGTTCCCGTAAGCTCGTTGTAGCCGATTTTTGTGACCGTAACTCCCACATCGGCGCACGGATAGCCGTATTTAATTCCTGAAGAGAAGGAATTTTCGATTCCCGCTTTGACGGCTTCGTAAATTTCTTCCGGAATCGAAGAATCATGCACTTCGCACGAGTAAGTATTTCCCACGCCCTGCTCATTCTGGCGAATTTTAATCGTGAGGGAAGCGGTGTTGTCCTTTCCTGCAAGATTTTTCTCCCAGATAGATGAAACTTCGGCCTCGTTCGTGACGCTCTCGCGGTAAGTGACCTGCGGTGCGCCAACATTAGCCTTTACGCCGAAATCTTCTTTCATTCGAGTGACCAAAACATCAAGGTGAAGCTCTCCCATTCCGCTGATGATGAGCTGCCCCGTTTCCGCGTCCTCGTGGCTAGTAAAAGTGGGGTCTTCGCGGCTCATAATCGCAAGGGTCTCCACGAGTTTGTCCTTGTCGCTCAAAGTTTCAGGCTCAATCGCAATCGAAATCACAGGCTCAGGGAATTTGAGGCTTTCAAGAAGGACAGGCATTCCCTCGCTTCCGAGCGTGTCGCCAGTCTGGGAGATTTTTAGCCCCACGAACACGGCGATGTCGCCCGCAGAGACAGAATCCATCTGCTCCATGTGATTTGCATTCACGCGCAGAATTCGGTTGATTCGCTCTCGCTTTTTCTTCCCGACATTGAGGACTTGGCTTCCCGCAGTGAATTTGCCCGAATACACGCGCACAAAGCAGAGCGCGCCCATTTCGCGGTCTTGCTGAATCTTGAACACGAGTCCGAGCGGCATTTTCTTTTCGTCGCATGGGATTTCGACCTCTTCTTCCTTGTCTTTTTTGATGTGCAAGCCTTTCGCGGCGGGAACATCGGTGGGGCACGGAAGATAGTCAATCACCGCGTCGATGAGCGGCTGAACGCCCTTGTTGCGCCTTGCCGAACCGCACAAGCACGGAACGAAAGTGCGGTCAATCGTACCACGGCGGATAACGGCTTTGAGTTGCTCGTTCGTGATTTCGCCGCCCTCAAGGTAAATCATGCCAAGCTCGTCGTCCTCGGAAGCCACCGCGTCAACGAGTTTTGCCCGCCATTCTTCCGCCAAATCCTTGTATTTTTCTGACAATTCTGATTCCGTGAAAGTTTCGCCCTCGTCGTCCTCGTTCCAGCGGATTTCCTTCATTTTGAGAAGGTCAATCACGCCCTCAAAATCCTCGCCCTGTCCCATCGGAACTTGGAGCGCAATCGTATTCACGCCGAATTTCTCGCGCACATCGTTAATACTATAGAAGAAATCCGCGCCGATTCTGTCCATTTTGTTCACGAAGCACAAGCGCGGAACGGAAAACTCGTCCGCCTGCTTCCACACGGTCTCGGTCTGCGGTTGAACACCGTCCACTGCGCAAATCACCGCCACCGCGCCGTCAAGAACGCGCAAACTTCGCTCGACCTCGGCGGTAAAGTCAACATGACCCGGCGTGTCGATGATGTTGATTGTGTAGCCGTTCCAGCTCGTCGTAATCGCGGCAGAGGCAATCGTGATTCCCCGCTCCTGCTCCTGCTTCATAAAATCCATCGTCGCCGCACCGTCGTCAATCTCGCCGATTCGGTGGATTTTCCCGGTATAATAGAGGATTCGCTCCGTCGTCGTAGTTTTTCCCGCGTCAATGTGCGCCATAATCCCGATATTGCGCATTTTTTTTAGGTCAGTCGCCATAATTTCTCCAGCAGTGCCTCTCGGACACAAAAAAGAGGACTCCAGATTCTGAAGTCCTCTGCATTGAGCTACGATGGACTCGAACCATCGACAGCCGCCTTAAAAGGGCGGTGCTCTAC
>ERZ842401.1650-NODE-1650-length-31456-cov-17.286774_pt1 | contig 31456 bp, 28 predicted proteins | sample MGYA00521270_ERZ842401 | MGnify/ENA primary metagenome ERZ842401 (study PRJEB31892, sample SAMEA3878208) | bioreactor metagenome | biome: Moose rumen | place: Sweden | collected 2011-10 | study: EMG produced TPA metagenomics assembly of the PRJEB12797 data set...
AAAAACTGCCGCAGGAACCGGCAGGACGGTGAAAAGGACTTGCGAAAGTTGAGTTAATCAAAAAGGACGGCAGGACGGGAAACTATAAAGCCGGGGCCTCTCCCGTCATGAGCTCGTAGCCGGTACGCGCCTGCTCCAGGTGCCAGACTCTTCCGTGGATGTAGCGCTCCGTGGCGGCGTACTCCATCCCCGGGGTCTTGTAGTTCGCCTCGAGCACGACGGGGCAGGACACGCCCTCCATGGCCACCGGAAGCGTGTAGATGAGAATGTCCGCCACCGCTGCGAGGATGGGGAGCTCCTCGAGGGGCCTGGTGTTGAGGGAATTGCGCAGCGGCCTTGCGGTGCGGTTGCACACCACGGCATCCATGCCGGCCGACACCGCCGCGGCGTACGCCGCCTTGCCGGCGCCTCCGAACCCTGCCACCACGGCCACCGCTCCTTTGCCGAAACCGTTGTCTTCCAGCACTTTCCTTACTCCCAGATAGTCGGAGTTGTAACCCTTGATGCCTTCCGGAGTCTTTACCGCGATGTTGATGGCGCCTATAGCCCTGCAGTCTTCCGCCACCGAATCAACCCTCGCAAACGCGAGTTCCTTGAAAGGAGCCGTGATGTTAATCGCCTGGTAGTCCGACAGGAACTTCTGCCAGGAAAGTTCGAAATCCGCCCCTTCGATGAGGTCGTAGGGCCAGCGGCCTCCGTATGCGCGCGCAAAGAGCGCCGGGCTGCCCGAGCCGGCGAGGGGATGTCCTATGAGGCCGAAACGCAGCATCCGCTATATGATGTCCTCGCGCTCGCGGATGTCGCGGAGGCGCAGCTGCATGGAAGAATTACCCCGGTAGTAGTTCTCGACTATGCTGTAGCATATGTCCATGGCGTTGCCGTCGTGGATGTAGTCGAAGTACTCGCTCATGTTGAAGCCGATGGAGGGTATCTGGTGGTAAGGCTGGCTTTCCTGCATGAGGTCGAGCTTGAGATGCACTCCGCCCGCCCCCACCTTGCGGCCGTTGCCGGAGTCGTAGACGTTCTCGGTGATGAAGACGGGGTTGTTGTTGCCGGGGCCGAAAGGCTGGAACTGCTTGAGGATGCGGAAGAACTTGGGGGTGATCTGCGAGAAGTCCAGGCGTGCGTCGATGTCGATCACCGGGGTGAGCATCTCGCCCGTGATCTTGCCCTTCACGAACTCGTCCATGCGGCGGGCGAATTCGGGGAGATTCTCCTCCCTGAGCGTAAGCCCTGCGGCATACACGTGCCCGCCGAAGTTCTCGAGGAGGTCGGCGCAGCTCTCTATTGCAGAATAAAGGTCGAATCCGGAAACGCTCCTCGCCGAGCCGGTGACGAAGCCGTTGCTCTTGGTGAGCACGACCGTGGGCTTGTAGAAAGCCTCCACCAGGCGCGACGCCACGATGCCCACGACGCCCTTGTTCCACGCCGGGTTGTATACCACGGTGGCGTTCCCGCTCGCGAGGGCCTTTCCCGACTCCACCATTTCCAGGGCTTCCGCCGTGATTTCGCGGTCGATGTTCTTGCGTTCGTTGTTATTGTTGTTGATGCGCTCCCCGATCATGGTGGCCCTGCCGCTTTCGGTGGCGGTAAGGAGCTCCACCGCAAGCCTGCCTGTCTCCATGCGCCCTGCGGCGTTGATGCGCGGGCCGATCTTGAACACTATGTCGTCGATGCCCACGTGCCCCGGCTCGAGGTTGCTCAGGCTGATGAGGGCCTGCAGCCCCTTGCGGGGCTCCTCGTTGAGCCTCTTGAGCCCGAAATGGGCCAGGACGCGGTTCTCGCCGGTCATGAACACCAGGTCGGAGGCTATGCTCACCACGCAGAGGTCGAGCAGCGGGATGAGGGTGTCGAAGGGAATCTCGTATTTCTGCGCATATCCCTGCACCAGCTTGAAGCCCACCCCGCAGCCGCAGAGGTCGTCGAAGGGGTAGCTGTCGTCGGTACGCTTGGGGTCCAGCACCGCCACCGCCGCGGGCAGTTCGTCTTCGGGAAGGTGGTGGTCGCAGATTATGACGTCGATGCCCTTCTCGCCCGCCATCTTCACCTTCTCGATGGCCTTGATTCCGCAGTCGAGCGTGATGATGAGGGTGTAGCCGCCTTTCTCGGCGGTCTCTATCCCCTTGACCGACAGGCCGTAGCCTTCGTCGTAGCGGTCGGGGATGTAGAAATCCACGTTTTCGGTGTAGCGCCTGATGAAAGAGTAGACCAGCGACACTGCGGTGGTGCCGTCGACGTCGTAGTCGCCGTAGACCAGGATTTTCTCGCCGGAGCTGATGGCCTTGTGGAGCCGTTCGACGGCGGCGGCCATGTCTTTCATGAGGAAGGGGTCGTGGAGATCCTGGAGGCTGGGTCTGAAGAAGGCGCGGGCCTGCTCGAAGGTGTCGATGCCCCTCTGGACGAGCAGCTCCGCCAGCACGCGGTCGATGCCGAGCGCCAGTGCGAGCGCGCCGACCTTGTCCTGGTCGGCGGGGTCAGCTATGTTCCATTTTGCCTCCATTTGTTACAATCGGCAAATATACCGATAAATCCGGAGAAAGTCAAGGGCTTTTAAACCTTTGTCTCACAGCTTCGAACAGCAGGATTGCGGCGGACACGCTCACGTTGAGCGAATCTTCCGCTCCGAGCATCGGAATCCGGATGTGGGCGTCGGCGGCCTCGCGCCAGACGGACGTGAGACCGGTCGACTCGGTGCCCATCACGATGGCGGTGGGGCCGGTCATGGGGGTGTCGTAGTAGAGCGAGGAGTCCTGAAGCTGGGCGGTGAGAATCTGTATGCCGTTGTCTTTGAGCCATTTGATGGCTTCCCCGGAACTGCAGCATACGGTGGGGACGGTGAAGACGGCGCCCACGCTCGCCCTTATCACGTTCGGATTGTAGATGTCGGTGGCGGAGTCGCAGATTATCAGGGCGTCGGCTCCGGCCGCATCGGCGCTGCGCAGCACCGCCCCGAGGTTGCCCGGCTTTTCCACAGCCTCGAGCACCATGAGCAGCGATGGATTGCCCTGAAGGTCCGCCAGAGTGCGATCGCGCCACTCCACCTCGGCCACGATGCCTTCGGTTCCGCCCCTGTAGGCTATCTTCTCGTAAACCCCCGCGGGAACCTCAAAAATCTTGGTTAAATTCCTGGCCTTATAAGATTTTACAGGTTCTGCTGCCGCGGACGCCCCGGTTTCGCAGGCTCTCCCCAAAACAACTGCCGGAGAAACCGGGGCGTCCGCGGCGGCTTTCTCCTCAAAATCAACTGCCGGAGAAACCGGGGCGTCCACGGCGGCTGTTGCTTCGAATTCTTCTTCGGACAACAGTTCAGGGCACCAGAAAATGCACCGCACCCTGAAACCGGCGGCAATACAGCGCGCCACTTCCCTGCGGCCTTCCACGAGGAAAAGCCCCCTCTCGCGGCGCACGTCGGAACGGTACCCGAGAGAGACGGCTTCCTTTATCTTGGGATTCTGAGCCGAAGTTATGGGAGTGGTGCGAATCATCTTGCGCCCAGATCCTTCTCGGGCCTCATCTGCGGGAACAGGAGGACGTCCTGGATGGTGCTCTGGCCGAGCATCAGCATCGTCAGACGGTCTATCCCTATGCCGATTCCGGAAGTGGGCGGCATGCCGTATTCGAGGGCCCGCACGAAGTCGTAATCCACGAACATCGCCTCGTCGTCCCCCTTCATCTTGAGGGCCGCCTCCTCCTTGAAGCGCTCCAGCTGGTCGATGGGATCGTTGAGCTCGGAATAGGCGTTGGCCAGCTCATGGCCGTTCACGAAGAGCTCGAACCTTTCGGTGAGAGTGTCGTCGTAACGGCAGCGTTTGGTGAGGGGGCTCATTTCCACCGGGTAGTCGGTCACGAAGGTGGGCTGGATGAAATGCTCCTCGCAGAAGGCGCCGAAGATGGCGTCGATGAGCTTGCCGCGCCCCATGGTCTTGTCTGCCTCCACATTCAGCTTCGCGCAGGTTTCGCGCAGGGCGGCCTCGTCCATGTCGTGGACGTCCACGCCCGCGTATTCCTTGATGGCGTCGAGGATGCGCACGCGCCTCCATCCGGCCTTGAAGTCGATTTCGTTGCCGTCCACCGTCACCTTGGTGGTGCCGTGCAGGGTGATGGCTATCCTCTCGAGCATGCGCTCGGTGAAGTCCATCATCCAGATATAGTCCTTGTAGGCCGCATAGAGCTCCATCTGCGTGAACTCCGGGTTGTGGGTCTTGTCCATGCCCTCGTTGCGGAAGTCCTTCGCGAACTCGAACACGCCGTCGTAGCCGCCCACGATGAGCCTCTTGAGGTAAAGCTCGTCGGCTATCCTCAGGTAGAGCGGGATGTCAAGGGCGTTGTGGTGGGTGATGAACGGCCTTGCTGTGGCGCCGCCGGGAATGCTCTGCAGGATGGGTGTCTCCACTTCGAGATAGCCGGCCTCGGTGCAGAACTCGCGCATGGTGTTCATGATTTTGGTGCGTCCCACGAACACCTCGCGGACCTGCGGGTTTATGATAAGGTCGACATACCTCTGGCGGTAGCGCAGCTCCGGGTCGGTCACGGCGTCGTAGGTCACCCCGTCGGCCTCCTTCACGATGGGAAGCACGCGCAGGCTCTTGCTCAGGAGCGTGAGCTCCTTTGCGTGGACGCTCAGCTGCCCGGTCTGGGTGAAGAACGCGAAGCCCTTCACGCCCACGATGTCGCCGATGTCGAGCAGCTTCTTCCACACCGTGTTGTACATGGTCTTGTCTTCGCCCGGGCAGATTTCGTCGCGCTTGACGTAAATCTGGATGCGTCCGGTGGAGTCCTGAATCTCACCGAAGGACGCTGCGCCCATGATGCGACGGCTCATCAGTCGCCCTGCGATGCACACGTGTGCGAAGGGGCCTTCCGGGTCGAGGGCTGTTTCCTGCGTGAACCCTTCCGCTATGCCCTTTGCCGTGGCGTTAACCGGGTAAAGCGGTGCAGGATAGGGATTTATACCGAGTTCGCGGAGCGCCGTGAGGGCGTTCCTGCGGTTCTGTTCCTGTTCGTTGAACTGTTCGTTTGCCATTTTTCTGTCTATGAATTATAATGCGATGGTCGATTCCATGTACGCCCTGAGCGCCGTCCAGTCGTAGTAGACTCCGTTCACGGCATCGAGCCCGGGAATGCCGACCTCCTGCTCGTTCATGAGAATCTTCACGAGAACTCCGCCGCGGCCGTTCCGGTAGAACACGAACTGGATGTTCGAGCCCATGCAGATGTCCTTGCAGCAGAGCCAGTAATTCGAGGCGTCGAGCACGTTGTGCCCGTTGGCACCGTTGAGGTTGAGCAGGAGCGTGAACGGGCCTATGATGGAGTCGTGCCCGAAACGCAGGTTCGCGCACACCCTGTTGCCGGCCACGGCCGCATCCGCCTTTCCGATGAAGTCGCGCAGCAGCGGACCTCCCACGTTGACGGGCCTCCAGTCGCCGAGTTCCGGGGTGGTCCCCATCTGGCCGTAAGTCCTTGCGTTGTAGGCATAAAAGAAGGCGAGCGCCTCGTCGGGAGTGAAGTATCCGAAGATGTCGGGCAGGGGAGAATCCATGCACTGGGCGAGGTCGGCCCTGTCGATCATGCGGTAGAAGAAGAGGTCGGGGTCGTAGTCGATCTGCGCGGCTAGGAGGGTGGTGTCGCTGAAGAAGGCCTGCATGGCGCGGCTGCGGTCGAAGTTCGCTATGAAGAGGGAGTCCCTGAGACGGCCGCACTTGCGGTCGAGCTCCTCGTTGGCGTCGGGGTCGTGGGCGATGTAATCCATGAAGCGGTCGCCAGTATCCATCATCACCTCCAGCTCCGGGTGCTTTTCGTTGATGGGCATGACGAAGTTGGACATGCTCATCACGCAGCGCTGCGCGGTGGAAGATATGGCCACCACCGAGTCGCGGTTCTTCTGGGTGAATACCCCCGGGTAGCGCGCCTGCATCCTCGAGGAAATCCCCCTGTGCGTGGCGGCTCCCTTCTGGGTGAGCATCCAGTCCATTCCGAGGTTCTCCCGCTTTATCCTGGAGAGGTCTTCAAGGAGACTTTCTCCCTCCGGGGTGAGCCCGCCCAGCTCTTTTATCCTGGTGAGCGGGACTATCGCCTGGTCGTAGACGCTGGCGCTCTGGTAGCGGCAGCCGTGGCGCCCGTAGTGGCTGATATAGAAGGGCTTGTAGCCTTTGGGGGCCTTTGTGTCCGAAATGGCCGGAATCTCGTAATGGTGGTGCAGGCCGGCGGCCCTGGTGCGGTCCTGCATGATCATTTCGCGCACCTGCATGGGGGTGTATTCCTGCCCTGAGAGGCAAATCGACTGCAGAATCAGGCACAGGACCGGTGCCGCGAATGTCAAGGCTTTTCTGGGGTTCATGTCGTTCTATTGTTTTAAGTTTTCCAATCTTTTCAGGATGTCGTCAGCCACCTGTTCCGGGGCGAGGTGCTCCACGTTCACGCTCAGGTCGGCCGCCGATTCGTATACCGCCTCCCTCATGGCGAGCAGCTCTTCTATCCTGCCCCGCAGGTCTTTCCCTTGCGAGAGCAAGGGCCGCTTGAGAGCCTCGCCTTCCCAGGTGAGATTCTCGCAGAGGGCGGGCGCGCCGGCCTTGAGGTAGACGCACTTGCAGCTCTCCCTTACGAGCTGCCTGGCCTCGGACTGCATCAGCGTGCCGCCCCCGAGGGCGAGTACGCGGCTGGAGGCAGAGCTCCGCAGGTAGCGACGCAAAGCGTTGAGTTCCAGGGCCCTGAAGGCTTCCTCCCCGCCCTCTTCGAAGATTTCAGGAATGGATTTTCCGGCATCTTCCGCGATGAGGTCGTCGAGGTCGGCGAAGGGCCACCCCAGCTTGGCGGCCAGGGCTTTTCCGGTCGAGGTCTTTCCCGACCCCATGAATCCTGTGAGAGCGAGCGTCAAAACAGCGTCGGTTCTTCGATTATCTCAATGGGCTCTTCCCGGGAGGGCTTGGCGAGCGGAGCTTCGGGTTTCTTCTCCTCGGGGGAGGGAGGGGCGGGCACGGGGATGTCGGTGTCGGTCACGATCTCCACCGGCTCCATTTCCGCGTCGTCTTCTTCGAGATGCAGGGGCTCCGCGAATTCCACTTTCTTTACCTTGTAGCGGTCGTGACACTTCTTGCCCTTGGCCTGCCAGCCCTTCTTGGCTATCCAGTCTTCGGTGACTATGGTTTCGGGAGCGTGCGAAGCGTCCTTGCCGCCGAAGGTGACGGTGTGGCGCGGATGCAGGTCGTCGGTAAGCGCCACCAGGTAGCTCTTGGCCCCTTCCGCGATGAAGCTCTGCGGGGTGTTGTCACTGAGTACGAACGAGAACCTCTTGACATAGAAGGCCTTTGCCGCCGCATCGTAGTAGAGCGCCGTGAAGGTCTTTTCGGGGTCGAACTTCTCGATTCGCAGCACGTCGCCCTGATACTTGTTCACCAGGTCGAAGGAAGTGGTGTAGAAGGTGCCGTTCCTGAACACCGCCAGCACCTTGTCTTCGGTGTCGAACTGGCCCAGGTACTGCCCGCGGCCCTCGTCGTTGAGCTTCTGGATGTCTGGGTCGTACCAGATGTCCTTGCCGGCTATGGTGGAGACCCCCTTCGACTTCTGCACTATGTTGCGTATCGCGTTCTTGCTCACGAGGTTGCCCCTCGCGGTCTTGCTCTTGATGGCAAGGCCGGCGAAGTCGTACTCGAACGAGGTCTTCTTGAGCTTCTGCTTCGGGCGCAGGTTGATGCGGACCGTCTCGGCCTCGCCGTTGGGATTGGCCGAGAAATACTCTATCCGGCTGCCCTCGGCGCCCTGCGTGATGTCATACTCCTTGTCGCGCGTGACGCTCGTGACGGCGAAGCGCTTGGCGTAGTAGTTGCCGCCCTTGCCGTCCCGGTAGATGACGTTGTAGATCATGCGCTCGTCGCCGCGGTCGAAGGCGTTCACGTAGAGCAGGTCCTTGCCGTAGAAGGCCTTGTCCTCCACTTTCGCGACGCGGTACTTGCCGCTGCGGGCGATGACTATGATTTCCGACATGTCGGAGCAGTCGCAGACGTATTCGCCGCCGTCGTCCTTCTTGAGCCCTATGCCCACGAAGCCTTCGGCGAGGTTGGCGGAGAGCTTGGCGCTCAAGTTCACCACCTTGGTGGCCGCGATGGCCTCGAATCCGGTGAGCTCCGTCAGGCGCGGGAAGTCCTTCCCGTAAGTGTCCTTGAGGTGCCTGAACCAGGCGATGGTGTAGTCGGTGATGTTGTCGATGTCGTTCTGCACGGCTGTCATCTCCGCCTCTATCCTGGCGATCTTCTCGTCGTTCGCCTTGGTGTCGAACTTGGAAATCTTGCGCACCGGCTTCTCCACCAGTTTCAGGATGTCCTCCATCACTATTTCCTTGCGGAGGAGGTCCTGATACTCCTTCATGCGCTCAAGGATGTCGTCCAGCTGCTCCTCCCAGGTCTTCTGGTCCTGCTCCAGCACCTTGTAGATGCGGTTCTCGAAGAATATCTTTTCGAGCGAGGAATAGTGCCAGTCGCTTTGCAGCTTGGCGAGCCTGATGCGCAGCCGCGCCTCCAGGAGGTCCCGCGTGTGAAGGGTGTCGTATTCGAGGATGTCCTTGACGCTCAGGAACTCCGGCTTGTTATTGCGGATCACGCAGGCGTTGGGCACAACGTTGCATTCGCAGTCGGTGAAGGCGTAAAGCGCGTCGATGGTCTTGTCGGGGGACACGTCGCCGGGAAGATGGATGAGGATGTTCACCTTGTCGGTGGTCATGTCCTCTATCTTCTTGATCTTGATTTTCCCCTTGTCCTTCGCCTTCAGGATGGAGTCGATGAGCAGGTGGGTGGTCTTGCCGTAGGGGATTTCGGTTATGGCGATGGTGCTCTTGTCTATCTTCTCGATGCGGGCACGCACCTTCACCGAGCCGCCCCTGCGGCCGTCGTTGTATTTGGTGCAGTCGGCGAAGCCTCCGGTGGGGAAGTCGGGATAGATGTCATAGGGCTTGCCCTGGAGAATTTTGACCGAGGCGTCCAGCAGCTCGTTGAAGTTGTGGGGAAGTATCTTGCTGGCCATGCCCACGGCGATGCCCTCGGTGCCCTGCGCGAGCAGGAGAGGGAAGCGCACCGGGAGCTCGGTGGGCTCCTGGTTGCGTCCGTCGTAGGAATTCATCCAGTTGGTGATTTCGGGGTCGAACACCACTTCCTTCGCGAATTTGGAGAGCCGCGCCTCTATGTAACGGGGAGCGGCGTTGGAGTCGCCCGTGAGGATGTTTCCCCAGTTTCCCTGGCAGTCTATGAGAAGCCCCTTCTGCCCCAGCTGCACCAGGGCGCCGAGGATGGATGCGTCTCCGTGGGGATGGTACTGCATGGCCTGCCCGACGATGTTGGCCACCTTCGTGTAGTTGCCGTCGTCCATCTTGAACATGGCGTGGAGCACCCTCCGCTGCACCGGCTTCAGACCGTCCACGATGTGGGGGACGGCCCTCTGCAGGATTACATACGAGGAGTAGTCCAGGAACCAGTCCTTGAACATCCCTGAGAGCTTGAAGCGGCGGCTGTCGCTGTCGAGCAGGCGGGAGAACTTGCCCGACGGGGCTGCGCTCTCGTCAACCGGGGCCTGCAGGGCGTCGTCGTCGAGCTCTTCTTCCCTGGTCATTATTTCGTCTTCTTCCATAGATTCGTTCACAGATTCTTCACTTCGTTCAGAATGACACTTAATCTTCGTAGCCGAATTTGCGGAGCTCCTTGCGGGATTCGCGCCAGTCGGGATCGACCTTCACCAGGACCTGCAGGAACACCTTCTTCTGGAAGAAGTCTTCCATGTCCTTCCTGGCCTGGGTGCCGACTCTCTTGAGGGCGGCTCCTCCCTTTCCTATGACTATTCCCTTCTGGGTTTCGCGCATCACGTAAATGATGGCCCCTATCTCGTAGCGGTCCTCGCCCTCCTTGAACGACTCTATCTCCACCTGGCAGGAGTAGGGGATTTCCTCGCGGTAGTTGAGGAGGATCTTCTCCCTGATGATTTCGCTTGCGAAGAAGCGCAGGTTCCTGTCGGTGAAAGTGTCCCTGTCGTACCAGGCCGGGGCTACGGGCAGATGCTCCACCACGGCGTCGAGGATGCCCTCCAGCCCGAATTTCTCCTTGGCCGACGCCGGGATCACGACGGCGCCGGGAATCTGGTTCCGCCAATAATCCATGAGCTCCTGCACCCGCTCCTGGTCGCTCAAGTCTATCTTGTTGATTACCAGTATGATGGGGCAGGTGAGAGAGTTCAGCTTGCGAATGTATTCCCCGTTCTTGTCGGCCTTTTCGACGGTGTCGGTCACATACACTATGATGTCGGCGTCGCCTATGGCGGAGTCCACCGTGTTTATCATGTCCACCTGAAGGCGGTACACGGGCTTGAGGATGCCGGGAGTGTCGGAGAAGATGATCTGGTAGTCCTCGCCGTTGATGATGCCCATGATGCGGTGGCGGGTGGTCTGCGCCTTGGAGGTGACTATGCTCAGCTTCTCGCCCACGAGGGCGTTCATCAGCGTGCTCTTGCCGACGTTGGGGTTGCCGATTATGTTTACGAATCCGGACTTGAAAGACATTTTATACGTATGCTCCCATCTTTAGAATGTTCACTTCGCTTTCCGTGAGATATCGCCATTCTCCCTTCTTGAGCCCCTTCTTGGTGAGGCCTGCGAAGTAGACGCGATCCAGGGTGCGGACCTCGCAGCCCACCGCCTCGAAGATGCGGCGCACCACGCGGTTCTTGCCGGAGTGTATCTCGATTCCGAGTTTGCGTTTGTCTTTCGGGTCGATGTACTCGAGGGCGTCCGCCGCGACGGGGCCGTCCGACAGCTCCACTCCGGAGAGCAGCCTCTGCCTGTCCTCCTCTTCGAGGGGCTTGTTCAGGATCACCTGGTAGATTTTCTTCTTGTCGTAGGAGGGATGGGTGAGGCGCTCGGCCATTTCGCCGTCGTTGGTGAACATCAGCACGCCGGTGGTGGACTTGTCGAGGCGCCCGACGGGATAAACCCTCGTGGTGCAGGCCTTCAGAAGGTCCATCACGGTCTTTTCGGCGTGGGGGTCGCTCGCGGTGGTGACGTAGCCGCGGGGCTTGTTCATCACGAGGTACACCTTGGCTTCGCCCTTGAGGGTCTCGCCGTTGAACTTGACCACGTCCTTGAAGACGTTCACCTTGGTGCCGAGTTCGGTGACCACCTCGCCGTTCACCGTCACCACTCCGGCCTGTATCATGGTGTCAGCCTCCCTGCGGGAGCAGACTCCGGAGTTGGCGATGAACTTGTTGAGACGGACCTCGTCCCTGATGGGGGTGGGGGCTCCGTCGAAATCGGAATATTTGGGAGCCGGACGCGGGGAATTCTCGATCATCCGCTTGATTCCTTCGTGGGATTCCTTGTTGAATCCTCCCTTCGCGGCGGATTTGGCATACGTGCCTTTGCCGTAGGGCTTGCGGGTGCCTCCGTCACGGCCGTAGGGCTTGTGACCGCCGGAGGATTTGCGTTCGCCGTACGGCTTGCGGTCGCCGTATGAACGGTGCTCGCCGTAAGAACGGTGTTCACCGTGGTAGCTCTTGTGCTCGTCGGAGGCGTATCCCCCGTCGGGCTCGGCCGTACCGGTGTTCTGCCCGGTGGAGACCTTCTTGCGGGGTCTCAGCTTTCGGCCGTCTTTGGAAAACTTGTCCATTTCTTTGCTTTTTCGGCTGCAGCGCGACTCACGTCTCGCCTGTGCCAGTGTTACTTTAAATTGAATTTGTAGGTTATGGTGCCTTCCTGCAGGGCAGGAGCGCTGGCTTTCATGTCGAACACCGCCTCCATGGCGGCTTTGCGGGCGGAGGCCCATAGCTTGGAGTCGGTAATGGTGGTGCCGTCGGCTCCGGGTTCGGCCCTCGTTACGTGCCCGTACTGGTCAACCCATATCTTCACCACCACGGTGCCGCTCTCCTGAATCTTGTAGGAGGGCTTGCTGAGGGTGCTCTTGTTCACCTTGCGGCCTTCCACGTGGGCGTTTGGCACGCCCTCAGCGCTTGCGGTCTCGGCGTTCCCGCGGGGCTGTCCCTCCTTGAAGGTGGCCGAAGGGTTCTCGGCCGAATGCGGAGTGGTGGCGGAGCTGTCCTTCCTGGCCATTCCGGGGAAGGTGGCCCGGGGATCGAGCTTCGGCTCTTCCCCCCGGACGGGCTCTTCCACCGGAACATCCCCGAAGTCGTCGGGCTTGGTGGAGGGGGTTACGTTCTGCGCTACGGATTCGTTGGGGGACTCGCTGCGCCGGACAATCTCCACGGGCTTTTCAAGGTCGGCGTCTTCCCCTTCGGGTTCCCTGCCGAGTACGGGCTTCAGAGGAATTTCCTCCTCCTCCTCGAAGTCGACGAGGAAGCTGTTCTCCGCGGGGGGAGGGTAGAGGTACTTGAGCCCGCTGAAAGACACGAGGCTGAGCGCACCGGCGTGCAACACGACGGTGAGGAGCGCTCCTGCGAGTATGGAATTGCGCTCCCTCCTTGCTCTTTCCCGCTGGTACTCTTTCATTCAGGCTGCGTAGCTAGGATTACCTTGTAGTGGTTCCGCTTTGCGATGTTCATCACCTGGACTATCTCCCCGATGGGCACCGAGGCGTCGGAATAGATGCTGAAGGTGGGGTCTTCCTCATTCTGGAGAAGGCCTATGAGGTCGTCTTCCACCTGGCCCAGCTCTTCGGGAATCTCGTTGCCGTTGATATGGTAGGTGTACCTGTCGCCTCCCCAGTCCTTGATGGACACGCTCACGGTGGGCTTGGCGCTCACCTGGCCGGTGCTCTTGGGAAGCAGGAGCTTGAGGGCGTTGGGGTTGACGAGGGTGGAGGTGACCAGGAAGAAGATGAGCAGGAGGAACACGATGTCGGTCATGCTCGACATCGAGATTGCGGGGTCCACCTTTGTCGTTCTCTTGATGGCCATGGCTATTCTTCGGTTTTGGCTTGCTGGACGGTTTCGGGATCGTTGAGCACGTCCATGAATTCGATGGTGGCGTTCTCTATGCTGAACACGACGTCGGAGATGCGGCTCGTGAGGTAGTTGTACCCGAAGTAGGCGAGGATGCCCACGATAAGGCCGCCGACGGTGGTTATCATGGCTTCGTAGATGCCGCTCGAGAGCAGGGTGATGTCGATGTTGTTGCCGGCGTTCGCCATGTTGAAGAAGGCCCGCACCATGCCGGTGACGGTGCCGAGGAATCCTATCATGGGCGCGCCTCCGGCGATGGTGGCCAGGAAGGGAAGGCCTTTCTCGAGCCTTGCGACCTCAAGGTTGCCCACGTTCTCGATGGCGCTCTGGATGTCTGCGGTGGGCCTTCCGAGCCTTTCGATGCCCTTTTCCACCAGGCGGGCGACGGGAGTGTCGAATTTGCCGCAGTAGGTGACGGCGCTCTTGATCTTGCCGTCGTGGATGTAGTCGCGGATGTCGTCGAGGAAGTTCTTGTCCACCTTGGCGGCGCGGTTGATCACCCACAGTTTCTTGCCGAAAATGTAGATGGCCACGAGGCTGAGGATGAGCAGGACCACCATGAGCCAGCCTCCCTTGACTGCCATGTCGATCAGTGAGTAGGACATTTCCTGAGGGACAGGAGTGGCCTCTATTGCTTCTGCGACCCCCGCGGGGTCTGCTTGGAGTAGTGTGAATAGCATATTTTGACTGTTTTGATTATTCCGTTCCTGGCATTTTGCCCTTAACTTGCAAAGATAATCATTTTTCGGGAATTTTTCCGATATTTGTATCCGTATGGACAAAGCACCGGCAAGATATTCCGACGAAGAGCTCGACGAGTTCCGCGTTCTTGTTTCTTGCCAGCGCGAAGAGGCCATGAGGGAGTACGAGTACCTCATGAACATCGTCAAGAACAACGGCAGCAACGACACGGCCGACACCGACCTTTCCTTCGACATCGAGCTCGACAACGTAGCCGATCACCTGTCCAAGCAGGAAGCGGCCGACAAAGCCCATGCCAAAATCAAGCAGGTCCGCGCCCTCGACGCCGCCCTCGTGCGCATCCGCAACAAAACCTACGGCATCGACGTCTCCACCGGCGCACTCATCCCCAAAGGGCGCCTTCTCATGGTGCCCTGGGCGCTCACCGACGTTCCCAAAGAACAGTGATTTCCAGCATCCGGCGCGGCTAGTAGTCGATGCGGGAGAGGAAGAGGGCGTGTCCCGGAGCGGACTCGCCCGAGGCCGTGCGCGGACCGCCGTCGAGAAGGGTGTCGAACGGGGCTATGGTGCAGCCCGGGGCCGCGTCCGAGGCCGTGAGGGGGCGTTTGCCCCGGCCGACTTCGAGGAGGGTGCCCACGACGGCGCGCACCATGTTCCGGAGGAAGCGGTCGGCGGCAATCCGGAAGTACCAGTAGTCGGATTCTTCGCTGCGCCGGAGAGATTCTTCGCTGCGCTCAGAATGACATGCGGCCGTGGGGGAGAACAGGGCCGCGTGGGTGGGGGTGTAGGGGTGCCAGGCGGCTTCGGTGACGGTGCAGACGGTGGTTTTGTTGTCGGAGCCGGATTTCTGGAAACAGGAGAAATCGTGGGTGCCGGCCAGGAGGGCCGCCGCCCTGTTCATGAGGGCGAAGTCGAGCCCGGCGTAACTGAAATAAAATGAGGTGCTTTCGAGGAAAGGATCCTTGGTGCGGTGCAGGAAATAGGTGTATTCGCGCCTTGTCGCATCGAAGCGCGCGTGGAAATTGTCCGCGGCCGGAACCACCGAATGGACAGCGATGGAGGCCGGTAAAATGGCATTTAATTTGTAGCGTAACCACACCGCGTCGAGCTCCGCGGGAGCGTCGAAATGCGCGACATACCCTACGGCATTCACCTCCGTGTCGGTGCGCCCGGCACCCACCACGGCCACAGGCGAGCCGATGAGCGTGTACAGGGCGGTTTCGAGGGTCCCCTGGACGCTGGGCGAGCCTGGCTGCTTCTGCCAGCCGCAGAAATCAGCCCCGCAGTAAGACAATTGTATACGGTAACGCATGGCTTTGCAAAGGTAATTAAAAAAGGAAACAACATCAATATGGACCAAAACGTAAACATCAAGGAACTCAACGACAGGATTCAGAAGGAAAGCGGTTTCGTGGACATCCTGTCGCTTGAAATGGGAAAGGTCATCGTGGGCCAGAAGCATCTGGTGGAAAACCTGATGATAGGCCTGCTCGCAAACGGGCACATCCTGCTGGAAGGCGTTCCCGGCCTGGCCAAGACTCTGGCTATCAGCACTCTGGCAAAGGCCGTCAATGCCAAGTTCAGCCGTATCCAGTTCACCCCCGACCTGCTCCCGGCCGACGTCACCGGCACCCTCATCTACTCCCAGAAGAAAGAGTCGTTCGAAGTGCACAAGGGCCCCGTCTTCGCCAACTTCGTGCTGGCGGACGAAATCAACCGCGCCCCCGCAAAGGTGCAGAGCGCCCTTCTCGAAGCCATGCAGGAAAGGCAGGTCACCCTCGGCGACGAAACCTATCCGTTGCCCGAGCCGTTCCTGGTGATGGCCACCCAGAACCCCATCGAGCAGGAGGGCACCTATCCCCTGCCCGAAGCCCAGGTCGACCGTTTCATGCTCAAGGTGAAGGTGGATTATCCCAAAAAGGAGGAGGAAAAGCTCATTCTCCGCATGAATTCCACCGGCGAGTTCCCCCAGCCCGCGGTCGCGGTTCAGCCCGCTGACATCATCCGCGCCCGCGAAGTGGTCCGCGAAGTGTACATGGACGAAAAGATAGAACGCTACATCGTGGACATCGTCTATGCAACCCGCAGCCCCGCCGAATACGGCCTCGCCGACCTCGGCGGCCTCATCTCGTACGGAGCCTCGCCGCGCGCCAGCATCTCGCTCGCCGCGGCCTCCAGGGCCTACGCCTTCATCAAGAGGCGCGGCTACGTGATTCCCGAGGACGTGAGGGCGGTATGCCCCGAAGTGCTCCGCCACCGCATCGGGCTCACCTACGAGGCCGAGGCCGAGAACGTCACCACCGAGCAGATCGTGGAGAAGGTGATCAATGCCGTAATCGTGCCGTAATGCCAAGCCAATCAGCCACAGACCTTCTCAAGAAAGTCCGCAAGATTGAAATCCGGACCAAGGCCCTCTCGCACCAGATTTTCGCGGGAGAGTACCACTCCGCGTTCAAGGGGCGCGGAATGGCCTTCAGCGAAGTGCGTGAGTACAGGTACGGAGACGACGTGCGCAACATGGACTGGAACGTGACGGCCCGGCTCAGGAGCCCGTACGTCAAGGTCTTCGAGGAAGAGCGCGAGCTCACCGTGGTGCTCATGGTTGACGTGAGCCGCAGCGGCCTGTTCGGCACCACCGTCCGCACCAAGCGGGAACTGCTCACCGAAATCGCCGCGGTGCTCTCGTTCAGCGCCATCCTCAACAACGACAAGGTGGGGGCCCTCTTCTTCAGCGACCATGTCGAGAAGTTCATCACCCCGGCGAAGGGGCGCACTCACCTGCTGCACATAATCAGGGAGATGCTGGAGCTGGAACCGACCGGCGACGGCACCGACATCGGCGGCGCGCTGCGGTATCTGACCAACGCCATCAAGAAAAAGTGCACCGTGTTCATGCTCAGCGACATGCTTGACGTGGACGCGCAGGGGATCCCCCGCTACGAGGACGCCCTCAAGGTGGCGGCGGGCCGGCACGACCTTTCGGTGATCAAGGTCCACGATCCCGTGGACTACGCGCTCCCTTCAGTGGGCATAATCAACGTCAAGGACAGCGAGAGCGGCCGCAGTGCCTGGGTCGACACTTCCAGCAGGGAGGTCCGCCGCAGGTACGGCCTCTGGATGAGCTCGGTGAGCGCTGAAGAGCAGCGCATCTTCAACCTGTACAACATCGACAACGTGGACATTGCCACCGGCTCCGACTATGTGAAGGGCCTCATGGCGCTATTTGCCGGAAGAAGATGAAACTGATTATCGTGATACTCTCGCTGCTCCTGGACCCCGTCCCGGCGGGAAAGGCCTTTCTCAACCCCCTGCAGCGGAGGGACTCCATCCTCATCGCCGACCAGCTGGAATACGGTTTCACCCTGGAAGGCGTGAAGGACGGCACGCAGCTGTTCCTTCCCGACTTCTCGCAGGTGTGCAACGACACCCTCACGCTGGTGCGGGACTGGCGGATCGACACCCTGAAAACCGACAGGAAAGCCCTCACCCGGGACATCCGGGCCTCGGTGGTGCTCGCCCCCTTTGAAGAAGGGGAATACCACCTTCCCCCGCTGTCCGCCCGCCGCGTGGTGGACGGGCAGGCCGACACCCTGGGGTTCGAGGCGCTGCAGATGAAGGTGACTACCATCCCGATAGACACCGCCTCCTTCGTGCTCCACGATATCAAGGGGCAGATAAAATATCCCGTCACCTTCAGGGAGGTGCTGCCGTGGCTGCTGGGGGGCCTGGGCGTCGCCGCCCTCGCCGCCCTGGGCATCTTCCTGCTCGGGAAAGCCCGCCGCCGCAAGGAAGACGCCCTCAAGCCGAAGGACCCGCCCCATGTGGTCGCGCTCCGCAAGCTCGACCGCTACCGGGGCAGCAAATACTGGGCTCCGGACAAGCAGAAGGCCTTCTATTCGGGAGTCACCGACGCCCTGAAGGAGTACATTGACGCCCGTTTCGGAGTGGGCGCCCCCGAGATGACCACCGCCGAGCTCTTCGACGCCCTCAAGGGCGAAAAGGAGATTTCTTCCGGGTCGTACCTGGAGCTCAGGGCTCTGTTCGAGAGGGCCGACTTCGTGAAATTCGCCAAGATGGTGGTCTCCGACGAGGAGAACGCCGCCGTGCTGCCGACAGCCGTGAAGTTCGTCACCGACACTTACCAGTCCAGTCTGAACGGGGAGGAGGAGGCTCCGAAGAAGGAAAATGTTCTTTGAGTATCCCAAACTCCTGTGGCTGCTCGCGCTGCCGCTGCTTCTCCTGGGGCTTTACGTCTACAGGCAGATAAAGGGGCGCCCGCCCCATCTGCGCGTGAGCACCGCCGCCCCCTGGCTGCAGAAGCGCAGCGTGGTTCCGGAGGTGCTGAGGCATCTCCCGATGGCGCTGTTCACCGCGGCTATGGTGCTGCTGGTCATAGCCCTGGCCAGGCCCCGCTCTTCCAGCGAGGTGGAGAAGGTGAATTCCGAGGGCATCGACATCGTGTTCGCGATGGACGTGTCCACCTCGATGCTGGCCCGCGACTTCAGTCCCGACCGCATCTCGGCCGCCAAGGACATCGCGGTGGAATTCATCTCCCAGAGGCCTTCCGACCGCATGGGAATCGTGGTGTTCGCGGGGGAGAGCTACACCCAGTGCCCCCTCACCACCGACAGGGCCACCCTCATCAACCTCATGAAGGAGGTGCAGACGGGGCTCATCGAAGACGGTACCGCCATCGGCAACGGACTCGCAACCGCGGTGGCCCGCATGATGGACTCCGACGCACCCAGCCGGGTGGTCATCCTGCTTACCGACGGCGTGAACAACTCGGGCGAGATAGCCCCCGAAACGGCCGCGGAGATCGCCGCCACCTACAACGTGCGCGTGTATACCATAGGTGTGGGCGCGAACGGCGAGGCTCCCTATCCGGTCATGACCCCCTGGGGCGTCGAGGTCCGCAGGGTGCCCGTGGAGATAGACGAAGACCTGCTCCGCAGGATAGCCGACGCCACCGGCGGGCAGTATTTCCGCGCCACGGACAATACCAAACTCAGTGAAATCTACTCCCAGATCAACAAGATGGAGAAGGTGCGCACCACCGTCGACAGCTTCCCGGTATACAAGGAACTGTTCGGCGGATACGCCCTCGCGGCGCTCGTCTGCCTGCTCCTGATGCTTGCTCTGAAATTATTTGTAAGGAGGCTGCCGTAACATGCTGTTCTTTGCCAACGAAAAATTCCTATGGCTGCTTCTGCTGCTTCCCGTGCTTCCGATTGCGTATGCGCTGGTGCTCGGGCTGCGCCGCAGGAGAATCCGGAAATTCGGCGATCCCGCCCTGGTGGAGCAGCTCATGCCCCATTACTCCCGCGCCAAGGGCTGGGTGCGCCTTATCCTCGTCGACCTTGCGCTGGCCTGCCTGGCGGTTGCGCTGGCCCGCCCGCAGATAGGCGCGAAGCTCGCCAACCGCGAGACCAGGGGCGCCGAAATCATGATATGCCTGGACGTGTCCAACTCCATGCTCGCCCAGGACTATTCGCCCAACCGCCTCGAGCGGGCAAAACTGGCCATCAGCCGTCTCGTGGACAAGCTCCAGGACGACCGCATAGGCCTCATCATCTTTGCCGGCTCGTCGTTCGTGCAGCTGCCGGTGACCACCGATTATGTGTCCGCGAAGATGTTCCTCGGCAGCATAAACACGCAGAGCGTCCCCGTGCAGGGCACCGCCATAGGCGACGCGGTGCTCACGGCGGTGAAGAGTTTCAGTTCCCAGAGCGAGAAGAGCCGCGCGATAATCGTCATCACCGACGGCGAGAACCACGAGGACGATCCCGTCGAGGCCGCAAGGCAGGCCGCCGAAATGGGCATCAAGGTGTACACAATAGGAGTGGGCTCCCTGCAGGGAGTGCCCATCCCCGTTGACGGGGAACTCCTGAAGGACAAGGACGGCAAGATAGTGGTCACCAAGCTCGACGAGGCCACTCTGCGCAGGATGGCCCAGGCCGGAGGAGGCGCGTACGTGCACGCCGGCAACGAGGAATTCGGCCTCAATCCCGTCATCGACGACCTGCGCAGGCTCGAAGCCGAAAACTTCCGGAGCATAGTGTTCGAAGAGTACGACGAGCAGTACATGTATTTCGTCGCGGCCGCCATCGTGCTGCTGGCCGCGGCCTTCCTCACTGGCGACAGGCGCGCAAAAAGGAGATTGTTCGAATGAAACTGCGAAAGTTGGGTTTGTTGTATTTCATGTTGCTGACGCTGAGTGCGTTACCTCTGTCCGCCCAGGTGGACAGGAAGGAAGTGCGCGAGGGCAACCGCAAGTTCCGCAAGGGGGAATTCGCCGCCTCAGAGATCGACTACCGGAAGGCCGTCCTGAAGGATTCGCTGTCGGTGGCGGGAGAGTACAACCTCGCATCGTCGCTGTACAGGCAGCAAAGTTACGAAGAGGCCGCCGAAGCGCTGGGCCGCGCCGACGCCGGGGCCGCTCTCACCCCGCACGCCGCCGACTACTACTACAACGAGGGCGACGTGGCCCTGCAGCGCAAGAACTACGCCGCGGCGGTGAACGCTTTCCGGCAGTCGCTGCTCCTGAATCCCGGCGACATCGACGCCAAGGAGAACTACATCTACGCGAAGGAGATGCTCAAGAACCAGCAGGGCGGCGGAGGCGGAGACGACAATCAGAATCAGGACGATCAGCAGCCCCCGGAGGATCAGGACCGGAATAATCAGGATCAGAATGAGCAGAACCAGGACCAGGATCAGCAACAGCAGCAACAGCAGCAACAGCAGCAGGACCGGCCTCAGGAGCAGAATATCTCGCAGCAGCAGGCCAGGCAAATGCTGAAGGCCATACAGGCCCAGGAAAAGGAGACTCAGGACAAAGTCAAGAAAGAGAAGGCGGCGCTGCTCAAGAGCCGCCGGAAAGAAAAGAACTGGTAGAGATGAGAAAGTTACCCTTCATATTGGCAATTCTGGCCCTGGCACTGCCGCTGAGGGCGCAGGAACTCTCGGTGGACGCGCCCAACCTGGTGGCGTCGGACGAGCAGTTCAACGTGACCTTCACCTTCGACGGCGAGGACGCCCCTTCCGACTTCAGCTGGAGCCCCGGAAGCGATTTCAAGCTGGTCTGGGGGCCGCAGAAGGGCACATCCACGTCTATCAGCATCGTTAACGGCAAGCGCAGCAAGAGTTCCAAGACCACCTACACCTACGTGCTCATGCCCGTGGGGGCCGGAACCTTCACCGTAGGTCCGGCCACCGCCACCGTGAAGGGGCGGAAGATAAGCTCCGGCACCAAGTCGGTCCAGGTCGTCGAAGGCGGGGGGCAGCAGGGCTCCGGGTCCGCATCTTCGGGGGGCGCGTCCGGCGGCTCGCCCGCCGCTACGGGCAGCATCTCCGACAGGGACATCTTCCTGAGGCTTTCGCTGAGCAAGTCGTCCGCCGTGGTGGGAGAAAGCATTTCCGCCACGCTGAAACTCTACCAGAGGGTGTCGGTGGCAGGTTTTGAAGACGCGCGCTTTCCCTCGTTCGACGGCTTCTGGAGCCAGGAGGTCCAGGCTCCCACCAACATCGAATTCCACCGCGAAACGGTGGACGGACAGATCTACAACGCCGCCGTGCTGCGCTCCTGGAACCTCATTCCGCAGAGGGCGGGGGAACTTAGGATAGACCCGGCCGAGCTGGTGTGCCTGGTGAACGTAAGGGTGTCTTCCGGTAACAACGGGAGCATCTTCGACTCCTTCTTCCAGGACGACTACCGCACCATCCGCAAGAGGGTGACCACCCCGGCGTATACGGTGCGCATATCGTCCCTGCCCGCAGGGGCTCCCTCTTCGTTCGGCGGAGGCGTGGGGAAGTTCGCCCTAAAGGCTTCGCTCTCCACCGACTCCCTCAAGACCCACGATGCCGCCTCGCTCACGGTGACGGTGAGCGGCACCGGCAACGTGGCCCTTCTGGATGCCCCAAAGCTGTCTTTCCCGCCCGATTTCGAGGTGTACGACGTGAAGTCTTCCGAAGTGAAGGGCGGCAAGACCTTCGAATATCCCTTCATCCCGCGCAGCCACGGCGACTTTGTAATAGGGCCCGTGGAATACAGCTACTACGACATCGGGGCCGGCAGGTATGTCACCCTCACCTCGGAGGCCCTGCCCCTCCATGTCGAAAGGGGCGCCGCAGCGGAGCGGCAGGGGACGGTTTCCGGCCAGATAGCACCTTCGCTGCAGAAGGACGTCAAGGACCTGGGTACCGACATCCGCTTCATCTCAACGCGCAGGCCCGCGTTCCAGGAGGCCGGCAGCTTCTTCGTGTGGTCGCCCCTTTTCTGGGGCATCCTTGTGCTGCTCCTGCTGCTTGCGGCTGCGCTGTATTTCGCCTTCCGCAGAATGGCCGCCATGAGGGAGGATGTCGCCCTCAGCCGCAACAGGGGGGCGGTCAAGATGGCCAGGAAGCGGCTCGCGGCGGCAGGGGAGTACCTGCAGAAGAATCTCTACACCGCATTCTACGAGGAGCTTCACAGGGCGCTGCTGGGCTTCGTCTCCGACAAGCTCAACATGGACGCCTCCGACATGACCAGGGAAAACATCGCGGCCAGGCTGCGGGAGTCAGGAGTCGGGGAAGAGCTCGCGGAGGAGTTCTGCGGCCTGCTCGACGCCTGTGACTATGCCCGCTATGCCCCCGACGCCGGACACGACGCCATGAACGCGCATTACGAGAGCGCCGTCTCCGTCATTTCCAGAATCAGTTCAAGCATGAAGAAGAAAGTTTCTCCGCACGCCGCGGCAGTGGTGGCGCTTCTGCTGGCAGTGCCGTTTGCCGGCCATGCGGCCGATTATTCCGATTCCCTCTGGAAAGCGGGCGTGCAGGCCTATGCCGACGGGCAGTGGACGGAAGCGCAGAAGGCCTGGGAGAGCCTCGTCTCGGCCGGCATGGTGTCGCCCTCGCTCTACACCAATCTGGGCGACGCCTGTTTCAAGAACGAGGACTACGCCCGATCCATCCTTTACTATGAGCGCGCCCTCAAGCTGGATCCTTCCTATGGCGATGCCCGCTACAACCTGGATTTCGCCCGTGGCCGGATTCAGGACCGCATCGAGTCGGTGCCGGAATTCTTCCTCGTGAGCTGGCTGCGCGCCCTGGGCTGGAAACTCTCTTCGGATGCCTGGGCGGTGCTTTTCCTCTTGTTTTTCGCCGGCGCGCTGGCCATGCTGCTGCTCTTCCTGCTCGGCCGTTCCGAGCGTGGCAGGAAGGGGGGTTTCTTCATCGGAATCGCGCTCCTGCTGCTTTCCCTCGGCGCGCTGGGCTTCTCCTCGTGGCAGAAGAAAGATTTTGAGAATTCAGACGCGGCTATAGTGATGACTCCGGTGGTGTCGGTCAAGAGCGCTCCCGGCGGAGGGGACGGAAAAGACCTCTTCATCCTGCATGAAGGAACCAAAGTAACTGTGTCTGATTCGGTTGCGGAATGGCTGAACATCGAGCTTTCCGACGGGCGCCAGGGATGGATCAAGAAAGAAAATGTCGAAATTATTTGAGATTATAAATATTTTTTCTAACTTTGCCGCTTGAGAAGCTACATTGCGCTTCGAATTGTTGATAACTTGTTAATACTTTTATATTAAACTTAATTTATCGGTATGAAAAAATTTTTCGTATTTGCAGCCGCTCTTCTCGTAAGCGTTGCCGCCTTTGCGCAGGAAACCAACAAGGACGAGAACGGCAAGACCATCTGGGGTCCGTATGAAACGAACACGTTCTTCGACAACACGTTCATCAACCTCGGTGGTGGTGTCAACACCGCTGTGAAGTCCATCAAGAACCCCTCTACCTGGGGCAATCTCGGTATCGCCGTTCAGGCGGACTTCGGCAAGTGGTTCACTCCCGAGTGGGGTGCCCGCATCGGATATCGCGGCATATCCAACGACATCAAGGACTACGCAAACGTAGCCAACAAGTTCCACTTCGGCAAGGCCGACTTCCTCTGGAACCTCTCCAACTCCTTCGCCGGATATAAGGAGCAGCGTTTCTGGGACATCGTTCCCTTCGCAGGCTTCGGCGTTCTCGCCACCAGCCAGGGCAAGGGCATGAACCTCGAGTATGGCGCTGAGGGCGGTTTCATCAACAACTTCCGTCTCGGCAACCGCGTCGACCTCAACCTCGAGCTCGGCACCATCGTCGGCCGCGGCGCTGCCTACAACGTAGGCGCCGGCCGTCTTATCCTCTTCCCGTACGCCACCCTCGGCCTCGGCTTCAACCTCGGCAAGACCAACTGGACCCGCAAGGCTACCACCATCGCCGCCTACACCGCAGCCGTTGCAGCCGCTGAGGCAGCAGCAAATGCAGCAAAGGCCAACGTCGATGCAGCCCTCGCCGCCAAGAACGCCGCTGAGGCAAATGCAAAGGCCCTCGCAGACGAGAATGCAAAGCTCCGCAAGGAACTCGCCGACGCTTCCGCACAGGCCGGTGACTACAGCGCTCTCTTCGACGAGCCCATCATCGCCTACTTCAAGATCGGTTCCGCCAAGATCTCTCCCGCTGAGAAGGCTCACATCGAGTATGCTGTCAAGAACATCATCTCCCGTGGCGACAACGTCAAGTTCACCCTCGCCGGCAACGCCGACAGCAAGACCGGTACCCCGAAGATCAACCAGAAGCTCTCCGAGAAGCGCGCCGATGCAGTGTACAAGCTCATGACCGAAGGCCTCGGCCTCGATCCCAGCCGCTTCACCGTCAAGGCCAACGGCGGCAACGACGTGTTCGACACGCCCGAGCTCAACCGCTGCGTCTTCATCGAGAAGCAGTAATCCTGCATCTCAAACGAATAAAGCCTGGCTCCTGCCAGGCTTTTTTTTGTCCTCGTCCGGCCCCCCGGAACGGTTATTTTTTCAGGGAGTCAAGATATGTCACCACGTCTCCTACGGTGACGAAGCCCACGAGGGCCTTGTCGGGGATGACGATGCCATAGTCGTCCTCGAGCCTCATGAGGAGCTGGAGGATGTCGAGGGAATCGGCCCCGAGGTCTTTCTTGATATGGGCTTCCAGGGTGACCTTTTCGGGAGCCACCCTCAGCTGGCGGGCCAGCACTGTCTTTACGATGTCGTACATGATGGGTTTAGTATTCGTAATGTTCGTATTTCGCTATTATTTCTTCCATGCGCTCCTGCATGCCGCTCGATTCCATGTTGTAGGCCTGCCAGATGCATTTGCGCACGGCCGTGGCCTTCGATGAGCCGTGACCCTTGACCACGGTCTTGGAGGTGCCCAGCAGCACGCTGCCGCCGTAGTTCTGGTAGTTCATGAATTCCTTTTCTTCCTTGAACATGCCTCTCATGAGGGCGGCGCCCATCTTGTAGAGGGTGCGGGAGTAAATGTCTTTTTTTATCTTTTTCAGCAGCTCCAGGGCGGTGCCTTCGGTGGTCTTCACCAGCACGTTGCCGGAGAAGCCGTCCGCCACCACCACGTCGTAGCTCCCCGAAAGGAGGTCGCGGCTTTCCATGTTGCCCACGAAGTTGATTTCGGGGGTCTGCTGCAGCATGCGGTAGGCTTTCTGCCTGATTTCGTCGCCCTTCTCGGCTTCCTTGCCCACGTTGAGCAGGGCCACCCTGGGCCTCTCAACCTTGTACACATGCTCCATGTACAGGCTGGACATGATGGCGAACTGCCTCAGGTGATCTTCAGTCACCTCCACGTTGGCACCGGTGTCGCAGATGCCCACGATGCCGCCCGCCATGGTGGGCAGGATGGGGCAGAAAGCGGGGCGGATCACCCCCTTCACGCGGCCTATGCGGGTGAGAGCCGCGGCGACGAGCGCTCCCGTGGAGCCGGTGCTGACCATCGCGGAGAAGTCGTCGCTGTCGCGGAGGAGCCGGACGGCCTTTATCATGGAACTTTCTTTCTTGAGCCGGATGACGTCGATGGGCTTTTCGTCGCCGCCGATCACTTCGGGGGCGTGGATGATTTCTACTCTGGAGGCGTCGCGGCTCCTGCCTTCCAGGCACTTTTTCAGGGCGGATTCATCGCCGGTGAGCACCACGGTGAGGTCGGGAAAGTCTCCCAGGGCAAGGAGCGCCCCTTCCACATTGGCCAGGGGGCTGTGGTCGCCCCCGAAACAGTCTACAAGTATCTTCATATCAATGGTTTGACATACGAACGGTGGAGCTTGATCTTTTCTTCGTCGAAGCGTTTCCACTGGTTCTGGATGGCCCAGTTGTCCTCGAGGTTCATGTTGGTTTCGGCGTATTTCACCCCGGGCTTCCGGAGCATATCCATGAGCCCCGCGGAAACGACTACGCTCACGCCCCGGTTCAGCCATTCGGGGTCGACGCCCACCAGGCCGAGGTCGATTACGGACGGCTTCCTGCGGGCCTTGAGGAAGCGCAGGACGGCGCCGGGAGTAAGGTGCCCGCCGGACGGACGGAAGGCGTCTCCGATGGCGGGGAAGGCGATTCCGAAGCAGACCATCTTATCATTTTCGTCGAGGATGACCGCCACCTTGTCGGTTGAGACTATCATCTTGAAGTTGTCTATCATGAGCTTCTTCATCCCTTCGGTGAAGGGGACGGTGCCGTAGAGGAGGTCGTACGACTTGTCTATCAGCTCGAAAATGCCGTCGGCGTACTTTTTCAGGAAGTCTGAGGTGCCGCGGGAGGCGCCCAGATGCAGCTTGTAGCGGCGCATCACATAATCGGCCATCTTCTGCATGTCTTCGGCGCCCTCGGCGGGCAGGCGCAGGCGGCTGCTTGTCCAGTCCACTTCCTTCCGGTAGCCGAGGCGTTCGATGAACTCGCCGTAGTAGGGCGGGTTCCAGGTTTCCTCAAAGGTGGCGGGATACTCGTAGCCGCCCACCAGGAGCCCTTCGCGCTCGAGGTCCGAGAAGCTCAGGGGGCCGCAGGCGGTGTCCATGCCCTTTCCTCGTGCCCAGTCCTCCACGGCGCCGAACAGCGCTTCCGCCACGGCGAAGTCTTCGATGCACTCGAAACGGTTGAACCTCACGCGTTTCTCGCCGTTCTTGGCATTGGCGTCCTTCTGGATGATGCCGGTGATGCGCCCGGCCATGACGCCGTCCCTGCAGGCGTTGAAGCACTCGAAATCGCAGCTTTCCGCATACACGAAGCCGGGCTGGAAAATCTTCTTTTCGTCGATGTACAGGGGAGGCGTGTAGCAGGCGTTGCCCCTGTACAGCTTTTCCGGGAAGCGGAGGAACTCTTTCTGCTGCCGCCGCGTGGTCACTCTTTCAACGCTGACCATGGCTTATCTGTGTTTTCCGTGGAAGCAGATGCCGAGGCCGTTGGGGCCGCAGTGGCTGCCTATGGTGGGATTCACCTGGGTTTCGACTATGCGGAGGCCGTCGCCGAATTTGGCGCGGAGCATGTCCTTCGCCATCGCCACGAGTTCGGGACAGTCGGAACTGCCTATCACCACGCGGTGGTCCTGCACGTCCTCGCCGAGGTCTTCTACATACTGCACCAGCCTCGCCACGGCCTTGTTGCGCCCCGTTTCCTTGCCTATCGAGACCATCTTCCCGGCCTCGTCGAGATGGATTACCGGACGGACTCCGATGAAGCCTCCCATGGTGGCGGCAAGCCCGCTCACGCGCCCGCTCCTGCGGAAGAACTTGAGGTCGTCGGCAATGAAATACATCGGGAACCTGGGCACTTCGGCCCCGGCCCACCGGACCACCTCTTCGGCGCTCTTTCCGGCCTTGAGGAGGTCGGCCACCTCGAGCACTATGTTGTAGGAAAGCGCGCTGATGCCCAGGGTGTCGATGCTCCAGAACTGCCGCTCCGGGTACTTCTTCTTCAGTTTGGCCACCGCCATGTCCATGATGGTGAAGGTGTTGGAGGTGCCGGAAGAGAAATGCACGTACAGGATGTCGTTGCCTGCGGCGAATTCGGGCTCGAAGGTCTTGATGTAGGCCTCTTCGCTCATCGCGCTGGTGGTGGGGATGGTGCCCGCACGGAGCATGTCGTAGAAGGCGTGGGAGTCGAACTCCTCGAAGTCGATGTAGGGATAGATAACCTTTTCGCCCACTGTGTAGGGCATGCTGATGAGTTTGATGCCGTATTCGGCGCACTCTTTCGGGGTAATGTCGCAGTCGGTGTCGGAAAAAAATGTCAGCATAGTACAAAGATATAGTCGTAAATGGGCTGCGAGCCCTTGTTCATGATAATTTCGAGATTGGGATATGCCGCCGTGATCTTGCGGGAGAGCGCCGCGGCCTCGTCTTCGCTGACGTCCGCCCCGGTGAAAACCAGCATCACGTCGCGGCCGGAGGCCCCCAGGGCTTCGCAGAGCCCGAGGGCGGCCTGCTCGCGCACGGTGTCGCATGAGAGGATGGTCTTGCCGCTGTAGCCCACGAAGTCGCCGGCATGGACGGTGATTCCGGAGTTGCCGGCATCGCGGACCGCGGCTGACACCATGCCGGTCTTCACGCCCTGCATGGCCTCCCGGACGAGTGCAAGCATGCCGTCGGGGTCGTCGCTGTCGCGGTCTACCGAGCCTATGCCGTAGTAGCCCTGGCCGAAATCCTCCGAGGGCACCACGTCCACGTCGGCTCCGTCATAGAGCGCCCCGGCCTGCTCTGCCGCCATGCGGATGTTGGGGTTGTTGGGGAATACCAGGATATGGGCGGCGTTCACCTTGCCGAACGCGTCGAGGAAGTCCCGGGTGGAGGGGTTCATGGTCTGCCCTCCGTAAATGACCACGTCGGCGCCTATCTGCCGGAAGGTCTCCGCGAGCCCTTCGCCGCTTGCCACGGTGACGATGCCGTATTTCTTCGGGGGCAGATGGAATGCCGCATTGTTCGCGTTACCGGTTTGATGGTGCTGCAGGGTCATGTTCTCCACCTTCACGGTGAGGAATTCGCCGAACTGCTGCATGTAATTGAAGACCTCTCCGGGATGGAAGGTATGTACGTGGACCTTGAAGATGCTGCCGTCGCGGAAGGCCACCACCGACTCGCCGTGGCTGCACAGCCAGTCGATGAGGGGCTTCTCGTCGAAGCTGCCGAGGTCGACCTTGGAAGTCTGCAGGCGAAGCAGGAACTCGGTGCAGTAGCCGAATTCGAGGGTGCTGTCCTCGCCGAAGCGGGAGAGGTCGACGGAGGGTGTCCGGGCGGCTGCGGGGGCGGATTCGCCTTCAGGGGCCGCAGCCCCTTCCAGAGCCTCTTTCATGCCTTCCACTATGTATACCAGGCCGGCGCCGCCGCTGTCCACCACGCCGTTGTCCTTGAGTACCTTGAGCTGCTCCGGGGTGTGCTCCAGCGAGATGCGCATCGCGCTGAGGAGAGTCTCGAAATAGCGCCCGAAATCTCCTTCCCGGTCGGCCCCGGCGGCACCTTCCCTGAGCACGGTTATGATGGTGCCTTCCACCGGGTTGGAAATGGCGGTGTAGGCTTCCCTGACGGCGAATTCCATGGCCTTCGAGAAGTCGGCCACGCTTGCGGAGCCAAGGCCGCTGAGCCCCTTTGCAAGGCCCGCGAAGATGCGGGAGAGGATGACTCCCGAATTGCCCCTTGCCCCCAGCAGCATGCTGTCGGAGACCGCGGAGGCCGTGTCGGACAGAGAGTCGGAAGCACCCCCGTCGAGTGCGGCGCAGCCGGTCTTGATGGTCATGTACATGTTGTCCCCCGTGTCGCCGTCCGGAATCGGGAACACGTTGAGGTCGTTGACGGCCTGCTTTTCCCTTGCCAGCGTCGCCGCTCCCATCCGGAGCATTCCCGCGAAGGACGGGCCGTTCATAATTGTCGTTTCAGTCATTTTCCAAATTTAAGAATTATTTCCATATATGAGAAAATTGTCCGCCTGGGCTTGAACTTTTCGTCAAAAAACCGAACCATCGATAGCTGGGCAATTCAATAGACAAATACCAGGCACGCGGTAAACAGCACACAGACAACAAGAGAAAAGGCTTAAAATGCTTACACTCTGCCGATTAACTGGACCGGCAGCGGCACTTGGAGGCCTCTTTGATGGGTAAAACTACGGGACAACAATGTCAATACAAGAACCCGAACAGCCAAAGAGGAATCTTATTTCCACGGCCGAACTCCACTCCATCTATAGCCAGGAAACTGTTTTCAATATCCTTAATCTGTTCAAAGCTCTTTCCTGGGCCGCCTACTTCAAATAAATAGTTACCGTCTACAAGGAAATCGCCTTTTGCAGGAAAATTCACCTCAGAGACCCGACTTAGCTGATTATAGAAGAATGATTCTCTGATGGTTCCTACTTCCGGGTTACCTGACAGGGCATACATAAGATTTGGATTATCCAGAAAGAGTTTGTCTGGTGATGACAACTTCTTAACGGATTTGGGTCTGGTCTTGAGTTGGCCGATAAGGGCAGCCCGCTCAAGAAGGTCCATGAGCTTAAGCCCTTGCTCCCGGTTGGTATCCAACTGATTATATATTTCTTCCATTTTGGGGACAAAAGGAACCTGAGCCGCAATGATATAGAGCAGTTTTTTCAGCTTCTGAACAGTTCCATACTCCACTTCGGTAACAGCCGGGATGTCCTGCTCAATCACCTGGCGGCAGACCTCGGCCAGGCGGTCGTTGAATCCTTCCGGATCTTCCTTATAAAAGGGATAGTACCCGTATCTAAGATAGTCATTGAAATAATTCAGTACGTGAATCTTCTTGGTTATTTCCGTTGCTATTTCCACGTGGTGGGAAAGAATATCCTCCAAACAAATCTTTTCCCATGACAAGAGTCCTTCAAAGGCAAGATACTCACGGAAAGACATTCCATGAACGGTGTTCATGGACGTTCGTCTGGAAAGATCCACGTTGCCCTCGCCAATCTGAAGCATAGAACTCCCTGTAAATACAACATTCAACGTGGGATAATTATCATATATATTCTTGATGCCCCACTGCCAGTTATTGTACTTGTGCACTTCGTCCAGAAACAGATGAGTTCCTCCGTGTATATAGTGGTACTCAATCAAGTCATCCAAACTGTTTCCATTGAACCAGATATGGTCAAGCGATGCATAAAGAATCTTGCTGTCATCTGCGAAAGTCGCCTTGATATGCTGCTTCAGGAGCGTCGACTTCCCTACTCCCTTGGGGCCTTTAATCCCTATAATCCTGGGTTTCCAGTTGATATGGTCATATATTTCCCGTTTAAAGTCAAGGCTCACCTGCGACACGAGCCTGTGCGAATTTCTGTATAGTATGTCCGGATTCAATTCCATAATTCAACTTGTTTAATCGTCGCAAATATACAAAACAATCTTGGAAGATTGAAATTTTAATAAAAAACAATCCCACAAGATTGAAATTAAGGTCAGCCGCATTTTCGGCCATTTTTGCGAGTGCTACTTGCCAATGACGCTAGTGGTCCATGAACTTCGCAGGGTATGCGCAAAAACGGCCTTATTTGACTACACCGGTCCACTTGCATGGACCTGTATGCTCGCTTCGATACAAAAATGGAGGATGACCTAATTATTGCTGCGCAATCAACAGGCGGCATAGTGCCCCCAAAAAAGACATATTGTTTTGCAAATAATGCAGAAATAATTGGATATTGTTATAAAATATTATATCTTTGTGTCGTTAAACAGAAAGAGATATGAAACGCTACAAAGTGCACGAAGTGATTGAGCTCCTCCTTGCAGACGGTTGGTACCTTGCTGGCTAGAAAGTAAGCCACAGACAGTTCAAGCACCCGACAAAGAAAGGGCGCGTAACGGTGAACGAGAAACCATCCGCCACACTGGAGCAAGAGATTTTAAACAGCATCTGGAAGCAGGCGGGGTGGAAATAGCCACCTCTCCCTTCCCCAAAGACAGAATACTAAAAACACAGACTAACGCACTTACACCATGGGAAAGATCCTTATCAATGTAGATTACACCGACAATTTCGCGGCGG